>JAABUK010001164.1_pt1 | contig 51145 bp, 55 predicted proteins | sample 5559141 | NCBI WGS metagenome assembly JAABUK01 (sample SAMN10711869, study PRJNA513367) | rock metagenome | isolation source: Antarctica rocks | place: Antarctica: Victoria Land, Pudding Butte nord | collected 2016-01-03 | reverse complement strand
GGGCCGAGACGTTATGGCTCTTGCGAATAAAGGTACTCATGCTCTACGATAACACGAAAGCAACGCCGAAGCAACAGGAAGCTCCCAGCGGAGCAAGCTCCGGGGCATTAAACCCCAAAAGAGTAAAGTTGCGCGACAGGGAGGCGGCAGATTACGGCTTGAACATGGCGGGGGTGAAAGGCTTGTTCAAGACCCAGTCCGTGTAGACCGTCCGCGTCGTCGTGTAGTTCTTGCCCTGCCAGGTCATAAACATGGTATCTTCCAGCGGCAGGTGGGACTTGGCATCGTAGAGGGTCTCCACGCGATTCCCCCCATCCGGCCCCATCACCCGCACGGCCAGCAGGACTTCGCGGCCCCCGCGCACCGTCGGCACAACGGAGACGTGGCCCGGCAGGTTCAGCAGGCCCATCAGCGGATACGGCCACTCCCAGCCCTGCGTCGGCCATTTCTTCATCTGTTTTCCCTCTTTGTAGACGAGCCACTTTCCGTCGGAGACGTAGAGCGTCGGGGGCGACGACTTGCTTTGTGTCATCTCCACACGGAACTTGTCAGGACGGGTCATCCGAAACGTCATCGTCCCGGCTAAGTGGAGCGGGCCGGGCACGGCCCCTTCCCCGCAGTTGTAAAACGTCTCGGTCACTTGGAACGTCTTCGCGGCAGCGACGGGCGAGGTGATACTGGTCGCGGTCTTGCCGGGGGCGGCGGGCGCGGGTCCGCCGGGCAGGGCAAGAAGCAGCGGGGTAAGGGCGGCAAAAAGCGGGAAGCGTTTCATGGGTCAGCCTCTTTCGGAGGGGTCCTGTCCCCTGCCCGTTCGGCACTGCCTGGCAGTTTTCCTGCTTCCGTCAAAGGAGGACTCCCGAGGGCCGAACGCGAACATCCTGCCAAGTACTTTTGCGGAGGTGTTTTTTGGAAAAGCTGATCAAATGCAAAGTGGAGCCGGGCCGGGTTGCCCTGCAATGGCTCGGGCAGAGCGGGTTTGCCCTGAAAGCCCATGACGGCGCGGTGATTGTCGTGGACCCCTACCTCTCGGACAGCGCCAACGGCGGCGGCGACGCCCCGCGCCTTGCGGACATCCCCGTGAGGCCCAAAGACGTGCGCCTGGACTACCTGTTTCTGACCCACGACCACGTCGACCACACCGACCCCCTGACCGCCCCGGTGATCGCCCAGCAGAACCCCGACGCCCCGGTGATCTGCCCACCGTCTTCCTGCCATCATCTGACCAAGCTCGGCGTGCCGTCCACGCAAATCCAGACCGCCATGCCGGGCCAGACACTGGAGTTTCCTGGCTTCGTCGTCCATGTCGTCGCCGCCCAGCACTCCGAAGACAGCGTCGGCTACGTCTTTGAGTGGAGCGATGCGTCTGAAGGCAGCAGCGCGGACACGGTGAGCGTCTACCACGTCGGCGACTCGGAATACAACGACGCACTGGCATCCGCCGTGGAAGAGTTCGGCCCCGACGTTCTCCTGGTCCCCATCAATGGCCGCTGGGGCAACATGGACGCAACGCAGGCCGCGACCCTGACCGCCGAGATCGCCCCCCGCGAGGTGATCCCGATGCACTACGGAATGTTCGCGGGCAACACCGCCGACCCCGACGAGTTCGTGTCCCTGCTCGCCGCCGCGACCGGTTCCGACCCCGAAATCGCGCCGGTGGTCCTTAACCACAACGCCTGCCACATCTTCTGCCCCGCCGAGGCTGCTCAGGGCAAACACGCCCGCGCCGATGCCCGCGCCGCCCGTGCCAACGCCGCTCGCGCCAGCCATCAGCACCGCGACGGAATGCGCGGCGGACGGCATTAATATGGTGGACACTGAGGCTAACATGGAAAGCCCGCAATTGGACAATAGAGAGACGGTAAAACGCCCTTCCGCGCTCGGCAAATATGCGTTTGTCGGCGGCGGCTCCGACGAGTTTGCGCGAGAAAAGCAGCGGGAGATTGAGCGCGAGGATCGCCCGCCCCAAATTTTGGGGGAACCGGACCCCTCCCGCTCGTCCCTCGCTCCCTCCCCTGTTAGGGGAGGGTGCAGAGCATCAGGAATGGACCCGTAAACGAAACCCGTAGGGGCAGGGCTTGCCCCTGCCCTTCTTTCTTTGCCCCTACCCTTCTTTTCCCGATGGCCCAATAGGACCAGAGGTAGGGGCAAGCCCTACCCCTACTTTGGCTCCTCCATTATTGGGGGCGTGGGGGTTATGCAATGGCTTTCTATACAGCTTCTTACCTGCGCGGAGAGCAATGAAAACCAGTTGACCAGATGGTAACTTTAAACCATGTTAAAAACAGAGGCTCCTAGTTTTGTGTGGATACCAGGTGCATGGCTAATAATAGCAGTTGTTACATGGCTCTACCCGGACCTATTTGTAATAACTTTTATCCCTTTGGCACTGCTGGGTCTTCTGAGTCTAATCGTGTTACCAATCTTATGCTGGCGGCTATTTTGGCACTTTCGCACTGTCTCTCGACCGTCACAGACTAAAGAGCGACCGCACGAAGAAAAATTGGATTAGGCAATCATTGCTATTGCTACCCCCCGTCAGCCTTCGCGTCAGGAACACGGCGAGCAGAGCTTCTTCGGCGGAGACGGGGCCGGGGCGGGCGGCGAGGGCCAGTCAGCAAATTGACTATTTGAAGCGTTCGCTATTTGATTGGCCGATTGATCGTGTCAATATTCTGCCAGCCGAATGCGATTTCGTTGAATACCACTCCTCCTCGTTCCGAAGTCCTCTGTTTCACAACAACCCCCTGCAATGCTTCGTAAAACGCAGTTGATGAACCGCCTTCTAGCGTCCACACAAGAAGCGATTTTTTGCCATCTTCCGCAAATCGCTGACAAAGTTGCTTGACTAAACGGCGGCCAATTCCGTTTTGCTGGTGTTCTTCCAGAATATAGATCGCGTAAATCTCTGCTTCATAAATGGGATCATCTTCACGAATAGGTCCAGCGGACGCAAAGCCAACAATTCCAGCACCATCCATTTCCACAACGTACACAAACTCATCGGACGCCTGAGATGTCAAGATTTTAGTCCAACTATTTTCTCGGCGCTCCTGTGAGAAACTGACCAAATACTGATCTGGGAAGATGCCTTGATAAGTAGTCTGCCAGCAGGCGATATGCACGCGAGCGATTGCCTCAGCGTCTTTAGATTCAGCAATTCTCATTGTTGTTTGGTTCGAGTCCATCTCTCTCTTTCGTCTGCTATCCGCCCGTCAGCCTCCGGGTCAGGAACACAGCCAGCAGGGCTTCTTCGGCGGAGACGGGGCCGGGGCGGGCGGCGAGGGCCAGCAATATCTCGTTGGCGGGCAGGGACGGGTCGGACGGGAGCAGCCGCGCCAGGCGGGCCAAACGGGCGAGGCAGAGGGCATTGTCGCTGACGGTGTAGGCGGCGAGTGCCCACGCGGCGAGGATGGAGATGCGGGCGGCGTTTGGCTCGCGCTTTTCAATCTTATTTTGTGTGGCGCGGGAGCGGAAGCGGCGCTGGATGTTCAGGAGGATTTTGCCGACGGTTTCATCGCGGGCATACGAGTCCAAAGCCAAGTAGGGATAAAAGGCATCCCGCCCGCCGCCGAGGCTGCCAATTGCGTTCAGGGTCTCACGCTTCACTGTCTGCGACTGCGTCCGGTCCAGCGCGGCCAGCAGGGGCAGGGCCGCTTCCGGTTCGCCGAGACGCCCCAGCGCATCGGCCAGCACGGCGAGGTTGGCGGGGTCGTACTCGGCGGCAAGCTGTGCAATTAATGCGGGCAGGCTGTCCGGGTACTCGCGCTCGGCTAAAGCGCGAATGGCGGCAGTGCGGACGGTCACTTCGGGGTCCTGCATCAAGTTGGCTAAAATCTCCGTTACCGAGGGGTCGACCAAGCGGCCCAGGGCCTCCATCGCGGCGAGGCGACGCAGGGGAGGGCCAAGCTGCGCGGCGGCGGCCAGCGATGGCAGGGCGGCCTGGTCGCCGATTTTGCCCAGCGCCGTGGCCGCCGCGCCGCTGATGCCAGAGGCCGGGTCGGTCAGCTTCCAGACCAGCGGCATGGTGGCCCGCGCATCGCCGATTTCCCCCAGCGCGGCGGCGGCCTGCTCGCGCACCGGCAGGGCGACGTCGTCCAAAGCCTTGACTAACTCCTCGACAGCCAGCGGCGTTTTCAGCCGCGCCAAATTGCCTGCCGCCTGTGCCCGCGCCGTGGCCGAGGATGCTTTGGACAGCTTTTGAATGCCCGCAAACGAGCCGACGGGTTTGGCCGCTGAAAGCTGTTTTAAAACATAGCCTGCCTTGCGGCTCCCGACCTCGCGGATAGGGCTGACCAGAAGCAGAGCCGCCCCACGCAGGACCGATGACAGCACGAACAGCACATGGTAGTTGCTCGTAATAAACCCGTGCGCCGGGAATGTCAGCTGCCCCAGCACCTCCATCAGCGCCCCGCCGACGAGGGGCGCGATGCCGCCCGCAAGGCCGCTGACCGCTGCGATGGCGCTGACATAGACCGTCCGCGTCTGGCTTGGCGCGGAGCCAATCATCAGGTTGAACTGCGTCAGCCCCACCCCCGCCCAGCCAATACCCGCCAGCGCGTTCAGGCCGATAATATCCAGCTTTGTCAGCGAAATACGCAGTGTCCCGTCGGCGGCGTATCCCCACAGCCCGGTGATGCCGTCCGGGGCAGCCAGTATCCAGAGCAGCGGCGGGGTCAGCACCAGCCCGCAGCAGATAACGAGGATTGGCTTGTTGCCGTACTTGTCGGCCAGATACCCCCACAGCGGCATGACCGCCAGGCTTGCCAGGGTGGACACCGCCGACAAAAGCTGAAACGCCGTATAGCTGAGATTGAGATATTTAAGCTGATACACCGTGATAAATTGCCCGGCCACCGACTGCGCGAACACCATTGTCGCCGTGTAAGCCATGACGCGCCGGAACGCCGGGTCGGCGAATGGGGCGCGGTAATAGGACAGCGCCCCGCCCGCGCTCGACCCGGCGGGCCGGTCATTGGCCGTCGGCACATCCGGGCTGCGCGTCCCCAGCAGAAACGACAGCGTGCCGAACACCGTAGCGATGCCAAAGATAATCGCAAAGGCTGTCTCGGAAGAGAGGTGATGCCGCACAGCAGCATCCAGAAAGAAGCCGCCCGCCACGGGAACGATCATACCGACCCAGCCAGCGAACATATTTTTGCGCCCGAAATAGCGCCCCCGGTTATCTTCGGGGACCAAATCCGTAATCCAGGCCGTCCACAGCGGCGCGGAGATGTTAGCACAGAGGGAGGATAGAAACGTCAGCCCCAGAAACGTCCCCACCCACAGGGATCGCGGCAGGATAAAGGGGATGAGCAGCAGCGGCAGCCACAGCAGCCGGGCGAGGTAGGAAAACCAAAGGGCCAGTGGCTTGCGCTGCCCGTAGCTCTGCGCGAGGTAGGAGGAAACTAATTGTATCAGCCCGGCAAACGCCGGAATGCCGCCGAGCGCCCCAATCCAGAACGGGCTGCACCCCAGAAGCAGAGCGAAGCCGGTTTGGAACCCGCCGCCCGTCAGCGCGATCTGCACGGTGGCGATGCTGCCTTCCACGGTCCAGAGCCGCAGGGCACGGCGCACTTGCAGGCGGGACAGTCCGGGAACGGACTCAGGAACAGTGTTTAGGTTGGCGTCAGTCACGCTCTAAGATACGCCCCCGAATGCCGTATTCCTGCGTGTCTTTGCGTTTGTTTCGTCCTAAGCCCGATAATCGGGCCGCTCGCCTGGCAGCCAGCCCTGCGGCTTGCCCGCGAAGTAGTAAATAATCGCCCCCAGCAAGTGCAGGAGAATAACCACGAGCAGCCAGATGAGCTTGGTTGTCTGGTCGGTGAACTGCCGCCGGGCGACATCCACAATCTCCACAATCCAGAACGCGGTCGCCGCGATGCCAATGGCGGCGATAAAGCCAAAGATCAGAAAGCCGACAGACAATCCTAGCCAGTCTCCAGTTGTTGAGTGCATCACACGCTCCTTTGAGGTTCTGCGGCGTAAGACACGCGGCGCAGGAAAAAGTTGCAGAGGGGCCTACTCCATCAAGTCATGCAGGCGCTGAACGTTGATTGCATGCATCGTCTCGCCATCCGGCGTCTCCACAATCACCGGCAGGCCCACCATCCGGGGGTCATTGACCAGCAGGCGGAAGGCTTCCAGACCAATCTCGCCGTCACCGATGTGCGCGTGCCGGTCGGCATGACTGCCGAAGGCTTTCTGCGAGTCGTTAGCGTGTATGACTTGCAGCCAGCGCAGGCCAATTATTTTATCAAACTCGGCTATCGTGGCGGCGTAGGTTTCCGGGGTGCGGATATCGTAGCCCGCCGCAAAGACGTGGCAGGTGTCAAGGCAGACCGCCAGACGCTCGGGGTCTTTGACACCCTGAATAATCCGTGCCAGATGCTCGAAACGCCCGCCGAGGTACGTCCCCTGCCCCGCCGTGGTTTCCAGCGCGACCCGCACTTTGGCCCCCGCCGTCTCGGCATGAATCACGTCAAGGCTTTCAATCAGCCGCGCAATCCCCACGTCTTCCCCCGCCCCAAGATGTGCGCCGGGGTGCGACACCAGAAAGTCTACGCCCAGCATCTCGGCCCGCTCGATTTCCGCTTTGAACGCCGCCCGCGATTTCGCCAAAGTCTCGCTGCCCGGCTCAGCGGCCAGGTTAATCAAGTACGAGTCATGCGCGACTGTCTTGGTGAGGCCGCTGTCTTTGACGACTTCCTTGAACTTCGCGGCCAATTCCGGCGTGATAGTCGGCGCTCGCCACTGCCGGGGCGAGGCCGTGAAAATCTGCACTGACCGGCAGCCGATGCCTACGCCATTGGTGATGGCATTATGCGGCCCGCCCGCCGTCGGCATATGCGCTCCGAGCAGCGGTTTCATCAAAGTCGTCACGGTCTGGTCCAGCGCCTCGCCGAGCAAAGGGGTGTTAGGTGTTGTCATAGGAGTTAAGGCGTTGTGCTGTCTTCGGTGGTCAGGGCCGCGAGAAGGTCGGGGACTTCGCCCGACACAATGTTCCAGACGATCCGGTTGTCAATGCCGAAATAATGGTGAACAGCAAGGTCACGAAAGCGTCCCATACCGCCCCAGTCTATGTCGGAGTGGCTTTTGCGGATTTTGAGAAACAGCAGATAATTTCTGGACATCGCAGGCATCTTTCTCCACCTCGGTTCTAAACGGAGTACGCAGAGATGTTTCCGTGACCATGTCCACAGAACACGGAAACAGGGCTTCCAAACGGTCATAGAGTCTTGCATACTGCTTGAAAGTAGGCTCCCCGCTAAACTCCACCAGCACATCCACATCGCTGTCTGGCCCAGCTTCGTCACGAGCGACGGAGCCGAACAGGGCAAGGCGACGCAGACCGAAGGCGGAAAGCTCTTCGCGGTGCGCCGTGAGTATTTCTAAAGCCTCATGCCGCGTCATGTGAGTCTCCGCTTCGTTTAGAGTGCGACCGAACGAACGCCCAGACACCGCCGACAAGCAAGCCAAGCGCAAATCCGGCCAGTGCGGTTGTGATATAGTAAACGCTGTCTTGTAACGTGAACATCATCCCTGGGTTGTCCGCGTGCATCCGGTAGCAATACCACAGGCCATACACATAGCCCGCAAAGGCCCCGGCCAGACCGTTCAGCGAAACAATCTTCAGCACTCTCATGGCGTTCTCCTCAACGTGGGAAGCCTGCTAATCCCCGCTTTGCTTGACTTGTGACAGCCCCCGGCTCATGTCCAGCATTCGCTGCACGGGGCGCAGGGCGGCGACACGGATGTCTTCGGGCAGGGTGATTTCTGGCTGCTTGTCGCGCAGGCACAGGTACAGCTTTTCCAGCGTGTTCAGGCGCATATAGGGGCAGGAAGCGCAGTCGCAGCCGGAGTTCGGCGGGGAGCAGAGGAACTCGGCGTCGGGCCTAGCCTGCTTCATCTGGTGCAGGATACCGACTTCGGTAGCCACAATGAACCGCTTCTGCTGGGTGTTCGTTTTGACATATTTCAAGAGGGCCAGCGTGGAGCCGATGAAGTCCGCCTGATCCAGAACGGCTTCCTCGCACTCGGGATGCGCGATGAGCTGCGCGTCCGGGGCTGCCGCCCGCAGACCCGCCAGCTTCCGGGCACTGAACTGCTCATGCACGATGCAGAAGCCGGGCCACAGCACCATGTCGCGGCCTGTCTGCTTTTCCACCCATTTGCCGAGATGCCGGTCAGGGCCGAAGACAATCGGCTCGTCTTTGGGCAGTTGGTTGACAATGTCGGCGGCATTGGACGACGTGACGATAATATCCGATACGGCTTTCACCGCCGCTGACGAGTTGATATAGTTGATGACCGTGTGGCCCGGATACTGCTTGAGCCATTCGGCGTACTCATCAATCGGGCAGCGGTCGGCGAGCGAGCAGCCCGCGTCTAAATCAGGCAGCAGCACCAGCTTGTTCGGGTTCAAAATCTTGGCGGTTTCGGCCATGAAGTGAACGCCGCAGAAGACAATCACTTCGGCATCGGTCGCCGCCGCCGCCTGTGCGAGCGCCAGGCTATCGCCGACATGGTCAGCCAAATCCTGAATATCGCCGTCCTGGTAGTAGTGCGCCAGAATGACCGCGTTCATCTCGGTCTTCAGCCGCTTGATTTCGGCTTCCAAATCCAGCCGGGGGTCCAGCGAGCGGACGCGCAGGGAAAGGTCGAGGTCCTGCCCAAAGCTTTGCGCCGGTGGGTTGGCGCGGGAGAGTGTCAGCGTTTGCATAATCAGGAGTATACCCAACTTTGCCGGGCAGGCGGAACCCCTGGCAGCGCCTCGACCAGTGGCCTGATCTTTGCCCAGTTTCAGAACACTACATCTTTGGCTCCCTCGTGTTTGTCACAAAGAACAGCCGCGCCTTTTTCCTGAAAAGGCGCGGCTGTTTTATTTCTTAGTGTGATTTGCTTGTTGAATGTGCTGGATAAAACTTTCCGCATGATGTCGAAAGCCATCATTCGCAGGAGCAAGTTTGAGATAGGCTTTGTATTGGGCTGTTGCCTGATCTCCAAGTGTTTTACTCTTGCGCCCGCTTTCCTCCCACTGGTCAAAATACACTTGTGCCAGCGAGGAATGCGCTTTAGCATTGTTTGGGTCCTGCTGCACCCAATTCAGCGCGTGAGGCAGGGCCTTTTTAGTGCCTCCCGTTGAGCCGCACAGCATATTGATCAGGCTTGACCGTACCCAGTTGTCTTTGGGATTGGAGGCAAGAAGCCTGCCGCCAATGAGTTCAGCGTTCTTCAGAGGCAGCACCAAATTCGCTTCATCGGTCAAACAGAACCGATAGCGGGTGTACTCTCGCACGTTGCCGGGGTCAGCCTTTGTCAGCGTGTCCAGCAGATTCCGGGGTATAGGACCGCCAGAATTGCTGACCCAAACTGCCCCACGTTCAGCATACACCCAGGCAAACTGAGCAACAGGGTCTTTAGAGTTATCTTTTGCTTTTGCATGATATTCACTGGCAATCTCTTGGAGGCTCAAGCCTTTGCCTTCCGCGTATTCTTGTTTGATGCGATCCTCAACGTCCTTGTAGGGTTTATCAGAGGCCTGCCATTTTAATGAAGGAATGACGGTCGCTGACGTCAAGCCTTGGCTGAGGCAAGAAGTTCCTTGTGATGTAAAAAAGAGCAAGAAAGAAATTGCAAAACCTGCTCTAGCGATTATGTTGATGTGTCTGTTCATGATAGCACGTCTGCTCCTCGCAGTTTAGTTCAGCGGCGTTCCGTCGTAGTGCCTGTACTGAATGAATTGGTATTCGTCGTGAACATAATCAATGTTGCGCTGGTATACGACGTGCTGCGAGTTGCCATCGTAGCCGTGGCTGTCGTAGCCATTTGCATACCAGTATTTGTCATGGAAGTGAACCACCTGAAAGACCCACATATCACACAAGTGCCAGCCTTGAGGGTCATTTATCAGGTTCAGAGGCACATTACCACCGTTGGCGTGCTGATCCGAGTAAATGGTATTTTCGCTCGATATTGCATCGCCCCAAGTCTGATCACCGCTGGTTGCCCCATTTTGTTTTGGTTCTCCATCCGCGTCAGTGTACGGTTTCACCACTTTGGTGATCGCCGCTAAAATCTCAGCCCCACCCGCGATTTCTTCCTGTCCAGAGACTTTTGCGACTACGGCTATTCCATCAATGGTAGCCTCCCAGTCAATGTGTTGAGGCTGGGTCGCCTCAAGCGCCAGAGAAGTTCCTCCATCAGGGACGGGGCCAACTCTCGCCGGAGAGATCGAGTATTTGCCTGCGTCTGTCTCAAATGGGGTTGGAGACACTGCCTCACGAGGCAGGTGCCAGGTGATACCGTATGTGTTGTTTGAGGCAAGTGCCCCATCGTTGTCGGAGACATCCACACGCACGGTGCATTGGAGGGGAAACTTGTTTTTATCAGGTTCCCGCAGATAAAAGCTGGCTGGATTTTTGGGCGTGGCTGTAGGCAGTTGAAGCCAAGCCTGGGGCGTAGTGAGACCTAAGAGGCTCCAAGTGAAGGACGGGTCTTGGAAACTAGAAGCATTAGCAGTAATCGGCAACCCGTTAATCTGCCAGCCTTTGGTATAACCTGTCGGTTGGTTATGAATATCCAAATCGGTATGCCATTCAGCAACCGAGTCAACGGCAATATTGCCTGTTGCAGAATCGCGGAGATGCAGGTAGCGGTCTGTGCCATGCGGCACATCGTAAACGCCTTTGTAGTAAGAGTCCTCAATAGGCGAGGAGAGCGCTACTCCCCGGTTATCCTGCTTGACTCTGGCTGTGATGTAGCCGCCGGAGGAAGCTCCTGTCTGCCCGTTAGTCACCCGCCCGCCTGTCACATAGCTCGGATAATCCGCGTAGGGATGTACCACTTCTCCATAGGGGATCGTGTTGACCGCATTCCACGTCGTCTCCCCGTTCAGGTACACCTCCGCAATCCGCGTGGAAGGGTCCACCGCCGCACGCACCAGATGACTGCCCAACACACGCACAGGTCCCGGTGCGGCATCAGCATCACCCGCCGAAGCTGTGGCCATCTCTCCGAAAGGCGCTCCGTCCGTTGCTGTTGCCGTGGCCGATAAACCCGAGGTCATTCCCGAGGAGCCAAAGCTGACATCTGCGCTGGCTCCAATGTCTGTTTTAAGCCACAGGTTGATGTAGTCGGGCACGACCGCATCTGCCGGGGCAGAGCCGCCATAGCCGTCATACCAGTCCACCTTGAAGTAGGACACAAGCTGCCCCAGCACATCCACCGTCACCGAGCCGTTGAGGGAGCCGCTGCCATAGGGAGAGGCGGAGTACCACCAACGAGGCGACTGTGGCCCGTAGAAGTTTTGGGCGCTAGCTCCAAGCGGGCTGCCTGAACTGCTGCGGCTGCCAATGCCGCCATACCTGATCGAAGCACTAGCGTAAGGTTCAAGCAGGTATTCCAGCGGATAAGCGGCGCTCAGATAGTCTCGGGAGCTATCGGGATTGGCCTTGAGAGAGTCGATGACACTGTCTGGAAAATAGGTTTGTTTGATGATCCACTGTTCCGTGCCGTTCATCTCGTAGAAGCCGTTGCTGTCTGGAGAGGCATAGGGAAGTGATTGGCCGTTCGCATCGCAGGGACCAGCCACCCAGCGGCCGGGGCGGGTCTGCGCGTAAGCCGTGGGAAGCAGGCTAAACGCAAGCAAGGTGAAGACAAACAAGAAGAGTGCCTTATCTAAGATAAGGCTAGACTGAGAACGCAGTGAAGGCTTGGGCCGGGACAAAAATGAGAACATTGTAGAACTCCTTTGCAATCCGTGAACCAGTGAGAGTACAGCGTTTGAATAGCTGGCGTTTGTCGTGATAGGAACAGTATAGGCCCTTACACAATTTTTGTCAAGGGGGCGGCGAAAATTGTTTTGAGGAGCGACGTGCTAAAATTAGCCAGGGCAAATCGCAGGCAGGAAAACAGGCCGTCCGGGGCGAAACAAACGCCTATGGCTGAACTTAATACACCGACACTCACACTCGACGAAGTAGCGCGGGTTGGATTTCTCGCCCGGCTGGAGCTTTCCGACGACGAAAAACAGCGACTGACCGGCGAGCTGAACGGCATTCTCGGGCAGTTCGCCCGCTTGCAGGAGCTGAACACCGAGGGGGTTGCCCCGACCTCGCACTCGCTGCCGCTGCAAAACGTGTTCCGCGAAGACAAAATCCGCCCGTCCCTGCCCCGCGAGGAGGCGACCGCAAACGCCCCGGAAACCCGCGACGGCAGCTTTATCGTGCCCCAAATTATGGAAGACTAGACGAATAATCATGCAACTTTACGAACTGACCGCCCACGAGATTTCCGAGCAGCTTGCCGCCCGCAGCGTGTCCGCCCGCGAAGTCACCGATGCCGTGCTGGCCCGGATTGAGCAAACTGAGGACCGTGTCCATGCTTACGTCACCGTCACGGCAGAGGCCGCACGGGCGCAGGCGGACGCCGTCGATGCCGCCCGGATGCGCGGCGAAACCCTATCGCCGCTGGCGGGCATACCGCTGGCCGTCAAAGACAATTTGTGTACAAACGGCGTGGAAACCACCTGCTCGTCGCAGATGCTGCGCGGCTTCAAGCCGCCCTATAATGCCACGGTCGTGGAGAAGCTCGACGCGGCGGGCAGCGTCTTTGTCGGCAAGGCCAATCTGGATGAGTTTGCGATGGGGTCCAGCACCGAAAACTCGGCGTTTGGCGCGTCGCACAACCCCTGGGATTTAGGCGCAGTGCCGGGCGGCTCATCGGGCGGCTCCACCGCCGCCGTCGCGGCGGGCGAGGCCATCTGGGCGCTCGGCTCGGACACCGGCGGCTCCATCCGGCAGCCCGCCGCCTTCTGCGGCGTCGTCGGCCTGAAACCCACCTATGGCCGCGTGTCCCGCTACGGCCTGATTGCGTTTGCCTCGTCTCTCGATCAAATCGGCCCCATCACCCGCGACGTGCGCGATGCGGCCTTGCTGATGAACGTCCTCAGCGGCCACGACCCGATGGACAGCACCAGTGTGGTGCGTGATGTGCCGGACTATACCAAAGCATTGACGGGCGACATCAAGGGTATGACGCTGGGCGTCCCCGCTGAATACTTCGCGCAGGGCGTGTCTGCCGAAGTCGCGGCGTCGGTGCGGGCGGCGATTGATAAGTACGTGGAGCTTGGCGCGATCATTAAAGAAATCAGCCTGCCGCACTCCGAGTACGCCCTGCCGACCTACTATATTATCGCCCCCGCCGAGGCGTCGTCGAACCTCGCCCGCTATGATGGCGTCCGCTTCGGTCACCGAACGGCCCGCGCCACGAGTCACATTGACCTGTTTGAAAAGTCCCGCGAGGAGGGCTTCGGCCCCGAAGTCAAGCAGCGCATTATGATTGGCACCTATGCCCTGTCGGCGGGCTACTACGATGCGTTCTACCTGAAAGCGCAGCAGGTGCGAACGCTCATCAAGCAGGACTTCGACCGGGCCTTTGAGAGTGTGGACGCCATCATTTCGCCGACCGCGCCGACTGCGGCGTTCCAGATGGGCGAAGTGTCCGACCCGCTGGCAATGAAGCTGAACGACGTTTTGACCATCCCCGCCAATATGGCTGGTATCCCCGCCCTGTCCTTGCCCTGCGGCTTCACTGAGAAAGGCCTGCCCATCGGCCTCCAGCTTCAGGCCCCCGCCTTCGCCGAAGAGACGGTGTTGCGCCTCGCCCACGCCTACGAGCAGGCCACTGACTGGCACACGCGCCGGGCACAGCTTTAAAATTATGCCAGACAACGAGCAAAACAACGAGGAGCAACACGCGGAAGTTCTGGACAGCCTGCTGGTGGGCGTAGACATAGACGATGATGTGTCCCGCAAGATGGCTTACAATGCCTGCCTCGCTCATGCCCAGCAGGAGATGAATGAGGACCCGGACGTAAACCAGTTTGTCGCGCTTGCCGCCCAGCGTCTGGGGCAGGTGCGCGTGCATTTTGGCGTTGTCAAAGGCATGGTGGCCCTGCCTGAGACGGCCCGCCTGCACCTGCGTTATGACCCGACCGGCGGGCCGGTGCTGACCGGCAACGCCGACGGTCTGCGTTACCTGAGCGATCTTTGTGCCGTGCTGGTGGAGGCCCCCACGCCGGAAGATGCGCCCGAAGAACACGTCCATCTGTACCCTGGCGAGCCACCGATGTACGGCACAAGTTTCGGAATGACTTTGTATCATTCAGCGGACATCTGGTTTCAGCGCCACGCTGTTGACACTGAAGGCGACAGCGACACCGAGGAAGAAGCTCCCGACCCACCCCCGCGTGAAATTGATCCCAAAACAATCGCTGCTGTTGAGTTCTTCGAGGACGACAAAATACCTCTGCCACCGCCGCTTTATTTGCGCTACGATAAGCTGTACCGGGTGCTAAGCTGCCGTTCGCACTCCCCGGAAGACGAAGTGTGGGAGAAGACCCTATCGAAGAGTAACGGCAGCCGAATGTATGTCTTCACGATCCGCGACGACGCCCAGGAAATCTTTGAAATCGCACTTGATTTAGACGACGCTGGGATACACTATTTCACGAGGAGTGACCTAGAACAACTCTGGGAGGTTCAGACATAACACTCATCTTAGACCTGACATCTGAACAGGAGCGGCAGACCGGAGAAGAAGCCCTGCCGCCGGTTGGCCCCCTCCCGCCTGCCAACGGCACTGGCGCGGATTTAGTCGCCTACTGGGAACGGGAAGGCGTCATCGGCTCGCGGCCTGACATCACAGATAGTCAAGCACATACCCGCGCTATCCGGCGCAAAGCGGAGCGGCGAGACCACGATTAATTGAAACATCGCTGGGCTGGTGCTGGAACAGCCGTGTGCCCGCTAATTTGTGTCCGTGTCATGCCTGAGCAAGTTGTCACTACTGCCGCCCGCGCCGCCCGTTCACCGGGGCGGCGTTTCTGGAGCCATCCCGTCACGCGCATTGCCGCCTACTTCGGCCTGTCCGGGCTGTTTCTGCTGGGCCTCGGCGGCGCGGTCTGGGGCGGGCTGAGTGCAGCGCGGGTGCATTTGTGGCCGGATGACGAGTCGACCATTGCGCTGAGTTATGCCGTCGCGGCGGCGGCGGTGGTGCTGGCATATGTGCTAATGGTGCGGCGCGTGGACGGCCGCTCGCTGGCGTCGTCGGGGCTGGCGCTTAAGGGGATGCTGACGGAAACGGGGGCGGGCCTGCTGATGGGCGGCGGGCTATTCTGCGCGGTTATCGGGGTCATGGAAGTGTGCGGCAGCTACCGGGTCGGGGGCGTCAACCGGCACTTTGAGCCGCTGGCGCCGCTCGGTTTGTTCCTCGCGCTGGGCATTTTTCAAGAAGTGCCGATGCGCGGCTACCTGCTGCAAACGATAGAAAAGCGCTGGGGAACGGCGGCGGCGGTCGGGGTGACCTCGGCCCTGTTCGGCCTGCTGCACCTCGGCGCTCCGGTGGACGGGCTGACCACGGCGCAGTGGCTTATCGGGCCGGTGCTGATTATGTTTGAGACGGGCCTGCTGTTTGCGGGTGGCTACCTGCTGACCCGCCGCCTGTGGCTGCCGATTGGGCTGCACTGGGGCTGGAACTTCTTTGAGTCGTCGGTGTTCGGCCTGCCCAACACCGGCTCATGGGGCAATGCGCCGAACACCCTGTTTCAGGACCACACGAGCGGCCCGTTTCTGTTGACCGGCGGCGCGTTCGGCCCGGAAGCGTCTCTGCCCTGCCTTGTGGTCGGCACGTCTGCGGGCGTGCTGCTGCTGTGGCTTGCCTGGCGGCGCGGGCAGTGGCAAACGCGGACTAGCAAAGTGGGCGGCATCAGGTAAAATAACACTATGACTATCAAAGCGTTAGCGCGGTCGTCGGCGGATACCGCTCTTCGGCAAGAGTGGCTGAGTCGGATTGAAGAGTTGGCTCACCAACTCAAAGCGTGGGTGGAGCAGGAACCCGGCTGGGCCATGACTTCTGACGAGGATGTTGAGGTTGAGGAGGAGCTTCTTGGAGCCTACTTGGTCGCTCTCTGGAAAATTGTTACTCCCGCTGGCGAAGTCCGATTGGAACCGATAGCCCGCAATTATCCGGGGCGGGGCATTGTTGAGTTGTATGCCTGGCCGACCCTGCGGCGTGTTCGCCTGCTGCCGGGGAAAGAAAGCACCTGGCAGGTTCGTGTCGACTCAGGTTTTAGCCTGCGTCAGCCCTGGGACCGTGAGCATTTTATTCTGCTGGTGCGCGATTTGATCGGTGCAGACGATCTGCTTGAAGCCGAATGAGTGACGTATACATTCAGCGCCTGCGCCAGATACAAACGGAGCAGGCCGCGACCCGAATGGCCCTAGCTTATGTAGGACGCAACTGGCATACTCATAGCATTTATCAAGAAGCTGAACTGCTGACACCTGGCAATTTTGCGCTGGCCGCTCGTCATGCTGAGTCAACATACTACATCAGGCTGTATGCTGAATTTGAAGGTATTCTAAAAGACCACCTAAAAACGAACTTTTCCCATGTCTCTGTGCCCGACAAGCCAAAAGTGGACTGGCTCATTAGCCGTGTCCTACAAACAGAAGAAATGACCATAGAGCCACCACTGCGCCTGAAAATGGACGCCGTCCGCAACTACCGTAATTTGATTGCTCATCGTCATGCCCGGCCCGTGCTTTTTGTTACGTTCGATGACGCTCTTTCTATCCTAAACACATTTCTTGCCCGACTGCCCGACCCACTCTCTTAAAACTATGACTAATTATGAACCTGTAATCGGGATGGAATGCCATGCCGAGCTTTTGACCGAAAGCAAAATGTTTTGCGGCTGCGCCAACTCCTTTGGCGGCGCACCGAACACCCGCACCTGCCCGGTCTGCCTCGGGCTGCCCGGCTCGCTGCCGGTGATGAACGGGGCGGCGGTGCAGCTTGTTCTGCGGACGGCGCTGGCCCTGCACTGCGAGATTTCGCGGGACTGCCTGTTTGCCCGGAAGAACTATTTTTACCCGGACCTACCCAAAGGCTACCAGATTTCGCAGTACGACAACCCGATTGGTATCGGCGGCTACCTGGATATTACGCTGGAAAACGGCGAGTCCAAGCGCATTCATATCCGGCGCGTGCATCTGGAAGAGGATACCGGTAAGCTCACGCACGTCGGCGGCAACGAGTCTGAAGTGGACTACAACCGCAGCGGCGTCCCGCTCATGGAGATTGTCACCGAGTTCCCGCCCGATTTGACGTCTGCCGAGGAAGGCCGGGAGTATTTGGAGAAGTTGCGCTCGATTTTGGTCTATCTGGACGTCTCCGATGGCAAGATGGAGGAAGGGCATCTGCGGGCCGAGCCGAATGTCAGCATCCGGCCCGAAGGCACGACGGGCGTGGGCGTCAAGACCGAGATCAAGAACCTGAACTCGTTCAAATCGGTCTATAAAGGCGTCGGCTACGAAGTGGAGCGTCAAAGCGAGACGCTGAACTCCGGCGGCGCAGTGCGGCAGGAGACGCTGGGGTGGAACGACCTGCGCGGCGAGACGTACCACATGCGCTTCAAGGAGGAGGAGCAGGAGTACCGCTACTTCCCCGAACCCGATTTGGTCCCTCTCCATTTTGAGGACGCCGACGTGGAAGCCGCCCGCGCCGCCCTGCCGGAGCTGCCCGATGCCAAGCTCGCCCGGTTCGTCTCCGAATACAGCCTGCGCCCCTACGACGCCGCCGTGCTGACCGCCTCGCGCCCCGTCTCGGACTACTTTGAGCAGGCCGTCGGCGGCGGCGTAGACGCCAAAGCTGTTGCTAACTACGTCACCGGCGACCTCGCCCGCCTGCTAAATGCCTTCGGGCAGGACATCACGGACACCAAGATCACGCCCACCAATCTGCGCGACCTCTTGGCCCTGCGCGATGCCGGGAGCATTACCAACAACACGGCCAAAACCGTTCTGGGCGAGATGTTTGAGACGGGGCAGTCGGCCAAAGCCATCGTGGATGCCAAAGGTCTAGCTGCCGTGTCCGACGACACCGCCCTCGGCGCGGAAGTGGACAAAGTCATCGCCGCGAACCCGGACATCATCGCCAAAATCAAAGCTGGCAACGACAAAAGCAAGAATGCGCTGACAGGTCAGGTGATGAAAGCCATGAAGGGCCAGGCCCGCCCCGACGCCGTGAACCGCCTCATCGACGAAAAGCTGGCGGCGCTGCTGGGGTGAGTTGGGCCGCGAGAGCGTAGGACGAGGGGTTTTAACCCCTCGCTGGAAGGCGCTTCGCGCCGGGCGGCCCAAGATAGCCAACGTAGGTTCGCGTGTATTGTTCTTTGGCTTCCCGGCGTCTTCGCCTCCTAGCGAGGGGTTTTAACCCCTCGCATTTCCTCGCATTTCTGCTTGTTCTGTCCTCAACCGAAGGGAACCGCCATGACACGCTCTCGCAAACTGCCTCTCCTGCCCTGCCTCGGCCTGCTGTGCGCCTTCGCGCTCGGCCTCGCTCCCATATGTCACGCACAGGGCAGCCAGGATGGCACTGTCACGGCGACCTACGCAGGCTGCAAGGTGCAGGCACGGGCCTATGTGAACCCGTCGGTGCGGGAGTCATCACGCTTTGACATCGGAATGCTGAACCCGAAGGAAGGCACACGGCGCTGGGAGTTCACGCTGGGCTGGCAGACAGAGGATAGCCCGAACCTCTACCGCTACCAGGGAACGATGTCTGGGCAGAGCCGCCTGCCCTATGGCAAAGCTAAAAAAACAAGCATTCAAGCAACCCTCTGGCAGTATGACACGCTGGAAGAGAGCGTTACGTTCCACAACCTCGATTTACGCCCGCTGACAGACCAAGAAAAGCGCAGTTCAGCGACGTCACGCTTCCTAGTGCTGAACTCAGCGGTCACGGCCACCACGCCAAGCGGCATCACGATTACACTGCCCGCGCAAAGTGTCAAAGAGTGGTATGAGATGTTTTCCAATTTCAACGGGAACCCGAATGCGCTCTTTATTCGCATCCAAACCACGCCCAATCAGCGTGAGGCTGTCGTGCCACTGTCCCCGCTGTACCAGAAATACCAGAAGCCGCTGCAAATCAAGCTGGACTGCGACGCGCCCAACTTGATGGTCTTCTACACAGCCGACAATACCTTTGACACCATCGCTGTCGGGCTGCCCGATCTGGCAACGGTGCAGCATCTGGACACGCTGACGCTGGTAGTGCGGCAGAAGGTTCTCTTGCAGCGCGTCCCCATCACGCTTTATCTGCAGGTAAATCGACCGGTGCCGGTGGCGAAGAAGTAAAGGCCCCCCCGCCCCAATTCTGGGGAGCCGGAACCTACCCCGGCTCGTCCCTCGCCACCCCTCCCGAAACGGGAAGGGTTAGGAAAAACACAGTGGGCCATTTGTCAACAGAGGCTTAATCCTTCCTTTAGGAAGGACCCTGCGAAGCGAAGAATGAGCGAAGCAAGGAGGTAGGTTTCCTGCTCCTAAAAAGCAACGTGTATGCTGACCGCTTCCGCGAACACCACGGGCAGCGCCGTGGCTTAGCTCGGTCTGGACAGAGACATTAGAAATGAAACCTTCCCCATTTTTCATTCAGTGTTTACGGTTCGTCGGTCTCGCTTTTGTGCTGGGCGGGAGCCTGATGGCGCTGCTTTCCGGGCCGCGCCTGCGGGCGGGATGGGACAGCGGGCGCTGGTATTCGGTGAACGGGCATATCGTTCAGTCTCAGGTGCTGCCTGTGAAAAATTCCTCCGGCCAGCCTGCTTTTTACAAGGTTACCGTCCGGTATGCGTATTCTCCGCCTTCATCTGACCGCTACCAGTCCACCTTTGAGGGCAGCCGACTGAGTTTTCGGGGTTTTGCTGATCCGGCTGACGATTCCTACACATTGAAAGATGCCCAGGCACTCACCGGCCACTATCCCGTTGGGAAACCGGTCGCCATATACTATTCGCCGAAGGATAGGCAAAACTCTGTCTTGCAGACCGGTACGAACCTCGGAACCTGGGGCGGCATCGTTACCGGGCTGGCGGCGGCAGTATTGGGAGCCGGGATATTTGTGGTGGCTGGCAGAGCGCGAGCCAATTAGCAAAGGAGGTAGCAACGTGGAAGCTGATAAACAGCAAGGACAAGATTTGCCGCAAAGCGGAGCAAGCAAGCCAAGTTTCTTCAAGCGCATCCGCAGGAACTTTGCTTGGGCACTCCTTCCTGCAATTTATTGTGTCGATGGTTTTCATCTTCGTCGCCTTCTGTTAATTCTCGCCTGGGCAGCCGGGGGCGCTGTTTTGTATAGCTTGTTTGATGTGGGTGTGGAACGCTGGCCGCAGCCTTTTTGGGTGTTTTTCAAGCGGCGGGGCAAGACGAACGATTAAAAGGGCTATATCCTAAAGGGCATCACGCTTCTGTGTGGGAGACATCGAATGCAGTCAGTGACGAAAGAAGAAAAACAGGGACTGATTGGGGCGGCGGCTTTCAGTATCTTTCTGTATTGGTACTTTAAAGACTGGGTATTTGCTCTTGCCCTGCCGTTTGGAACATACCTGTTTTATGTTGTGGCAAGCCGAGCATCTGGCGTGAGCTGGCTGGTGCGCCTGAACGAGGAGGAAGCCGTGTTCCGCAAACCTGCGGCGATGCGCGTCTTTTTCGGCGCGATGGCACTGGCTATGGGGGGCATTATCGCCTTCTGGGTTCATCTGTTCCTTCCCGGCAGGCATCCGCAGGGCATCTTCGGGCTGGTGGTCCTTCTTCTAATCGAATTGCTATTTCTGTTTGGCGTCGGCCCAATGGACACGCGCTTTGACTTCGAGCGAGGACGCGTTTTTTATCGTATTGGTTTTCCCCTGCTATCGTGGACGCGAAGTGCGGACAAGTCCGAAGTGGCTTCGCTGCGCGTGAACATAACCCAGAGTCGGGGGTCTACTATGTACCTGAGATGGAAACGCAGGGGCCGAATGTCCGGGAGCGTCGCGCAATTTGAAACGTTCGAGCAAGCGCGGGCAGTGGCAGAGCAAATTGGCAATCGGTTAGGGCTGCCTGTTGAGGTGCGCGACTTGCGAAGCGTGAATGCCTAGAAGCTGCTGAGGAAGGCTGGCAGAACCTCACCCCAACCCTCTCCTTCAGCAAGGAGAGGGAGCCGGATTGGGTCTGAAAAATCTTATGTCGCTTTCAGACAAACTTCGCTGGCCGTTGATGCCGCCTGGCAGTCGGGTTCTTGTGGCCGTGTCAGGCGGGCCGGATTCGCTGGCGTTGCTGCACGCGCTCTGGGCGAACGGCGCGGCGCACGGGCTGACCGAGGTGTCGGCGGCGCATTTGGACCATACTCTGCGCGGGGCAGAGTCGGCGGCGGAGGCGGCGTGGGTGGCGGCGTGGTGCGCGGAGCGGGGGATTGGGTGTGAGGTCGGCGCGGCGGATGTGGCGGGGCGGGCGAAATTGGAGAAAGTCGGCAAGCAGGAGGCGGCGCGGGCAGTAAGATATGCGTTTCTCGAAGAGGCGGCGGCGCGGGTTGGGGCGGACTGGATTGCGACGGGGCACACGCGGGATGACCAAGCCGAAACGGTGCTGATGAATGTTCTGCGCGGGACGGGCACAGACGGGCTGGCGGGCATTCCGGCGGTGTCGGGGCAGGTGGTGCGGCCTCTGCTGGATGTGTCGCGGGCGGAGACCGAGGCGTACTGCGCGGCGCACGGACTGGAGCCGAGGCGGGACCCGTCGAATTTCGAGGCGGGGGCCTATACGCGGAACCGGGTGCGGCTGGAGCTGCTGCCGCAACTGGCGCGGGAGTATAATCCGGCGGTCGCGGATGCGCTGGTGCGGCTGTCAGAGATTGCCGGGCGGGACAGTGACTATTTGAACGCCGAGGCGGCACAGGAGCTGGCGCGGGTGACGGTGAGCCGGACAGCAACCGCTGTGGTCTTGAACCGGGAAAGTCTGGCCTCCCTGCACCCGGCGATGCAGCGGCGGGTGCTGCGGCGGGCGCTGGCACAGGTGCGCGGGACGGACGTGGGGGTGACTTTTAACCCCATTGAGGCGGCGTGCCGGGCGATTTCGGAGCCGGACGCGGCAGGCTTTGGTCTGACACTGCCCGCGCCCGCGTGTATGCTGACGGTGCGCGGTGCGTTTGTGACGATAGCGCGGGAGGCCCCGGAGCCACCGGAGGCAGAGGCGGAAGCGGGGCTGACGGTTCCCGGCGCTGCGACGCTGCCGGGGGGCACGGGGGCGGTGCAGGCAGGCTGGGAAGACAGCGCGGGGAGCGTGGGGCTGGACGCGGATGCGGTGGACCTGCCGACACTGCACCTGCGGTTCTGGCGGGCGGGGGACAAAATTGATCCGGCGGGCATGGGTGGGCGGCACAAGAAGCTCTCTGATGTGTTCACCGATGCCAAAGTGCCGCGCTTAGAGCGGCACACGCTGCCGCTTGTGGCCGATCAACAGGGCCTGCTCTGGGTGCCGGGACACTGCCTCAGCGAGCGGGCGCGGGTAACGGACAAAACGGGCAGGCGTCTTTTTCTGCTCCGGGGAGGTATTATAGCAGGAGACGGCGAATAACCACAGCAGGTGTAAAAAAGGCAATGACACAGAACGAACAATCAAAGAGAGGCCAAAGAGCATTTACGCTGCCCTCTCGCGGGTTTACATTAATAGAGCTGCTCGTCGTCATCGCCATTATCGCCATACTCGCCGCGTTTCTGTTTCCCGTGTTCCAGAAAGTGCGCGAGAACGCCCGCCGCGCCTCCTGCGAGTCCAACTTGAAGCAGCTTGGGCTGGCCCTCACGCAGTACACGCAGGACAGCGATGAGCAGATGCCGCTCCTGGCCTACGTCCCGAGCGGGACAATTACGACTGTAAGCTGGCGTGGGGCGATTTACCCGTATGTCAAAAGCCAGGGGGTTTACAAATGCCCTTCCAACCCGCTAAACACGTTACAGACCACAGACAGCCCACTGGTATTTGACGTGTCTTACGGAGCCAACGATTCCGTGTTTTCCGCCCTGCCGCAGCCTGGTCTGGGGAAGCCGGGTCAGGTCGTGACGCTGAACGATATTCAATCGCCGGCTCAGATATTTACGATAGGTGAAAGCGACAGCCTGGGCTACCTGCTGAAAAACCCGCCCAATTCGCCGTTTTCCATGCCCAACTGCGCGAACTGCGACAATCCGGCGGGGGATGCCCGCACCGACCTGTTCGCCGGGCACACGGGCCGCAGCAACTGGCTCTTTGCGGACGGCCATGTCAAGGCTCTGCGCCCCACCCAGACCTGTCTGGACACCGATGCCTGGGACCTGGCAAACAGCAACGCCAGCCAGCCATGCAGCGCAAGCCTGCAATTCGCCCTGCTGGAAAACGAGCATTACTGGAGCCAGTCCAGTACGCCTTAACTGGTTTAAATTAACGGAGGCAACCTGCGCTATGATTTACGAATGCCCTCATTGTCATGCCCCACAGGAAGCGGGCCACACCGCCTGCCCCGAATGCGGCGCGGAATTCGATGGACCCGTCCCCGAGGACGCCGTTCTGCCCGCCGCCGTCAGCCCAGCAGAGACTGCCGCCATGGCCCCGGAGCCGCTGCCGGAAGCTGTTCTGGACACGCCCGCCGAAGCGCCCGCCGAAGCCGCGCCGGTTATGGACGCCGCCTCCCCTGCCGCCGATTTCACCGTTACCCCGGCAGAGCCGCCGCTGGAAGCACAGATGCCGTTGGAAGCCGAGCCAGTGCTGGAAACCGTGCGCCCCCCCGCGCCAGCCGAAGAGCTGCCCTATCAGCAGTCTGCCTATTCGCCGCCCTCTTATTCGACAACGCCCGCGTATACCCCGCCGCCGCTGCCGAGCGGCGGCGCACAGGCGTACACAACCCGCCGGGCACCGGCCAGTCCCCTGCCGAAAATCCTGCTGATTGCCCTGCCATTTGTGCTGCTGCTGGTTCTTGTCGGCTACCTGATCTCGCGCACTCAAGACGGCGGCAGCGACGCGGCGTCCACGGCGCTACCCGTCACCGCGCCTGTGCCGCCGACGCCTGCCCCTGCGCCCGTCGGCAGCCCCACGGTTCTGCCGGGCGGCACGACAACGGCGGCAGACGATACGCGTGTCAAATGGCTGGCTGGTCGGTGGCAGGCCAGCAACTCGGATTTTTACGTGTTCAATTCCAGCGGCAGCGGCTCCCAGGGCAGTGTGTCCGGCAAGCTGCCGACGCAGGACTTTCTGTGGCGGATTGTCGGCAATCAGCTCATGCTGTACGGCGCTCCCAAAGACCAGGAAGTCCGGTTCAGCGTCGGCCCCGATGACAACACGGTGTACCTGCGCGACAGCGCCGGGAAACCGGTGCAGTTCACCCGCGAGGCGCAGAGCGAGGCGAAGACCCCCTAGCCCCCAATACTGGGGGAACCGGAGAGGGCTACCAGCCATCCTGCCACTTCTTGCGGCTGTAGCCCTTGAAGCCGTAGCAGCGGACGATCTGCACCGTGCGGATGGGTGCGGCGTAAGGCGGATTGCGGTAGGCCAGAAACGGCGTCTGCGGCTCAACGTGGGTGAACACGGCCCGCAGGTCGTCAAAATGGTCCTGCGTGTCGGTGTCGTTGAGGAAAATGGCGTCTCGGTGTTTCAGTTTGTCCGGGTTCTCCCAGAACAGGTACTGGCTGGCCTTGTAGTTCAGAAACAGGGCATACGTTTCGGGATGGCCCGGCAGGTAGAACGCCGCCTCCGACGGCATCCGGTAATTGATACTGAACACAAACGGGTTCGTCCCCATCGCCTGCCGCTCCGCCTGTACCCTCATCGCCAGTGTCTTCCAGCCATACAGCTCATTGGTGCGGTCATCGGCAGCGTGCGGGAACTTTAGCCCGGCGCTGTAGAGAAGAGTCGGAAACAGCGCGGCCCCGGCCAGCAAAACAGCCAGACTAACCCCGACTCCGACCCAGACGCGGCCTCGTGCCCGCCCCCACCCCGCCTGCCGCTCCCACAGGCGCACCCATACCACGGCGACGGCAATCAGCCCCGAGATATAGGCCGCGACCGCCCAGTTGCCTTCCACTTTGGAATGCAGGGCCGTGACCACCGTGGCCGCGAACGGCACAACACTGGCGCACCACAAAAACAGCGCCCGGTCATTTCCTGCTTTCGCTTCTTTGATTTTAGCCTCTTTAGCACTGGCGGCTATCCCGTCGTATAAAGTGTAAAGATAGGTCAAAAACACGAAAGGGGACAGCAGGAGCGCCTGATCGCCCAGAAAGCGCCCCACCCACTTGAGGCCGTCGTGCCCGGAGCCGCGTGAGGCCATCGCGTGCGCGTGTATCCAGAAGGCGTTCTGATGCGTGTGGTTCCACCAGACAAACGGCGCAAAAATGGCGAGGGCCAAAAGCCCGGCCACATACGGCTCGGCGCGAGCCAGCCAGCGGGGGCGGGCGGTCGGCGATAATAGGATGAACAAGAAAATACTCGCCAGCAGAGCCAGGGCGTTCAGCTTCGCCTGCGCGGCCAGCCCCGCCAGGACGCCCGCGCCAAGCCACCAGCCCCAGGTGGGGCGGTCGGTCAGCGCCCGGTGCGTCACAAACAGCGCCGCCGCCCACAGGGCAAGTTGCACCGGGTCCTGCGTCATCAGGACTGCCCCAGCGGCAAACAGCGGTATGACACTGGCAAGCACCACCGACAGCAGGGCCACTTTTGGGCCGTAGAGACGCTTGGCGAGCAGGTAAATAAAGACCGAAGCAATCAGGGCGAACACCGTCGCTCCGGCGCGAACACCCAGCTCATTCGTGCCAAGCAGCGTGGTAAACAGCCGGACCAGGGGAGCCATCAGCGGCGTGTTATCATAGTAGCCCCAGTCCAGATGCCGGGACCACTGCCAGTAGTAGGCTTCGTCCTGCACCAGCTCATGCCGGGCATCGTACCAGAAGCGGAAGAGTGTCAGAAAGACGAGCAGGCCGCCCGCCGCGAGATCGGAGCGATCCATGCGGCGGGCGGCCAATGTGAGTGGGTTATGGGTGGTGTTCTGGGTCATAAATCTTAAACAGCGCCTCAAATCTTAAACAGCGAGTCGCTAAGAGGCTGGTTGACGCGGATATTCTGGTAGACCGTGGCCCCCGCCAGCTTGTTCTGCGCGTTGTATAATTCAACTCGCGTCGGGACATAGATGCCGGGCGCGGCCTGCACGGGGTTCTTGTAGAGGAACCATTTGACGAACTTGCCCTGCCGGTCGTAATTATACCGCTGCGCGGTGATATGTGTCTTGGGATCGATCCAGATTAAATCGTAATTTGTTTCGCTGGCCTGTTTCGGCTGGACTTTGTAGCAAAGCAGACCATTCTCGCGGCGTTGAAATGTGATCGTGTAATCGTTTAAAAGCTCCGGCGGGACCAGTCCGAAATCAAGTAAGCTTTGCCGCTTGCCAGGTGCGCCGGTCGTGTCCTGCACTTTATGGACAAACGGGGCGACGGTCAGCTTCTGGTTGCCATTGATGATATAATACCCGGTAGCGATGTGCGGAATGCTTGCTTCAATGCGGAGCATTCCCGGCTGCTTGTAGGCCAGGGTCCCGCGATGCAGGCGGTAGGCCAGGGCAATATCGCCAGGGATTGTCTTCAGCTCATCCTGATTTTCAGTCACAATCGTGCTGGACGCTTGCAGCGTTTTGAGGCTGCTGGAAGTCAGCGTATGGATGTCCGGCGCAGCCTGCGCGGACAAAGCAGGCACAGCGAGAAGCGTGGGCAGCAAATAGGGGTAAAGGCGAAAAGCCATCGGGAGTGTTCTCCTCTGAATAGGTGTTTACATACTATACGACACCACTGCCCCCGGTTTGGTTCCCGCGAAGGCGCAGGCAGTGCGGGAGAAAAGGGAACGAAATGCGTTTATTAGTGCTGACGCCGGTACTGGTGGCTGCCTGTGCGCGGCCCCGGCAATGGCCGCCCCGGCCACAGGAACTGTAGACCCGCAGGCACAGGAGATGCTGCGGCAAAGCGCGGCGGTTTACGGCAAGCTGCATTCGCTGACCTGTCAAGTCCGCACCGAGCTGAGACTGAACGGGGAGTCGCACGGGCGGGTTCGCCAAATCAGCCTGTCGTACCAGAAGCCGTCGCAGGCGGCGGTGTCGGTGCGGGAAGACGGCGAGGCAACACAGTTTTTTTGCAATGCGAAAACGCTGGCCATGTTTTCTCCCGCGCACAACGAATATATTGAGCAGCCTTTGCCTAAATCAGCCCAGCCCGAGGCATCCGTGCTGACACAGGGCCAAAGTTTCGTCGGGCTGCTGCTGATTAAACCCACCGGGCTGACAGCGCTAGCGGATGGCACAAATGTCAAGAGTTTGACGGTTGGCCTGCCCAAAACGGTGGACGGCGTGGAAACGCGCACGATAACCCAAGTGACTTCCCACGCCGATGGGGGCACAATGACGTTTCTGGTGACGCTGGGCGTCAAAGACCACCTGGTTCACCGCTTTGCCGATGTGATTGAGTCTCCTGGCCTGCCGGTGGACGGACCTGAGAAAGTCAGGCGGATAGACAACAGCGAAGTTTATACCAATATCAAGATTGGTCCGGTTCTTTCGGCGTCCACGTTTCTGCCGCCGCCGGGGGCCAAACGAATTACGCCGACCGAAAACACACAAAAGTAAGAGTTTAGGCAAGAGTTAAAGTTATGATGGACACACACGCCCTGCGCGTTTTGGAATTTGAGGCGATCCGCAAACAGCTTGCGGCGCAGACGGCGTCTTCGCTGGGGCGGGAGCGGGCCGAGGAAATGACGCCCTCGGACTGGCTGCCGCAGGCGCAGGCGCGGCTGGATGAAACCACCGAATGCAGGACGCTGATCAACGCCCGTGGCAATCTGCCGCTCGGCGGGGTCACGGACATCCGGCCCCTGCTGAAAGCCGCCGACATCGGGGCGACTCTGGAGCCGCACGGGCTGATTGATATTCTCGGCGCGGCGTCGGCGTCACGCTCTTTGAAGCTGTATCTGCAAAAACTGGCGGTGGACTCCCCGATTATGGCCGAGCGGGCCAGCGGGCTGGGGCAGTTCCCGTCGCTGGAGTCGGAAATCAGCGCGTCTATCGGCAGCAATGGGTTTGTGCTGGACACCGCCTCGCCCGATTTGGGCCGGATACGCTCGCAGCGCAAGACGGCCTCGCACCGGATGACTGACCGGCTGAACGGCATCCTGTCCGGTTCGCTCAAAGCGATGCTTCAGGATTCGGTCATCGTGCAGCGCGGCGACCGCTACTGCGTCCCCGTCAAAGCCGAGCATCGCGGGGCGTTCGGCGGCATTGTGCATGATACATCGTCGTCGGGCGCGACGCTCTTTATGGAGCCGCAGGTGGTGGTGGACATCGGCAACGAAATCCGCGAGCTGACCATCAAAGAAGAGCAGGAAATCAACCGCATTCTGCGCCGCCTGACCGAAAGCGTGGCGCGGGTCTCTTCCGGGCTGTCGGTGAGCATCGAAACGCTCGGCGAGATTGACTTTATCGCCGCCCGCGCCAGACTCGCTGAGGTGCACCGGGCCATCGAGCCGTCGCTGAACCAGAATGGCCTGACCCGGCTGCTGTCGGCGCGTCACCCGCTGATTGACCCGGACAAAGTGGTTGCCATTGATATTGAGCTGGGCACGCCCGCCAACCATGTGCTTCTCATCACCGGCCCCAACACCGGCGGCAAGACGGTGAGCCTGAAAACGACGGGCCTTTTAACGCTGATGGCGCAGTGCGGTTTGCACGTCCCAGCGGCGCGGGCGGAGATGAATGTCTTTGACCAGGTGTTCGCGGACATCGGCGATGAGCAGAGCTTGCAGCAGTCGCTGTCGACGTTCTCCGGGCATATTACCAACATTGTACGCATCCTCAAAGACTTGCGCCGCAACGCACTGGTTTTGCTGGATGAAGTCGGCGCGGGGACCGACCCCGGCGAAGGGGCATCGCTGGCCCGTGCGCTTTTGGACGACCTGCGTGCCCGTGAGGCCCGCGTCATCGCCACAAGCCATTACGGCGAGCTGAAAACCTATGCCTTCACCACCGAAGGCGTGCAGAATGCGAGCGTCGAGTTCAACGAGGAAACCCTGTCGCCGACCTACCGGCTCTTGCAGGGCATCCCTGGCTCGTCCAATGCGTTCGCCATCGCGGGTCGCCTCGGCATCCCGCAGAGCGTTCTGGACCATGCCCGGTCGGAGCTGATCGGGACCGACGACACCGCTGGCCTGCTGCGCGAGCTGGAAGAAGGCCGCCGCGAGGCGGTGGCCGAAGCCCGCGCCGCCGAGCAGGCGCGTGTGGAGGCGCAAATGCTGCGCCGCCGCTATGCCGAAGAGCTGTCCAACCTGGAAGCCCTGCGCCGCGAAGCCCGGCAGAAGGCGCAGGAGGAAGCCCGCGCTCTCTTAAAACGCGCCGGGGACAAGCTCGATAACACTCTGGCCGAGCTGCGCCGGGTCAACACCGAAGGCCGGCAGACCGAGCGGACGCGGCAGAAGATCAAAGACATCGGAAGCGACTTACAGGCCGCTATTCAGGGCCGCCTGACCGTGGACACCCCTGCTTACGTGGAAAGCATCCCGGACCGGCCTTTGAAGCGCGGCGACAAAGTGCGTATCACCACCCTCGGCATGGCCGGAGAGCTTCTGGAAGACGCTCACGGCAACACGCCTGTCCCAGTGCAGGTGGGGGCCATGCGCGTCTCCGTCCCGCCGTCCACGCTGATGCTGCTCGGGGCCGAAGAGAAAGCTGTCTCCAAACCGTCCGGCCCGCGCACCGCGCCCTCGCGCCCGCCTCTCGTGGAAGCAAGTGCCAAAGACGGCGATACGCTGTCCATCCAAATGCAGAAAGCCGTCGGCATCACCCCTCAATTAACCCTTCTGGGCCAGCGTGCCGAAGAAGCTGTTCTTAACGTTGAGAAGTATTTAGACGACGCCTATGCCGCCGGTCTCAGCCGCGCCCGCCTCGTGCACGGCAAAGGCACGGGAGCCTTGCGCCGCGCCGTGCAGGAGTATTTGCAGGACCACCCTTTGGTAGACGCCTTCGCCACCGCCGACCCCGAAGAAGGCGGAGCCGGGGCTACCGTGGTGACACTGCGGGCGACATAGGGTACAATCGCATCAGCAGGCCCGGCTGCTTGGACTTGAACCCTAACCATATTGACAGGATACTCAGCTTCAGGAATGCTTTCACATCGCCCCTTCAATCCCGACGAGCATATTTTCCGGTCACCAGAACTGGAAAGTATGCTCAAAGATGCCATACGCTTTTTCAATGGCACGCCCGTTTACGAATTGCCACCTCCCAAGACTTTTCTCGGCTCCGGCATTTACGCGATTTATTACACGGGCACGCTTGATCTGTACGAGCGGATTAGCCAGATGAATCGAATACGGTATGACCTGCCGATTTACATTGGAAAAGCTATTCCTACTGGCGCACGGCGCGGCAAAGGCGGCAAGGAAGGCAGCAGCCTGTTCAAGCGGTTGTCCGAACACACAAAAAGCATTGAGTCAGTAGACAATCTTGACCTCACCGGGTTTCACTGCCGGTTTGTTATTATTCCCCATGAAGAAGACGCCCTCATCGCGCCTATCGAGTCGGCACTCATCAAACAGTACAACCCACTTTGGAACTCCTGGGTAGATGGCTTTGGCAACCATGATCCGGGCGGCGGCAGGGATAATCAGGCGCGTTCACAGTGGGATGTTATTCACCAAGGGCGAGTATGGGCTGAAAAGCTGAAAGGCATCAAGGGGGAGAATGACCCGGAAACCATCCTGAGCAGCATTCGTGATTATACTAATTTGCTCAATGCGGGGGCGAGGGAGGATGTATAGTTCTGTAGAGTTGTTTTCCGGGGCGGGAGGTCTGGCTTTGGGCCTTGCCACCGCTGGGTTTCACCATGAGGCGCTGATTGAATGCAGTCCCCATGCGTGCCGCACTCTGCGGCACAACAAAAATGCCGGTTTTGCGCCTGCGGTTTCGTGGAATGTCGTGGAAGGTGATGCCCGAGAGTTTTGTTTTTCGTCTTTAAACAAACCCATTAGTCTTGTTGCAGGCGGTCCGCCTTGTCAGCCATTTTCGCTCGGCGGCAAGCACAAGGCGTATGATGACAAACGTGATATGTTTCCGGTCGCAATAAACGCTGTTCGTGAACTGCGTCCGCAGGCATTCATTTTCGAGAATGTCAAAGGATTGTTACGACCAGCCTTCGCCAATTATTTGCAATATATCACTTTACAGCTTAATTATCCTGATCTGGTGAAATGTGAAACTGAAGAATGGGCTAATCATTTGTATCGACTGGAAAAGCATCACCTTTCCGGGCAAATTGCTCCGCAGGACTATCGCACCGTGACCCGCCTGCTGAATGCCGCAGATTACGGTGTTCCGCAGCGGCGTGAGCGGATTTTTATCGTGGGTTTTCGCAGCGACCTCCACACGGAATGGAGCTTTCTAAAGCCAACGCACACGGAAGATGCGTTAATCTGGGCAAAGTGGGTTACAGGATCATACTGGGAGGAACACGGCATTTCTAGAGACAAGTGCCCGCAGCCGACCGCGCAGGAAAAAGTGCAGGCCAGCAGGGTTGTCGGGCAATACGGAATGTTTGGCCCTTCCTCGCAACGCTGGCGCACTGTCCGTGATGCCATCGCCGATTTACCGGACAGCCCGCTCAACCATGAATTGCGGGAAGGCGCACGCTGCTATGCCGGACACACCGGCAGTCAGATAGACGAGCCTGCCAAAGCTCTGAAAGCGGGCGACCACGGCGTACCGGGCGGCGAGAATATGGTTCGCTATCCCGGCAATTCTGTTCGCTACTTCTCCGTGCGGGAAAGCTGCCGAATACAAACATTCCCGGATGACTTTTTTATCAGCGGAAGCTGGACAGAAGGGATGCGGCAGATCGGGAATGCCGTTCCCGTGATGCTTGCAGAGGCAGTTGGCCGCAGTGTTTACCAACACCTTGAAGCCACGGCGAATTAACAGCAAAAAAGCCGCGCCCTCTAAAAAAGAGGACGCGGCGTTTTTGTGTCAGTTGGTGGAGGCGGGCGGATTTGAACCGCCGTGTCAGGCAGCGAATACTCAGGCGTCTACAAGCATAGCCAGCCATTTGATTTTTCGTGCGGGAGCCGCCGGTTGGCAGGCTGCCCGTCGCACTAGCAGTTCTTTAGTTCCCGTGTGCGCCGATCCGCAGCTCGCACGCAGTAGCCCAAATTGGTGACATCCTGCATCCCGCCGATGGGCGTGGAGGGAGAGGACGGGCCGCCCGTAGGAGGCGCTTTTACTGGCTAATCAGTCCCTTGCGGGAAAAACTAGGCAGCCAGCGCATAAGAGCGCTGCGTGGAGAACGAGGTGTTCTTCGCGTTTATTGTTTTGCCGCTTTTAACGAGGCCAGCGGCGCCTCGGCTCGCAACCCAAGCGATCAATCTCCCGATCGAAACCAATCGCCCCCGTGTTATCTCTGACAGTTGTTATTATAACCGATTTTATGCGAATTTTGTTGCCATTTACCCGTCTTCATGCTCTTTTTCGATAGTTGCCATGAGCGCTCGGGCGTCACTGAGAATATCGGCGAGAACTTCGACTGGCGTGCGGCCCGTGTCAATACGACGGACAATCTCCGGCGGATAGAAGTTCAGCACCGGGGCGGTTTCGGCCTCATAGACATACAGACGCGCCTGAATAGTGGCGTCCGAGGCATCGTCCAGACGATTTTCGTGCAGGGCGCGGCGCTTGAGCCGCAGATGAATTTTTTCCCGGTCGGCGCAGTCTAGATAGTAAAGCCGCTGAACATCAATATGCTCCTGCATCAGACGCGCCTGGGCGACCGAGCGCGGAATGCCGTCCAGAATCAGCAGGTCGCTTTCGGGGTCATAGCGGCCTAGACCGACCAAAGCCTCAACGTGTTCACGCCAGAGCTGCACCGTGAAGTCATCGGGAACCAGTGCGCCGCGCCCGCTATAGTCCAGAAACGCCCGCCCCAGAGGCGTCCCGACACGCAGGTCCCGGAAGATGTCGCCGCAGGCGATATGTACCATCTGCGGGATGCTGCCGAGGATTTTTCCCTGCGTGCCCTTGCCGCTTCCCGGCGCTCCGAAGAGCAAAATTGTTTTGTATCTCATGCCCGCTGTCCTTTAAGTGTGCCCGGTTGATTATGGCACACGGACCGGCAGGTGTCAACACAAACGTCTGCAGAACAGCCCCTGGCGGCTTGCAGGAGAAGACGCCAGGGGCCGAGGCAACTATTTTGGAGTCGGGGCGGTGGGCGCGGGCATCGCGGAGTCGGTTGGCGGGGCCGGAGGCGTCGCCGAGTTCGTGTTGGCGTCGTTCGGCGTCGTTGTGCCGGGAGTCATCGGGGCAGACTTGTCCGAAGGCGGGGCAGCCAATGCCTTGTCGTGGACAACAACCGTCTTCGTCTTGGTAATCACCTGCGGTTTCGGCTTTGCGCCGCCGGTGGTAACAATTATCAGCTTGTTTTTGACGCTGGTGACGCCGGATGTCTGCGAGGCGGCTTTTTCAGCCAGCGCCTTCTGCATCTGGTTCTGCACCTGCCCGTTGAGCGTAGCGACGCCGCCGGTGACGACGGCTTCCACGCGGGAGCCGGTCATCTGCTTGTTCTGGACGACGGCTTTGTTGATCGCCGCCGCTGTGGCGGTGTCGGTTCCATTGGATGTGCCTGCCCCGGCATTGGTGTTGATTTTCGTGTCCGGTCCGGGCGGCGTGGACAGGGTGGACGAGCCACCAGGCGTGACGACGGTGGTGGAGTCAGGCGCGGCAGGCGTGGTTACAGTGGTGGTTGGCGGCGTTTCGTCTTTGGAGCAGCCAGCGGCCAGCAGACCAGCCAGCGCGGCGCTTCCGGCGATCACGGCCAGGCGGCCAGAGCGGTTCATGCGAGACATCATAACATAGGTTCCCCTTCGGTGTTGTTTGTACCCGGCGCAGAACTGGGAGAAACCTCGCTTGCGCCCTGTTCTTGCACGAGGCGCAGGACAAAGCGGGGGTTGTAGCGGCGGTCACAGGCCGCGCAGGAGGCGGCAACTCGTATTCGGCGGCGGCGCTCGGTGCGTTTTCCGCAGCCGGGGCAGGCATAGATGTAGACTTTGCCGGACCGAATCTGGGGATGCGAAGCGTACTTCTGTGTAACACCCAGTATGTGCGCGAGCGCCCAGAACTGCGGGCCGTGGTTGCGGTGCAGGATGTGGGCGACTTCGTGCCGGAACGTGTTCAGCGTCTCGGGCAGGCCGTACTCGGCGTGTGCCTGCCAGCTTATCACAATCCGGTGCTTGCCGGGCTGGTAATAGCCGCCGTAGGTCTTGCGCGGGGAGACGACGATCTCCGGCGGCGTTAGGCCCCCGCCGAAGTGGGCGGTGTTCAGGCGGTCGAACTCGGCGCATAGCAGGGTATGGAGGGCGGACTGTTCAGGTGTCAAGGCCGATAGTTTCCAGCAGAATGGGGCACGGGTCTGGGGCGATGTCTGTGAGCGTGAAGCAGCTCAAAATGGCAGATGCTTCGGCCTCAGCGCTCCCGACGCGCTCGGTGTAGAGTGCTGCCAGAACATCGCCCGCCGCTACGGTGTCGCCGACGACGCGGCCCAGCATAATGCCCGCCTCGGGGTCAATGGTTTGTTCTTTGGTTTCGCGGCCCGCCCCGAGGCGCATGGCGGCGCGGCCAATGGCTTCGGCGTCAATGCCGGACACAAAGCCGCCGCGTTCCGCCCGCACTTCGCGGACGACCGAGGCGTTCGGCGGAGCGTCCAAGAGAGCCGCGTCGCCGACCTGCGCGGTGATGATCTGACGCAGCTTGTCCGCCGCCGCGCCCGACTCAATCTGCATCTGTGCAAATGCCCGGCCAGTGTCGAGCGTCGCGGCCTTGCCGGTCAATAAGAAGCTCGCCCCGGCCAGGGTCAGCACCAGCGAGCGCAGGCGCGGGTCGGCGTCCGGCGTATCTGCCAGAAGCGCGGCGACTTCGCGCACTTCCAGGCGGTTGCCGATGGCGCATCCGAGCGGAGCGTCCATATCGGACAGCACGGCGGCCATCGCCCGGCCCCGCGCTTTGCCGATGGCAATCATCATTTCGGCCAGCGCCCGTGCGTCAGACAGGGTCTTCATAAAGGCCCCGCCGCCGACTTTGACATCCAGCACAATCGCCGGGCAGCCGCCCGCGATCTTCTTGGACAAAATACTGGCGGCAATCAGAGGCAGCGACTCGACGGTATCGGTGGCATCGCGCAGGGCATACAGCTTGCGGTCGGCGGGGACCAGGGTCTCCGTTTGGGCACAGATGCACGCGCCGACTTCTTTGACCTGCGCCAGTATCTCGTCTACGGTGAAGCTGACCCGCGCTCCAACGGCCTCTAATTTGTCCAGCGTCCCGCCGGTGTGCCCCAGCCCGCGCCCGGACATCTTGGGCATCTGCACGCCCGCCGAGGCGAGGATGGGCACGACGGCCAAAGTGGTCTTGTCCCCCACCCCGCCTGTACTGTGCTTGTCCAGACACGGCCCCGGCAGAGACGACAAATCCAGTGTCTCGCCCGAGTCCACCATTGCGCCAGTCAGCGCGAACGTTTCGGCGTCAGTCAGCCCACGCCACAGCACGGCCATGAGCCATGCGCTCATCTGATAATCGGGGATGCGGCCTGCCACGTAGCCGTCTACCAGAAAGCCGATTTCGGCCTCCGTGTGGGCGCTGCCAAGTCGCTTAGCGTGAATAATGTCAAGTGTGTGCATGGTGGAACCCGGCACTCAAGAGCCGATCTATTAGTAAACAGAAAAAGTGTCTCCGACACTGAGAACAAAGCATATTCACGATACTCGCTAGCTTTCGTCGTCACCGTCAAAGCGGCAGCCCGACGACAGCCAACTGCCGAAATCGTCCGCGACAGCATGAAAGCAGTCTGGCGTCATCGCTCCGGCGTCTACAAGAGACACACGGCCATCATCCAGGGACAAAATAAACTGCTGCCCGCCGCTGTCATCGCCGACAGTGACAAAGCCGGGGCAGTATGTTTTGGTTTGCGTCTGCTCGTTCTTGTCTACAAAAATCTCGCGCCCGTACAGCAAGACATAGTCTCCGACAGAATGTTCTACCGGTAAGCCGTCCAAAAATGTCCGGTACGGCTCCGGCAGCGACTGGCCAACCCATTCTTCAATTTCATGGAGCGTCATTTCTGATTTCCTTTCAGGGCAGAAAATCGGCAACCTTCAAAACAGCATCCGGGGCGGCTAACGGGGACACCGAGGCATCGGAGTCCAATGTCCACCGCTCCTCGTAGCTGCCAGTTCGGGTCGAAGGCTGGCGATGGACTTCCAGAACACGCTCTGACACGTTGACAATCCAGTATTCGGCAATGCCAGCACGAGCGTATACACCGGCTTTACGCGCCCGGTCAAACCGGAGCGTCGACAGCGAGATTTCTACGATGAGCAGGGCATGGCTGGGGAGGGCCTCAAAATCGCGCACATCGCCTTCATAAACAGCCACATCAGGCTGAGGCTCGGAACGCAGGCCGCCGTCAAACCCATTCTGTTCGGCAATCACATAGCCACTGCTGAAGACTTGACGCAGGGCAGTTCCAGTCAGAATCACAGACTTCCAGTGTGGACTGCTGATTGGCCCCCTCTGGACAATCTCCCCCTCAATCAGCTCCACGCAAATGTCATCAAACCAGCCCATCTCTCCCATTTGATGATACTGGGCTTTGTCCCAGGCAATCGGGCGCGGCTCGGCAGGTTCCATCACAGAAGCAGATATCACAGCAGACATAGACACCCTCCACTTGATACAAACAGATACTAAATCTCGCCCTCGAAGACTTCGGTGGCCGCGCCGGTCATATAGACGTGGTTGTCGGTTTCGGACCAGTGAATGTCTAAATCGCCGCCGGGTAGATGCACCAGTACCTGACGGCCTGTTTTGCCGTTCAGGACGCAGGCGACGACCGCCGCGCAGGCTCCGGTTCCGCAGGCGAGGGTCTCTGCCGCGCCGCGCTCCCAGACGCGGAAGTTGATTTCGTGGTCAGACAGCACTTCGATAAACTCGGTGTTGGTGCGCCGGGGAAAGGCCGGGTGCTTTTCGACAATGGGGCCAACGATCTCAATGGGATAGGCGCTGACGTTGTCCACGAACGTGACAGCGTGGGGATTGCCCATTGAGACGGCGGTGACGTAGAGAGTGCGGTCGGCCAGCTCTAACGGCAGGTTGACGGCGGGGGCATCGCCGCCGCCGAGCGTGGTGGGGACTAGCGACGGGACAAGCACCGGCTCGCCCATGTCTACCTTGACCGTCGCGGCTTTGCCGCCCTCGCCGGGGGTGACTTCCAGGTGCAGCAGGCCCGCGCCGGTTTCGGTGGGGATGTGGGTTTCGCCGCGTGTCAGGCCCCGGTCAAACAGGAACTTGGCGAAGCAGCGGATGCCGTTACCGCACATCTCGGCCTCGGAGCCGTCGGGATTGAACATCCGCATCTCAAACGGCGCGGACTTACCGGGCAGGAGGGCAATCACGCCGTCACCGCCAACGCCGAACTTGCGGTCACACAGGAACACCGCCCGCTTCTGCGCTTCGGCCAGCAGGTCTTCGCCGTCTTTGCCGAGGCAATTGACCATCACAAAATCGTTGCCAATGCCATGCATTTTCGTAAAGTGCATAATTTAGTTCTTCTCCGGCTCGTTCTTGTGTGCTTGTATCCAGGCTAAACGAGCCGTGCCCAGTCTTATTGTCTGGGCGGTTCCTCGGATATTCATCTCTGTCTGCCACAGTTCTTCGTCACGCGCACCGTTATAGCTATATACTTGCTTGCGCTGACCGCCGCGCACCGCAGTAATTTTGAGATAGCCAGCGTCGCCTAAGAACACTGGCTGCTTGGCATCACCTGTTTTGCGAGAGAAATACCCACTACCTGTTTTGCGAGAGAAAAACCCACTCTCTTGAAGCCACCGAGACAAACGGTGAAAGCTATCACCGGGAACAGCATTGGGGGCAGGCCGCAGGATGATTTTGTCGCTCGGCCAGCCGTTTCCGCTCCATTGTGGCCCGGCCCCTACTCGCTCCAACGTGATTTCTGTAACCAATGCCGGAGCCGATTTGCGAGACGGGGCGGCGGCTGTCGGGGATGAGAGGCCAGCAAGAAAGAAAGTGAGCAAGAACATAAAGGCAGCAGAAGATTGCAGCATTGCTTTTCCTTATCAGGAAATCGGCGGCACGTTTGCCGCTTCGGGCGTCTCGGCGGCGGGCGCGGGGGTCGGCTCCTGAAGGGTCACGGTGGCGTCCGGGTGGGCGGAGGCAGCGGGGACGGTTCCCGGCGACGTCGGGCTTTTCACCGGGACAGGCAGGGCAGCCCCTTCGCGCTGTGCTTCGGCATACAGGCTTTGCAGGGGCCGCATGGGGACGATGCTGGTGACGGCGTGCTTGTAGACAAGCTGGGTGGGCTTGCCGGGGCTATCTAAAAGTATGGTAAACGAGTCGAAGCCGCGCACGTTGCCGCGAAGCTGAACGCCGCCGATGAGGTAGATCATCACGCCGACATTTTCTTTGCGGACCTGATTGAGGAACGTATCTTGAAGGTTTACCTGTGGTTTGTTCATGGGTCGGCTGATGCTCCCTTTAGGTGTTCACTTAAACGCAAAATCTCTTCGGCCAACTGCTCCGGCGCTTTGCCGTCTGCCTCAATCCACTGCACGCGGGGGTCGCCCCGAAACCAGATAAGCTGGCGTTTGGCGAAGCGCCGCGTTTCCTGCTTGATGAGCGTGGCGGCGGTGTCTAAATCAATATCGCCGGATAGATAGGTGCAAATCTGTTTGTAACCGAGCGCCTGCATCGGCTTGAGCGTCGGCGGATAGCCTGCGTCAATGAGGCCGCACACTTCGCCCACCAGGCCCTCGGCCAGCATGGCATCCACGCGGGTTTCGATTCGCTGATAGAGCGCCTCGCGGTCAGCAAAAGTCAGGCCAAAGAGGCGCGGCGATTGCTTTGGCATCCGCGCCTGGTTTTCGCGGTGCAGCTCGGTCAGCGTCCGGCCAGTGGCGGCGTGGACTTCCAAAGCGCGTATCTGCCGCCCGATGTCGTTGACATGGAGCCGGGCGGCGGTCTCTGGGTCATGCCGGGCGACTTCGGCGAGCAATGCGTCGTGGCCGTTCGTTTTCGCAAATTCGCGCCATTGGCTGCGAAATGCTTCATCGGGCGGCACGGCGGGGATTTCCAGCCGCGTCGTCAGCGCCCGCACATACAGCCCCGTGCCGCCGACAATCAGGGGTGTCTGGCCGCGCCGATGAATGTCACTACAGGCCGCTTCGCCGAGCGATTGATAATCGGCCAGCGTCCATTCGCCGCCAAGGTCGGCCACGTCTACGCCGTGAAAGACGGCCTGCTGACGCTCGGCGGCGGTCGGCTTGGCCGTGCCGATGTCCATACGTCGATAGACTTGCATCGAATCGGCGGAGACAATCTCGCCGCCTAGCTGCCGGGCCAGGCAGACGCCGACGGCGGTTTTACCGGAGGCGGTCGGGCCGACTACGGCGACGCGCTCCTGCCAGCCTGCGGGCAGAATTATGGGGACATCTTTGAGTACATCTTGCGGCTCGTTCGGCACGGCTTAGTATAGCATATTTGGCAGGATAGGAGGCCCCCTAGCCCCCAATTCTGGGGGAACCGGACAAAGATAGCAAGAGCCGGAAAGGGGGGCGGGGGGACCCCGCCCCTACGGCAGTTAGCCAGCGGCGGCGAGCGCGGCGTCGAGTTCGGGGGCGAACGGCTCGACGAGCATGGTGTCGCCGATGAACAATGTGGGGGTCGCGGCGCGGCCTACCCAGCCGACAACTTTGTCGTTGGCTTCTTTGTCTTCGTCGATGTTGATTTCGGTCCAGGTCAGGCCGCGCTCCTGAAGGTCTTCGGTGGTGCGGGCGGAATCGGAACAGCCCGGACGGGTATACATGGTGATTTTCGGCTGGCTCATGGTGTGTCGTGCTTTCTGTGGTACTCGGTGAGAATGCGGGCGATGACGTCCGCGCCGTTTGTCGCAAATGCCTCGGGATTGAGACGTGCAGATTGTGTCCGCGTGAGCGCGTCGCCCCAGTCTCCGGCGTAAAAGGCGCGTTCGCTGATTTCGACGCCCCCGCCCCAGTCGTTCATACCCAGAACCAGCGCCTCATGTTCGATAAACCCGTGCCGGGGCAGATATATCAGTGGCACGCTGTTAGCGATGCACTCGGTCAGGGTCCCGTAGCCTGCTTTAGAGACCACACAATCCACAGACGCCGCGACATCGGCATAGCGCAGGACTTTGGGGTCGAAAGCGCGGGCATTGGCGACGGGCACGGGCAGGGGCGCGTCGGTCAGAAACACCCAGTCGGTCCAGCGTTCCAGAGACGTGAAATCAATGTCCATGCCCCAGCCGCCCAGATACAGCAGGGCCGAACGTTTGCCGCCGGGAATGCCTAGCGCCTCCCGAATGTTACGCCCCCGCCGGGCCACCAGGGGGACGCGCTGCGAACGCGGGAAAACATCGCCGACGGTGGGCACGGAAAGCGGCGTCAGGCAGGCCAGTGTGGCCTCGGCATACTCAGCACCCATCTGTGCCAGCAGGGCGGCGTCTTCGGCGGTCTCGACGTACTCGGAGTAAATATCATGCCACGTAAAGTTGGCGACGGCTACGCTTGGGACACCCGCCGCACGGGCGGCGCGGAGCGGGAACGAAGGGATGTCGGAGGCGACGCACCGAATGCCCCGCTCAGTGAGAAACGCGGCTTCGTCGGCCAGTTGGCTCTGGTTGCGGCAGGCGATTTCGGCGTACCGGGTTAGCGTCTCGCGCCGCAGGACGTGAACGCTGTCGCTTTGCAGGCAGCCGCAGTCGTATTCGGCCCTGACATACTCGAACTCCCGCCCCGGCAGCTCTTCGCGGAAGACTCGCTCCGGGGCAGTTGTTTTGAGCATCAGCGGCAGGTCGGCAGGAAGCGCTTTGAGTATCTGCGTGGTGCGGATGGCATGGCCGAAGCCGTGGCCGGTGATGTAGTAGCAGAGCATATTCTAAACGAACTCCTGCCCGCTGTCTGGATGCGTGACGCTCCACCGAAACCCCTCTGCCTGAGTCAGCGATGCGAGCGCCGCGCTGACAGAGGGCGACCACACTACCGCCGCACACGCGCTCAGGAACGCGGCAGCGAGAGCAGGCCGCTCGGACGCCTTGTAGGCAGCCCGCATCTCTGCGCCGAGGCCCGCCGTCGGCTGCCAGGAAGTCAAACGCGCCGCGAAATTATAGTGCTCCCACACAGCCATTTCGGCGGGATCGTTCAGCAGGCTATCGGCCTCGACCTCGGCAGCGGTCAGAGCAGACAGTTCCAAAATTCCGTTCCAGGGGTGGCAGTCTAACGCAAGCAGAACAATCGCCGCGTCGTCCAGAGTTGGGGCAAACTCACGCACTGCCCCAGCGATGGCTTCCGCCAGGCGGGGCGTCCAGTCACCGGGGACGCCCTCGTGCTGTGTGGAACTGTTCATTTAGGCAAGCCCCAGCACCAGGGTCTGCACCGAGCAGGGCGGCAGGGTCAGGGTCAGCGTGTCGCCGGAGGCGGACACGTCGGCTTTGGTGACGCCCACGGCGTCGGGCTGGTCGGCGGAGTTGTGGGCGTTTGCGGCCCCGGCCAGCGTCTTCATCGTGCCACTGCCGAGCGTGCCGCCGCGCAGGGACAGAGTGATTTCCTGGGCGTTTTCTTTGTCCCGGTTGCTCAGGCTGACCACGAGCTGACCGTCGCGTTTGGAAGCGGACGCGGACAAGAGGGTGACATCGCTCGCGGCGACGGTATGGGTCGGTGCCTCTTCTACCTGCACCCGGAGGGACTGCGCGGACCGATGCGGGGCGTACAGGGCGAACAGATGATACGTGGGGGTCAGCCACATTTTGCTGCCCGACGTCTGGATGGGAGCCTGCAAGACGTTAAGTATCTGAGCGATGTTGGCCGTGGAAACGCGGCTGGCCCACTTGTGGAAGATGTCCAGGACGCCCGCCCCGGCCACGGCATCGCGGAGGGTGCTGGGGGCTTCGTAGTTGTTGGCGGCGGTGGCCTCGGGATGCCAGATGCCCCATTCATCAAAGGCGATGCCGATGGTTTTAGAATGGTGCGACGTGTAGAAGCGCAGGGCTTCGTCGGTGAACCGAATATCTTCGTCCACTGAGGCTGCCGCCTGAAACGTGCTGTAATACTGGTCGTCGCTGAAATCTACCGCCGGGCCGACGGTCCAGTATTGATGCACCGAAACATGGTCCAGCAGGCCCAGATGGTTCCGCAGGGTTTCAATCAGCTTGATATTCCAGTTGCGGTCATTAAGGCCGCAGGCGACCAGCTCCGCAGTGCTGTCGGCCATCTTCAGGAAGGTGGCGAACCGCTTGTATTCTTTGGCATAGGTTTCGGCGTCGTAGTTGCCGCCGCAGCCCCAGTTTTCGTTGCCGACGCCCCAGAACTTGACTCCCATCGGGTCTGGATGGCCGTTTTTGGCGCGTTCGCGGGCCAGGGTCGTGTCCGCCGTGCCGTTGCAGTAAGTAATCCAGTCGGCCAGCTCCTGCGGGGAGCCAGAGCCGACATTGCCTGCGAAGTATGGGGCCGCGCCGATGGCGCGGCACAGCGCGATAAACTCATGCGTGCCTAAAGAATTGTCATCGACGACGTTCAGCCCACAGCTTTCCGCCCAGGTACGGGGACGAGCCTCGGCGGGGCCGATGCCGTCGCGCCAGTGGTACGAGTCGGCAAAGCAGCCGCCGGGCCAGCGAAGCTGGGGCACGCCCATGACTTTGAGGGCCTCAATGACATCAATGCGGAAGCCGCCGGTGTTGGGAATGGGCGAGTCGAGGCCAACCCAGAGGCCATCATAGCAGCAGCGGCCCAGATGCTCGGCGAAGTGGCCGTGAACATAGGGCGAGATCGTGCCGAGGGTGTCGTCGGCGTGGATGACAAGTTTGGACATGGTTTGACCTTTACTGAAAGTTACTCGGAGCGGCGATGCACAAGGGTCGCCGACGCCTGATCGCGGGGCTTGATGACGATTTGGTCGATGTTGACGTGCGCGGGCCGCGAGACCACCCAACGCACGGTTTCGGCGATGTCGTCGGCAGACAGCGGCGTCATGCCGACGTAGGGCTTTTTGGCCTTTTCAGCGTCGCCGCCGAAGCGGACGAGGCTGAACTCGGTTTCGGCGAGGCCGGGGTCAATCTCGCAGATGCGAAGGGGCTTGCCGACCAGCTCCATCCGCAGGGTTTGGGTCAGTGCCCGGAGGGCGTGCTTGGCGGCGGTGTAGCCCGCGCCGCCGGGGTAGACTTCCAGCCCGGCGATGCTGCCGATGTTGACAATCTGCCCATCGCCGGAGGCTTCGAGCTTCGGCAATAGCGCACGGGTCATCCGCAGCGTGCCCAGAACGTTGGTGTCGTACATGGTCTGCCACTTATCGTCCAGAGCGTCAGCGATTGGCTCCGTGCCGACGGCCCCGCCCGCGTTGTTGACCAAAATCTGGACGTTCGGGACCTGCTCGCAGAACGCCCGGACGCTCTCGGCGTCGGTCACATCTAGCGCAATCGCTTGTGCGCCCAGCGGCCCCGCAACGGCCTGCAATTTGTCCATGCGCCGCGCACCGAGAACGAGGTCATAGCCCGCCTCGGCCAGAGTTTTGGCGATAGCCGCCCCAAAGCCGCTACTGGCTCCGGTGACGACGGCGATAGGTTTATCGGACATTGAGTGTTACTTTCTAAGAGGCCCCCCCGCCCCAATTCTGGGGAGCCGGATACATACAAAGAGGACAAAGAAGGGCGGGGGGACCCCTCCCCTACTCCTAAAATCCATCCTGCAAGAAGCAAATCGCGGGCGGCAGAAGGCGGGACAAGAGTTCATACTGCGCCTCGTCAGTGACAGTGACCCGGCCTCCGGCGCGGAGAAGGCCGAGCGCGGGCTGGCCCCAGTAGGCTTGCGAGAGCGCCTGAATATCGAGCATTACGCCCGGTACATTCGGCGTTGGCACGGCGGATACCTGCCCGGCTTCGGCGGTAACGGCGAATGCTCCGTTGTTCCAGTCACAGGCGAGGTCGGAAACGTGCAGGGTGAGCGTTCCGGCGATTGCGGGGTCCGGCGTAAGCGCGGACAAGGCCGCTGCCACGTCTACCACGCGGCCCATGAAGAGCGGGCGGACGGTGGTTTCTAAATCGTGGTGCATCACGTACAGCGGCAGGGGGCTGTCGGCGGGGGCCAGGAACTTGACGCGCTCCACCTGCGTGCCGTAGTAGTGCAGCACGGACAGTAGGCCGCGATAGGCGGCGGGCGTGTTAGCGAGGAACTCGCCGACGTGGCCGGTATCGCAGCTTTCGGGGTAGCGGAAGGTCAGGTAGCCTTCGGCTTCGTTCGTCTGCGTGTCGTGATAAACCTGCACATACGTCGTCCGGTTGTCCGAATGCGCCAGCGCCCGCTCCCAGAAATTGGGGTCAGCGTCGGTGCGGGTCGCCATGCCCCGATGCCGCCGGGCGAACGTATCATAGACGGGCCGGATGGTGTCCAGTGCCTCGGGGCCATCGTAACAACGCACGGCGCGGCCTTCGGGGAAGGCGGAAATATGGGCGGTTGGAACCGAATACTCCCGCTTCTCCCCTACCCACTCCCAGCCGAAGCGGCGGTAGAAGGCATAGGCAAACGGGTACAGGCCGCTCGTGTACTGGCCAGCATCGCGCATAACCCGCAGAGACTCGGCCATCAGGCGGCCCGTGTGACCGCGCCCGCGTGCCTCGGCGGCGCAGGCGACGCCCCCGATGCCGCCCATCGGCACTGCCCGCTCGCCCCACCACAAATGCAGGGCGTGGAGGGTCGCTACCGCGACGAGGCGCGGGCCGTCGAACACGCCCAGCACGGTGCTTCGGGGCGTGACCAAATCCGGTGCAGGCGGCTCAGAGCGGCGGCCTGCGAAGAAGGCTTCCGCTTCCAGACGGGCCAGCGCCGCATCGTCGTCGGGTGTTAATTGGCGCAGGTCAGTCATATCTTGACGGCGTGTGCGCCTGCCCCAGCGCGGGTCGCGTAGACGTTGGCTTCGTTGCCAGTTTGGGCTTTGTAGGCGGCGGCTAGAGCGCGGCAGAACTCCGACACGGCCTCGGCCTGCACCAGATTGACCGTGCAGCCGCCCCAGCCGCCGCCGGTGAGCTTGGCCCCAAAGCAGCCGGGCAAGGTCTTGGCGATTTCCACCAACGTGTCGATTTCGGGCGTCGAGTTTTCAAATAAGTCGCGGCACGACGAATGCCCCTGCAAGAGCAGCAGGCCCATCTTCTCGGCGTTGCCTTCCTCCGCCGCCGAGCGCATTTCCAGCACCCGCCGGTCTTCGGCCAGAACGTGCCGCGCCCGCTTTTCTTGGTTGGGGGGAAGCTCATGGGCGCGGGCCTCAAACTCGTCCCAGGTGACCTCGCGCAGAAGGGTTTTGCCGAAATGCGCCGCCGCCGCCATGCACTCCGCCCGGCGCGTGTTGTAGTCCCCGCCGGTCAGCGCGTGCTTGACATTCGAGTCGCAAATGACGATGGCGATGTCGTCGCGGCCCATCTTGACGGGCGTGTGTTCCAGCGTCAGACAGTCCAGAAACAGCAGGCTGTTTTCCTGCCCGAAGACCGACGAAAACTGGTCCAGAATGCCGCACTGCACCCCGACAAACTCATTTTCGGCCTTCTGGCAGAGCCGCGCAATCTGCATGGGGTCCTTGTCAAAGGGAAAGAGCTGCTGCAAAAACAGCGCCGTCGCCACTTCCAAAGCCGCCGATGACGATAGCCCCGCCCCGCCGGGAACGTTGCTGTGGATCAGCGCCGTGAACCCGCCAATGTGGATGCCCTCTTTCTGAAGCTGCTCGACGACGCCCAGCATATAGCTGGCCCACGTACTGCGCGGGTCGGCGTGAACCCCCATGACCGAAAACATCGCTTCGCGCCCAAAGTCCGAGGCGACCAGCATCACCACATCGTCGTCCGCCCTGCTCCCGACCACCACTGTGCCTTTGTCCAGGGCCGCAGGCAGCACAAAGCCGCCGTTGTAGTCGGTATGGTTTCCCATCATCTCCACCCGCCCCGGAGCCAGCGCAGCGGTGGTAGGCCGCGCCCCGAACCGCTTCTCATACGCCGTGACGGCCTCATCTACGAGTCCCATTACTTCCCCTTCATTTCCGCCCGGTCACCGCCGGGCCTCTGTGTCAATTTCGGATACGCTCCCCATGCTCAATTCGCCCGGCAGGTCAGGAACCTCACTCAGCCAGCGGCCATCTGTTTCTTGTTCAGTTTCTATGGTAAGCTGCATAATCTGCTTTTAGAGAGGATGAACGTACCATTCTGAGGCTATAGTCGAGCCGTTCTCTTTGAGCATGGAACGCTTGACTTCATCTAAATGAGGGCAGACAATTACCGATAACACTGCTCCCCGTGTTTTTGCCTGCCGTGTTGCTTCCTGAAGCAGTGCCCGCCCTGTCGTCGGCCAGAGTTCCGGCTTAGAAACCGTAAAATCATCAATCATGCAGACCGAGCCGCCCGGATCATAGACGGGTGGCGCATTGACTATGCTGGCAATAATGAAGCCTTTTACCTGCCCATTTTCCTCTGCAACAAGAATGATATTATTATCACGGCTTAACTGCGCGTGAAAAAACTTTACCTGCAATGGGTTTGCATCTGCCGCCTTGTGCCAGAAGACAGGAGAATAGCCTGCATACTCTGTACGCTTCAAGTCCGAAAGTTCCACCATTCGATCCACGTCTTTTTCTGTCGCAGGTCTGATGCTCATTTTCATTTCCTTCTTAGCTTGGTGTGCAGTCTGAACTGCTGGATGCTTGGCGTGGGGCAGATTTTGTGGCGTTTTTGGACTGGCAGAGGAACTTGCGGCCACGAATAAGACCAGAGGAAGAACAGCAAACACGGTTTTCATAAGCCAGCATCCTATTCTATTTCTTCGATAGTGGCGCGTCAAAATTGTCAGAAACAGTGAACTCGTCTGCGCTTAGACCGAACGAACGCAACGAGTTTTCTGTGCGGGGCAGATTTGTCGGCTTGAACTCCTCAAACCAAGCCATAAACTCGGCGAGTTCTGTTGCTGAAAGCTGCGGCATGGCTTCTTTTATTTCTTCGAGGCTCATAAAAAGAGTGTATCTGTCTTTAAGGCTGATGTCAATGCCCCCCATGAAGCGCGTGTTTGGCAATCACAATCAGACACTCCACGAAGCAGGCGAAGGAACCGAACAGTATCCAGATGGACATGATGCCGGGCAGGAAGCCAGGGAACGGGCGCGGCCCCTGCCAGGAATATAGCCCAAAAGCCGCAATCACGCTGACGAGACCCCAGACCGGGCCGAAGTAACGGAAGACCAACCAGGGCGCAAGGAGGCACACCAGCCAAAGGACAATGGCGGCGATAGGTTCCAGCGACGCCCATTTGTTCTTGTGCGTCATCGCAGTTTATTCGGCGTCGGCTTTCTCTAGCGCGTCGTATTCGGCGTTGATGGCGGCGTAGTCTTCGGGGGTGCCGACATCGCGCCAGGTGCCTTCGAGGGGGATGCCTTTGGTGGCGTGGCCGTCGTTAATCATGGCAGTGATGGCGTCGGGCAGCTCGTATTCGCCGCGTGCGGAGGGGACGATTTTGGCGGTGTATTCAAACAGCAGGGGGTCGAAAATGAACAGGCCCGCGTTGTTCCAGTGGGTTGTGGCCGTGCCTTTGGGGGGCTTTTCCTGAATGCGCTGGATGATGTCGTTTTCGTCCAAATAGACTGCCGCGCCGGCCCAGGGGTCGTCGACGTAGTTCAGGCCGACATAGGCTTTGATGTCCCGCGTGCCGGTGTCTACATAGGCATCGCCGAAGCGGCCATAGTTGGTGGGGTCCAGCATGATGTCGCCGTAGGTCATCAGAAACGGCGCGTCGGCCAGCACGTCACGGGCAGTGTTGACGGCGTCCCCCACCCCACGCGGGGTCTCCTGCGGGACGTATTCGATGTTCCAGCCCCAGTCGGAGCCGTCGCCCAGATACTCATGCAGGACTTCGGCTTTGTAGCCGGTGATCAGCACAAAGTCGCGGATGGGGGTGGCGGAGGCGATGCCGCCCATGATGCGCTCGATCATGGGAATGCCGCCAATGGGAATCATGGGCTTGGGCTGGTTAGCGGTCAGTGGGCCGAGGCGTGTGCCGCGTCCGGCGGCGAGCAGCAGTGCTTTCATGGGGGCGTGTGTCTCCTTGACAGTGATTAAGAAGGGCAGAGGCCCCCCCGCCCCAATTTTGGGGAGCCAGATTTAGGATAGGAAAAGCGATGTCCTAATTATCCGGTTCCCCCAGAATTGGGGGCTAGGGGGCCGTCTACAGCCGCGCATATTTCAGCGCGTCGGCGCAGGGGCAGTTGCGGATGATTGGCATCTGCGACAGCATGGTTTTCAGAACGCGCTTAGCATTGGCCGTATTTTGCTGCAAGACTTCCAAAACGTCGTGGGCCTGCACGGCGGCGACATCGGCGACGAGGCCAGCGTCGTAGTCGGTGACCAGTGACAGTGTGGTATAGCAGAGGGACAGCTCGTGCGCCAGCATCATTTCGGGGTATTGCGTCATGCTGACGATGTTCCAGCCCATCTGCGTGAACCACCGGCTTTCAGCTTTGGACGAAAAGCGCGGGCCTTGTATGACGACGACCGTGCCGGACTCATGCACCGTGACGCTGTTCTCTTTGGCCGAGGCGATGGCAAGCGCTCGCATCTGCGGGCAATAAACATTGGCCGAAGAAACGTGGGTCACAACCGGGCCGTCATAGAACGTATCGGGGCGGCCCGTGGTGCGGTCTACAAATTGGTCGTTGATGACGATGTCGCCGGGCGCGATGTTGGCCTGCAAGGACCCGACGGCGCTTGGCGCGAGAACGCGGGTGACGCCGAGGCTTTGCAGCGCCCACAGATTGGCCCGGTAAGGCACTTTATGCGGCGGCAGGGTGTGCGCCTTGCCATGCCGGGGCAGGAAGGCGACGCGCCGCCCGGCGACACTCATCAAGGCGATTTTGTCGCTCGGGGGGCCGTAGGGGGTGTCGATGAAGACTTCTTCCACATCACCCTCGGCGAAGTCATAAAAGCCGCTGCCGCCAAAGATGCCGATTTCTGCTGTGTGTGCCATAGTGTGTGCCTTGTCACCGGAGAGGAAGGGCGCGGCAAGCAGCGCCCCTACTCTGACTCCCCCATTATTGGGGGCGGGGGGGCCATCTTTCCTAACGCCGCCTCGGCGGCGGCCTGCTGTGCTTCTTTTTTCGTTTTGCCCTGCCCCGTGCCCATCGTCACGCCGTCGAGCTTGACGGCAATCGTGAACGTCCGGTCATGCGGGCGGCCCCGCTCGGCGGTCAGAACGTACTCGGGCGAGGACAGATGCGCGGCCTGACGCTGCTCCTGAAGCACCGTTTTCGGGTCGCGCCAGTCGCGCTCTTCGGCGACGGCGGCAATTTCGGGGGCGAGTATCTCTAAAATGAAGTCGCGAGCGGCGGGGTAGCCGCGCTCGCGGTAGACGGCGGCAATCAGCGCCTCGACGGCATCGGCGATAATCGAATCCCGGTTTCGCCCCCCCATCGCTTCCTCAGTGCGCCCCAGGCGCATCAGCGGGGCGAGGTCCATCCGGCGAGCGGCGGCGGCGAGGGCGTCTTTGCAGACAATAAGCGCCTTCGCCTGTGCCAGTTCGCCCTCGCCGCGCTTTGGGAAGCGGTCATAGAGGAACTCGACGACGACCATTCCCAGCACCGAGTCGCCCAGGAACTCCAGCCGCTCGTTGCTGTCCAAAGTGTGGTCGGGAACCAGCGACTTGTGCGTCAGCGCCTGCTTCAGCGCGGTGAGGTCGCTGAGGGGCAGACGCCGCGCTTCGGCTACGCGCCGCAGCCGCTCGGCCAGCGTCTTTTCGGGGCTGGTGTCGTCAATCGTAATCACGACAGCGCCTGCACCGCATCGGCAATACGGGCGACGCCGCGCTTGATGTTGTCCAGTGAGGTGGCGTAGGACAGGCGGATGTTGGCGTCCGCCCCGAAGCCGGAGCCAGGGACGACGGCGACGCCGTAGGCTTCTAATAAGTAAGCCGCGAAGTCGTCCGAACCGCCGATGGTCCTGGGCGCATCGCCTGCGGGCGTCCAGTTTCGGCCATACAGCGCGGAGACATTCGGGAACACATAAAACGCGCCGCCGGGGTTCTGCACCGTGACGCCTTCAATGGCATTCAGGGCGGGAACGATATAATTCCGGCGCTCTTCAAACGCCTGACGCATGGTTTCCACGGCGTCCTGCGGGCCGTTCAAAGCCTCCACCCCGGCAGCCTGTGAAATAGAAGTCGGGTTGGACGTACTCTGGTCTTGGATTTTGGACATGGCCGCCACGATATCCAAATCCGCCGCCGCGTAGCCCAGCCGCCAGCCAGTCATGGAATGCGCTTTGGAGAAGCCATTGATGGTGATGACATACTTTTTGATCTCGTCGGAGAACGACGCGGGCGACACGAACTCGCTACCTGTGTAGAGTATCTTCTCGTAAATCTCATCCGACATCAGATAGACGCCCCGTGCGGCACATAATTCGGCGATCTCGCGCAAAGTCTGCGACGCATAAACCGCCCCGGTGGGGTTCGACGGCGAGTTGATCACGACCAGCTTGGCTTTCGGCGTCAGCACGGCCTCAATCTGAGCGGCCGTCGCCAGAAAGCCGGTGCTTTCGTCGGTGTCCACAATCACCGGTACGCCGCCCGCGAGCTTCGCCTGCTCCGGGTAGGAGACCCAGTAAGGCGCGGGGATAACGACTTCATCGCCGTCATTGATCATCGCCTGCATGAGATTATAAATCGAATGCTTCGCGCCGCAGGAGACAATAATCTCATTGCGCGAATAGGTCAGCCCGTTGTCGCGCTTGAGCTTGGCGATAATCGCTTCTTTGAGCGCGACCGTGCCGCTGGAAGGCGTGTATTTTGTTTCGCCCCGGTCCAGCGCGGCGACGGCGGCGTCTTTGACATTCTGGGGGGAGTCGAAGTCCGGCTCGCCCGCGCCAAAGCTGAGAATATCTTTGCCTTCGGCTTTGAGGGCATTGGCTTTGGCGGTGATGGCAAGGGTCGGCGAAGGGGCGGCGTGAAGCGCACGCTGGGACAGCATTTTCTGCTGAGGCGGCGTAGACATGAAAGGTTCTCCGGGCGGCACAAAGGCCGAATGAACTACGTCGCAGCAAGCTGCGAGGTATCGCACGTTTCACGCAGGCTTGTCCTGCGGCAACGGGGTCAAAATAGCTCCATCTGTTGGGAGTGCAAGCGCACGTACTCTTTCTCTGTGCCCT
>JAABUK010001163.1_pt1 | contig 51149 bp, 46 predicted proteins | sample 5559141 | NCBI WGS metagenome assembly JAABUK01 (sample SAMN10711869, study PRJNA513367) | rock metagenome | isolation source: Antarctica rocks | place: Antarctica: Victoria Land, Pudding Butte nord | collected 2016-01-03 | reverse complement strand
AGCGAATCCATCTGCTCCAGGGTGGCGACCTCGTCCAGGTGCTTGGGCAACGGCAGCTGCACGATGTAGCCGGTGCAGTCGGGGTTCGCGTTGAGCTCGTCCACGGTGTCCAGCAGCTGCGTCTGACCCACGTCGGCGGGCAGGTCCCGGCGCAGGGAAGTAATTCCCACCTTCGCGCAGTCGGCGTGCTTGCCCCGGACGTAGGCGTGCGAACCGGGGTCGTCGCCCACCAGCACGGTGCCGAGGCCGGGTGTGTGCCCCGCAGCGGTGAGGGCTTGCACCCTGGTTTGCAGATCCGCATAGATCTCGTCGCGGGTGGTCTTGCCGTCCAGGAGGGTTGCCGTCACCCCCGCAGTCTCCCAGATCTCACTCGGCCAGGTCGACCCGCAGGCCGTGCGCACCGGCGAAAGCCAAAGCTTGCATGGGTTCGACCCGTGTGCCGGTCAACGACGCACCGACCCACAGCCCGGCGTCCACCCGCGCACCCCGCAGGTCGGCTTCGTCCAGCTTGAGGCCCGAAGTGCGGGCTCCGGACAGGTCCGCGTCACGCAGAACCGCCTTACGGAGATCGGCCTCCACCAGGTTGGCCTCGCGCAGCCGACAGCCGGTCAGATCCACCCCACGGAGGTCTACCCGGCCGAGCGAGGTGAGCGTCAAGTCAACCTCGTCCAGAATGAGCGGCCGTACCCGGCAGTTCTCAAATACCGACCCCATCAAGGTGCTGTGATGGAATTCGCTGTGCCACAGGCTTGTTCGGGTGAACGTGCAAGATCGGAACGCAGAGCCGTTGTGCACCGATCGGCGCAGGTCCGCGCCGGTGAAGTCGCACTCGGTGAAGGTGACGTTTTGGGTGTGCAGCCCGCTGAGGTCGGAGTCGGTGAACGCACAATTCACGTAACTGCGGGTGCTCCAGTACTGATCGACCACCACCGTGTCGATGAAGTCGGCGCCATCGAACTCTGCCCCGGAATGTGCGTCGTCGCTGACCATTCTGGCGATCCTGCCCTATGCACTGGGCCCCGTTAGGGAAGGATCACGCTCAGCACCGGTTTGCGGAGGGGAGCGCAGTGGGCATGGATGAGGCGTCGACCGTGTTGGTGGCACGCATCGCGCAAGAGGTGCTGGCCGTGTGCCCGGCCGGGTGGCAGCGCGCGCAGGTTCGGTGGCGCCAAGTGGGCACGCTGCAGGAGCACGACGCTGCCGCGATCAACGCCGACGGGCGCGAAGTTGCACTGTCGGTGCCTGGTGAGGTGCTGGAGCTGTTTCACACGTTGCGGTGCGAGCAACGTTCTGTGACAGCTGAGCCGTGGTTCAGCGCCCGCGTCCGGCTCGCTCATCCCGACCGCTTCGCGTTGGATACCGATACCGCCGAGCCGCAATTGAACGATGCCGCACCGGAACCGGCCGACTACGCGCAGGATGTGGCGGGACTGGACCGTACTGGGCTGCCCCCGTGGCTCGTGGACGTCCTCGATGCGGCCGCCCTGTCAGCTCAGCTTTCGCGCATTTTGTCTACTGTGGACGGTATGCCGGGGGCGGTCCACTTTGGTGACCCCGCGCCGGGTGACGGGTGGACGATCAGCAGGCGCTACGGCCGCTGGCAGGTTCGAGGCGCCGCCCGCGACGCGGTGGAGTTCGGCGCCGCCCGCAACGCGGTGGAGTTCGGCGCCGCCCGCGACGCGGTGGCCTACGCCGTCGGCCACGTGGTCCTGAGCGCGACACGAGCCTCCCGCGAGGAGGTGTTTCGCACCGCACAGCGCATCGATGCACTACCCGGTGACCCGCCGTTGACCCTGTTTCGGCATCTGCGCCAGCTCGTGGTGCAGCCCGGCACGCTGCTCGATCGCCTCGGGACACCCCAGGGCAATGTCACCTACCTGGCCGACACCCCGTTCCCGATGCGCTCGCTGCCGTCGGAGCTGATGCAACAGCCATACACGGTCTATCGTGTCCGACGTCCGGTGGAGGCGCTGATGGGTGAGGCGGTGGCGTGGTTCGGACAGCCCGGCGGGGGCAGCGCCTGTGTGCTCCCCGCGTCCATCGAGCGTTTGCTTGCCGTGGGGGTGTTGGAGCTCATCTGAAGTCCCGCGAGGTCGATGCCACCCGAAGATCCATCCGCTGTACATGGTCGGCGACCACGGTCACCGCTCCTTCGGCGTTCTGCACCACGCCCCTGACCAGCAAGGCGGGCGCAGAGCGGACCACCCGCCGGTAGCGGGCCCACAAGCCTTGCGAGCAAACCACATTCACCATTCCGGTCTCGTCCTCGAGGTTGAGGAACGTGACTCCACCTGCCGTGGCCGGGCGTTGCCGGTGGGTGACCGCTCCACCCACCAGCACCCGGCTTCCATCGCGGGCGGACAACAACTCTCCGGCCGGAACGACGCCCAGCGCCGCCAGCTGCGGACGAAGAAACTGGGTGGGATAGCTATCCGGGGACACCCCGGTGGCCCACACGTCGGCCACCGCCAGCTCCACCTCGCTCATCCCCGGCAACGTCGGCGCGCTGGTGCCCACCCCCGTACCGGGCAGCCGATCAGGGCGCTCCGCCGCGGCGGCACCGGCCGCCCACAGTGCTTCCCGCCGTTGCAGGTCGAAGCACCCCAACGCGCCAGCGGTGGCCAGCGCCTCAGTTTGGGTGACGCTCAAGTTCACGCGGCGGGTGAGGTCGAGCAGATTCACGAAACTGCCATGCGTGCGACGCTCATCGACCATTCGCTGCGCCACGGCATCACCGACGCTGCGCACCGCCGCCAGCCCGAGCCGTACCGCCTGCTCCCCGGTGGGCGCGGGTTCCAAATCGGCGTGGGCGAGGCTGCGGTTCACGTCCGGCCCGTGCACGGTGACCCCGTGGCGTCGGGCGTCGGCCACCAGTGACTGCGGAGAGTAGAAGCCCATCGGCTGGGCCCGAAGCAAGGCCGCGCAGAACGCCGCCGGATGGTGCAGCTTGAACCACGCCGAGTAGAACACCAGCGAGGCGAAGCTCAGCGAGTGGCTTTCCGGAAAACCGAAGTTGGCGAAGGCGAACAGCTTCTCGAAGATCCGATCGGCGGTGCCGCCGGTGATCCCGTGCATGCTCGCCATGCCCTCGTAGAAACGCTGCCGCAGCCGCTGCATCTTCTCCGGCGAGCGCTTGGAGCCCATGGCCCGGCGCAGCTCGTCGGCCTCGGTGCCGGTGAACCCCGCGCAGTCCACCGCGATCTGCATGAGCTGTTCCTGAAACAGTGGCACCCCAAGGGTTTTGGACAGCGCTCGTTCCATCGACGGATGCTCATAGGTCACCGGTTCCAGCTTGTTACGCCGTCGGATAAACGGGTGCACCGAGCCGCCTTGGATGGGGCCCGGACGGATCAGCGCCACCTCCACCACCAGGTCGTAGAACTTGCGGGGCTTCAGCCGCGGCAACGTGGCCATCTGGGCGCGGGACTCCACCTGGAACACCCCGACCGTGTCGGCTCGCTGCAACATCTCGTACACCGCGTGCTCACCGAGGTCGAGTTGGGCCAGGTCGACGCGCACTCCCTCATGTCCGGCGACGAGGTCGATGGCGTAGTGCAGCGCGGAGAGCATACCGAGGCCGAGTAGGTCGAACTTGACCAAACCCACTGCGGCACAGTCGTCCTTGTCCCACTGCAACACACTGCGGTTGGCCATCCGCGCCCATTCGACCGGACACACGTCGGCAATGGGCCGGTCGCAGATCACCATTCCGCCGGAATGAATACCGAGGTGGCGGGGGAAGTCTTCGAGCTGCCCGGCCAGCTCCAGCACCTGTGCGGGGATATCGTGGTCTTGGTTCTCCAGCTGATTCGCTTCGCGCAGCGGGCCCCAGCGGTCGATCTGTTTGCTCCATGCATCCTGTTGTCCCTGGGAGAACCCGAGTGCCTTGGCCATGTCGCGCACGGCGGAGCGACCCCGGTAGGTGATGACGTTGGCGACCTGCGCGGCGTGGGTGCGGCCATAGCGGGTGTAGACGTACTGGATGGCCTCCTCACGGCGGTCAGACTCGATGTCTACGTCGATGTCCGGCGGCCCGTCGCGTTCCGGGGACAGGAACCGTTCGAAGAGCAGCTTGTTGGCCACGGCGTCCACTGCGGTGATGCCCAGGGCGTAACAGACCGCAGAGTTCGCCGCCGAGCCCCGGCCCTGGCAGAGGATGTCGTGCTCGTGGCAGAAGGTGACAATGTCGTGCACCACCAGGAAGTAGCCGGGGAAGTTCAGCTCATCGATGACGGTGAGCTCGCGTTCGATCTGCGCGTAGGCCGCAGGGTTTTGTGCTGCCGCCCCGTACCGCCGCGCGGCGCCCTGCAAGGTCAGCTCTCGCAACCAGCTCTGCTCGGTGTGCTCAGGGGGGACGTCGAACGGCGGCAGCTCGGGGGCCACCAGGCGTAGGTCGAACGCGCACGCCCGGCCCAGCTCCGCCGCGGTGGGCACGGCGCTGGGATGGCGCGCGAAGCGTTCAGCCAGCTCCGCCCCCGACCGCAGGTGCGCTCCCCCACCCGACGGGAGCCACCCCGCGGCCTCATCCAGGCTGCGCCGCGCGCGTACCGATGCCATTGCGGCGGCCAGCCGATGGCGTGACGGTGCGGCGAAGTGCGCTGCGGTACTGGCGATCACCTGTAGGTGGTGTTGCGCAGCCAACGCCGCCAGTGCGTCGTTGCGCTCGTCGTCGTCCGGCAGGCCGTGGTGGGTCAGCTCCACGGTGACGCGCGCGGCACCGAAGCGGTCCACCAACTCACCCAGCGCGGTGGAGGCGGCAGCGGGCCCACCGGCGCTCAACGCCTGGCGCACGGCCCCTTTGCGGCAGCCGGTGAGGATCTGCCAATGTCCGCCTGCCGCTGCGGCGAGGGTATCCAGGTCGTAGCGGGGTTTGCCCTTCTCCCCGCCCGCCAGGTGCGCCGCGGAGATCTCCCGGGACAGCCTACGATAGCCCTCTTGGCCTCTCGCGAGGACCAGCAGATGGGTGCCTTCCGGATCGGGTACTCCGTTCTGCGGTCCATTGAGGCCGAGACTGAGCTCGGCGCCGAACACGGTGCGCACGTTGAGCTCTCGGGCGGCCTCAGCGAAGCGTACGACGCCGTAGAGCCCGTCGTGGTCGGTGAGCGCAATGGCTTCCAAGCCCAGCCGTGCGGCTTCCTCGACGAGCTCCTCCGGTTGACTGGCGCCGTCGAGAAAGCTGAACGAGGAGTGGGCGTGCAGCTCGGCAAACGGCACGGTACCGGTTGGCGCGGTTAGCTCCGGCGGCTGGTAGGCGTCGCGCTTGCGGGACCAGGCCGGACTGTCGTTGCCGTCACCGGGGAACTGTGCCTCGTGGCGCGGTCGGCCGGAGAGTAGGCGTTCCAGCTCCGACCACGGCACCGGCGGGTTGCCGAAGCCCATCGTGCCCCCTTCAGTTGTCTCGAACATATGTTCTACACGCTCGAGCAGACGAAGGCAAGCCGTCGCAACGTCCGCCATGGGCCGCCCCGCCGAAAATCCACGCCCAGTCCCGCACCCCGCGACAGCGCAACTGAAGCTCCACGAAGCGGCCGAATCAGACCACTCAGTGCGGCTATTTTCACTGTGTCCCCTGGTCGCAACGCTGGGGCAGGCGGTGCCGTGGTGACCTCGGTGGCCTTTGCCGACGGTGATCGCGCCGTCATCTCCAGTGCGGTCGACGGGATGGTCCGGGAGTGGCCACTGCCTGGTGCCACTCCCATCAGCACCGAAGGCACGGTGTTCGTGCTGCAGTCGAATCGAGACGGCCGCACGCTGTCCGGGGCGGCCACGATCAGCCACGACGGTCGTCTCGTCACGGCAGGAACGACCGAGGGCGGCGTCATCATCTGGGACATCGGTACAGCTGGTGCGCCGCGGCTGGTGACCTCGCCGTTTCCCGCGGTCAGCGGCTTGGTCGGCGCGCTGGCATTCGGTCCGGACAATCGCTGGCTTGCAGTGGGACGGACAACCCACAGGTGGCGCTGCTAGACCCGCAGCAGCCAGGCACCCCGCGAGTGCTCGCCGAGCTCGATCCGGGCAATCTCGCCCAGGCGGTGGCGGTGAGTGCGAACGGCGCTGTGCTCGCAGTCGCCACCGCAGCCACCGATGTGGTGCTGTGGGACGTCTCTGCCGGGCCGGGGTCACCGCGACAACTCGCCCGACTCGGCGGCTTCGGTGCGACCGTCCAAGCCGTGGCCTTCAGCCCCGATCTCCGCACACTGGCCCCCGGTAGCGCCGACAAATCGGTGCAACTGTGGGACGTAGCCGATCCATCGGTACCCCATGAGTTCACGCGACAACGGGCTGTGGATCTGGGATCTCGCCGACCGCTCCTATCCGGTCCGATCAGCCGTCCTCGCCGCCTATCCGGGCCGCGTCAACGATGTCGCCTTCGGCCCCGATGACCGCAGCTTTTCCGCCGCAGGTCCGGGCAAGACGATTCGCACGTGGATTGTGGACGTGGATGATGTCACCGCGGCAGTCTGCAGCAACCCGGCCTCGGTGATCACCCCCGAGGAATGGGAGCAGTACTTTCCGGGTACGTCATTATCCGCACCCTGCCCTCATCAGTCGTAGATCCCTTCCAGGTGCCAAACCTTACGGAACCTGCTTGAGGTTAACGCCCGGAGCGCGTACCGCTGCGGTGACAATTCGACGGTCGAACGTCGCCAGTTGCGCTCGTTCGGTTGCCGCCAGCGCCAGCAAATAAGTGTCAGTGAGCTGACTGCTGGAGAGCAGCGCGTCCGGGTCGACGATGGCAAGGTCGAGCAGGCTTATCCGGTCCGCGATAAACCGGTGGCCACCTGCCGCCAGCAGACTCCGCACACTGCGGGCGACAAGCGCTGGCGGCTGTGTATTGGAATAGCGGGGATGGCTGACGATCCGTAGGGCACCGTTCTGGGTGGTGGGCGAGGAGAGCCATTCGTGTCGACCCTCCTCGGCGAACCAGGTGTGAGCCCGAGCGTGATGGACATGACTCGGGTCAATTAAGGCGATGACGACGTTGATGTCGAGCAGGTATCCGCTCACTCCAGCTCGTCTCGTAGCTCGTTGACTTCCTCCAGCGTGGATCCCCCGGCCTCCGCACGCACCGGCAGCAGAATGACCCCGCTGCGCTGATGTCCTTCATGCGGTTGTGGGTTGAGTCCTTTGCGCGCCAGGGCCGAGAGCGCCGCGCCCAGCGTCTGGCCGGTGTTATGCGCCAGCTGACGAGCAGCAAGCAGAACATCGTCATCGATCGACACCGTGGTCCTCACCCCATTAGCATCACGCATCATGCATCACCTGACAACTGTGCCCGTCAGTCGTAGCGACCCTCCACGCGCCAGCGGCCGCCCACGCAGCCCAGCAAGAGAGCCTCCCCGTCACCGAGCAGGACTTGGATGCGGGCACCACGATGCGCTTCGCTCGGCGCCCACCAACGCTCGTCCACCGGCCACGGTGCCGTCCAGGCCGATACCGGGTGCGACTTCCCGCTGTAGTGCAGAAACATCGGCTCTGCGGTGACCTCGCCGCGGCCAGTGATCACCACTGTCGCCCCCGTCGCATCCACCAGGTCCACGGCCGGCTGCTGACGTGGCACCGTCGCGGGGGCCGGGGCAGGCAGGCGCCCGGGCCACGGCGCAGCTGGATCGGCGGCCGCCACCCGCTCATCGCCCCAGGGCAGCAAGGTGATCCGCTCGGCAGGCCCTCGCCCACCGCTGGTCACTCCTACCTGCACTGCCTCACCGCCGAGCAGGCCCTGCACGCGCACCAGGGCACGGCGAGCCCGATCATCGCCTTCGCCGACCCCACCCCACAGCCCCAGCTGCAGCGCTCCGGCTGCCACCACCTCCACCGGCTCCAGTCGCAACAGCACCACCCCGGCGGTGGGACGGGCATTGCTGCGACCGGTGAGCCAGCCGTCGAGCTGCCACCGCACCCGATCGGCGGTGCCCTCGGGAGTGAGCGGCTCTGCGCAACGCCAGGTGCGGGCCAGCTCCTCACCGTTGTCGGTTCGGGCCCGCACCAGCAGGCGAGTGCAGGCCACCCCCGCCGCAGACAGCGTGGCGTGCAGACGCTGCGCCAGCGTGCGGGCGGCGAAGGCCGCGGCATCGACCCGTTCCACCGGTGGATCGCAGTGCAGCTCCACGTCCAGCTCCACCGGGGCCCGCCGGGCAGCGGGGGGCCGCTCGGGCAGACCTCTGGCACTGCGATGGGCCAGCACCGCATCGGCGCCGAAGCGCGAGGCGACGTCGGCGGAAGTGAGCGCAGCGAAAGCACCGATGGTGGACAACCCCAAGCGGCGCAACAGATCCACCAACTCGGTGCGCTCCGGCGCGGCCATGCTCGGCTCGCTGGCCAACTCGGCCACCGCCAATGGAGCCAAGAACTCCGCGCTGCGTCCCGGCGGCACCAGCAGGCCCCTTCGGGCGGCGATGACTGCGGTGGATAATGCATCCGCGATGCCCACCTGACACTCCACCCCGGCTCCCGCCACCTCGTCCACCAGGCGTTCGGCGGCCATCTCCTCGCTCCCGAAGTAACCCGACGGACCCTGTGCGGCGAGCACGAGCAAACCCGGACGCAGGACTTCCACTCCCGGGGCCAGCGCATCGACAGCGGCGGCGACCGGCTCGAAGAACCGCCCGTCCCGGTCCGGGTCGACTGCGGCCACGAACAACTCTGGACAGCGACCTTGGGCTTCGCGGCGGCGCAGTCCCCGCTGAACCCCCTCGCCCCGCGCACCTGCGGTGCAGGCCACTACCCGGTTCGCGGACACCACTGCCACCGGCCGGTCAGCAGGCAGCTCGGCCGCCACCGCCGCGGTCACCGCCGGCCAGTCCGGACACCACAGCGCAAGGGCGCGGTACCTATCCGTCATGACACCGCCCCGTGCGCCGCGACGACATGGTGTTCGCTTGCCAGCCACTGCACAACGGGGCCCTGGGCTCTGCTGCCTTGGGGGCCCAGCCGCACCTGCATGGTCCGGGGCCGTACCGCCTGCCCCCTGCCCCGGACCCCCACCGAGAGCTCGCGGGACTGCAACCGGCCATGGCCACGCCCCAACCCCGTGCACCCGCTGACCCGGGCGTGCAATTCCAGCTCCGCGCCGGGCCACGCGCCTCCGGTGACCACCAGCACCCCACCGCGGTGACGCGCCCGTGCGGTCACTCCCCTGGCCCGCGACGGTGCCACCGCAGCACCGCCAGTACCGGAAAGGTCCAGCACCACCAGATCCATCCCGTCGAGCAACACCGCGGCCACGTCCACCGCATCGGGGCCGGCCTCGGGAACCAGCGCCACTCGTCGCAGATCAGCGCCCATCTCCTGAGCGGCGAGCATCCCCAAGCTGGGCCGTCCCACCACCGCGGCCCAACCCCCTTCGGCCGTCACCGACGCGATCAGCCCGGCCAGCAGTGAACTGGCCCCCGCCACCGACACCACCGACCCTCGGGTCAGCCCGCGCCGGGGCAGCAACTCCGCCAGCGCCTCCGGCACGGGGAGCACAGGCACCGGCCGAGCCACCTCGGCGGCACGAGCTCCTGCGCCCTTCCCCGGCACAGCAGCCAACCTCCGACGTAGCGCGGCGATCTGCTCCTCGCGATCATCCGCAGACAGCTTGAACGCAGCCGTCATCACCACATCACCTCCGCACCTATCCGCACTGCTGGGGCAGCTACCGCGGGGAAGGAACGGCTCACACCACTTGATCTGAGTTCGAACTAATGTTCGAGCACAGGTCGAGTACACCCCTTCGAACGTCTGCCGTCAAGTCCTCAGCTGAAGCGCGCTCGGTACCGACCGCAGTCCCCCGAGGACGACCCAGCGCACCGCCTGCCCGGTGACGCGTTGGACGGGTATGGGAGGCGTTCGCCCGCACCTACCGTGGACGGACCAGCAGGGACCTTCGGATCTTCGCGCTCGACGCAGTGGCTACCCAGTAACGTTGGCTACCCCGTCGACGACCAGTCCGTGAACCCGCTGGGGTCGTGGCGGCCGATGTTGGCGTGTTCGAACATTCCCGATCCGACCGCGCCGTTGCAGGTGGCGTGGGCGACGTGGTCGATCACACCCCAGGGCACCCGGTCCGTGACGGCGGGGTCGGTGAGGTCGTAGGTCTGAGCGTCCGACCAGTTGGCGCCTTTCCACTGCCCGTGGGTCCAGTCCGGGTCGCCGCCGTAGCCGGCACCCAAGTGCAGGGCGATGAAGTTCACCGTCTGTATCTCGATGGTGACCGGGCTGCCATCCATGGCGGTGAGGTGCAGTTGAGCGTGCTCGGGGTGGCGGGTGCCGGGGGTGTAGGTGATTTCCACCCGCGGCCAGCCCAGCTGCTCCACCCGCCCGTCGGGCCACACCCGCTTGGCGTCGTTGAGGGTGCGATAACCATCAGGACTCTCCTGGATGATGACGATGACGGCGAAGTCGTCGAAGCGCAGCGGGGCATAGATCCAGTAAAAGCCCTCGGCCGGCTCCGAAGCGGCGCGCCCGGCGGGCTCGGGCTCCCCCACGGGTCGGATCCCCCACGAGCGGTCCCGCGAACCCGACCACCTACCAGGTTCGACGGCAATCTCCTGCCCTGCCACCGTCAACGTTCCCGCCCAGCTGCCGACCTGCGCGAAGCGCTGGGCGTCCAAGGTCGGCCGAACCCCGTTCAGCATCAGGTGCGCTTCCTCATCGACGGCGGGGAAAGAGCCCGTCCACGTGAGGTCCGCGCTGAGCAGCTCGTGCTCGCAGACCAACCGCAGCCGCTGCAGTGGTTCGAGCACCTCGATGCGGTAGCCCCCGACCCGCAGGTCGGTGCTCCGCTCGATCAGTGCGTCGGAGAACCGCACGGCCCACTGCCGATCCCCTTGGCGCACAGCGACAAACGCGTCGGTCACCCCGAGGTTGGGGTACACCCCAAAACCGCTGACCAGGAAGGTGCCGCCGTCCTGGTCGTGCGCGTTGAAGTAGGAACGGTCGTAGAAGTTGCGGTCACTGCTGGCCACCCGGGCCATCGACAACGGCGTCTGATGGATGGGCAGCTCATCAAGGGAAACGGGCATGATCACTCCCAGGAGTAGGTACCGGCGAGCAGGGATTCCAGCGCCGCCCGGTGCAGGATGAAGTCGTCCGGGTCGTCGGGCAGGGTGTCTTCCCCGAAGTGGATCATCCGGCGCTTGATCCGGGCCATGATGATCGCGTGTCGCAGCGCCGCGTAGACCAGGTAGAAGTCGAGGTCACGAACGGTGCAACCGGTCAGGGCTTCGTAGGTGCCGACGACGTCTGCCCGGCGCAGGAAATCCGGCAGCCCCGGCATGCCCGCCAGCTCGGCGAGGTCTTGGAAGAACCGGTGGAAGAAGATGAACCAGCCCAGATCCAGCTCGCGGGGACCGAGCGCGGCCATCTCCCAGTCGAACACCGCCACCGGTTCGAAGTCTTGGTACATGATGTTGCCGATTCGGGCATCACCCCAGCTGAGCACGTTCGGTCCGGGTTCGGCCGGCCAGTGCTGCTCCAGCCACTCGAAGGTGCGCTCAATGAGCGGGATGCGGACACCATCATCGGCCAGCGCCCACCGGTAGTAGGCGCGCTGCGCGTCGACGTGCTGACGCAACGTGTGGGTGGGGCACAGTGCGGCGAAGCGCGACTCGGGCTCGACGATCGCGTGGGTTTTCGCGAGCACCTCGACGCTGCTGTCCTGCAAACGTTGCCGCTGCGGGGAGGTGGCGTCGAGCAACCAGCCGTCGAAGACGTAAGGGAGGTTGTCCGGCGGCACCAGTCCGTGCGCACGTTCCATCACGAAGAACGGCGTGCCCAACACGCTGGCGTCCGGCTCCATCCAGTGCAGGCGCGGCACGGGAACGTCGGAGAGCTCGGACACCGTACGCAGCAGCTCGAACTGCTCAGCCATGTCGTAACGCGGAAACACCGCCATCGCAGTGGCCTCCGGCGCCATGCGGGCCACAAACGAACCCGACCGCCGCGCACCGTCCTGCATCCAAACGACATCGAAAATTACTGACGCACTGGAGAAACCTACCGAATCGGGACGCTCCGTCACCGTCAGATCCACCGGGTTCGCGGCCTCGACCCGAGCGGAGAACCACTGACGCAGGACAACCTCGAAGGAGTTCGAGGCCCGTTCGGTCGTGGTGATGTGGTGCTTCTCAGTGGTCATCCGGATGAACCATAGTGCTTGTGCGTGAAAAGCGACGCCAGGGCAACCCTTTTCACGCACGAGCCGCCGGCCCTCAGTGCGCGAAGTGCCGCGACCCCGTCAGGTACAGCGCCACGCCTGCTTCGCGGGCCGCCTCGATCACCTCGCCGTCGCGGACCGAACCGCCAGGCTGCACCACCGCCCGCACCCCCGCATCGGTGAGTACCTGCAGCCCGTCGGGGAACGGGAAGTACGCGTCCGAAGCGGCCACCGCACCCCGCGCCCGCTCCCCCGCACGTTGCACCGCCAGGTGCGCGGCATCCACCCGGTTCACCTGTCCCATGCCGACTCCCACGCTCGCCCCGCCCGAGGCGAGCAGGATCGCGTTGGACTTCACCGCCCGGCACGTGCGCCACGCGAACTCCAAGTCGGCCAGCACCGCCGTCGAGGCGGCCTCGCCTACGGCCAGCGTCCAGTTCGCGGGGTCGTCACCCTCGGCGTCCACCGCGTCGCGCTGCTGCAAGAGTGCGCCACCGGAGATGGGCCGCAACTCGATCGATGATCCGGCAGGAGCATCCGCTACCAGCACCCGCACGTTCTTCTTCCGGCTGAGCACCTCGAGCGCCCCGTCGGCATAGGAAGGCGCGATGATCACCTCGGTGAAGATCTCCGCCACCTGCTCAGCCATCTCCACCGTGACCTCACGGTTGGCGGCAATCACCCCGCCGAACGCACTCACCGGGTCGCAGGCGTGCGCCTTGCGATGTGCGTCGGCGACCGCCCCACCACCCTCTACAGTGGAGACGGCGATGCCACAAGGATTGGCGTGCTTGATGATGGCCACGCAAGGTCCACTGTGGTCGAACGCCGCGCGCCAGGCGGCGTCGGCGTCGGTGTAGTTGTTGTAGCTCATCTCCTTGCCGTGCAGCTGCTGGGCCTGGGCCAGACCGGGCGCCGCCTCGGCGCTCACATACAACGCCGCAGACTGGTGCGGGTTCTCCCCGTAGCGCAGTACCGCCGAGCGCTGCCACGTTGCGCCGGCCCAGGAAGGGAACACCGAATCGTCGGCCGGCGCCAGCACCGAGCCCATCCAGGACGCCACGGCCACGTCGTAACCCGCGGTGTGCCGGAACGCCTCGGCGGCCAGCGCGGTGCGCTCGCCCAACGTGAACCCACCACCTTGTACCGCCAGCAGTACGTCGTCGTAACGACTGGGCTCGACCACCACGGCCACCGACGGGTGGTTCTTCGCTGCAGCGCGCACCATGGACGGCCCGCCGATGTCGATCTGTTCCACGCACTCATCCGGTGACGCCCCCGAGGCGACGGTCTCGGTGAATGGATACAGGTTCACCACCACCAGCTCGAAGGGAGGGATTCCCAGCTCCTCGAGCTGCGCGAGGTGTTCCGGGCGTCGCGTGTCGGCGAGCAGCCCGGCGTGTACCCGCGGGTGCAGGGTCTTCACCCGACCGTCCAGGCATTCGGGGAAACCGGTGAGCTCCTCCACCGGGGTGACGGGCAAGCCGGCTTCGGCGATGTGCTTGGCCGTCGACCCGGTGGACACCAGCTCCACACCTGCGGCGTGCAGCCCGGTAGCGAGCTCGGGCAGGCCGGTCTTGTCGTACACACTGATCAGCGCTCGGATGACCGGCTTGCGGGCTCCACTTTTCTTGACTGCCTCACTCATGGGATACGCGCCTTCCGTCCGTCGATGATGATGCCTCTGCCTGCTACCGCGGACACCACGTCCACCAGCAGCCGACGCTCTACCACTTTGATCCGTTCGTGCAGGCTTGCCGCGTCGTCGCCGTCCAGTACCGGCACCGCCTCTTGGGCGAGAATCGGGCCCGTGTCCACCCCGGCATCCACCAGGTGCACCGTCGACCCGCTGACTTTTGCCCCGTGGGCCAGCGCATCGGGCACCGCGTGGGCGCCGGGAAACGAGGGCAGCAGCGCGGGATGAGTGTTCAGCGTGCGACCGCCGAAGCGCGCCAAGAACGCCGGCCCGAGCACCTTCATGAATCCGGCGGACACCACCAGACCCGGTTCGTGCGCGGCAACGGCGTTGGTGAGCGCGCTGTCCCACTCCAACCGGCTGGCGTACTCGGGCAGGCACACCGTGAACGAGGCGATCCCGGCATCCGCGGCCCGGTCCACCGCCGCACAAGGACGGTCCGTGCCGACCGCGACGACGCGGTAGGAGTGCCCCGCGCTGGCGTCGATCAGCGACTGCAACAGGCTGCCGGTACCTGAGGCCAGGACGACGACCTTGACCGGTTGGCCATCGCGAGGCGCGTTCAGAGCACTACTCCTGGGGGGCTCGATGGTTGTCGGTCCGGACGCGGACCGGGACCAGCCTAGTCGCCCTTGCTGCCCGGGTCCCCGGCCGCCGTCTCGTCTGCACTTGCCGTGCTACCGATCCGCCACTGGCAGGTCACCACTGCCGCGCCGCCGACCACAGCCAGCCACACCGCAGCGATCAGTCCCAGCACGAACGCAGGTACCGATACGGGCGACATCGACCCGGCGCCAAGGGTTCCGCCGGCCAGCGCGCCCACCACCATCACCACCACCCCGGCCAGCACCGCGGCCACCGCCACCGTGCGCAGCGCGGCCTTGCGACCGGAGTGGCGTGCTGCGACGCTGCGCCCCAGGGATACGGCGGTCAGCGCGGGCACGAGCAGCACCGCGAGCCACCACCACGATCCGCTGCCCTGCGGGACAACCGCCAGCACCGGCACTGCGGGCAGCGGAGCGTGCACCGCACCGAAGGCGGTCACCGTGGTCTGGCCTACGACCGCCCCGGGTCCGATCGACACGGACAGCGCGCCGACGATGACGTTGGGCAGATACGCGACGGAAACGACGATCAAGGCCACGCCGCCGCTTAGGCCGCCGCCCGTGCCGATCAGGTTGGCCGCCGTGGGCAGTGAGCACACCAGGCAGAAGGCGGTCACCATCGCGGCGCCCGCCGCCAAGCGGGTCAGCACGCGAGGCACCAGCACGGCTCCGTCGACCACCCAACCGGGCAACGCATGCCGGGCACGCTCGCGCAACGCGGGGCGCTGAGCGAGGCCGAGCACCGTGCCGAGTAGATGAACCCCGAGGACGATCACGACGGTAGGCGCCACCGGCGGACCGGTGACGGGCACCGCACCGGCGAAAGCGTGGATCAGGATCAACGCCAGGATCGCGAGCACGAGCGGGCCACCGAGCGCAGCCGCCAGCACCCAACGCGGATCCTCCGCTTTCGCGCCTGCGGTACTGCGGAATGTGGCCCACACCAGCAACCCGGTGGGCAGCAACGGCAGCACACTCAGCGGGCTACCGGCGATGGTCAGGGGAACCTGGTGCATCGCCAGCCAGATGGCGGCTGCCGACGCAGCCACATCGGTGACGTCACTGCCGGCAGCGACCAGGGCGACCAGTACCAGTGCAGTGACGATGGCCGCCGAGGCGACGCTGGGCCCGAAGGCCAAGCCCAGCAGGGTCCGCACCGTCGACGAACCGCGAGCACCCGTGCGAGTTCGGCGTTCAAGCACTGCGGTCACGGTGCCGAGGATTCCATCGTCGTCATGGTCGGTGGCTCAGGCGCGCCGGAAACCACTTCGGGGCCGCACGCCATGCGGCGTGCGGCCCCGAAGTTGCGTCCTTTCAGACGCCGTAGGTCACTGCTGGTGAGGCGGCCCGTACGGGTTCTCCCTGGGGTGCACGGTGGTCTCGTCCTCCGCTGCGTGGCTGCCGAAAGCCTGCGTGGGCGGACTGTAAGAGCTCGACGACTCGCCCTGTTCGGGGGTGGGCTGCTGCCAGCTCGGCTGTTCCTGCGGTTGCTGGCCGTAGGACTGCTCCTGCGGTTGCTGGCCGTAGGACTGCTCCTGCGGCTGCTGGCCGTAACCCTGCTGCTGGCCGTAGGACTGCTCTTGCGGCTGCCCGTACGACTGCTGCTGACCGTAGGACTGCTCCTGCGGCTGCTGGCCGTAGGACTGCTCCTGCGGCTGCTGGCCGTAACCCTGCTGCTGGCCGTAGGACTGCTCTTGCGGCTGCCCGTACGACTGCTGCTGACCGTAGGACTGCTCCTGCGGCTGCTGGCCGTAACCCTGCTGCTGGCCGTAGGACTGCTCTTGGGGCTGCTGTCCGTACGGTTGCGGCGTCTCTTGGGAGCCGTAGTAGCCCGCGCCGTGCTGCGCCGGCCCCGCCTGGGTTCCCTGTCCGTAGCCACCCGGCTGCTCCTGGGCCGCCCCGTATTGCGACGCGCCCTGCTGCCCGTACGGCGAGCTGGGCTGCTGACCGTATTGCCCACCGGGCTGCTGCTGACCGTACTGCGCGTCCGCCCCGCCGAACGCGCCCTGCTGCTGTCCGGACTTGCCCGCCGACGGCGAGATAATGCCCGCGTCCATCAGCATGGCGCCGACCACAGCCGCGGTGAGGACGAGCCCCAGCAGCAACTCGATGTAGGCGCCCCACTGGAGGCTGCGGCCGCTGGCCGTTGCCACAGCGATGACCTCCAAGACCAAGTACACGAAGCCACTGACGGCAACGGCGGCCGCAACGCCGATGACCCTGGACTGCTTGGGCAGGAGACCCACGGCTGCAATCAGTCCAGCGGTCAGCAACAGTGCAATCGAGGGCTCACTGCTCTCGAAGAAGTTGTAACTTGGACCGTCAACAGTGTAGCCCGATGAGGAGAAGCTGCCGATCTTGGCGAACGGCGTGAAGCCGAGCAACAGGATCAGAACGCCCAGCCCGGCAGCGACCAGACTGAGGATTCGACCGAGGCCGTTGTCCTCCGCGGAACCAGTCTGGCTCGCGCCCGAGCCAGCGTCGGTGCGCTGGGAACCACCAGAAGGTCCAGGGCCATCAGGACCGGGCCCGGTTGGCATGTAGGTCATCACATCTCCAGTGTCTTCTCGGCGCATGGTTGCGGCCAACGGTATCGGATGGGCCCTTGATCGTGGGTCGAGACACCACCGGGCCGTCAGCAGAGGAAACGGCCCGGCAAGCGCGCACAAATTAGAGCGACTTCATGATCTCGCGCATGAGGTCGGCCGTCGCGGACGGAGTCTTACCGACCTTGACCCCGGCGGCCTCAAGGGCGTCCTGCTTGGCCTGCGCGGTACCCGAAGAACCGGAGACAATGGCACCTGCGTGGCCCATGGTCTTGCCCTCGGGTGCGGTGAAACCGGCGACGTAGCCGACCACCGGCTTGGTGATGTGCTCCTTGATGTAGTCGGCGGCCCGCTCCTCGGCGTCGCCCCCGATCTCCCCGATCATCACGATCGCCGCCGTGTCCGGGTCGTCCTCGAAAGCCTGCAGGCAGTCGATGTGGGTGGTCCCGATCACCGGATCGCCACCGATGCCGACGGCGGTGGAGAAGCCGTAGTCCCGCAGCTCGTACATCATCTGGTACGTCAAGGTGCCGGACTTGCTGACCAAGCCCACCTTGCCTGGACCGGTGATGTTGGCCGGGATGATGCCCGCGTTCGACGCCTCGGGGCTGATCAGTCCCGGGCAGTTGGGGCCGAGAATGCGCGTCTTCTGCCCCTTCTCCACGTTGTAGGCCCAGAAGCCGGCGGAGTCGTGCACGGCGATGCCCTCGGTGATGACCACCGCGAGCCCGATCTCGGCGTCGATGGCCTCGATCACGGCGGCCTTGGCGAAGGCAGGCGGCACGAAGATCACGCTGACGTCGGCGCCGGTCTCCTTCATGGCCTCGGCGACGGTCGCGAACACCGGGATGCCGTCGACGTCGCTGCCTGCCTTGCGCGGGTTGACGCCACCGACGATGTTGGTGCCCGAGGCCACCATGCGACGGGTGTGCTTGGTGCCCTCACCGCCGGTGATGCCCTGCACGATGACCTTGCTGTCCTTGGTCAAAAAGATAGCCATTGCTGATGCTCCTCTTACTTCGCGGCCGCGAGCTCGGCAGCCTTGCTGGCCGCGCCGTCCATGGTGTCGGCCTGCTGCACCAGGGGGTGCGCGGCCTCGTCGAGGATGCGGCGACCCTCTTCGACGTTGTTGCCGTCCAGCCGGACGACCAGCGGCTTGGTGGCCGCGTCACCGAGCATCTGCAGCGCAGCCACGATGCCGTTGGCCACCGCGTCACACGACGTGATACCGCCGAAGACGTTGACGAACACGCTGCGCACGCTCTCGTCGCCGAGGATCACGTCGAGTCCGTTGGCCATCACCTCCGCCGAGGCGCCGCCGCCGATGTCCAGGAAGTTGGCGGGCTTGACGCCGCCGAAGTTCTCCCCGGCATAGGCCACGACGTCCAATGTGGACATGACCAGTCCGGCGCCGTTGCCGATGATGCCGACCTCACCGTCGAGTTTGACGTAGTTCAGGCCCTTGGCCTTGGCCTTGGCCTCCAAGGGGTCCGCGGCGCTCTTGTCTTCGAGGTCCGCGTGGTCTTCGTGGCGGAAGTCCGCGTTCGCGTCCAGGGTGACCTTGCCGTCCAGTGCGAGGATGCGGTCGTCGGGCGTACGGACGAGGGGGTTGACCTCGACGAGCAGCGCGTCCTCCTTGACGAAGACGTCCCAGAGCTTGGTGATGCACTCGGCGGCGGAGTCCAGCACCTCAGCGGGCAGTCCGCCCTGCTCGGCGATGCTGCGCGCGAAGGCGAGGTCGACGCCCTTGTTGGCGTCGACCGGCACCTTGGCCAGTGCCTCGGGGTTCTCCACGGCGGTGACCTCGATCTCGACGCCACCCTCGACGGAGCACATCGCGAGAAAGGTCCGGTTGGTGCGGTCGAGCAGGAAGGAGATGTAGTACTCGGCGGCGATGTCGCTGGCCTCGGCGACGAGGACGTTGGGCACCACGTGGCCCTTGATGTCCATGCCGATGATGTTCTCGGCCTCGCTCTTGGCGTCGTCCGGGGTGGCGGCGAACTTCACGCCACCGGCCTTGCCGCGTCCGCCGACCTTGACCTGCGCCTTGACCATCACGGGCTTGCCGATTTCTTCGGCGATCGCCTTGGCTTCGTCCGCGGTCTCGGCGACCCGGCCGGGGGTCGTCGGTACTCCGTGCTTGGCGAAGAGGTCCTTCGCCTGGTATTCGAAGAGGTCCATCAGCTCACCGTCTCGTCTACGTTGACGCCCGACCAGGGGCTGGCCGGATCCTCGGGGCACCTTAGCGACATGACGGTTTGCGCAGGTGACCGCGGTCAGGAGAAGTGGGCGATCTCACCGGTGGCCGCGAAGCCACTCAATCAGGGGCTCAGGCCCGGAGGCCAGGGCGAACACCGCGATGTCCGCCACGCCGTCCTCGGCCAGCAGCGCCTCGATCTCAGCGCACGTCCCTGTCGTTGCGCCGCAGAGCCCGATGGCGGCGACGTCCTCCTGCAGCGCACCTACGACCACCTGCTGCGGAGACTGGGCCCACCCCGTGTAGATGACCTCCGCACCGTGGTTGCGCAGCGCCGCTGACACCGCGTCCAGCGGATCGTCCTCGCGCGGCTGTTCCCCGATACCCGCCACCACCACGCGGATCACCACTCGCGCTCGCGGCGGAGCAGGACGGCGACTGCGGCGACGGCCAGCAGCGCGGCTGCGGTGAACACGACCCCGAGTCCGTCACTGCTGTCGCCGAGGCGAGACCCGGTCAACGGCCAGCTCAGCAGGTGCACAGCGAGGACGAGTGCCACCCCGCCGAGCAGCGCCATCCCGCGCTCACGACGCGCACGACAGGCGACCGCCAGCGCACCGAGCAGGGCGAGCGCCGCCACAGCCAGACTCCAGCTGTCCCACCCCCATGACGTTGACGCGAACGCGGCCGCCGTCGCGCCGGATCCGCTGTAGAGCGGAAGACCGAGCCCCAGCAATACAGCGATCCCGGCGGCGACAGCGGTCAGCAGCAGGGCCCGGCTGGTGCTGACCGCGCGAGAGGTGTCCACCTCGTCGCGCTCCACGGCACCGGCCAGGCCCGCGCCCGTGCCACAGGCAAGAGCGAGCAGCACGGCGACTACGGCGACCCAGGCCCCGGGGCCCGCTCCGACTCCCGGCGCCACGGTGGCGACCAGCACCGCTTGCAGCACGCCGCCCGCGCCCAACAGCGGAGCGGCCCAGACCACGGCCACCACCGGTCGCAGTAGTGGCGCGATTCCCCCGGCCAGCATGCCTGCGCACACGGCGGCCAGCACCACTCCGCCCAGCAACAACGTGCGCGTGGGGTATACCTGCGGTTGCGCCAATCCGGCCGGTGTACTGAGGGTTGGGAGCAGCGCGGCCACCACGCCGCTCATCCCGGCAAGCACTCCCGCCACGGCGGTGATCAGATGCAGTTGCCCCGCAGCGGGCAGGCGCACGTCCGTGGCGGCGCGCTCGGCAGGGGGACGGCTGACGCGACGCCGACTCGACCGCCCCAGCACGACCGCACACCCCGCCAGTAGCAGCGCGGCAACGGTGCCGAGCACCGAGCCCACGCCAACACTGATGCGCTCGAGCAGCGCCGCGGAAAACAGCCGAGGCACGAATACCGCGAGCGCACCGAGCGCCACGCCGGCCACCGCGCCCGCCCCAGCGGGAACGCTGGTGGACACCAACGCCAATGCCACCACGATGAGGACCGCCGCCGCCAGCAACGCCGTACCGAGCAAGATCGGGTGGGCGGCATCGACCACGGCGCTCACCAGCACCACGGGATCGGTGGAGCCCAGCGCGGGAGCGAACAGTGCCGCCGCGACCGCCACGGCGGCGACACCGGTCCCTGACGTCATTGCTCGACCGGCTCTCCCGGCCAAGGAGGTACCCCGCGACTCCTCGTCGCCACCACCGAGGAGCCCGACGTCGAACCCCTCGGGATCATCGAGCAAGGCCGAACGTCGCATCGTCCAGAGCCCCACCAAGCCACCCAGCACGATCAGCCCGTGCCCGATGAGGACGAATACCGCCCCCGTCCCGGCGTACAACGTCGCGGCGCTCGTCGGTCGGAACAGCTCGAAACGGTTGGCGTCGATCGGGCTGGTGAACAGCTGGACGTCGAGGACCACCGCGCCGACGCCGGCTGCCGCCCAACCGCTGAGCACTCCGATGGCACCCAGTACACGGCCCCCGCGCAGCAGCAGCCCGGCCAGCAGCGGCGCACCGATTGCCAGCGCGGTGACCACGATCGCCGCCGCGGGTTGAGCTCCTCGGGCCGGCCCGGAAACGGCGGTCACAACTCCGAGAAGCGGCGCGAGCGCCAGGGCCAGCCCTCCGAGCGCGCTCAGCCCTACCGCTATGCCGGCGCCACCGAAGCCTGCCGCGAGATCGGGACCATCCACCACGGCGCGGGCTGGCATGTTGCCACTGAGCTCGGACACAGGTGCGACGCTAACCGGTGCCGCCTTGTGTCCTGCGCCCCACGCCCGTCCGACTTGGCTATGAACTAGGTCACTTTGTCGGGCCGACCCTGCGCGAGAGCTTGCGGGCAGCCCACCTGCCTCGCTACCGTCGCCCGACTCGACATCACGGTCTGGTCACGAGTAGGCAACGAGAAGGTTCCACGAACCGCCTCGGCCCGGGATGTCTTCGGGGTGGCACCTGGCCACGCAAAGCCTGTCACAAAATGAACGAAAGGTCTGTCTTGGCGCGCCACCGTAAACCTGTACGGTCGACCCCTCTCCGAGGTCGCCTCGCGCTGGCTGCGATCGCAGCCGGTGCCGCCGCCGTCGCCGGACAGGCGCTTGGTGCAACCAGCAACACCAGTGGCTCCGCATCCCATGACATCGCCCTGGCCGCCGGCTCTGGCCCCCCACCTGCACTCGCCGCCCCGGACGCCCAGACCCCCAACGTGCTGCCCAACGTCAAGGCGGCCGACTCCGCGGCGGTGGCGCAAATCGCGAAGAGTGAGCAGCTGACCGCAGACCGGGCGGCCCGCGCCGCCGCGGCCCGGCGGCCCCTGTACGTGCTGCCTGCCGTCGGCACGTTCACCTCCGGCTTCGGTTCGCGGTGGGGCACCGAGCACCTGGGTGACGACATCGCGAACGCCATCGGCACGCCGATCGGCTCGGTCACCGACGGAACGGTCCTGGACGCCGGGCCGGCCAGCGGATTCGGGCAGTGGGTCCGGGTGCAGAACGACGACGGCACCATCTCCGTGTACGGCCACGTCAACGAGTTCTTCGTCAAGGCCGGGCAACACGTCCTCGCCGGGCAGGAAATCGCCACCATCGGCAACCGCGGCGAGTCCACCGGACCGCACCTGCACTTCGAGGTGTGGGTCAACGGCAACAAGGTCGATCCCCAGCCGTGGCTCGCCTTCCACGGCCTCGACCTCGGTCCCACGGCCGGCTGAGCAGCCGCTACAGCTTCACCATCGGGACGCCCCCGATGAGCATCAGCCGCACGGTGCCGGACGTGCCGAAGTCGATGGTCGCCGTCGCCCGCTGCCCTGCGCCGTCACTGGCGATCACGGTGCCGAGGCCGTACTTGTCGTGACTCACCCGGTCGCCGACCACCAGCACCAGTGATGCCTTGTTCGCCCCGCTCTGCCAGCCGTTGAACCCGGTGGAACGCATCCCCCGGGCGGCCAGGCCGGCCTGCGCAGAGTCGCCGCCCGTGCGCTGTGCTCCGAACCCGCCGTAACCGGTATCGGTGCGTCGCGGCTCCACCCGGCGCCAGTCGACCAAGTGCTCGGGGATCTCCTGCAGAAACCGGGAGGCGGGGTTGCTCATCGGTTGCCCCCAGGCCGAGCGGATCAGGGCCCGCGAGACGTAGAGTCGCTGGCGCGCCCTGGTGATGCCGACGTAGGCCAGCCGCCGCTCCTCGGAGAGTTCCTGCGGGTCGCCGAGCGAGCGCATGTGCGGGAACTGCCCGTCCTCCCACCCGGTGACGAAGACGATGGGGAACTCCAGCCCTTTTGCCGTGTGCAGCGTCATCAGGGTGACCACGCCCTCGCCGGAGTCGGGCAGCTGGTCGGCGTCGGCCACCAGCGACACCCGCTCCAGAAACGCCGCCAACGAACCCGGCTCGGGCAGGCCTTCCTGGACCGCTACGTCGGCGTCCTCGGCATTGTCGGTGAACTCGCGGGCCACGCTGACCAGCTCGGTGAGATTGTCCAGGCGGGAGGCGTCCTGCGGGTCGTCGCTGGCCTCGAGCTCCGCGCGGTAGCCGGTGCGCTCCAGCACTGCCTCGGTCACCTCCGCGATACCGGCACCCGCAACGTTGTCGTCGCCCTCCAACAACGCCCGTAGCCCGTCCATCAGCTCGACAAAGCCCGCGATGCAACGCTGCGAGCGGGTGTTCAGCAGCGGCACCTCACCTGCTGCGGCGGCACGCAACGCTTGGGCGAAGCCGATGCGCTGCCGCTCGGCATGGGTGGCGACGCACGCCTCGGCGCGGTCGCCGATACCACGACGCGGGGTGTTCAGGATCCGGCGCAGGCTGGCCTCGTCCTCAGGGTTGGCCAGCACCCGCAGGTAGGCCACCATGTCCCGCACTTCCTTGCGCTCGTAGAAGCGGACCCCGCCGACCACCTTGTAGGGCAGGCCGAGGCGGATGAACACCTCTTCCAGTGAGCGGGAGGAGTTGTTGGTGCGGTAGAACACCGCCACGTCGCCGAAGACCGCGTCGCCTGCGTCCACCAGTCGGTCGATTTCGCTGGCCACGAAGGCGGCTTCGTCGTGCTCGTTGTCGCCCACGTAGCCGACGATCTGCTCACCGTCGCCGGAGTCGGTCCACAACCGCTTGTCCCGACGCTCGGTGTTGCGCGCGATGACCGCGTTCGCCGCGGTGAGGATCGTTTGGGTGGAGCGGTAGTTCTGCTCCAGCAGAATGGTGCGCGCGTCCGGGTAGTCACGTTCGAACTCGGTGATGTTGCGGATCGTGGCACCGCGAAACGCGTAGATGGACTGGTCGGCGTCCCCCACCACGCAAAGCTCCGCCGCCGCGACGTCCTGACCGGCCCTGGAACCTTCCCCCGTCGCTCCGCTCGCCCTGGTGAGCTCGCGCACCAGCATGTACTGCGCGTGGTTGGTGTCCTGGTACTCATCGACCAGCACGTGCCGGAAGCGACGGTGATAGTGCTCGGCGACGTCGGGAAAAGCCTGCAGCAGCGCCACCGTCTCGCCGATGAGGTCGTCGAAATCCAGCGCGTTGGCCGCCCGCAGCCGGCGCTGGTAGTCCCGGTAGACCTCGGCCACCCGCCGCTGGATGTCCTCCGCCGCGTCGTCGGCGGCCGTGTCCGGGTCGACCAGCTCGTTCTTCAGGTTGGAGATGTGGGTGGCCAGGGAGCGGGCGGCGTACCGCTTGGGGTCCAGGTCCAGATCGCGGGCGACCAGGGTGATCAACCGCCGGGTGTCGTCGGCGTCGTAGATGGAGAACGACGAAGTCAGCCCCGGCAGGTGCTGGGCCTCCCGACGCAGGATGCGCACGCAGGTGGAGTGGAAGGTGGAGACCCACATGTTTCGTGCCCGCGGCCCGACCAGCGCCGCCACGCGCTCACGCATCTCGGCGGCGGCCTTATTGGTGAAGGTGATGGCGAGCACCTGCCCCGGCTGGACCCGCCGCTCAGCCAGTAGGTAGGCGATCCGCCGGGTGAGCACAGCGGTCTTGCCCGAGCCGGCGCCCGCCACGATCAACAACGGTGAACCGGCGTGCAGCACAGCATCGCGCTGCGCCGAGTTGAGCCCGGCCAACAACTCGGCGCCGGAGGAGGGCATTCCCGAGTTGGGCATAGTGGCGGCGTCGGGGGCGAGTGCAGGCACAGTGTTCATCGTCCACCCACGCTACCGGCGCCGGCCGACAATTCGACCCGCTTCGGCTCGTCACCGACGCCGTGGCACACTGAGATCCGTGCACAGCGCCTGGCGATTTTTTTACGGGTACCGGACTCCGGTGCCCGTGGCCTGAACACACGCCCACGAGCCCCGCGGTCTGCTTCCGGATCCGGGGCTTTCTCGTGAGCGGCCCGCGGTCACCGGCAGCACCCGCGGAGGTTGGACCCCACCTGAGGAGCACGCCATGACCAACCCCGGCACTACGCCGACCCCAGCCAACGCCGACCCCGACATCGCTGCGTTGCGGCTGGAGATCGATCAGCTCGACCGGACGATTCTCACTGCGATTCAACGTCGAACCGAAATCTCGCACGCGATCGGTGTCGCCCGAATGGCGTCGGGGGGCACCAAGCTCGTGCACGTACGCGAGATGGCGGTGCTGGAGCGGTTCAGTGAGCTTGGTCCCGAGGGGCGCCAGCTCGGCATGCTACTGCTCAGCCTCGGCCGCGGCCGACTCGGCCACTAGCCGCGGAATCGGGCAGAATGCACGCATGACCACCATCGCCGTTGTCCTCGCCCTGGTTTCCCTCGTGGTCTCGCTGGCCAATGCCGGGTATCTCGGTTTGCTCGGTTCGGCGGCCAACAAGCGAGCCGGCGGCGGCGAGATCAGCACGTACGTCATGGGCCAACTGCCGGTCGCCGCCGGGGCCACCGTCGCCTCCTTGGTCGCGCTGTTGTTCACCCAAGGCGGCCTTTTCCTCGACGTCCTGGCGATCCTGCTGGCCGTAGGAAGCGGTGCGACCGCTGCCACCGCGCTGCAAGGATCGCCAACGCTTCGCCAGTAATCGTTGATCGACCGACGAGGAGTCCACGCGACGTCGGCTAACCTGGGCACCCGTGGTTGACGAGACGCGCGGGAGCCGGGCGCACGACGCCGGGGACCTCGTCTCGGCACGCTACCGCTTGGTCTCCCGGATCAGCAGCGGCGGGATGGGTGCCGTGTGGTTGGCGCGCGACGAGCTCCTCGGTCGGGAGGTGGCGCTGAAACAGGTGCTGCCCCAGCCGGGCGCGGACGCGGCACAGGCCACGGAGCAGCGCGAACGCTCCCTACGAGAGGGACGCATTGCCGCCCGGTTGACCCATCCGCACGTCATCGCGATGTATGACGTCGCGCTCGACGGCGGCGAGCCCTGGCTGGTGATGGAGTACCTGCCCTCGCGCAGTCTCGCCGCCGTCCTCAACCACACCGGACCGCTACCGGTGACGGAGGTCAGACGCATCGGCGCGCAGCTCAGCGACGCGCTGGCGGCAGCACACCGGGTCGGGATCGTGCACCGCGACGTAAAGCCGGGCAACGTCCTCATCGCCGAAGGTGGGCACGGGCCACGCACCGTCAAGATCACCGATTTCGGCATCTCACACGCCTATGGTGACGTCAATCTGACCCAGACCGGCATCCTGCACGGCACCCCGGCCTACCTGGCCCCCGAGGTCGCGCGGGGTGGCGAGCCCACCGAGGCCAGTGATGTCTTCTCGCTGGGGGCCACACTGTTCACCGCGGTGGAGGGTGCACCGCCCTTCGGCGTGAGCGACAACACCATCGCACTGTTGCATCGAGTGGCACGGGGCGAGGTCGCGCACCCCCAGCGGGCGGGCGCGATGACCTCGACGCTGCTGGAGATGCTCGAGCCCAACCCAGCGCATCGACTGACCATGAGCCAGGCACGCGACGCCCTGTCCGCCGCCGGCGCAGGCCAGGAACCCACCCGCATCGGTGCACCGGTCCCGCCGCAGCCCGCCCCGCGCCGACGCTCTTCGACGGGGCTGTGGGTGGCCGCGGGCGTGGTGCTCGCGCTGCTGTTGATCGCCGCCACCGTGGGCGTCATCGTTCTCGCCCGTAATCGGGACACCGCCACCGCAGCACCGCTGCCACCCGTGACGGCGACCCCGACTGCTGTACCCGCCGCCCCGCCGACCACTTCGGATTCCCTGGAAACGACAACAACCGCAACCACGCCAACGACCACCACCACGACCCCGCCCACGACCCCGCCCACGACCCCGCCCACAACAACTACGACACCGCCCACCACCACAGCGCCTGCCCTCAGCACCACTGTGTCGACGAGCGCGGTACGCGACTACTACGCCCTGCTTCCCAACGACACGGCGACCGCCTTCACGCGGCTCGGGCCGGACTTGAAGGCCCAGGGATTTGGCGCCTACGACAGTTTCTGGAGCTCCTTCCAACGCGTCACCGCGCGAAACACGTCCTCCAGCGATGGCGGCTCGACGGTGCGGGTAACGGTGGTCTTCGACCGCGGCCGCGGCTCCACCATCGAGGAAGATCACCTGCTCAAGCTGCTGCCGAGCGACGCGGGACCCTTGATCGACACGGACACTCTGCTCAGCTCGCGCTAGGGCAACCAGCTCAGACGATGTCGCGGCGGTATGCCCAGCGGGTGGGGGCGTTTGCGGTTGAACTCGACCGGCTGTTCGTGAATACTGCCGTCCTGCGAACACCTTTCACGCACAGGCAGCTCCGCTGCCCTACTCCCACTCGATCGTGCCCGGCGGTTTACTGGTCACGTCCAGCACCACCCGGTTCACCTCCGCGACCTCGTTGGTGATGCGGGTGGAGATGCGTTCCAGCACGTCGTAGGGCAGCCGCGTCCAGTCCGCCGTCATGGCATCCTCGCTGCTCACCGGGCGCAACACGATGGGATGACCGTAGGTTCGTCCGTCACCCTGCACGCCGACGCTGCGGACATCGGCCAGCAGCACCACCGGACACTGCCAGATCTCCCCGTCCAGTCCGGCCGCGGTCAACTCCTCTCGTGTAATGAGGTCGGCCGCGCGCAGGGTTTCCAGCCGGTCCAGCGTCACCTCGCCGACGATCCGGATGGCGAGGCCTGGCCCAGGGAAGGGTTGGCGCGCCACGATGCCCTCAGGCAGACCCAGCTCGCGGCCGACAGCCCGTACCTCGTCCTTGAACAGCAGCCGCAGCGGCTCGACCAGGGCGAACTCCAGGTCATCGGGCAGGCCGCCGACGTTGTGGTGGCTCTTGATAGTGGCCGCACCGGTGCCGCCGCCGGATTCGACCACATCCGGGTACAACGTGCCCTGAACGAGGAACTCCACGCTGTCGTCGTGGGCCGCCGCGTCTCCGAGCACCCCCGCGGTCGCGCCCTCGAAGCTGCGGATGAACTCGCGGCCGATCGCCTTACGCTTTGCCTCCGGGTCCGAGGTACCCGCCAGCGCGGCCATGAACGTGTCCACCGCGTCGACGGTGACGAGCTTGGCGCCGGTGGCGGCCACGAAGTCGTTCTGCACCTGCTCCCGCTCCCCGGCGCGGAGCAGGCCATGGTCTACGAACACACAGGTCAGCTGATCGCCGATGGCTCGCTGGACCAGCGCCGCGGCCACCGCAGAGTCCACCCCACCGGACAGGCCGCAGATCGCCCGCTTCGCACCCACCTGCGTGCGGACCTGGTGAACCAGTGCCTCGGCGATGTTCGCCGGCGTCCAGTCGGCCTCGATACCGGCGATGTCGGTCAGGAAGCGGCGCAACACCTCTTGGCCGTGCGGGGAGTGCAGCACCTCGGGGTGGTACTGCACGCCGGCGAGGCGCCGCGCGGGGTCCTCGAAGGCCGCCACCGGGGCGCCGACACTGCTCGCGGTGACCGTGAACCCCGGAGGAGCTGCGGTCACCGCGTCGCCGTGGCTCATCCATACCGGCTGGGTCGGCGGCAGCCCGTCGTGCAGCACACCACCGTCGACAGCGAGCTCGGTCCGGCCGTACTCGCGGGTTCCGGTGTGCGCCACCGTCCCGCCGAGCGCGCCGGCCATGGCCTGGAAGCCGTAGCAGATCCCGAAGACCGGCACACCCGCGTCGAACAACGCCGGGTCCAGTTGCGGTGCGCCGTCGACGTAGACACTGGCCGGGCCGCCGGAAAGCACCACCGCGGCGGGTTTGCGGGCCAGAATGTCGGCCACCGAGGTCGTGTGCGGCACCACCTCGGAGTACACCTGCGCCTCGCGAACCCGCCGGGCGATCAGCTGGGCGTACTGGGCGCCGAAGTCGACCACCAGCACCGGGTGGGCATCGTCGAGGAGCTGTTCAGGGGTGTCGGACACGTGCTTCAGCCTAAAGCGTTCAGCGAGAGGCACTGCACGGTCGTCGCGGCGGCACTCCGGCGACCGTGCAGTGCCTCTCGGCCGCTCGCGGTCAGATCGCGATGTCGTCCTTGTGCACGACGGTCAGCGGCAAGCGCAGCGCACCGGGAGCGTCGGCGGGCACCACCGGCTGCCGCGGGGACACCGCGTCGACCCGCGTGTAGGCGGCGGTCTGCTCGGGGCGGCAGTCGTGCTCGCCCTGGTTGGGCCACAAAGAGAATGCCCGTTCGGCCTGCGCGGTGATGGTCAGCGAGGGGTTGACCCCGAGGTTCGCCGAGATCGCGGCGCCGTCCACCACGCTGAGACCTGGGTATCCGTAGACCCGGTGGTAGGGGTCGATCACGCCGTGCTCAGCGTCCGCCCCGATGGCACACCCGCCGATGAAGTGAGCGGTCAACGGAATGTTGAAGAGCTCGCCCCAGGTGCCACCGGCCACACCGTCCAGGTGGCGGGCCATCCGCTGGGTCGCCTCATTGCCCGCGGGGATCCACGTCGGGTTCGGCTCGCCGTGACCTTGCTTACTACTGAGCTTGCGTCCGAACAGCCCCTTCTTGGTGAAGGTCGTGATGGAGTTGTCCAGGTTCTGCATGACCAGAGCGATGATGGTGCGCTCGCTCCAGTTCTTGGTGGTCATCAGCCGCAGGAACATCAGCGGATGATGCACCAGCTCGATCAAGAACTGCACCCAGCGCGGCCGCGGGCCGTCGCCGTCAGTCTGCAGGGTCTGCAGCAGGCCCATCGCGTTGGACCCCTTGCCGTAGCGCACCGGCTCGATGTGCGTCGAGGAGTCCGGATGGAACGAGGACGTGATCGCCACGCCCCTGGTGAAGTCCCGCGTGGGGTCCACCCGGTAGCCCCCGGCCCCGACGATGGACTCGGAGTTGGTGCGGGTGAGCTCGCCGAGCGTGGGGGAGAGCTTCGGCAGCTTTCCCGCATCCTTCATGGCGAACAGCAGGTGCTGGGTGCCCCAGGTTCCGGGCGCCAGCACGACCTGCCCGGCGGTGATGGTGCGGGGACGCTTGCGCAACCAGGTACCGGTGCGCTGGGTGGTGACCGACCAGGTGCCGTCCTTGCGCTGCTCCATAGCGGTGGCGGTGGTCAGCGGCAGCACCTCGGCACCTGCTGACTCGGCTAGGCCCAGGTAGTTCTTCACCAGCGTGTTCTTCGCCCCCACCCGGCACCCGATCATGCAGGAGCCGCACTCGGTGCAACCGGTGCGCTCAGGCCCGACCCCACCGAAGTAGGGGTCAGCGGCCTTCTCGCCCGCGGTACCGAAATACACCCCCACCGGTGTGGGGCCGAACGTCTCCCCCACCCCCATCTCCTCGGCGACCGCCTTCATGACCACATCCGACGGCGTATGCGTGGGGTTGGTGACCACGCCGAGCATGCGCTGGGCCTGCTCGTAGTGCGGGGTGAGCTCCTCGCGCCAGTCGGTGATCTGCGACCACTGGGTGTCGGCAAAGAACGGGTCCCCTGGCTGGTAAAGCGTGTTCGCGTACACCAGCGAGCCGCCGCCGACGCCCGCGCCGGCCAGCACCAGCACGTCCTTGAGCTTGTGAATGCGCTGGATCCCGAAACAGCCCAGCTTCGGCGCCCACAGGAAGCGACGCAGGTCCCAGGAGGTCTTGCCGAACTCATCGTCGGCGAAGCGCCGTCCCGCCTCGAGCACGCCGACGCGGTACCCCTTCTCGGTCAGCCGCAGCGCAGCGACGCTGCCGCCGAAGCCCGATCCAATCACCAACACGTCATAGTCGGTCGTGGGCACGCGTCACCTAACCTGTCTCTCGAGTGGAAATTACCTGTAAACGACGATAACACCACTAACCGCGCACAGTCAGGCCCACCCGCTGGAACTCTTTCAGGTCGGAGTACCCCGACTTGGCCATCGCCCTACGCAGGCCGCCCACCAGGTTGAGGGTGCCGTACGGGTCGTCGGACGGGCCGAGCAGCACCCGCTGCAACGACGGCCGATCCTCGCTCACCGCCACCGGCATCACTGCGCCCCGCGGCATGGACGGATGCGCGGCCGCCGAGGGCCAGTACCAGCCTGAACCAGCGGACTCCGCGGCCAGTGCCAGCGGCGAGCCGATCATCGCCGCGTCGGCACCGCACGCGATAGCCTTGGCCAGGTCACCAGAGCCGTAGATGTCCCCATCGGCGATGACGTGCACGTAGCGGCCCCCGGTCTCGTCGAGGTAGTCCCGGCGCGCCGCGGCGGCGTCGGCGATCGCGGTGGCCATCGGCACGCCGATGCCCAGTACCTCCCCCGTGGTGGTGGCGCCCTCGCTGGACCCGTAGCCGACGATGACGCCCGCGGCTCCGGTCCGCATGAGGTGCAGTGCTGTGCGGTGATCGCTCACCCCGCCGGCGACGACCGGGACGTCGAGCTCGGCGATGAACGTCTTGAGATTCAACGCAGCTGGACCCTGCGCGGTGCTGCTCACGTGCTCCGCGGAGATGATCGTGCCCTGCACCACCAGCAGGTCGATGCCGGCCTTGACGAGGGCGGGAGTGAGCGCAGCTGCGTTCTGCGGGCTGACCCGCACGGCGATGGTGACTCCGGCGGCGCGAACCTGCTCGATGGCCACGGCCAGCAGCTCCGGTTGCAACGGCGCCGCGTGCAGCTCCTGCAGGAGCCGAATCGCCTCGCCGGGGTCGTTGGACCGCGCGGCCCGGTCACCGACCCGCTCCAGCTGGGCGGCGACGTCGGCGTGCCGGGCCCAAAGTCCTTCGCCGTTGATGACCCCCAGGCCGCCGAGGCGCCCGAGCTCGATGGCGAACTCGGGGGACACCAACGCGTCGGTGGGGTGGGCGAGCACGGGGATGTCGAAGCGGTAGGCGTCCAGCTGCCACGATGTGGACACTTCCTTGGACGAGCGGGTGCGCCGCGACGGCACGATGTTGACGTCGTGCAGCTCGTGGGTGCGTCGGGCGGTGCGGCCCATGCCGATCTCGACGAGGTCGCGCACGCGCGCCCCTTTCTGTGGTTTGTCCGGCCGGTCTAGCGGCTGACGTAGTTGGGCGCCTCGACGGTCATCGTGATGTCGTGCGGGTGACTTTCCTTGAGGCCGGCGGAGGTGATCTGAACAAAGCGGGCCTGCTGCAGCTGCGCGATGGTGTCGCTGCCGGTGTAGCCCATCGCGGAACGCAGACCGCCGATCAGCTGATGGGTGACCTGGGCCAGCGGACCACGGAAAGGCACCCGCCCCTCGATGCCTTCCGGAACCAGCTTGTCCTCGCTGAGCACGTCGTCCTGGAAGTAGCGGTCCTTGGAGAACGACTTGGTGTCCCCGCGGCTCTGCATGGCGCCGAGTGAGCCCATGCCCCGGTAGGTCTTGAACTGCTTGCCGCCCACCAGGATCAGCTCACCGGGCGACTCGGCGGTGCCGGCGAGCAACGAGCCGAGCATCACCGTGCTCGCACCGGCGGCAATGGCCTTGGCGATGTCCCCGGAGAACTGCAGCCCGCCGTCGGCGATGACGGGAACCCCCGCGGGCCCGCACACCGCGGCCGCTTCGAGGATCGCGGTCACCTGGGGTGCGCCGACCCCGGCGACCACTCGGGTAGTGCAGATGCTGCCCGGCCCGACGCCGATCTTCACCGCGTCCACACCGGCCTCGACCAGCGCCGCAGCCCCCTCGCGGGTGGCCACGTTGCCGCCGATCAGTTGCACCCGCTCGCCGACCTCGGAACGCAGCTTGGCCACCATGTCCAGTACCGGGCGGCTGTGCCCGTGCGCGGTGTCGACGACGAGCACGTCCGCCCCGGCGTCGATCAACGCCATCGACCGCTGCCACGCGTCATCACCGATGCCCACGGCCGCCCCGACCAGGAGTCGACCGTCGTGGTCCTTGGTCGCATCAGGGTACTGCTCGGTCTTCACGAAGTCCTTGACGGTGATCAGTCCGCGCAAGGTGCCCTGGCCGTCGACGATCGGCAGCTTCTCCAGCTTGTGCCGTCGCAGCAACCCGAGCGCGGCGTCCGCGGTGACGCCGACCTGCGCGGTGATCAATGGGGCTCGGGTCATCACCTCGGACACCGCGCGGGCATGATCCTGCTCGAAGCGCATGTCCCGGTTGGTGATGATGCCGACCAGGGCCCCGTCGTCGTCGGTGACCGGCAGGCCCGAGATCCGGAAGCGCGCGCACATGGCGTCGACGGTCGCGAGCGTGTCACTCGGCGAGCAGGTGACCGGGTCGGTGACCATCCCGGCCTCGGAGCGTTTCACGGTCTCGACCTGCGCCGCCTGGTCGGTCAGCGACAGGTTGCGGTGCAGCACGCCCATACCGCCCGCGCGCGCCATCGCGATGGCCATCCGCGACTCGGTGACCGTGTCCATGGCCGAGCTGACCAACGGCACGGCGAGCCGGATCCCTCGGGTGAGCTGGGTCGAGGTGTCCGCCTCGTTGCGCATGATCTCCGACGCCGCAGGCAGCAGCAGCACATCGTCGAAGGTGAGCCCCAGCATGGCGACCTTGCCCGGGTCGTCGCCGCCGGTGTGCACCGGACCTGCTGCGCTGCTCATGTGTGCCGACCTCTTCCGTGTCACGGGTGCCCGAGCGGGCCAAAGTGCTAGGTCTGCATCGTATCGGCTAGCAGGGACGGCCGTGTCCTGCGTACCGTGTAGGGGTGCGCGATCAATTGCCTCCCGGACTGCCACCCGACCCGTTCGCCGGAGACCCGACGGACCCGTCGGCCGCACTCGACGCCTTGGAGCCCGGTGAGCCCTTGGACACCGAGGAGCGCCACGCCGTGGAGGAGGATCTCGCCGACCTCGCCGTGTACGAGGCGCTGCTGGGCCACCGCGGCGTTCGCGGACTGGTGGTGTCCTGCGAAGACTGCCAGCAGGAGCACTACCACGACTGGGACATGCTGCGCGCCAATCTGTTGCAGCTGCTGGTGGACGGCACGGTGCGTCCGCACGAGCCTGCCTACGACCCGCAGCCGGACGCCTACGTGACGTGGGACTACTGCCGTGGCTACGCCGACGCGGTCACCGGGAACGACCCGATCGGCTCCTGAACTGGTTCAGGCTCCCGGCTGGGTGGTTACCTGCGGCACGACCGCGGCAGGCGTGGAACCTGGGGTTGTCGCTGACGGCGTCGCGGTCGGTGCCGGCGTCGCGGTCGGTGCCGTCGTCGTGGTCGGCGTCGTCGTCGGCGGCGGCGGCGGTGGCGGTGGCGGTGGCGGTGGAGAAGGCACCACGGTGGTCGTCGGAATGGGCGACGGTGTGGCGCTCGGCGTCCGAGAGGGCGTCGGGACGGCACTCGGGGCAGGAGCCAGCGGAGGCGAAACCGGGCTCGGGCGCGGTGGCACGGTCACCGTCGCGGCGGGTGGTGGCGTGGTCACCTGCGTAGGTGCTAGGGGTACCGGGGGCGCTCGAGTGCGGACCGGGGGCTCGGTCGAGGCGCCGAGGCGCGCGGCCAGCACGGACCACTGTGCGGACAGCGCAGCGCGGCCGTCGTCGGTGTTGACCGCCCGCAGCCCGGCAATCACCCGGGCCAGCGCGTCGCGGGCGGCCTCCGGAGTTCCTGCAGCCAGGGCACGCTGGGCCAACCCGAGATCGAGCTGGGCCTGCGTCGCTGCGGCGACCGAGCGGGCGTGGTCGGCGTAGACCACCTGGGTGACGCCCCACAGCGGATCACCGGGCCGCGAGTCGTGCGCGAGCAGGGCGACCCCGGACATCGCGATGACCACCGCCGCTGCCGCAGCCGCGACCGGGGTGAGCAGGCGACGACGCGTCGTGCTCCGCGCCTGAGACGCCAGCGCACGTTCGGCCGCAGGCAGGTCGGGTTGGGCCGGCAAATCTGCGACCTCAATGTCCCGCTTCCAGGCGAGCAGGAGGCGCGTGAGTTCGGACTCCCCGGGCGATCGTGTTTCCCGCCGCAGCGACTCCACGAGGGCGTCGTCGGTCTGCACCGCATTCAGACTCAGTCCCACAGGTAGCACCGTCGGCACGTCTTCGTTTTCGTTCATGTCGCTTCCCCGGCATTGGCGGCCTCGGCGGCCAAGGTTTCCTTGAGCTTGGTGAGCCCGCGGTGCTGGGCCACCCGCACGGCGCCCGCGGTGCCACCCACCGCGGCGGCCGTCTCCTCCGCGGACATCCCGACGACCAAACGCAGCACCAGTATCTCGCGCTGCCGCTCCGGCAGGGTGTCCAGCAGCGACGCCATCCGAGCAGCAGCCTCCGCATCCAGCGCCCGCTGTTCGGGACCGTCGGTTTCCGCCTCTGCCTCGGGAACCTCGGCCACCAAGTCGGCCCGGTTGCGCGCCGCGCTCCGGTGCGCATCGGCCACCTTGTGGGAGGCAATGCCGTACACGAAAGCCAGGAACGGGCGGCCCTGGTCGCGGTAACGCGGTAGCGCGGTGATCACGGCGAGACACACCTCCTGTGCGACGTCATCGGCGGAACCGTAGCCCCGGTGGGACGCTCCGACGCGTGCGCGGCAATACCGCACCACGATCGGTCTGATGGCTTCAAGGACACGGGCGAGGGCTGCACGATCGCCGCGCACCGCTGCGGTGGCGTCCTCGTCCAGCCCGTCCCCCGGTATGTCCATCGCTCGCGTTCACTCCAGCGTTACGCCGTCCAGGTCCCCGGTGGCCGGGCACTGCTTGACTGCCCTCTCGTCGCCGGGTCCACCGTAGCCGCTGACCGTTCAGGCGAGCACTCCACCGCGTCGGTGCAGCAGCGCGATTGTGGCCTGCACCTGGCCCTCGGCCTCCGGGCCGGGCTCCAGCACGTTCAGCAACATCGCCGCGGCCCACTGCAGCGGCAGCAGGCCGAGTGCTGCGGACTCGCCCACCAGCTCGCTCGCGAGTTGACCGCCATCGCTACCCTGGGCTGCCGCGAGGACGAGGCGGGACTTCACCTGATGACGTCGCGACGGACACCGCTGCGCCAGCACATCGCCCTCTCGGGCGTGCTCCAGCGCCCTGCCCCGAGTACCGGTGCACAGGGCGGTTTCCGCGGACACCCAGTGCCAGCGCAGTCGACCGCGCCACCCGGCCGCCTTCAGGTGTGGCTCGCATCGGGCCAGCAGGCGCTGCGCCACCGAAGCCTGCCCGCTGCCCAGTGCGTCGGCGGCCAAGCCGAGCAGCGCGTCGACCCACGCCTGCGGGTTCGAGACGGCAACCAGTGCGCGAGCATCCCATGGTTGCGCCGCCGCGTGTCTGCCGAGCTGGCGCAGGTGCGACCCGCGGGTGCTCGCGGCCAGCGAGACCCACGGGCCGCCCTTGGGCTCCCGCAGGATGAGGTTCAGCTCGGTCTGCGCCGCGGCGTAGCGGCCCTGGCCGCCGAGTGTCACCGCCCGCCACCACCGGCCCGCCGTCGGGCTGGCCGAGGGCAGCGGATGAGTGCCCGGGTACTCGCCGATAGCCGCGTCGTACAGCGACACCTCGTCGGCGGTCACCGTCGCGTCCTTCCCGACACGCGACAGGGGCCGCACTCCGGTGTGAAGTGCGGCCCCTGTCGTCTCACTCAGAAGCCGGGACCGTGCCCGTGGCCGTGCCCGTGACCCTGGCCGCCGGCGGCATCCTCGGGCGTCTGCTCCTTCTTCTCCACCACCGCACTCTCGGTGGTGAGCACCATCCTGGCGATGGAGGCGGCGTTGATCACCGCGGACCGGGTGACCTTGACCGGGTCCACGATACCCTCGGCCACGAGGTCGCCGTAGGACAACGTTGCCGCGTTGAAACCCTGGCCGGCGGGCAACGCCGCGACCTTGTTGACCACCACGGAGCCTTCCTCGCCCGCGTTGGCTGCGATCCAGAACAACGGCGCGGACAACGCGGTACGCACCACGGCTACTCCGGTTGCCTCGTCTCCAGCGAGGCCGAGCGAACCGTCGAGCGACTCCGCGGCGTGCACCAGCGCGGAGCCACCGCCGGCCACGATGCCCTCTTCGACCGCGGCCTTGGCTGCGGCGACGGCGTCTTCCACCCGGTGCTTGCGCTCCTTGAGCGCGGTCTCGGTGGCCGCACCGACCTTGACCACGGCAACGCCGCCGGCGAGCTTGGCCAGACGTTCTTCCAGCTTCTCGCGGTCCCAGTCGGAGTCGGTTTCCTCCACCTCGCGACGCAGCTGCGCGACGCGCCCGGCGATGTCCTCGGCGCTGCCCGCACCGTCGACGAGGGTGGTGTCGTCCTTGGTGACGACGATGCGGCGGGCGGTGCCCAGCGCGTCGAGGCCGGTCTCCTTCAACGACAGGCCGACCTCAGCGGTGATGACCTGCGCGCCGGTGACGATGGCGAGGTCGTCGAGGAAGGCCTTGCGGCGGTCGCCGAAGAACGGCGCCTTGACCGCGCAGGCCTTCACGGTCTTACGGATTGCGTTGACCACCAGGGTGGAAAGGGCCTCACCCTCGATGTCCTCGGCCACGATCAGTACCGGTTTGCCGCTCTCGGCGATCTTCTCGAGCAGCGGCAGCAGCTCGGCCAGCGAGCTGATCTTGTCCCGGTGCAGCAGGATGTGAGCGTCTTCCAGCACGGCCTGCATCGACTCGGTGTCGGTGACGAAGTACGGCGAGATGTAGCCCTTGTCGAATTGCACACCCTCGGTCACCACCAGCTCGGTGTCCAGAGTGGACGACTCCTCCACCGTGACCACACCGTCGGCGCCGACGGCGGTCATCGCCTCGCCGACCATCGTGCCAACCTCCTCGTCGCGCGAGGACACGGTGGCGACCTGGGCGATCGCGTCCGCACCGACCACGGGAGTGGCCGAGGCGACGAGCACCTCGGCGATCTTGGTGGCGGCCGCGTCGATGCCCTTGCCCATCGCCATCGGGTTTGCCCCCGCGGCAATGTTGCGCAGTCCGGCGCGGACCATGGCCTGGGCGAGCACGGTGGCCGTGGTGGTGCCGTCGCCGGCAACGTCGTTGGTCTTGGTGGCCACGCTCTTGACCAGCTGCGCCCCGAGGTTCTCGAAGGGGTCGTCCAGCTCGATCTCGCGGGCGATGGTCACGCCGTCATTGGTGACTGTGGGTCCGCCGAAGCTCTTGGCCAGCACCACGTGGCGGCCACGCGGGCCGAGGGTCACCTTGACGGTGTCGGCCAGCTTGTCCACGCCCCGCTCCATCGCGCGGCGGGCACTCTCGTTGAACTCGATCTGCTTGGGCATGTTGTTCCTATGCTCCCTGTCCGGGAAATGCGGCACACAAACGTGCTCGCGTGGTGGACGAACACCGCCCCGGGGCCCGGCTGACACCGGACCGCCGGGGCGGGACTCGAACGGCTTACTTACTTGCTAACGACAGCCAGCACGTCGCGCGCCGAGAGAATCAGGTACTCCTCATTGGCGTACTTGATCTCGGTGCCGCCGTACTTGCTGTAGATGACGACATCGCCAGGGGCGACGTCCATCGGAACGCGGTCGCCCTTCTCGCTGATGCGGCCGGGACCGACGGCGACAACGGTGCCCTCCTGGGGCTTCTCCTTGGCCGTGTCGGGGATGACCAGGCCGGAGGCGGTAGTCGTCTCGGCCTCGTTGGCCTGGACGAGGATCTTGTCCTCAAGCGGCTTAATGTTCACGCTCGCCACGATGAGACCTCCACTTTCAGGGGTCGTAGCGTGCCAGGGTGTTCCCCGGCACTGGGGTGATCACGAATGTCAGTGCAACAGCCCGAACCAACTGCGTCGTCGCGGGAGCCGTAGCCGACCGGGTGCTGATTGGCACTCTATACGTGCGAGTGCCAGCGCTCAACAGTCGCCCTGTGTCGGTCACCACATGCAGGCGTTCTGGGGCAAGATGGTCACTCGACCGGGTGGTGTCGAGCGGAGCCGAGGGTAACGATGACGCAGCACGAGCAGAGCAGGATCAGTCGCCGAGGGTTTCTCAGCTCAGCCGGGGCGCTCGGCGCCCTGTGGGTGGTCGGCACGGCGACCCCGGCACAGGCGCTCGGCCGCGCCCTGGCCGTCACGACCAAGCGCGCGATGCACACCGCGGGTACCACGCTGGAGTCGGTGGCGGCGCGGGTCAGTGCCACCGGATACACCAGGCTGAAGGCCGGCCCGGGGTGGCCGCTGGTGGTGCGCTCCGAGCTCGCCGGAGCAAAGAGCACCCGGGACGACACGCGTGACGCGTTGGCGTGCTTCGTGCAGTTCACCGACGTGCACGTGGTGGACGACGAGAGCCCGGTGCGTTTCGAGTACGTGCACCCGTTCACCGGCTCGGCGTACCGGCCGCACGAGATCCTCTCCACCCAAGGCACCTCCTCGTTGGTGCGCCGGGTCAACTCCCTGGTCGCGGGCGGCAACGGTGGACCGTTCACCGGCCGGCCCTACGACTGCATGGTGTCCACCGGGGACAACACGGACAACCACGAGCACGTGGAGCTGGACTGGCTGATGGCTTCGTTCAACGGTGGCACGATCACCCCCAGCACCGGCGACACGAAGCACTACGAGGGTGTGCAGAACTCCGGAGTGCCGCTGTACTGGAACCCCGAATCCACCATGCGCGACCTGTACAAGGACCACGGGTTCCCGCACATCCCGGGACTGCTGTCCGCAGCCATTAAGCAGTTCGAGGCACCCGGCATCAACCTGCCCTGGTACAGCGTGTTCGGCAACCACGACGACAGCGTGGAGGGAACGTTACCCAGTGGCATTCCCTTCTTTGACGACGCCTACGTAGGCAACCTCAAGATCGAAGGGGCGAGCTCGGATGCCGCCGCCCGCAACCTGGTAGACGCCATGGCGACCCGGCCGCAGGAGGTGGCGGCGCTGGTTCCCCAGGCCGCAGGCATCGTCCGTACCGTCACCGCCGACCCGTGTCGGGCACCGTTCACCCCGCAGCAGTACATCGCCGCCCACCTGGACCCCAACAACACGGGCCGCCACGGACCGGTCGGGCACGGGTTCGCCGAAGGCAGTGACATCAGCGGGATCGCCTACTACACGTTCCCGATCGGCCAGGGCATCACCGGCATCACCCTGGACTCCACCAACCGGATCGGGTTCACCGACGGCTCCCTGGGTGACGCCCAGTTCCGTTGGATCGAACGGGTGCTCACGGCGGGCAGCAGCCGCTACTTCGACAGCACCGGTCACCAGAGCACGCACGCGGCGCCGGACACCTACTTCATCCTGTTCAGCCATCACACCTCGACGACAATGAACAACCTGCTGCCCGACCCGGCCAACCTGTTCGAGCCCCGCCATAGCGGGCCCGAGCTGGTGGCACTGCTGCAGCGCTTCCCCAACGTCCTCGCCTGGGTGAACGGGCACACCCACGTCAACGACATCAACCCGCGCATGGGGCCGACACCCGAGCGCAGCTTCTGGGAGATCAACACCGCCTCGCACATCGACTACCCCCAGCACGCCCGGCTGCTGGAGGTGGTGGACAACCACGATTCCACGCTGTCGATCTTCACCACCCTGATCGAGGCAGAGAGCAAATACCAAGCTCCCTACGACACCGTCACTCCCGAGGGCTTGGCGTCGTTGTACCGCGAGTTCTCCCTCAACGACGTCCACTACGACCCGGCCAGGCTCGGCCTCCCCAAGGACCACAACACCGAGCTGTTGCTACCCAATCCGTTGGCCGGCACGGTCCACCGAGTGGCCAGGCGCAGCTGGGCAGCTGCGCTCATGCCCCAGCCGGCACTCACCCACTGATCGGGCTCAGCGCACGCTGGTGGTGACGGCCATCGCCGGGTCGGTGGCGATACCCAGGTCGGAGGGGGCAGTGCCGGCCGCGACGAGGTGCGCGCCAAGCGCCGCGACCATGGCGCCGTTGTCGGTGCACAGCGCACTACGCGGCACTCGGAGCCGAATACCGGCTGCGGCACAGCGTGCCTCGGCCATCTCGCGGAGCCGGGAGTTGGCCGCGACCCCACCGCCGATCATCAGGGTGTCCACGCCGACGTCGGTGGCGGCCCGGATCGCCTTGCGGGTGAGCACGTCGGCCACGGCCTCCTGAAAGCTGGCGGCCACGTCCGCGCGGGGCACCGGGGTACCCGCTCGTTCCAGCGCCTCGACGTGCCGCGCGACCGCCGTCTTCAGCCCGGAGAAGGAGAAGTCGTGGCGAGAGTCTTTCGCACCCATCATGGCGCGCGGGAACGCCACGGCAGCCGGGTCGCCGTCGCGGGCCAACCGGTCCAGCGCCGGGCCGCCAGGAAAGCCCAGCCCCAGTAGCCTGGCCACCTTGTCGAAGGCCTCACCTGCCGCGTCGTCGACGGTGGCGCCCAGCGGCAGCACCGGCTGGGCCAGGTCGGCGACCTGCAGAATGGAGGAGTGGCCGCCGGACACCAGCAGTGCCAGGCAGGGCGGTAACGGGCCGTGCTCCAGGGTGTCCACCGCCACGTGTGAGCCGAGGTGGTTCACCCCGTAGAAGGGCACCCCCCAGGCCGCGGCGTAGGCCTTGGCCGCGGCCACCCCGACGAGCAGGGCGCCGGCGAGTCCAGGGCCCGCCGTGACGGCCACGGCGTCCGGACGCCGTACGCCGGCCGCGTGCAGCGCCCGTTGCACGGTGGGTGCCATCGCCTCCAGGTGCGCGCGGGAGGCGACCTCGGGGACCACCCCGCCGAAGCGGGCGTGCTGCTCGACGCTGGACGCCACCTCGTCCGCCAACAGGGTGAGCGCGCCGTCCTCGCCCAAGCGCACGATGCCGACGCCGGTCTCGTCACAGCTGGTCTCGATGCCCAGCACGACGGTCATCGCTGCACTGCCGGGCGAAGCATGGAGTAAGCGTCGGCCCCGCTGGGCTGGTAATACCGGCGTCGAATGCCGACCACGTCGAAGCCGGCTCGGCGATACAGCGCCTGCGCCGCCGCGTTGTCGGTACGGACCTCCAGCCAGGTGTCCCCGCCGTGCGCGTCGGCCACCCGCAGCAGCTCAGACAGCAACGCCCAGCCGATACCGCGGCGATGCTGCGTGGGGTCGACGCCGATGGTGTGCACCTCGGTCTCCGGGTCGCTGGCGCGCCCGAGCCGCGCGATTCCCGCGTAACCGAGAACCCGTTCGGCCTCGCGCGCGCACACGTAGTGGTTGTGCGGCTGGGCCAGCTCGGTCAGGAAGGCATCCTCGCTCCACGGGTCCTCACCGGGGAACAGTGCCGCCTCCAGCTCGGCGCACCGGGGGGCGTCCTCGGGCGCCATCGCGGTGACCTCGATGCTCATCCCCCTACCACCGGGCGGTCCGCCGTGGCCACCGCGTCGGGGCGGCGTAGGTACAACGGCACCAGGGGCGCCGGGGGCGTAGCGGCCAGCAGCTCGCGGGTCACCAGTCGAACCAGCGCCGCCGGGTCCGGGCTCTCCGGGTCGACCAGGGGCCGGTCGAACAGCGCAGCGTGCTGCGGGGAACCGGCGACTGCGGTGGCCGCACCGGCGTCGACGTCACCCGGCCGGGAGACTGCAGGGCCCTCGGTACGGGCGCCGTGGTCATAGCGCGCCCAGTACACCTCCTTGCGGCGGGCGTCGGTGACCACCAGCAGCGGGCCGGCGTGCTGCGCCGCGCCCGCGACGGCGTCCAGACTGCACACCCCGTGCACCGGGATATCTAAGGCATCGCCGAAGGCAACCGCCGTCACCATCCCCACCCGCAGACCGGTGTAGGGCCCGGGCCCGGCTCCGCACACCGCCGCATCCAGCTCCTGCGCAGTGATCCCCGCCTCGGCGAGGCACTCGAGCACCTGCGGGGTCAGGACCTCGGCGTGAGCCCTGGCGTCAACCTCCCGACGACAGGCCACTGGGCGCGTGACGCCGTCCGGACCCAACTCCACCACGGCCGCGAGGACGGTCGGGGTGGAGGTGTCCACGGCAAGCACAAGCACGGAGACGGAGGCTACTCGTGCGGCGTCAACCATTCCGTGCTCACGGTGCGTTCCTCAGTGTCAAGGTGGCGGCGCAGTCGCACCAGCAAGTGACGATCCGCGAGACGTTCGACCAGCCCGGCACCCCACTCGACCACCACCACGGCCTCGGTGAGGTCAGTGTCCAGGTCCAGTGCGTCGAGCTCGGCGAGAACGTCCGGCGCGATCCCCAAGCGGTAGGCGTCCACGTGGACCAGTGGGATGCCCCTGCTGCCCGCGGGGTGCTCACGGGCGATGACGAAGGTGGGCGAGGTCACTGGCCCGGCCACGCCGAGACCGACGGCAATCCCCCGCACCAGCACCGTCTTGCCCGCCCCCAGTGGGCCGTCCAGCACCACCAGATCACCGGCTTGCAGCCTGCGCCCGAGCCCGGCGCCGAACGCTTCGGTGTCCTGCGGGGTCGGAAGCCGCTCAGGCACGCGCGCGCAGGCCGCGCCGCCGGCTCGGCCGGTTCGCCCGAGCGAGCAGGCCGAGCAACGCATCGGTCACCAGGTCAGGCTGCTCGAGCTGCAGCAGGTGCCCGGCCCCGGGCACGGGCACCAGCTCGGCCTCCGGCAGGGTCTCGCCGATGAGCGCGGTGTGCCGGTATGGCGTCATCCGGTCCGCTTCGCCGCACAGCACCAGCACTGGACGTCCGGTGAGCGCGGGCAGTGCGGCGAGTTCGTCGTGCGCGGCGAGCGTGGGCAGGAAGTCGAGCACCGTCCGAATCGGGGTGCTGGCGATCATCCGCTCGGAGAATTGGGCCACCGCCTTGTCGGTGTGCTTGTCGCCGTAGGACATGGCCCGCACGATCGGGCCGAGCAGGACGTCCACCGGCGGGCGTCCACGCTGGACCAGGCTGGGGCCGAGGTTGCCTGCCCAGCGCAGCGCGCCGATCACGGGGTTGCGGGCGGACAGGCCGAATCGGGACGGTGCCATGCCGTTGGCGGCGGTGGCAATGAAGGCCACGGCAGCGACCTGGGTGTTGAACAGCTCGGGGCGCTGGCGGGCGAGGGCCATGATCGCCATACCGCCCATCGAGTGTCCGACGAGGACCACCGGGCCGGTCGGGGCGACCGCGCGCAGGACCGCATGCAGGTCGCGGCCCAGCTGGTCGATCGTGCAGCGCTTGGCCTTGGACACCCCGGAGCGCCCGTGACTGCGGTGGTCGTAGAACACCAGACGGGCGTCGGTGTGCTCGGGCAGATCGCGCCGCTGGAAATACCACGAGCCCATGTTGAGGCAGAAACCGTGCACGAACACCACGGTCAACGAGGCCTTTGTACTGCCGACCTCCTCGACCTTCAACGGCACGCCGTCATCGGCGGCCACCGTGGACACCCGATCGACCGGCAGCAGGCCGAAACCGTCCACTGTGTACGGGGAGGCTCCGAGGCGGCGCACCGCCTCCACGTGCACGGTCGCCGCGGCGGCCGCCACCCCAGCGGCTCCCCCGGCCAGGCTTGCTTTGCCCCATGCGCTCATGTCGGCTGATCTCCTCCCGCATAGCTGCGCTGCACGCGGCCGTGCACTCCGGTGACCACCTCGTAGTGGATCGTTCCCAATGCGTTCGCCCAGTCCTGCGCCAGGGGTTCACCCAGATCCCCGGTGCCGAAGAACACAGCAGTGTCACCCTCTGCGACGCCACCGCCGTCCGGACCGCAGTCCACGACCACCTGGTCCATGCAGATCCGGCCCACCACCGGCCGTCGTTGCCCACCCAGCCAGACGTCGAGCCGATTGGTCAACACGCGCGGCACCCCGTCGGCGTAACCGATGGGCAAAAGCGCGACGGTAGTGTCCCGCGGCGCCGTCCACAGGTGGCTGTAGGACACTCCCTCGCCCGCGGCGACCCGTTTGATCAGGGCCACGCGCGTGCGCAGGGTCATCGCCGGACGCAGCCCGAAGTCCCCGGCCTCGGGCACCGGCGTCAGCCCGTACACGGCGATTCCGGGACGGACCATGTCGAAGCCCAGGTCGGGGCGGGTGAGGGCAGCCGCGGAGTTCGCCAGGTGCACCACCGCCGGACGGACGCCGACCGCCCGGGCCTGGGCGAGCGCGTCGGTCAACCGCTGCGCCTGCAGGTCGTTCATCGGGTTCGTCGGTTCGTCCGCGCACGCCAGGTGGGAGAACAGGCCTCGCACCTCGACCACACCCTCGGCCTGGGCCCGAGCCAGCATGTCCAGCAGCTTGGGCCATTCTGTCGCGGCAACGCCGTTGCGGTTAAGCCCGGTGTCGATCTTCACGCTGACGACGGCCGGCCGGCCGGCAGCGCGGGCGGCGCTGGCTACCCCCGCCAGGTGGCGTGGTGAGGACACCCCGAGTTCGACGTCGGCGGCGATGGCCGGTCCGAAGTCCTCATCGGGCAGGTGCAGCCAGGACAGGACGGGAGCGGCGATGCCGGCCGCTCGTAACGCCAGGGCCTCCTCCAGGGTGGCGACTCCCAGTTCGTGGGCACCGGCAGCCAGAGCGGCGCGCGCGGTCTGCGAGGCACCGTGGCCGTAGCCGTCAGCCTTGACCACTGCCATCACCTCGGCGTCACTCGCATGCGCGCGCAGCACGCCCACGTTGTGCGCGATGGCGTCGAGGTCGATCAGTGCTTCGGCGCGGGGCGTCATCGCTGGGCCGCGCGGACGCGGCGGATGGCCTCCGGCAGCCGCTCGAGCAGGCGTGACGCCGAAGTGGGGGCGCCGTCGGCAGCCAGCTCGGCGGCCAACGCGTGCACGTGCGCTCCCGCCGCACCCGCAGTCAGCAGGTCGAGTCCGGCGGAAAGCAGTGCACCGAGAATGCCGGACAGCACGTCACCCGAGCCGGCGGTGGCCGCCCAACCGCCGACGGCCGTGTTCACTCGCACCTGGCCGTCGGGGTCCGCGATCACGGTGGTGTGGCCCTTGAGCAGGACGGTCGCATCGAAGCGCTGCGCTGCGCTGCGCACTGCGGACACCCGATCGTCACCGGGTTCGCTACCGGTGACGCGTGCGAACTCGCCGGCGTGCGGCGTCAGCAGCAGTGGCCCCCGGCGCTGATCGAGCAGCTGCGGGCGCTGGGCTACCGTGGTGATGGCGTCGGCGTCGAGCAGCACCGGTCCCTCGTCGGCCAACGCACGCTGCAGCGCGGCGACGCAGACGTCGCCGGTACCGAGCCCCGGTCCGACCACCCAGGCTTGCACCCGGCCGGCATCGGCGATGTCGTCCACCGCCACCACCTCGGGCCAGCGCGCGAGCACCGCCTCCTTGCCGGTGCCCGCATAGCGGACCATCCCCGCAGTGGCGGCCACGGCGGCTCCTGTGCACAGCACCGCCGCCCCCGGGTACTGCGCCGAACCGGCGGCCACGCCCACCACGCCCTGGGTGTACTTGTCGTCGGCCGGGCCCGGGACCGGCCAGAGGGCGCCGACATCCGGCCGCTCCAGCTCACCCAGCCGCGCTTCGGGCAACTCCAGGCCCAGCGGCACCAGGACCACCCGGCCGCAGTGCGCCGGAGCCAGCAGATGGACCGGTTTGTAGGCGCCGAAGGTCACGGTCACCGCAGCCCGCACCGCGTTGTCGGCGGCCGCGCCGGTGTCCGGGTCCACCCCGCTGGGCAGATCGACAGCCACAATCGGCGCCCGTACTGCCGCCACCAGCGCCGCCGCCCCGGGGCGGAGCCCACCGCTCGCGGACAGGCCCACGATGCCGTCCACCACCAGGTCCGCCTCTTTAAGCGCGGACGAGTCCCCCACTCGGCCACCGGCCTTCAGCAACGCCGCCAGACCCGTGGGGTGGACCCGCTCGGGCACCAGCAGCACCGCGGTCACCGCCACGCCTCGCCGTTGCAGGAAAGACCCGGCCCACAGCGCGTCGCCCCCGTTGCCACCGGCCCCGACCAACAACACCACCCGACGACCGCTGACGGCACCGTGCCTGCGTCCCAGCTCGGCCAGCAGTACCCCGGTCAAGCCGTGGGCGGCACGCCGCATCAGCGCGTCCTCGGGCCCTTGCTCGAGCAGCGCCGCCTCCGCGGTACGCACCGCAGCCACCTCGTGAGCCTCACGCACCGGACATCACTCCACCGTCACCGACTTGGCGAGGTTGCGCGGTTTGTCCACGTCGTAGCCGCGGGCCTGCGCGAGCTCGGCGGCGAACACCTGTAAGGGCACGGTGGAGACCAGCGGCTGCAGTAACGTCGGCACCGCCGGAATCTCGATGAGGTGGTCGGCGTACGGGCGCACGATCTCGTCGCCCTCCTCGGCGATGACCACCGTGCGTGCGCCGCGGGCCTGGATCTCCCGGATGTTGCTCATCATCTTGGAGTGCAGCAGGGCGCGGCCCTTGGGTGAGGGCATCACCACGATCACCGGCAGCCCTTCCTCGATGAGGGCTATGGGGCCGTGCTTGAGCTCGCCGGCCGCGAAGCCCTCGGCGTGCATGTAGGCCAGCTCCTTGAGCTTGAGTGCACCCTCCAGCGCCACTGGGTAGCCGACGTGGCGGCCGAGGAACAAAACTGCGGAGGAGGGTGCGAGCTCGCGGGCCAGCGCGCGTACCGGCTCCACGGTCTCCAGCACCCTGGCCACCGCCGCGGGCATGGCCTCGAGCTCGGCGAACTGGGCCGAAACCTCGTCCGAGTACTTGGTGCCGCGGGCCTGGGCCAGCGCCAGGCCGACCAGGTAGTTTGCGGTGATCTGCGCCAGGAAGCACTTGGTGGAGGCAACCCCGATCTCCGGACCCGCACGGGTGTAGAGCACCGCGTCGGCCTCCCGGGGTATCTGGGCGCCGTTGGTGTTGCACACCGCCAGCACCCGGGCCTTTTGGTCCTTGGCGTGCCGCACCGCCTCCAGGGTGTCCGCGGTCTCCCCCGACTGCGAGATCGCCACCACCAGCGTCGAGCGGTCCAACACGGGGTCGCGGTAGCGGAACTCGCTGGCCAGCTCGACCTCGACGGGCAACCGGGTCCAGTGCTCGATGGCGTACTTGGCGAGCAGCCCGGAGTGATACGCGGTGCCACAGGCGACGACGAACACCTTGTCGACGTCGCGCAGATCCTGGTCGGACAGGCGCTGTTCGTCGAGCACGATCCGGCCGTCGACGAAGTGCCCCATCAGGGTGTTCTCCACCGCTGCCGGCTGCTCCTCGATCTCCTTGAGCATGAAGTAGTCGTGGCCGCCCTTCTCCACGGCATCCAGGTCCCAGTCGACGTGAAACGGCCGCGTTTGGACGTCGTTGCCGTCAAAATCGGTCACCGCGTAACCGTCTGCGGTGACCACCACCACCTGGTCCTGGCCGAGTTCGACCGCCTCGCGGGTGAACTCGAAGAAGGCAGCGACGTCGGAGGCTACAAAGGTCTCGCCCTCGCCGACGCCGACGACGAGCGGGGCCGACCGCCGGGCGGCGACGATGGTGTCCGCGTGGTCGCTATGAGTGAAAACGAGGGTGTAGGCCCCCTCGAGCCGCCGACAGACCCCCCGTACGGACGCCGGGAAGTCTCCTGCCGTCGCACCCGCGGCGTACGCGCGGGCCACGAGATGGGCGGCGGTCTCCGAGTCGGTATCACTGAGCAGGTCGACTCCAGCGCCCTCTAGTTCAGCCCTGAGCTCCGCGAAGTTTTCGATGATGCCGTTGTGCACCACGCTGACGGTGCCCGTGGCGTCGGTGTGCGGATGCGCGTTGCGGTCGGTGGGCTTGCCGTGGGTGGCCCAACGGGTGTGGCCCATGCCCGTGGTGCCCGCGAACTTCCCCTCGGCGGCGAGTGACAGTTCGGCCTCGAGGTTGCTCAGCGCTCCGGCCTTGCGGTCGAGCGTGGTGTGTCCGGCACCATCGAGGACGACGATGCCCGCGGAGTCATACCCGCGGTACTCCATCCGACGCAGACCCTCGACGACGACGTCCAGCGCCTGGCGGTGGCCGACATAGCCCACGATTCCACACATGTGGCCGAGCTTACTGGCGCCTGCACGCCGACTCGGGCGGCACACCCGCGGTCGAGATGACGGACATCGGCTAGCGTCATCGCCGTGGCCGCTACCCCGCTCGCCCCTCCGAGCGCCAAAGACCTGATGTCCGCGCTCGGCAAACGGGGTCCGCATCGGGTGCTGCGCGGTGATCTGGCGTTGGCCGGTCTGCCCGGCGTGGTGCTGACACCCGCTGAAGGGCTGGGCCTGCCCGCTGTGGCCTTCGCGCACGGGTGGATGCAGCCCGTTGCTCGTTACTCGGGCACGTTGGCGCACCTGGCCTCGTGGGGCATCGTTGTCGCCGCCCCCGCCACCCAGCGTGGACCGTTGCCCTCACACCTGGAGCTGGCGAGCGACCTGCGTACAGCCCTGGATATCTGTGCCAACGTCCGACTCGGGCCGGGCGAGATCAGCGTGCAGCCCGCGCGCGTGGCCGTCGCCGGTCACGGCATGGGTGCCGGGGCTGCGGTGCTTGCGGCGGCGCGGCAGGCCGGCATCAAGGCAGTCGTCGGCCTTGCGCCTGCCGCCACCAGCCCCTCGGCGGTGACCGCGGCGGCGAGTTGCACCATGCCGGGCCTCTTCCTCGCCGCGCAAGGAAAGGCGAGGGTCGTGCTGCCCGGTCCGGCAGAGTCTATTGCCGGAGCCTGGCAGGGCCCGGTGGTCCTGCGGAGGGTGCAGAAGTCGACCGATCTCGGGTTCGCCGAGGGCAGACACTGGAGCAACACCGCCCTGGACGGCAGTCCCGAACGCAAGACCCAGCAGGTGGCACGCGCAATGCTGACCGGTTTCTTGTTGCGACACCTCACCGGGGACAAGAGCTACGACGAGCTTCTCTCGGACGCCGCGACCATTCCCCGCACCGAGCTGGTGGACCCGCCCCGGGGTTAAGGACGAGCTCAGCGCGTCCATTCGCGACGGTCGATCCCGTCGACCGACTCGTCGCGCTCTCCGATCGCCCGGAGGAAGCGGTCCTCCGACTCGTGTGCCGCGGGCCATCCACCCGGCTCCTGGGTCGCCGCGTTCTCAATGGCGGTCGCGGCATCGTGCACCGTCGCCTGCGCTTGTCGCGCGATCTCGGCGAGCACCCTGTCTCCCGCTGCGCGAGCCCGGGCAATTTTGCCGGTTGCGGCCGATACGGCGGCTTGTCGACGCTCGGAGGCCTCGGCAAAGTAGGTGGCAACGTCGTCGTGGTCGGCACTCACCGTCGCGGCTCCTCGCCGTTGCCGATCATCGTGGCCACACTGCCTATGGTGGCGCGCTCGGCGGGCTCCGGCGCAATGATCGATCCAAGGCTGACCCAGTTGCTGTTCTCCGCGTCCTCGGAGCCGTCGATGAGCCACTGATCTGCAGGGTTGGTCACTGGAGAAGTGCCCGCGCTGTCCCCGTTTGGGCCGCCCAGGTTCAGTACGGGGCCACCGACCCCGGCAGGCGCACCGCCACCGTCGTCCGGGTCGGTATGGGCAAGCGCAGGGCCACCGCTCTCGCTGGACGTGTCCCCGTTGGTAGCCCATCCTGTCGCCGAGGCAACCCGCACCTGTCCCGAGTTGTCTGCCGACTCACCGACCATCGCCTGCGGCCCGGCGTCTGTCTGCAGCCCGGCGTCCGCGCCGGCCGAAGACACCGACGCGTCCGCCCCGGTGGGCACCTCGGCCCCCGCGCTTGCGGAGATGAGCCCCCCGGGCGCCGGTGGTGGCGGCCCCACATTGCCTGCCGCGCCAGGAGCGTCCACCCCAACACCTGGCTGGATCGGAGCGTTGACCGGTGGCACGCCTGCATCCAACTCCATCCTCGACCTTGGTGCGCCCGGGCTGCGGTACTTCGAGTACTTCGTGCCGCTGTACCAGAAGTGCGTCTCCGGCTCGGAAATCTCCGTCGAGAAGGCCCGTGAGCGCTACGACGAGCAGCGCGACCTGAGTTTCGCCGCCCTACGCACGGACAGCGAGGTCCTGACCAAGAGCGCGGCCACACTCGCGGAGGAGATCACCACGCAGCGCAACTCCTGGAACACGATCGACCAGCTCTGGACCGGCAAGGGCGCAGAAGCCGCAAGCTCGTACGTCAGCGGGTACCTGGGTCAAGCCGGGACGGCACAGGCCCAGGCGGACAAGTACGCCAAGGTGCTCAGCCCGGCCGCGGACGCGCTGGAAAAGGCCGTGCACGATAAGGCGGAATTCGTGGCGAACCTGTACGCGGACACCATCGGTGGCAAGACCCCGGAGCAGATCGACGAGATCATTTTCTATGAGCAGCACGGACACGACGTCTTCACCTCGCTGCCCGCGGCGGCGCGGATCGTGCATATGTTCGGCGCGAGCGCTGCCCCGGACGGCGAGAATATTCTCGAATTCTTTGCCATTGATCCGCTCGTCGGTGCATCCCATGCGGCGGTCGACCTGCTCGGCAAAGCGAAAGGGTACGCGACGAACTTCGTCGAGAACGTCTTCAAGCCCGATGT
>JAABUK010001162.1_pt1 | contig 51202 bp, 70 predicted proteins | sample 5559141 | NCBI WGS metagenome assembly JAABUK01 (sample SAMN10711869, study PRJNA513367) | rock metagenome | isolation source: Antarctica rocks | place: Antarctica: Victoria Land, Pudding Butte nord | collected 2016-01-03 | reverse complement strand
AATGGACTCTGTAGCTTTAGCACTTTTTCGCTTTTTCAGCCGCACCCGGCAAAAAGCCGGTGCGGCGGTGCGCGCACCGGGTGCGGCACCGCACCCGCACCCGCACCCGCACGAGTGCAACTATGCTGTTGCATGGGCTGCAATCAAGTTCCATTGGACCAACAAGTATTCATGGCTGATCACTGTCTTGACCAATTTTGACTCGAGCCTCTCCCTTGTGACCCAGGGACTCCCTATGAAATCCGGTTTGTCAGGTTGAAATCACGTTGCTATTAAGGCAGCATTTATGTGCTGTCACAGGTTTGAATAAATACACATGAAGCTTGTCCAGGACAAGTATGTGTTGATTGTGTCTTATCCATAATATTAACACAGCATTGCCTTGATTTGCACATACTCACACCACAAACAAACCTGTGGGTATTTGTTTTGTTGCTGAGCCTGATGATTTTCTTGCCTACAGAAATTACTGTGAGCAGCAAGCAGACGGGCTAAAGATTATGTCGTTACTTGATAAGTGGAGCGCAGCTGGCTGGAAGTTGATGGCGTGATCTTACTGCTGGAATACTGTCTAACAGCGGTTACCAGCGGTTTGGTAGTAAACCACTTTTGTCGAGTCTGATTCGATTTGGTTGCAATTGGATTCGTACAATGACACATCAACACAACTGACGTCAATCGTTTCATGTTTCAACATTTTGTGCTACCAGGGTGGCATCATGCAGAAAGCAAATAGAGAACAGTCATGCCATGATGCACAAGAGTTTTTCCCTGCAGGCATTTGTACCAATGTACACGAGTGGTAAATAGATAGTGAACGAATCATCATACATATCTACATATGATACGAATGCAGAGAAATCAGTAGAGTTGCATGATCCCTGTTACGCTGCAAACTCACAGTCGTATAGTGCATGCCACCAGGCAATTTGAACACGCCTATAAATTTACGTTGACAAATGCAAACGACTGCATGCTTTCTGCAGCAAATGAAAATAACAAAAACCACTGCATTTGTCGTGGTACCAAAGTTAGGTGCTACAAAGGAACAGAATGCCCAGATCTTTAGGCACAGATCTAGTGTTCAAATTGCAGGCCTTGCAGCCTGATGACACATCTGTCAAGACCAAATACGACTCATGCCTTTCAGCAATCACCACAAAGATCTGTGCTGTCACAGCGTCAAGCTTTGCCATCATGGCAACCTTCATTCATCACACAGGTGATCACATCCTAACACCAGTCTGGGGCACATCGGTGGCATCCCAGCTCAGGCTCTGCATCATCTGACTCTTTGATGAAGCCCCAGAATGTTGTCAGGCACACCTCCTTCCATCCAGGTGTTTTTGGCTCGTAGTGAAAGGTCTGTGATTTGGAGCTCTTGTGAGTTGTCTCAACCAGCACTTGTGTGCTATCAATGGAGCACAGCTCCTCGGTAATCAGCACCCGTAGACTCAGAGCCAGAGTCTTCTGCAACTTCAGCTCCTCCAGCGCTGCAACGAAGTCTGGGATCAGCAAAGATGCCTTGTCTGCAAGCTTGTTGAGGGCATCAACTACTCTGGGGAATGTTGGGCGAACAAAGAGAACAGGGATCAAGCTGCAGCCATCCCAAACCCAGCTGATAGGCATCAAATCGGGCGACTTGGGCTCTACATCTGTGCTTAGAGGGTGCTCAGGATCGTTTGTGGTGCGCATGACTACGCACATTCCCTCATCGATTGGGTAGTGAATATGGTTGAGGCCTACGCCCACTTCCATCTCTAACCCATACTTTGCGAACTACTTGCACAGAGTACGTGCAGGCGTAGCAAGACTGTGAGTCTGTGCAGCAGTGTAGTGATGGAGGTCTGGTTGAGAGTTGAAGAAGTTGGTCGGCATGTCGGAGGCTTTGAGTAGTAGCGTCATTGTATGTACTTGATGCCTGCAGAACCAAACACACGTGCCCAAATTGGCAGCGTCCATACAAGACTCGGAACGCAGTAATAGCTTGGACCAGGAGCGCAAAGCTTTGCGCCTCTTAGGAGCTGGGAGCCGAGATGCAACACAGTGGCTGGCACTATACCACAACCTTTCTTACCGTGTTGGTGCAAACGTAGGCAACCTGCATATATTCTTCAATTACCGGACCTGCGAGCGTGGTTGAAAGCCTTCAGGGTCAGGGGAGTAAGCAGCATATTCAGGTCAGCTTTGAACTTACAGAAAGCCTGGTGAAAAATGGCCGACTCACCTTGCAAGACCCACCTTGCAAACGTTGCGCGTCTCTCCAAGGGCAGCAGCAGCGCTGTGTATATTGAAGACCTGCTCTCTACCTTCATCGACGCGCCAACCAGCAGTAATACAGTCCCGGGGATCACGCCGGAAAACATCAACAGGACCCCCCGTAAGGCTTTTGGGGTGCTTAAGGGGGGGGGGTTCAAGCTTGACAAGTGTAGTTTGCCTCTTGTCGCATGTTCAGTGCTGGCAGCTGCAAAACAGCTGCCTTTTGCTGCCGCCTTCTGGTACGCAGGTGCTCTACAGTAGTTGCTGAGGAACTGGCCAATCCTGGGAGGCAGGTATTGCAGGGGTGTCAATCTGCGTGTTGTGATGCACAGCCTATTTTCGAGACTGAGTAGGCACGCGAAATAGATGGCGCTGTGTCCATGCTTACAATTTATGGTGCTACCAGTCACCCATATTTAGACTGCACTGTCGTCTGCGTCATAAAATTCTGCAGAATCCAGATATTCTATATCGGTTCTGCTGCACAAGCTGTTGAAAATCCCTAGAGGAATACAGAGAGGCCGGAAGTGTGTCTGTCTGGCTTGTCAAGCCAGTATAACGACGACGGGGTCTCAGACGTGCAGCCAAGCAACTGTTTGCTGCCTGACTTCATCTCCCACCTTTGCAACCTAACCTGATGCTCATTGGGAAAAATGCTTTGAAGGCGCAGCTGGCCCAAGTGCAGGATGGCTGCGTGTGCTTGGCTTCTCGTTGTCTTGTGGCCCTGGTCACATGGTGAGCATCTTTGGCTGGCGCTGGCAGCCACGACCAATACCAACATGCTCTTGTAACAATATTTTGGGGTTGTTCGTAGCATTTCTTCGGGGCTGTCTATGAGGTGCTAGGTGACATGCAACCTGCCTATCTGAAGGTGACTTCAGTGAAATTGCTCAATGCAGAGCGCTCTGCAATGTGTTGTCTTTAGTTATTTGACGTTGAAAACTCTACTAGCACGCATCTCAAGCCCAGAACAGGCAGCCAAAGCACACATTCTCATTGCTTGTTAACAAATACTAGACTGTATCAAACAACTAATGAATCGTATGCTGACTGGCAACGGCAATCACTGAGCAAGTGAGACTATTTCCTACGAATTGATGGTACACATCAGTGTTCTGCTGACTGCATTCATGGATAGCAAGGATTTACCACAAACAGCTCAATGCGCTTCAAATGTAGTTGCCTAAACCTGCCTACTCCAACTTGCAAATGCACAGCTAACCTGCGCCCCTGACATAACACGCTGCCGCAGGCCGCTGACCTAAAGATCTACATATTTTCAAGGACTAAAACCTAACCTGAGCCTTGCCTACAGCACACTGGCCTTCTGCTGCTGCTGCTGCTGCTGCTGCTGCTGCTGCTGCTGCTGCTGCTGCTTGAACTCATCCAGCTTCCCAAAGTGACCGTGGAAGCCTAGAGCAACCGGATCTTTTGTCCACGCCCTGGCAACCTCCTTCATGTTGCTGGCGTCCAGCAGCAGCAGAAAGCTGCGCTTCTGTACACCTGCAGAAACACAGCTGTAAGGTCAAATCCTGATCCTCGTTGCAGCATGAAAGCCAGGTTCACCGGCGCAGCAAAAACAGCCATACATGAATAACACCTGGTCATGACTTCCACAATGAGAAACGTGGCTTGCAGGCTAAGTGCCTTGCAGCACATGGTACTACTGCAACAACGCCAGCTGGAGGTTCTCATCATACAGAGTGACCTCAGTGCAATTTTTTCTGCCTGCTTTTTGTTTTGGAGTGCATCCATGACCAGTATGTGCTTAGAAACAAGCCGTCATCGGTCAACCTGCTTCCCACATGACTGTGGACAGACGGTAACAACAGATGGTAACAACACATGACTGTGGACAGACACTAACAATACGTGTATCTAAGGAGAGGTGGTACCAAGCATTGTCACAGAACTGACCTGCCAGGACAACTGACAGAAGCAGCCCATCATCTTCCTGACTGCCACCCGGCCTGGGGACAAAGATGGGCTCCCCAGGGTAGGTCCCCTCCTCTTGCCAGACCTGATGTGCACCAGATTCCACATCCAGCCTCACAAGACATGTGAAGTACGATTCCCCAGGCTGCAGACATCACATGACCAAGTCGTCATGACTCATGCTGTTGTGTGATGACACGGGATGACCCAGGATGTCATGAGGCATGCTGGTTATTGCAAGAAGGAGGAGGAGGATGTTGCATCTTCAGTGCCCACCATCACAGCTGCAGAGGCTCTCCATGATGATGTTGCAGCCACCTGCCATCATGTACGCAAGCTTTCACTGCCAAAGCATGCAATCAGCTGTGCACATCTCAGCAACAACAGTGTTATCTCAGCAAGAATAGTAACATCTCAGCAAGAACAGTAAGAGAAAGTTGCTGGCTGCACAAACCTGACATGACGTGCCCCAGGTGTACCGGTAGGGCTTGCATTTCAGGTCAGGGTGTATCGTGAACAGCTCAAAGCCAAACCGCTCAGCTGCCAGCATGCAACTGGTGGCACCGCTGATGGAGTCCTTGCCAGCTGCCATAGCAGCAGAAAGGTTTGGCAGAGTGATCCTGCAAGAACGGATGTCACTGAATAACATGAACTTTTTTAATGCAGGGAGGTTTAGCAGAGTGATCCTGCAAGCACAGATGTCACTGAACAAACTGAACGTGTCTCATGCAGGAAGGATGTGGCAGAGTGATGCTGCGAGCACGGGGGTTGCTAAACAAGGGAAAGCTGAATGTTGCACGAGCATCTGGCAAGTTCAACCAGGAAGATTGGCAGAGTAATGCTGCGAACATAGGTGTTGCTGAGCAAGTTGACTGTGTCAGCAAGTTTTGGCAACTTTCTCCACAGGAAGGTTTGACAGAGTGCTGCTACGAGCATAGGTGTTGCTGCACGGAGGCAGCTTGTGTCTGGCAAGTTCAACCAGGAAGGTTTGACTCAGGGAGCCTGCTGAGCAGAGTGACCTTGTCTGCTACAGCTGCAGGAAGATCTGACATGTCTGCTTTCCAGCTTTGATATGACACAGACATGTACAATGTGCAAACTTGAGAGATCTTGCACTAGAGGAAAATTATGGTAAAGAGTGATGCAGCCATGTGACTTGTACCAAAAATCTGACAATGGGCTGGCAGAGATTGCAAGATCAGACCCAAAATGGAAGCTCAGATGCACATGATAACATGTTCTGACCTACATTCTAGTAGGCAGAAAGCATGACCCGCCATCGCAGGATCATGTTCTGCTTGCAGCCTGACGTGTACAAGGTGCGTATGCCTGGCGATACACGTACCTGGTGGGAATTGCAGTGGACATAGGGTTCAAGCCAAAGAGCATGTTGGTCCTGTGCAGCTGAACCAGAATCTGGTTGTCTGGGTATGCTGACACATCCAGAAGGAGATCATCTCCTGACTCAACCGCATTGATCTGGTGGAAAGCAAAGAATGCATCATGCCTGCACACCAAAACCCATGTCAACAGGCTGCACATACACTTCTATGTTCTTGTGTACGCATAACACATGCATGAACATTTGAGTGTCAGCTTGCATGACTCAGATCTTTTAACCAATTCGTTCCGGTTCATAGTAAGTGTTTAGTAACTACAACCTTAGCAGTTCGATAATGTTCCTGGGACTGTTACCTTGAGATCTTGAAATTTGAGTGTGACTTGACTCAACATAAACAAATACAGACAGAATGGTGATCCATGGCAATACTGTTGATCAGCTCTGTACACCTCAGAAGTTGTGTTGCGACACTGTACCTGTATGTGGCAACATGACCCTTGCCGCCCTTCCTCTTATCCACAACATGCAGCTTCACTCCATTCTCTGGCCTCCACTGAAGGTCATGGAAGACAGATCTGTTGATCATCATCCTCAAGGGGTCCATGATGCAAGGCCACACCATCAAGATGAGGTAGTTCTCTGTTGAAGCAAAGCTGCATGCCAGCAACAGTTGTCTGTACATACATGAACAAAGCTGGCAGGCGAGTTCAGGATCGAAGGCGTGAAAGTCAGTCGCGACGCCACATGTTGCAACCCTGTGGCGGCAAATGCTGCGCTGCCCTGCTGCTCAAAGCAAAACTTTTTGAACAATTTGCACTACATCACTCTTAATACATGATGTTTCTCGAGTGCTGTGGTTTTTTCCCTTTACACAGGCTGGCGCCAGTAGTTTGACCTGGCAAGTACACTTGCAGCCAGACTTGCAGTAATTTAGGCACAAACCGTAAGGCAAACGAGGCCTGCTAGGATAGCATGAGCCAGAGCCACTTCAAAGACGGCACAGGTGCGTGTATTTATACAGGATAAATGACGACTGCAGGGCTGGCCGTGGGTTCTGATGTGGCAGCCCGGCATTCGGCTTGGCTAATGACCAAGCCAAATACCAGGCTGCCAAAACAGAACTCATGACCAGCCCTGCAGTCATCACTCATCATGTACATGGTGACAGCCATGTACCAGGCCTTCCAACTTCGCTTTGGACCACAGGAACCATTGCGTATGACCTTTCAACTTGTAGATGAAGCTGATCTTGAATGATTCCATGAAAGTGTCACTGAGCAGGCAAGCAAGGGTGATGATGCCTTGAGCACCAGCCTATGAAGGCAGCACTGGCGGCAACTCACTGCAGCCTGCTAAGAACTGTTCAGAACACCACATCCCTATGTGGAGAATCATGTTCAAAGTGCTGACACCTTGCACCATCCCACACAACACACCAACTGAGACAATGTGACATTTGAGCTGCCCAGCAGTGTACACTGCTGTACCGCCGTAGGTACACAAGCACGGTTAACTCTTGTTGCTGACTCCAGACATAGCAGAGACTTTCCAGCACATGCGACATACCTGTGTATGTAGCAGGGGTCATCTTGAATCTTGGCTAGCAGGTATGGTTCATGATGGACATCATCTGGTATACAGAAGAGATGGTACATGCCCTTGAGGCGCGCCGTGAAGTCCATGGTGAAGTCATACGTCAACCCTTTCACATCGTCCCTTTCCACATGTGAAGCTGATGTCACACCCTGCATGCACAGACAGACAAGGACATTGGGCCTGCTAGTAGGAGCTGCTGCATCTTGTGGACAAAAGAAAAGAAAAGATGACGCCAATCATTCAATATAGAGAGGCTTGAGATCATCCCAAGTTGGGCCCAAGCTTCCGTTGGGGATCTTGTGGACAATGAGGCACCATTCAAGGGGGACAAGACTTCTGTCAAACACGCCTAGCATTTGCTGGAAGATTTGCGATTATCAATGTTCAAGGGAGCTGACAAAGAAATTATGGTTTGCACGGAAAGGCAGACGCACACACACTGTACACCAGTGGCATCTTGGAGACATTGAGGACTATCCTGACAGTGGCAGCATGATAAAAGGTGACTTGTATGTTGGCAGGTCTTCCAGCTGCTGTGCAAGAATAACTTAGGGTTTAGGGTTTAGGGTAAATGTGCAGAGCAGCATGATGCAATACGATTGTCTGCATATGTCAAAGCTCCAATATGAAAAAAGCTGGTCATGCCTTGAGACTAACTTTTGTTGAGGACAACACTCTTGACCATAGATCTGCCCACTACAACAGTCAGGCTTTGTGATTGTGTCTCTTGCTTTATGCTGATGACAGTGGTCATACAAGCCAACTGCCTGCAGGGGGATGCAAGGGGCCCAAGGGGCATGTGCAGGGGAGACAGGGAAGGGGGAGTGTTTGTGATTTACCTTAGCCTCAGGCAGGACAGAGGTGTAGCTGAGCTTGTTGGTCACTGTCAAGTCTTCGGGATCCAGGGACAGCAGCACATTTGCATCTGTCCGTGTTACCTGAGAGCAAAATCCACATCTCAACATTCATGCACCTGACAGATTTGTACGTAGGACTGGTCTCCTTTGCGCCTGAATACAATGCCTGCTACAATAGAGGTTCATGGCACATGGTCATGCAGAATCAGGCATGAGTGAGAGAAAGACAATGTTGTGGTTGCGTGCGTGGTACAATGGGGAACCAGCTTACCAACTGGTTGTCTCTGAATTTGCCCACTGTCACGCCAACATTGGGGTTGCCAAGCTTCCCAGTCTGTGGATCAGTGTAGTTCTCAAAGCTTGAGGGTCCCTTGACAGCTGCAGCACAGGAGTTCATCTGTCATGTCACACAATATGATAGTCAGGTCCATGAATGGAGCAACGCATGTGTCAAGCCACACCAACTTTGCAGCGTGCTTGTAAGGCGTTGCATTGAGAATGATATGCAAGGCTGCAGTTGCACGCTGTGATACAATAAGACGCACCTGCTTGCTTGAATAGGGAGAATGCTCTGCCCAAAAGAGTGCCACAGGGGTCACTCCAAAGCATGATGCCAGGCTCTTGGCTTTCAGCTTGGATGTAATGCTCAGCTTCCCTGTTGAGGTGCCTGTTGCGGTAGGTCACCTGGCCAGCTGTGATCTGGAATTTGTGCATGACAGTCAGCCCACCAAACCTGCGGCATCTGAAGACTGTGAAGCTAGCTGCAACAACTACGTGAGTCGAGGCGCGATAGAGGCTGCCGAGAGCGTACCAGTGCGCTACAGAATACGTCTGGCCACCCTTGGTCTCAATATCCCATACTCCTGGTCCGTTTCTGAAAAGGTTTCCCTCCAGCCACGATGGGACTGTACCCTCAACATCACAGCGTCTGGGCTCTAGAACCTCGACGGAGGTTCCCGTCAACCCGCAGGCGAAAGGTGGCAAGTCGGCATGTGCAGGTGTTATCGACGCATTTTTCGGAAGCTGCTTTAGACTGCCTGTGTTACCGAACAGCTTGCGACCAAGCTCTGGCAGCAAATGCCGTGGAGGCTCGGACAAACTCGGCATTGCCCCAGGGGTAGTGATCGGCGGGTGCGTCTGCACAACGCTGTGAGTGGTCGGGTGCGACGGACTTTGGTGGGCTGCAGTCAACAAGCTGCGCAGCATGCGATGTCGGTATAATGAGACGCGGTATACGGGTCATGCAGGCTTTTGTATGTCAGCTCTTCGACAAACACTTTCATGACGTTCAGGCAGAAGTTTACCTAAACCCCTGCATTATTTTGCGACTTCCTAATCAGCTTCGCGGCCGTAACGCTCTCAACAACCAGAAACGCCATCCTTTGTGCACACACTTGCGATGCCAGTTGCTGGTGCCATCGGTGATAAGAGAACATATCAGTGAAGCGCAGTGTGATGCTTCTGCGGACTGTGTCGAGGCTGTATCGACTGCATGACTACTTGAATCTGCCAGGCTATAGTGTGCTTCACTCTGCTGTTTCGCCTCTGACGAGCGTGCGGCAGGTCTGGACTGATGCTCCTGGCCTTGTAGCTCCTGAAAGTGCGTTCTACGACTCTACTGTAGAGCAGGTATTTAGACTGCCTCCCTCGTACACAAACAGTTTTGGCCTTGATCACTCCTAAAATATGCTACGCTTCTGCAGTATGCATTGCAGCCCATAGAAATTTTGTCCTTGAGGCAGGTAAGATGGGACAACGCGCCGTCCACCTGGTGCTTTATCTGGTTGTGCATCCTGTTTTGTGCTATGAAGCTGTTGTGCTATGTGGCTTACAGATGCTGGAGTTTGGCAGGGCTGCTCTATACAATAACAGCTTTGTACTGGACAGCGCATGTCGAGTGCAAAGAGAGGTAAGGAACTTACACTTTGCATCCTGCATTACTCAACTTGTCAGTACTCAACTATCTTCAACCTTGCTGTCCTTGTTCCCACAGCTGCCCAAAAGGCTTGCCAGGAGGCTCATGGACCTGCAATTCCTGCCATACATTGTGGTCACCAACCCCCATATCAAAAGGGTGTATGACAGCTATCAGCATGCCTTTGAGACGCTGCACAACCTACCACAAGTCAAAACTGTGGAGCAGAACGCAGAGTTTACAGTCCTGTTGAAGCGGCTGGTTGATGAGCATGGTCTGTTTCCACTTCTGCGCAGCTCGTTTTCCACAGCTTGAGCATTACGCAGCCTCCCACACTGCATCAGACAAGCCGTTCGTGAACCTACACTATCTTGATAGACAATATTGGGCTGCAATGTCAGCTGCCATTGTCAAAATCTGGCAAGACTTGTGCTGCATAACCACTGCTACATGCATACACATCCTCTGCAACTCCTGAATACCAGCATCATGGCCAATTGATGGCTTCCAATGCACACACATACCAGCAGATGAATTGGCTTCTCCTCACCTGCATACACCAGCATGACATTGCTTTTAAGCTTTGGCAGCTGCAATACTTCAAGCTCATGCATTTGGCCCTGATCAATTCACAGAGAGGCTTGCACATAATTTAGTACACAAGTAGCATGTTACTGACAATGTGCACATGCTGTTGCAGCCCCAATGCTTGATGCTCTGGCTGCCGGTCTGCGTGAGTGTAACAGCAAGGCCTTTGTTGGCCCCAAGCTGCAGCTCAACAGCTTCCTTGAGAACATGCTGACGTCTCGCATCAGTAGGCGTGTGCTGGCTGAGCAGCACATCAACCTCCACAACAGAAGGTGCACACTTTGATCAGGTGCCAAGCAAGGCTTCTTTGCATTGCCCCTGCATCATTTGCTCAGGATGTGCTGCCAAGATAGGCAGCACCAAATGTCAATCATGTTGTAACTCCTGTGTGCCTCTATGCATTTGATACCTTGCAGTCTGGGCCTTAGTACCTGACTCTCTGAGGAAACATGGCAATGCTAGCAAGAGACACAGCAATGCAGTGCTACGTAGGGAGTTGCTTCTTGCAGTTTGCAATGATTGCATGTAGTTTCACTGGAGAAATGTGATACTCAGCAATGCTGCCAGCAACTGAAGGGCATTGCCATGTGCAGGCCAGGCTACATTGGGGTGATCTGCACCCATCTGAACCTGTGTGATGCTGCAACACAATCTGCTCTACTGCATCATGCCGCATTTTGCGCTGGGAACTACACAGGCAGGCGCATGAAGTCAGACAAGGTCTGATAAGGTCTAATAAGCATAATCAGAGCATCCATGGGATTATGACAATGTAGAGGCAATGTGTTTTTGCCAGCTCTTTGGCCTGCTATACTGTGCCAAACTATTACCATCAGGTGTTCTGCTATATTCTTCTGGCAACTGATGTCGCCACTGCCCCTGTTACACATCAGTGCTATTACCTTGATAGATCAATGTCAGATACATGCTCCCAAGACTGAACGCATTAGCAGAGCTTGGTAACATGCCTGGTAACATGCCTGGTAACATGCCTGGAAACTGAAACATTGTGGTGCAGCATGCAGTCATGCAAGGCTGCATTTGGCTGCGCCATCTATTGAAATGCACATCATAGGCTATCATCAATGCTTTTTGAGTAGAGACGCAGGTAGAGCATCACGATTGCGATAGTTGTGTGTAGTGACAGGTGTCCAGAGAGACATACGGTGTGGCTCCTGAGGTGACCTGCACAGGAGACTTGCAGTCCACCATCCCATACATCCCCACACATCTTGACTACATGCTGTACGAGCTCCTCAAGAACGCAATGAGGTGAGGCTTGCCTGTAAGCCTGGACGATATGTGGTGCTGATGTACTATGAAGAGTGGCTGAAACGTAGTGATTACATGTGACTCCACAACTGTCTGCTCTCTTGGTCTTGTGTGCCTTGTACAATGTCACGGGCATCATGGCACATTGACCTTTTACAGGATCAGGTTTGCCCTTGTTTTGTTCTGCCTTATGATGCTGCAACTGGTGTTGTGTTTTCTTGAACAGCTGTGTGGTATGCAGAGCTGTGGTTGAGAGCTACAGAGATGGACTCAGGCCGCCTGCCATCCATATACGCATCTGTGAAGCTGATGCTGATGTCACCTTCAGGTTTGCAAAGCTAATCATCTTTGATTCTGTGCTGTGTAGCTGTGCATCAAGTGAATGGAGCACATCACAACCCCTGCACATGATGTTTCCAGCCTGTTCTGCTGCAGTGTTTCATAGATGCAAATGGCATGGCAACTGTGCATATCATGCATGGCCAATTCAAGCAACAATGATGCACACTGGTGTTGTCAGCAGCGGTAGCGCCCTGTCTGAAGCTGTTTTGTTTGCAGGATATCAGATCAGGGAGGAGGCATTCTGGCAGAGGATCTCAGCAAAGTGTGGCAGTATGGCTACACAACGATTGATCATCAAGACAGCAGCACATTCTCCGGCACATCAGATACGAACCCTGCCTGGGGAGCTGAGTCTGGGACCCAGTACAGGATGGGGGGTCTTGGGTTTGGGCTGCCCATGTCTAGACTGTACGCTGAATACTTTGGTAAGCTCTTGGAGCCAAAGTCCTAATGGCTACAACCATGGCTTCCAACGTTCTTGGCCTCCCAAGAAGCCTCCTGATACTCAGTGAAACCGTGAACACATGCACTGCCATCACACCTTTGCCATGACTCACTCATCTGGTGCATGAGTTGTACATGTTTACACACTGTAAGAGAAAAGCACAGTGCTGTGTAACTGGCTTTTTCACTGGTGCACTTTTTGCTGCAGGTGGTCGTTTGCAGCTGGTCTCTATGCCGGGATATGGCATTGATGCTTACCTCAATCTGAAGCGTTTGGAAGGGGATTGGCAGGAGCAGCATGCTGAGCCTGCTGCGCCTCTGTTAACTGCTTCGGGTGATGACAAACGTGGGAATGCCAGATAAGTGCAGACAAGTGCTAATTCAGCATAATTGGCTGATGTGGCTACGAGACTTTACCGGTATACAGATAGAAATAAAACAGGTACACTTGCAACAGTGCAAAGATCCCTCGCGATCGTGCTTCAGAGTGTATTACAAACAGTGCAAAGAGAGCGATGGATGAACAGCTCTTTTTGCACTGTGACAGCAGTTTTTCCCGACGGAATTTGACTATTTCAAGAACTCATCTCATCTCAGCATGATGATTTTGAGGTACTGAGTGACGGTTTCTGAGTTCAGTCACAGACCTTTGATGTTGTTGAAATGGCTGGAGATGTATGAATATAAAATCAGCCACGGAACCAGAAAAGAATTGCAATAAATGCCTGCTGGAAATTGGAATATCGCAGTGTCATCAATGTCAAGTCTGGTGGCAAGCTGAATACGTGCTGCGCCTGCGACTTGATATCTTCCGCGTAGCTTTGCTGCAGAGAAGCATCGTGAGTGACCATTCCAGACCGCACGCACCGTCCAACTCTGTACCGAGGGTTTGCTAACCGCTGGCAATCGCAGGACAACTTAGCTCTTGAGGGTGGCCCGCAGCAAAAAAACTTTTGTATTGCCAGGCAAAGCTTGAGAGTAGCACTTTTCGCCAGCACTGCACCGCTTCACCTATGAGCAGTGAAAGGACGAGGCAATCACAATTGACGCTTTGTCTGTGAGCTGACAGCGCCAGTTGTCCTTTGAGGCCTGTCGAAGACTTGAATCGGACATGGCTGATAACTCCGGCGAGTCCTTCAGCAGTACCTCCGGTCTGCTATCAGGAGCTGCTCCTGATGAAGCCCCAACACCAGCACCTGCACTTTCACGCCTCAATCCTTCAAGGCCAAGGGGATTCAGAGCCTTGGTCAGGCAGGCTGCTGGCGCTGCAGATGCTGTACCTCGGTCACAATCCCTGTCGCAGCAAGTTGACAGCCCCAGAATAGGAGCCTTGGCACGCAGCAACGCGTCCATGTCACAGGCTTCCGGCAGTCCACTTTTGGGAAGGCTGGGAGAAGTTTCAACATCCAGCTTCACAGAGCCAGATGACATAGTGCCACAGGAGCAGACTACTGCCAAGCTGCCATTTGGTAATGAGCCTGTTTTCTGCCCTGACAACAGCATTTACAACAACTGCTTGCCCTGGAGCTGGGGAGTGTCCCCTGTGCATTGCTGCATGCATCAGTCAGGGCCTGCAAGCTATGGCACTACAATACTGTATGTTTCCCCATCAAGATCTGCTATCACCTTTAGTCTGCACGTTGCAGCAACATTTGCTCATTTGATGGCTCCTAAGACTTGCTCTGACCCCATTATGCAAAGCCTTCATCTGCACACAGCAGTGCCTAGTGCTGACTCTGTGTTGGTGACTTTGTCATTGCAGATTTGAGTCCAGAGGGGCGCAAGGGCAGCTTCATTGGAGTCAGGCGGCTTGCAAGGGAGGAGTTACCCCTTCCGGGAGCAGATCCACCCCCAACCAACGAAGCTGTTGCCCAAGCTGTGCAGGAGAAAGTAGCGGTAAGCTGCTTTGCAAGTAGCTGCAGCAAGACCTACTACAAGCATAGCATAACATCCCAGCAAGCCTACACCCTGCATCAGGCGCCTCGAATGCCGAGTTAGAGGCACTTGCTGTATCAGTAAACTAGGTATTGCTGTGTTGTATGAGGCTACAGTTAGCGCACAATGTGCAGAGTAAATTTCCATCAGTATGCCCTCCATGGATTCCATGAAAATAATATGTGTCAACACAGTTTGCAGTGCATCATCGTACTATTGATGGTTGTTGGGCCATCATGCCAACACATTGCTGAGCTAGTGGGTCAGGAGCATTCACAGGGCCCCCTCAGCATATAGCAGCCCTCTTCAATCCCAAAACGTCTGTTTTGCCTCAGAAACATCATCCCTACACTGGAAATTTAACCTCAGAAACTCTGGGGACAGCAACAACGCGTTTCTATATTGTGGATATGTTTTAGCTGACCATAAGATTGATTGACTGACAGACAGACATACGAACGGACGGACGGACAGACAGGCAGGCAGACAGACAGGCAGACAGACAAGGAGACAGACAGACAGAAAATATAACATGCATACATCAGTTATTGGTTGATGTCAATGCTCATGGCATCTCATGCAATGCAGGCAGCTGTGGAGACCCAGAGGAAGTACAAGCACGTTCTGTGGTACAGTCTCTTTGTGGCAGCTTACCTGATTGTGCTGTACCTGCAAGCCTCAGCATACAACAGCGGAGAGGTGGTTTCCACGCTGCGCAATGCGCTCATGCCATGTGAGCACTTCCTCTGCCTATTGATGCCAATCCAATAACTTTGTCTTCATATTGCTGCCGATCTGATCACTTTGTCTGCCTGTTGCTGCCAACCTGATCAGAGCACAGCATCACACAGTATCGTTGGTATGCTGACTGCCAAAACAGGACCTCATACAAAGAGCTTCTCAGGACTACACACATGTACACACCTGACATCGGGGGAAGACGAATGTTGGTACATAAAGGTTGCTGCGATCTCTTCCCCAAACTCTTTTCCAAATTCTGTTGGGGTATGGAACCAGCAAACTCTGCACCGGTCCGTAAGTGCTCCTGAAGATGGAACAGCTCATTGTACAAGCTTGCCTAATTTTGAACCCAACTAAGTTTGTATGACCCGAGTCTTGTGTACATGTGTTATACTTGCAGAGCTGCGCCTGCAAGCATCTACGGCAGGCTCCCATGACTAGGCACCATTGTCTAAAAGCACTCATCTGGCTTTAGCAAACCTAATAAATCAAACAGGTTCCTACCTCACGAATGCCTACAGACACCGGTCTATTGTCAGTGTGTCTGTCAATTATCACCGAATGTGTCAATGTTCAGTGTGTCTGCCAATTGTCAGTGTATCTGTCAGTTGTCAGTGTGTCTGTCAATGTTCAGTGTGTCTGTCAGTTGTCAGTGTGTCTGACAAGCACGTGTGTGCACGCAGCCGGTGGCATGACCACCACCTTCTCCAGCAATGCTGAGGTGCTGGCTTACATTGGCGACCAGATTCTGACGCCCACATGGGTGGACCCTGTTTGTGGGGATGGCAACTGTGAATACCCCTGGGAGTTCCCTGCTTGGGGCCGCTTTGGCTGCAAGTAAGGTTGCAAAGTGATGATGTGCCGCATACATGCCTCACACAGTCTTTCAGTCTACTGTTGACAGGTTTATCAACAGGGCTGCTAGGTTGCATCATTGCATGCAGCATCAGCAGCAAGGGTGTTGTTGATGCACACACAAGCATGAAGTTGACCATCATCACTACACTTCCAGCTACCTCTGCACAGGCATGTTGCCCTAGCCACATGCAGGAAGTCTATGTTGCTGCTAACCATAGCAAGGAAGCTGACAGCGCTATAGCACCTGCAACTGACACGTTTCATGCTGGCATGCACTCATCTGCATAGGCAGGCGCCACCGTGCATGACCATGCCCTGGCAGATTGTACCTCAATGGATGCTGCTAGCCAGCACTGCACTCGGCACAAGCCTAGAACATGACACACCTGCTCCTGAATAGCCATTCCTGCATAGCCATACCTGGATAGCCATTCCTGAATAGTCATCCTCCTCACAGATGTAGTGATGCTGCAGGGCAGATTGTGGCGAGGCCACGACCACCCCCATTCTGGTGCAAGTCATCAGCAACTTCATTGGCAGCACCAGCGTCAGTGCCAGCGTACTAATGGCTGCTGCTAGCTGGAACCTGTGTCTGGATGATGCCACGCGTAGGTCAATTGGCGAGGCTGATCTTTGCTGGTGAGCTCCGCATGCTTTCCCATGCTTATCATGTCGCCGTGACGAATTGGGTTCTGTGCGTACTTAATATAATTCGAGCTGTTCAACTTGCTGTGGTCATGAAGTAGAACGCCTGACTACATGCATACTGCGCTGCATCACGCCATGCGCATGCAGAGAGGCTCTGCAGCAACAGGAGGTAGGCTGTGCGTCAGCTGTGAATGACTTGAGAATGCAGAAAGGGCAGACAAGGCCTAGTGCTGACTTGACATTTCCAGAAGCTTTCAGCCAGGCTATGCCTTCCTCCCATGTCAGCGTTTGCAGTTGCTGCAGTTGCTGCATGCTCATTATGATACAATTCAACATTGATCCTTGCTGTACATGGTCAGTTGTGTTATCATGCCTTTCAGGTTTGCTGATGACCAGACCTTCTCATCCCTTCAGGCCACAGACCTGGAGACCATGGATGTTGTAGACGGCACCTGGTATGTCTACCTCAAGGGAGACTATGCAGGCAGAGTCTCTGGCGCAGTCTATGACTACAGAAACTCTTCTGATCCTGTCAAACTGGTCACAACTGTGAGTCTCTGACCTGAGCGTCACCATCAACATCAGCAGCTGCGCCTCACCTTCCTGAACAGTGTTGCAAATTTATGCACCTGGCAATTGTGCCCTTGCTATACATCTGTCTTGCCTTGACAGGCCACGCCGAAAGTCACATGCAGCTCAGCCCACAAGCAAGCCTGTATGGTTGCATGTGCACAATTGATTGATTGATTGATTGATTGATTGATTGATTGACTTTCACCTGTGTCAGCCTGTGCTCTTGCATTAGCCAGGTAGGTATCAGGTATGCCTCACATGCACCATGCTGCGCAATAGAGTGCTACAGCAGCTTGCCTGCCGCTTGTGCAGTGGTAGGGCAGTCAGTATGTCGCTCAAGGTTTTGAATGGTGTGTGAATGAACAAAAGCATCTGTGTGTATGTGTGTGCAGCCCACATGGTCCACATGTTCACTGAGCAGCACCTCGACGACATCAACTTCCCGGCGGCTGCTGAGTGAGTTCACACAGGAGCACCTGGCCAACCGCCGTAAGCTCCTGGCTGACCCAAGTGACAAAGACAGCATTGTAGCAGCCAAAGAGTCACTTCAAGGTGTGCACCCTGTTGGTTGTGCATCATTGCACTTGCAGGCTACGGCAAGTGTGCACCCTTTTGGTTGTGCATTATTGCTTTTGCGGGCTACTGCAATGGTGCATCACAGCAAATGCCACTGAACAACTGCAGACCACAGCCAGAGTCCTTGAAAGGTGGCTGGACACCAAGTGTTGAGGCTTGTGTGTGAGTGTGACTTGGAGTGGGAATGTGCCTTGTGGACATGAAGGGTTTAAGCTGAAAGTCACAATCAGTTCTGCTGACATGTTGTGTGCATTGTGCAGTCACGCTGACAGCTTTGCAAGATCTTGCCAAGCAGCTACAAGCAGCTGGCCAGGAAGCAGATGCCAAAGTGCCACAGAAGATTATGCAAGCTCCCCCACCAGATGACAAAAGGACTCGAAGGAGGAGACGCTATGTCCACAAGTCGCAATGAAGTTGCATATGTACGCATATAGGATGTCACACGACATGGCTGCATGACGCAGAGCCAATCAGGAGCATATCGCATGTCTCTTGACCTCAGCAGTGTTTTGTTCTGACCTGCAACCTCCTGCAATGAACTGATTTTGGTAATTTTGACTGCATCCAGACCATTGTAGTACATGTACTACACCTCAGATTCCAGCATGCGTACAGCACCCTGTAGCGCATATGGTCTGACTTGAAAGGACAGAGGTATAGTTATAAGCAGATGCTATTGAATGCAGTCAATGATTGATCTATGCTAACGTTGACTATGAAAATTGACATTTAGACTATCTGGGATCTCTTGCTTAACAACTATGCATGCACCAAACTGTGATACAGGCATTGTGGAACCCAGCATTTGATGCTGTATGCTATGACTCGGAAACATTGCACCTGGCAAAGGTCGCAGTCAGATGCCATTCTGTAAAAGCTGCGGCATTGCATCACATCCTGTCATAGACAACAAATGCTAAATGTGAGCGTGCAGTTTGTTCTTTGAGCCGAAGGTTGCACAGGCATGTTACAAATTACCAGTGGATGCTCGAAGATGACACTGCTGTTTCTGTGCCTTGCCCCAGCACCGCTGCATACTGGTCACACCAAACAGCTGCAATGCACAATGAAGTACTGGTCTATTGTGGCTGAAATCAGCCACACACAGTCTTTAGTGGGTCCAACTTTGGTGCCTGTTGGCCTCAAGTGATACACGACTGTGACTGATAATCTCAAAGCCAACCCTCAATGTCGTGATTTATGCTAAGATGCGCAGCAGTAGCCGCATTGTAGCCAGCATGTCTACAAATGCAAGTTCAACTAGTGATCCAAGTGTTCATTCATCTGTTTCACAATGCATCCCTGATGACGTGTCCAAGAGAAGATCATATCACTAGCCTCATGTACTGCTTGAGTAGCCAAACTTGAGTTGCCCAATGATCTTGAGCAGGTGCAAGGGTCAACTGCTGTTGTGTTGCAGACCTCTGGTTTGCACTGTCTACTGACTGAGGCTTGCTGGCTGAACCTAGTGTGTCATCAGCCTTATCAATCGCACTGACAAGAATTCCTGGAGCACTAGTTTTTACCATTGAACAGATTGACCTTTCCCTGATGCTACCACAACTGATGTCAACAGTAATAAAGTTCAAATTTTATGCAGGCCATGACTCAAGATGCATGCCTACATCAATGACCAGGTATCATCCAGCTTTTCAAAGAAACAAGAGAGCACCAGCTCAAGGCAGAAATGCAACATGATATGTTTGCATCATGCCTGACTTGCACAGCAATCATGCCCTGAACACCTTGACTGTCCAGAACCAAACAGCAGCTTTGATCACGTCCAATGTCATGTAATTCTTATGCCTATATTTGAGCGGGACTGAGTCATGTTTGTCCTGCTGCTACGTCAGCCCAGGTTGCTGCCTTTGGCACCGCAGGCATGTGCTGTTCCTCGTGAGGCTGTGCCTGTAAGCAGGCACACATATTATGCGTGCTCTGCAACATGAACAACATCTGTCTGCTTGACATGCACATGCATACATGCATGCTTACAGTGTGCCGGCATGGGCTGTGTGCATCTTGAGAGCTCACCAAGTCCAAAAGACTCTCATAAGCCAGCTAGGGGTTCCTCTTGTGCTCACCTGTGCAGGATTGTGCTGCGGCTGCAATTCAGCGTCCTTCAGCTGTTGCTGCAGCTCGGCAGGGCTGATATACTGTGCTAGAACACCAATGGCTCCTCTCATCACATGCTGCCGGTACTCGGCTTCACCTGCGGCCATGTGGCCTTGACCTGCTCTGACGGCTGCTGCAGTTGTCACTAATGCATAAGTTTGCTGCAGGGTCAGGGAGCCGTTGACAATGAGTCTCCCCAATAGGCCACCAACCTGCAGACGTGATTGTGGGCAGCGTCAGCATGTGGTGAGTCCGAGCCCAATCATGTAAAGCAAACTACCAAAACATCTAGGTACTGCAAATCAACACCTTGATACAGGCAAATCTTGGCAAGAACCGTAGACAAGTAGCAGCCTGTCTTCCCAAGCACACAACAGGGGCAGACAAGCTCAAACATACATGCGCATTGATTGACAGCGCTTATGGTCCACATATGCTTGTGCAGAATGAAGTTGTGAGGAGACAGGATGTCACCCAAGAGAGGCCCTCAGCAGGGGCAGCTCCGCAATCCTGAGGCAGGTTGGTCAGGAACTCTGCGATGGCCTTGACGACAGCTTCCATGGTGAACAGAGCAGCAGGACCATGGCACAATCTCATCACAGCGTCCTGTAGCACAGTTGCATGGTCAGCATGGTGGCTGCATGCTTCTGCAGTTTCTTCGATGAGATTCTGTTGCCTGTTGTTTGTGAGCTTGCCTATTGCAAGGCTGCTGCAGGCCATCAAAATTGCATGCATGGCATGCTGAAGCAGAGACTAGCAGGAAGGTATGAAAGACCCATGCGAGTACCTGATAGCCAGGCTTGAAGACTTACAGACAGACATCTGAGAGCAAATCCTTCCCCCAAATGATAGTGAAGCGCAGACACTGACAGGCCTGCATGCATGTACAGACATACAAACAGATACAGACACTTTTGCTCACAGACAGATAGCACTGCCGTAACTCATATGCACTGCAGCAAATGCACATACCTTGATCTCATGTTCAGCACCCTTGCCAGTCAGAAGGTCCTTGTACCGCAGGCACCCCAACCCCAAATGGGCGTCCTCTCCACTTTGGTGGGGAGGAATGTAGGGCTCTGCCCTGCCCTTTGCACCAACCCCCAGGCCCTTCCCCTCTTCCCATCCTTTCTTCAAAATCATCTGGTAGCCCCTGTTGGAGTAGTGGAGCTTGAAGGGCAGTCGCCTCCTGGGGTTGACGGCAGGGTCTAGCTGGGGTGAGTCCTGGGGGCTTAACAGTTCAGGGTCTATGGAGCCGGCCTTCCTGAAGACTCTGCAAGCACAGCATGTAGAGAGGTTGAGGTTCTTCATTCATTCATTCATTCTTCCATATTTTGTACCTTACAGTTTGGGGTGTGGAGCCAGTTGTGACTCATCAGACATCCTGGCTTGAAAGGACAGGTGGTTGGCTTCTTGGTGGTTGAACTCGGGTGAGCATGTTGTCTTTGTGCATGTTGTACGCGTACATGGTGTACCAATGACCTTGCTACTTGCTGTTCACTGTTGTGCTTGCCATTGAGTGATGGGCTTGAAAGCAACTCTTTATGAAGACAGTCTGTTTGTTATTGCGTTGTTTTACAACCCGAAGTAATGGTACATATGGTACCCGTGCTTGGTAATACTGGGGTAATACTGAGGTACATTGGGGGTTAATATACCTACCCCAGTACTGCGCCGCATGACTGAGCAAAAGATTAGATTCATCTCATTGATCAAACATGATTTTGTATGCCAGGCAGTAAGAGATTGCGCCAGGATGAGCCTTTTGAAACAACATGGCTCAACACACCTGCTCTCAGGATGGCTGTCACATTGTTTGCAAGCTGAGGGCAACACAAAACCCACCATGACAAAGTTTACTCTTGGTGGTCATGTTGATCAAGTTGATGGGTGGCGATGCAACTGGCATAATGCTTGTAAGAAGATGCTCAAAACAGACAGGATTTGTCCCGCGCGTACCTAGCTCATCATGAGCTGGAAAGCATTGTTATTATGAATATGATTATGATCATTATTGAGGCAGGTTTGTACCTGTCAAGGCCGGCACGTGCTGCAGCAACAGTCTGCTCTGTGGAAGCAAATTGGAGCTGTGTGACATGAGGATGGATGACAGGACGCCAGCTTGCCCGATGCAGCTTGTGCCAGGATGCAGTCAGCAGGCATTGCAGCAGATGTCCAGCATCATTGTTGTTCAGAAGTGCCTGCAAGTAACACTGTGATGAGCTCACTTGTTTGGACGGATTGCTCTCATGAAGTCTAGTGCACTGCTGTAGCCATGTAATTATGCTGTAGTCATGCCACGTTATTCTGCTGTAGTCATGAAATGTTTGCTGTTGCCATGCCATGTTTGCTGTAGCCATGCTAAAATTGCAGTGGTTATTCCATATTCACTGTACTTGTGCCTCAATAATAGTCACAGTCAGAACAATTTCTCAGCCAGCAGGCATCAGGTGCATGCAAAGCAAGTCAGCTCCCTCAAGATAGGCTTGTTCAGAGCATCGCGGGTAGGGGTATGATGCATGAGTGTGTCAGCAGCTTGTGAATACCAGATAAAACAACATTTCTACAAACAGTTTGGGTATATCACAACAGTTCTGCCTTGATGCCTCTGCTAATCAGCTGATTGAGCTCAAGCACAGCATGGCATGATAAATTTGCAGTACAGTGGCAATCACAACATCAAGTCTGTTCTGACCTCATGACTTACCTCTCAACAATGTAAGAATCCAAAACCAATCACAGGTACCTTTACGGCATGTGCAAGGAGCCAAGGTGATTTGTATTGCAGCCTACCTGGACGACCTGTGCAAATTCCTGGCGGTCTTCAGTGAGCAGCAGCTCTTGCAGAGCACTGCTGAGGGTGTCATCTAAGCTATACACTTGCCCGTCTGGAACTGCTTGGGCTGAGGGCTCATTCAGGTCAACCCCAATCTCACCCCCTGGGTGCACTGTTGATGTGGAGGCACACTGGGCTGGGGCACACTTCATGGGCTTGAAGGTCTCTCCTTGAGGGCTTGTGTAAGGGCTGCCTGAGTGCTGGCAGCTCTGCAGGCTAGAGTTGCAATCGGCCTGGACAGCATTCCTGGGCTCATCTGTGCGGGCTTGCACTCTATCTAGGGGTCTGCTTGCATGCAGAGCTGTCTGTGAGATTATGTCACGCTCAGCCTGGGCATGCTGCCTGGCAGCAGCACTGTTGAGCCTAGGCCTGGCTGCTGCGGTGGTCATTGATGCGCTATTATTGCCCTCTGTCCTATCTGCAGTGGCAGTGTTGTGCCTGGGCTCGAATATGGCAGCAGCACTGTTGAGCCTGGGCTTGGCTGATGCGGACGTCATTGATGCACTATTGTTGCCCTCGGTCCTATCTGAAGCAGCACTGTTGAGCCTGGGCCTGGTTGCTGCAGTGGTCATTGATGCACCACCTCTGGCCTCTGTCCTATCTGCAGTGGCAGTGCTGTGCCTGGGCCTGACTGCAGCTGTGGTGACTGTGTCATCACCAGGTGCCCAGGCACCAGCTAGGCCAGCAGCCGGGGTGTGTCTGGGGCCGGCTGCAGGTGCATCATTTGGTGAGCTAGTACTGCTCTGTGCTCTAGGTGAAGAAGCAGGGCCGCTTGGTGTTGCCACCTCAGTGGATGCTTTGCTGCCCAGGGCGTGCTTGGCAAGGGCAATGCCCATGTGAGCAGGGCCAGCAGAGGAGGCAGCTGGTGGCACTGCTGAGCTGGCACGGCAGACATTGCTGTCCTTGGTGTCAGTCCTCGGCTGCTCCTCAGCCTGTAGCAGTGACAATGACGCTTCTCTGACAATGACACATGGCGATGTTCATGTGAAATTGCTGAATGTACAGACATATGTATGAATTGCCGCCTTGTCTGTCTGAAAACAGTGTCATGATGCTGAACTGATCTGAACAGAAGATGGACCTGTCTCAAATGTCAAGTGGCATTCTTGTCCATGCAATGTGGCCCAACTGCACAGTGCATAAGCAATTGCAAAATAGACCTCTGCCGTTATCCCAGACACCTATCCCCGCTAGAGAAGGCAACAGTATGCACATTTCACACACAGTGACATGTACACAGAGTCAAACAAATGCAGTCCTGCAGCAGATCTGTTTCACTTTTGAAAAGCCAGCACGGTATGGATCACCACACGCCCAACGCGATGCATGTTAATGCTATGCACTAATGTATGCCCAGTGCATATGCAGATATAAGCTGACATGCACAACTGAGTAAGCAGACTCCTGATGTCTTGTCTGAGAATGTTTCATAGCTTAGCCAGCCACTGGGATATGTTGTCTAAACAGCAATGAGCAGCAGTGCAGCAAGAGTCGCATGCATCCACATCTGGCGCTACCCATGCAGATAGCAACAAATGCAACTGCTGCAATAGTTCAGCCACAAAGCGTGCAACAGTTGGCAAATGTGCAGTCAGGAGCCTGAAGCAGGCCATTGCAACTTTTGTGTAGCTGATGTGCATAGATTGCACTCATGAGGCACCCTCAAGCCTCTGAGGGATGAGCTCACCTATGCGCTATGCATGGACGATGGAAATTTGGTGTGAAACGCACTTGTGCTGGCAAAGATCAGGAGACATAGAAAACCAAGTGTTACCTTGTGCATAGAGCACAGAATCAGTTGGTGACAGCAGAACACAAAGTTGGATGTGTACCTGGGGCTGTGCTTGCATGTGTGGGGCTGTCAAGCCGGCTTGAGGGCGCTGCAGGTGTGGCTGCCTCTCTTCTGCACGCCTCCTCTCATTCACAGAGGCAACTGCTTGAATTGCTGAGGGATGTTTGTTGATGGGCACACTGCTGCCAATGAGGACGTTCCTCTTCGTCTCCTCACCCTGTAGCAGTAACAATTACACTTCTGTCACAGTGATGCATTGTGGTTGCCACGTGGAGACACTGACTGCACAGAAACACTTGTCAAACAGACAGTGTCTGTCTGAAAGGTGTGACACATAATCACCAGGGTGCACCTGTCTCGAACAACAGGTGACATGCGTTCACACTGCCAACCACCACTGCATTGAACAACGCAAACATGACAAAACTGCAGACCCTCTGCATTGTACTGACAAAGATCAGGAGGCATATTGACCCATATGACACCTCCAAAAGGTGTACCACAGAAGAAGATGAGAGTGCAAGCAAGGCACAAATCAGACTGTGTACCTGGGTCTGAGCTTGAATGTGCGGAACTTGCAAGCCAGATTGGGGGCGCTGCAGGCTTGGCTGGCTGTCTTCTGCAGGCCTGCTCTCAGAGATGCCAGCAATTGGGTGACCAGCTTGTGGGTGCTGCAAGGGTGAGTGCCTCTCTTCTGCAGGCCTCATCTCAGAGCTGCCAGCAAGTGGGTGGCCAGGTGCCCATGTTGCCTCGAATTCCACAAGCCTGCAATCACAAGCTAAGGTCAAAAGACCTATAAATGCAAAACAGAGGTCAGCTGAGAAGAGCCTTGGCAGAAGCAAAGTCAACTGATGGTATGGCAAAGGTAAGATGCTCAAAGGCATTAATGTACGCATTACTTGTTACGCCAGGAAGTTTCAGAGCTACAGGGGCAGGGGCAGGGGTACAACACCGCATTGCAGAAATGCAGCAAGTACAGCTACGGGTGCTAAGCACTTGATGAGCAACCAATGCTGGGTCACACATATTATCACAGGTTTAGCATTGATGCCCAAGACAACCTTGTCGTGCATAATATTTGCGCATGAAAGGGCAAGGCAATGACACAGTGAAGCAAATGGACAGCCAGGTCAATGCATAGCTACACGTTTCAAATTTGCTGCTGCATTGCAGTACATCAAGAAACAGGGCATGACACAATGACTGTTTAGTCACTTGTGGATGCAAGCTGGCACACACAGGCCTGCTTTTGTTGTGGTATGCAAGGTGACGCTGACCTAACGGCATGGGCTTTAGGGCCATTAGCCTGCCTGCCCTCCTGGTCACCCTTTGCCTTCATGCTCTGCTTCTCAAGTCCAGAGCTCTGCTGCTGCTGAGCCTGCACAAAATACATGCTGGGACACACATTGAGCACAAATCAGACTTAACTTATGCACTGTACATAGACAAAAAGAACAGTTTGAAACACCTACTCATGCTGACAAAAAGCAGGAGGCATAGTAACCCATGTGCTATCTTGTAAATCAGGCGCAGAAGCAGTTTTTGGTGACATCAGCAAACAAGTTTGACTTGGTACCTGGGGCTGTGCTTGCACATGCGGAGCTTGCAAGCCAGCTTGAGGGCGCAGAAGGTCTGGCTGGCTCTCAGTTGCAGGGCTTCTGTCTTTCACAGGGCTGCTCTTGGTTGCAGGGCTGCCCGCAACCTTGGGGCCATCTGGCTTGTTTGCCTCCAGCTCCAGCGTGAGCCTGCACACACAAGGCAACATCAGCAGACCCACGGCAGAGACGAGGTCGAAGAAGGTCTGGCATTGGCAAGATCAGAGGATCTCACATGACCTACTGTGTCAAGAGTCCTCAAACATACTGCAGCAGTTGTGACAAGTGCAGCAGCATCACATTGCAGAAATGCAGTATGTTAAGCCAAAGATATGTTTGATCAGTTTTGGGTAACATGTGTCATCACCATTGTGATTCAAAGTCAAAAATGTAGCGCAAAGTATTTGCGCATGACGTATGAAGCAATGCTACAGTGAAGTGCTTGAGCGGCAAGCAGCTGTGCACTGCCAGATTACTTTTTGGCTAACTTTCCTGTATGCACTGTGCGGTGTAAGGAGGACCAAGGCACAAATGCTAAGGTGTACATTACCTCTCAACATCGGCCAGGGCATCCTGCTTAGACTGTTCAGTGCTCTTCAGCCTGCACTGCAAATCTGCCATCTGCCCGTCCAGAACCTCCCTTTTGCTGCTGGCCTTCATCAGCCGCCCCTCAAGCTGCATGCAACATACAGATCTGAGTATCAAGTTACCTATTTTGTATGGCGCATTGCAGACCAAGGTCAGACTTCAAGTCTGTTGTCAGTCAGAATCCCTGTGCATACAGCAGCTGTGCAGTACTGGAGATAAGATCTGCAACAAGAGCATATCTTGGGAGTAATACACACAGAGGCAAATTAAACGCAGGCACAGTGACACACGGCAACAAAGGTTAGTCAGAAGGAGCAAGGCCCAACAATACCGTAAACCTGGCCAACATGTTTCCCTGAGATTAGGAAAAGCAGGCAGCAATAAGGAACAAACTGAGGATGTCAAAGCGAGAATGAGATGATAGGAGCATACCTTCATGGCCTTGCACTGCTCCTCATCAAAGCTTGCCTGTAGGTCAGCCAGCTGCTGCTGAAGCTTCACAACCTGCTGACGCACAGGAGCACCAGGTCCTGCAAATCATGTAACACTCATTGTTAGTGACAATGTGCATCATGGTTTTCAGTCACAGTGACTCCAAGGGCACCACCATAAGCTTTGAAAAATGCTGCCTGTGCCCACAACTTATGTGTTGAAATTGACACGCTGATTCAGAAGTTCATCCTTGTTGTGCATTTACACAAGATGCAATGCTTGGGTGCTCGGCTGAACAGGTGCTTACTCATTGTACTGTGTTTGCAGGCTGAGACGGGGCAAGAACTTTCACAAATGCAACACATATTGAAGTCAGCAGGGCTGAAGGCAGCTTACCTTCTTGTGTTCGCTTCAGGATGTGGTGGTCCATGTTGGACTGCGCCTGGGTCAGCTGTGAGCGCAGGTTCTGGGGCTCGTGGGTGGCAGCGCGCTGATTTTCATGGGCATGATGAATCTTGTTGTCAGATGGTGCTGCTCGTAGGTCTGCCAGCTCACTTCTGTGCTGTGCTCGCAGCTCAGACATGCGGCTCAGCAGAGTGTTAGCATGAGTCCTCTGAGCCTGGGCCAGGGCAGCCTCACATTTCTTCCTGAGCTTAGTCTCAGACACAGACACTTCTTTGGCAGCACGATCTGTGGCCTCACGCTGCGCAATGAGTGCATGCACATCAGCCTCATGCTGAGTCAAGGCCTTTTCAGCAGCAGCAGCATTCTGAGCTGTGAGCATGTCCACCTCTGTCTGAGCCTTGGCTATGGCACCTGAGTGCTTTGCTTCCAGAGCATGGATGTTGGCCTCATGCTCAGCCTGGGCAATCTGGGCTTGAGATTCATGCTGAGCAAGGGACTCTTGCAGGGCGCTGAGCTGTGCGCTGTGGGCAGACATGGCAGACTCAGCCTTAGCATGGACCTTTTCGATGATGGCTGCATGCTCTGCCTTCAGGGCTTGCATGTCAGAGTCATGCTGACCTTGGGCATCTGCATGGCGCTTGCTCGACTGACTTGCTTCTGTGACATGCCTCGCTTGGAGCTGTGCCACAACGTCGCTGTGAGCTGCCTGCTGCTGGCTGAGTGAGCGCTCAGACTCAGCGCTGTGCTGTGCCACAAGCTCAGCAATGTGGGCTGAGTCAAGGTGTGCCTGGTAGGCAGACATGGCAGCGTCATGCTGCTCTTGGGACTCAGACAGAGCACGTTGAGCCTGAGCCTCAAGCTGGGACCTGAGGGCCTCCATCTCAGACTCATGCTGGCTCTGAGTCTTGAGAGTGGCAGCAGCATGCTCTGCCACGGTGGCCTGCAGCTGGGACTTGTGGTGAGCCTCGCTGCTCTCAAAGGCAAAGCTGTGCTGAGACCTGAAATTCTGCGTCTCAAAGGAGTGCTCTGCCTGAAGCTTCAGGATTGCACACTCATGCCTTGCCTGCAGAGATTGCACTGTAGCGTCACGCTGAGCATGCTCTGCCACCAGGCTCTGCTTTTCAGCCTCATATTGTGAAGCAAGGCTGCTCTGCTGCTGCTCAAGCTGCTGAGCTAGCTGTGCATGCATGGCCTTCTTTGCCTCCTCGTGACTGAGGTGCTGCTGAGCCAGTTGAGCCTGAGGCTCTGTGCGTGCGTCTGTAGACTCCTTCAAGAGACAAGCCACCTCTGAGTCATGCTGAGCTTTCAGACGAGCCAGGGTGCTGTCAAACTTCTCCTGCTGCAGTTTCAGCTGCAGCTGTGCTGCGCGCTGCTCCTGCTGGAGGTGACTCAATGCACTGTCATCTAGGGCTTGCATCAGCCGTGCATGCTGCTTTGATGCCTCGCTCATAGCTTGGGAGTGCCTCTTCTCGGCGGCGTCCATGTAGTTCATGGTTCCCCTTGAGATCTCTGCATACTTGATATTATGCGCTTCCATCCGCTGCTCTGCTGCCCTTACCAAGGCCATAGCATCAGCCTGCATGCAGACACGCTGCCGGTCGCAAGAAGCACACAAACCTGCCGCAAACTTCAGTGGGTCTAGCAGCAAAGCGTAGTGGCATGCGCAACAGTAGGCAGCAGGCAACAGCAAATGCAGATGTTGCATGCATGTGACTGCACTCAAGCAGCACAGGCAGCTGTGCATCAGCCATGACTAAGCTTGCCACCAAATTCATGCATCTCATGTGTGAGTTTTGTGTTTATATTGCAGATCATGTTGCAGCAATTGTCTGCGCTTGTTTGCACCGATGCTTCTGTGACATGGATCTATTAGCCATAGGGGTATTGTGCAGGCCATGGTGCTTGTTGAGCAGAGCTACAAACAACACTATGTCTGAATATATGGCTTTCAAGCTCCCAGATCCACAAGATACAAAAGGAGCGTGACTTGTTGTATGTCTAGACATTACAAGGGTTTCAGAATTGCAAAAGGTGCTCACCTGCGTGATGCTTGCTTGCTCCTCATGCAAGGCCTTGGTCAATGCAGCTTTCATCATGAAGCTGGCAGCTAGACGAGATGCATCCTCTTCTGCCCTTAGGACCTTGGCTTCAGCAGCTTGTTCAAAGATTTTGGCGTCAGCAGATGCTTGAGACATGCCTCCGCTGTGCAACTGCAACCATTGAAGCATGTGAGCAGAGTAAAATGTCTAACAACAGATTACACTTTATGGCAATATTAGAGTGCTGTGCAGTTCAGCGCATGCTGCTAGCAAGTGAAAGCACAGAGCGGCATTTGCACTGGGATTCTGACACACTCTTGCTGTCGTGTCTACTGCATGGCGGTGCATACACCAGTGTTATGGTGCAAAGCTTGACTGCCCATTATTGATCAAGTACAGTAGTGAAGAGTTAATATGAGCCTGTATAGTTGCATCCATGCTGGCCATGTGGTCATTCATGTGGTTGAGTACAAGCTTTGAGTGATGCAGAACACCAAAGCAAACAGTGCTGGCAAGCCTCAGGGCTGGCACATGGTAGGCGGAGATGGAGCTGCATGGGACATAAATGCCGAAGTTTGCATGACATATGCCGAAAGGTCTTCAAGGTGTATGACAGTGTGTGCTACTACCTTGCCCTGAGTCCCCTCTTGTTGTGAGATCTCACTCGCAGCTGAAAACACCCTCTCACCTGCAAGGCAGGGCAGCTGTGTGAGACACATGGTAAGTTCTGTGTCATGTGAGGTCGGACTTGCCAGGAATATGCACAAATGCTTCACAAAGAAGAGACTCAAACCTTGGCGACTGTGAGGAAGGCTGATGCTTGGACCATCGGAGTGTTCAAGCAGGGCGTCAGAAACTTCTGAATCGCTTGCGTTGACCTCCACCTTGACTGTCTCGCTAGCAGGGGAGTCCAGTTCACTCTTGCTGCCAAAACGGGTGACAATCCTGGTCAACCGCTGCACAACTTTTGTCGAGGTATTCTGCTGGTTGTTGACTGCAGACAAGCTCAAATGCTCGGCACGGTCGCCTAGCACCGCAGGGTTGCGACAGCACATCCGCTTAGCAAGGTCTGCACGGCGTTTGCTGGTCGCCTGCATGACTGGCGCCAGGGCGCAAGAACGATGCATGCCTTTGGGTTTCATGCCTGTGATGTACTCATCGCGATTGCTCCGAGAAAACTTCGGCACCAGTTGGTGTACAACGACAGGTCTTTGAAAGTTTGCAGTGGGGATTTAGAACCTCTGGCCAGTGCCGTAACGGTCCATTACTAATGCTTACAAACTCTAGCTAGAGCTTGAATGTGCCCAAAATTGTTGTCCTTTGTCACCGGACTTGACGTGGCAAAGCACGTAGATTATTCATGACCTGACTGCCATGTATGTTCATGCAATGTCCATGCAATTTGCCCCAAATCTACAAACAAAATTCAGCCGCTGAACACCAGGTGTTGAAAAGCTGATCCATGCGTGAATGATGAATGGCAGTCTCTATGACCTGAATCGAATGTGCATACTATGCACAATGTGCAGGTGCACCTATCTGATGTAGTAGCCACATAGCTACGCATCTGAGCTGAGACGCGCACAGCAGCCATTGACCCAGAACTCTGTGGTCGCAGAGCGACACATCTGCTGCATCAAGTATGATACTGTAGTTAGTACAATTACTACACACCCAAAGCTGACTAAACCCATTGTGAGTCTGTTGCTTGTCATGTGCTGCCGCATAATTTGATGATGAGGTGCGATGTTCACATTGACTAAAGGCTGCTGTGCTGTGCTGTGCTGTGCTGTGCTGTGCTGTGCTGCTGCATAGCTGAGAGTACTTGAGCATTTCTGCTGAACATGAGTGCCATCAACATTCCAACACCCAGAGGTCAGTGTAAGAGTACAACGCCAGATCAGCGTAGTACCTGAGGTCTATGTAGGTCTGTACCCATGACCACAGCATACTAGAGTGTTCATGCACTTCCTCACAATTCTCTGTATCAATGTTCAATGGCCACTGTGCTCATCCTGGTTCAGGCGCTTGACAGGGTGGTGCACCTGCACATTGTGCATCGCTTTAGATAACAAAGACTGCCAACAGCGAATAGCAATTGAGGCATGGAGCTGTTTGTGATACGCTTACTGTTTGGCCACTGAACAGCCTTTGATAAGCATCACATTGAGTGCACAACTTGAGCAATGCTATCTATGTACAGCAATAAGGTCATGCTGCAACAATCTCAGAGGTCTGCATTGGCGCAGAACTCAGCATGTCGCAGGTATGCTGCATACCTTCTCATGATTCGTCAAAGGCACCCAGAACGGCAAACTACCCAGGACTTTTCAGTTGTTATGCTTGGCCGTCCTGCGCTCATAGGCAGGCAGACACAACATCATTTACCATGATGGTTAGCACTTCGAAATTGTCCTGATAGGTGTTTTTGAAAGATGTGTTGGCCTGCTTTCAAGTTTGTGCTGGCTGTCACAGTGTGTCCCAAGTTTTGTGCCACACTCCTCAGCAAATCCACCTGCAAGAAACAGAATGCTCTTGACCCAAAAGAGAAGAAGGAATGAGCAATCCCTCTGGCATGTTTGTTGATCATCTCATGGTCTAACAGGTGCAAAAGCAGCATTTTGATATGTGGTTGAGAGATGCAGCTGGATTTCGCTGATTGTGCTTGTCTTGTCAAAATTGACTAGGCTTAGAAGTCAGCAGAAATCTCTGAAGCCACAGAAAAGGCTGACATTGCAATGACTCTGCTCAGACGCTATGCAGCATGGCCTTTATATGCAGGATGTCACGCAACCCCCTCACCCACAGACAAGACAGTGAAGCTACATTGCCTTTTTGCACAAGCCACCTGGACATGCAGACTGGGTGTGCACCAAAGCTATGAGCAAATCCTCAAGCCACAGAGACATTTATCAAGTCACTTCAACTGCTTTGTGAAGGTGTGCTGGAGCTGGTATGCATCAGAGTCGCAGACGATGCTGAGAGTCTGCGCTGACTTCAAGCAGATGTTATTTCGGAAGGCAGGCACGTTTTCTCTTATGTTCTGTCAAGCTCTAAGCTGAGGGGAAGTTTTGGCAGCACCAGTTAATGTGTCAACAGTGTCCTCTGCAACATCTGTCCGTCCTGAACGCCATCACATGTACCGTAAAAGCTGATGTGATGTCCAGGTGTTCGTCAGAGCAGTGCTTGGCACCGCTCTTGCGTGTCTCGGAATCTTGGATCTGAAACTGCTGTGTGGTGCTCTGGCTCCGGAGTGGGCCCATGTCAGGTGTGGCAGGGCTAGAAGGTCCAACGTCTCGTGAATACACCACACAGCCACCTCTCCACTGCATCAACCCACTTACCGCCTACACTTTATGAAGCTGCATTGTTGCTGGCTGGCTAAAGCATTGTAATCTCTCTCTCTCTCTCTCTTGTGCATGTAATGTGGCAATGGTTTCAGAGCAGCCGGATCGTTTATGACACGGTTGCGGCCAGGTGCTCTTAGCAGATTGCCTCATGATGCAGATCGTGAACTGTGGGACACGTTTGTAAAATCTGTATCACACCTATCACGCTTGTGTACCGAGCCAGTGTGAAGCCAATCACAGCTTCGACCGATCTTGAAGCCTGACAAATGACGGACACTTTGGAAGTCAGATTTCAGGCCAAGGTATCCTGCTGGCCCGTGACGAGGTTTCTTGCTCATCGAGCTTGCAATTTATCCTTTGTTGTGGCTTCAGGGCTGCCCTGAAGCCTTCTTGCAGGGTGACTACGGTGTCGCTGACACCCTACTTGAAGTTCTAGACGAGTACTGTCACCAGCAAGGCTTGTCAGCACAACGTTGCCGGCTTTTCCACGACGGGAGGCCGCTGGCTAAGAATAAATTGTTGGGACAGGTAAAGCTATCCATGGGCAATCTGCAAGCTGGTAGCGCCAGTGTAAAAATGCAAGTTACGTCTGTGCAGATCCCCTACAATGCACTAGGCATAACACGCATTGATGTCGAAGTCAATCAGCCACCTCTCGCATTTTTCCTCCAACATGTCTTCCAGGGAACACGGCTCCTTTTACGTGATCTCACGCCAAGGGTGTGGCTGGCGATTGCAGAGGCTTTTAGCAAGCATGATGAGATTGTGCGCATGACGATGGACACTTACTTGCTGATTGACATGCTCAGCCTCAAGCCATATGAATGTTTTCCAATCAGCAGTTCAAGTATGCAAGATGGCTTGACAGGCGCTGTTTTCAAATCAGCTAGGCAAGCCATGCATCCATTGCTGTTGCTCCTTCAACTTCTGCAGAATCCGTCTGCGCTGCCTCGCCTGTCAGCACAAACCCAGCCAGCAGAACAGTGCTCAATGGAAGCTGATCAGCCTGCAGCACAGGGCTGCTCACAGGAGGCCCAATCCACTGGTGACAGTCTGGCTGAATCAGCACAAGCAATCAAGCTTGCTCCACCCCATGACAACTTGGGCGCACCCATGAGGGGTGATCAAAGTGCTGCCGACATTGCCATTCAGCTCATGCGTGTCTTGGTGACCTCCTGCAAGCTGGCTAGCTTGATACGTGTCGAAGTCGTCAGCCCTGCTGCTGAGTCTGCACAAATGCTTCTTTTTCGAGCCATTCATCTTCTGCAGCCTACTGTCACAGATAGCCTTAAACGCCATGATTCTGTGTGTTCCCAAAATGGGAATGCAGATGACTCACCAGAGCTGCAAAAATTGTATGTCAGAGTAGTGCAAGTCATCATGCCTGGCTTCAAGCAGGCACTGAAAATCATCAAGCAGATGACAGATCCTAATCTGAGTGCTGAGCCCAAGCTAGAGTTGAGCGAGGCATATGCAGAGTATAGCCTTTCAACACTTCAGATGTTGTTCACGTCAGGCCGTCGGCAAGACCGGAAACATGCAGTCGATGAAATGCTCACGCTAGGTATGTCTCCTTTGCGTACACTCCCATGAGTCAGCGTTTTTGTGGATTTATGTATGAACCATGCATGTGCAACAGACCTCGTGACAAGACTTCGTGTTTGCATATTCGCTGCTTGATGTTGTCCAAGCGGCATGAGCTTATGCTGGTGCAGGCATTTTGCCTCTGATTATAAGCTGCCTGGAGCGCACCACAGTCAGGGGATATCAGGCATTCTGTATCCTGTTGGTCCTTGTGGAGGACGATAAGCGCAAGCAGGCTGCTTTGGCACATCTGCATGGCATGCTGCATCTGTCCAAGATGCTGCAATCAGTCATGGTGGACAGCAGGGCTACAGACAGTCGTTTCTCAAGTAAGCCTTAAAGCGTACCTAATGCCAGCTTGAAGACTGTGCAAAGCCAAGCTTGGCTACCAGCGTTGTGCCAATCGTGCAGGGACACACATGACTGCTGACTGTCACAGTAACAGTGCTGTGAATGTGCAGGTTCAGAAAGTAGAGCAGCACGCCCATTGAGCCACATTATGCAGCACAACCTGCAAGTCTCGGTGAAAACTGCACAGCTTCTGCAGGACCTCCTCAGTCATGACCCCTTTTCTCGTCAGCCTGTCACTGTCAGCCACAGCAGCTGTGTGCAAGCTGCACTGCCTGCTGGGGCCTCACCCAGCAGCCCCACCGGCCTCAGAAGCACCAGTGCAGGGGATCAACAGAGCCCAGTTGGTGCTGAAAATGGTGACAATGCATCTGACAGTCAGCCAGAAGAAGGTGGGCGGACTCGTGCTGTGCTGCCATTGCTCATTTCCCCTGCCACCCTGCCGGTCTCTTGTCCTCACACATTGATGAGTTCTCAACACATGGCAGAGTTGCAGCACACAATCATACGTGGCTTGAATGCTTGGATATGTGTCACTCAGCAAGCTGTACCTGCAAAGTGCTTGTGTGAGATTCTTGATGGAGCTTGTTGACATTCTTCATTGTTATGTGCCATCAATTGCACCTGTAAATCCCATAAATGCACCTGGTCCATTGCTGAAATCTCAATCAAGGCATCCTCTGATATCTGCAACGTTGTGTGGTTGCAGTGCTTAACTGGTGTACACCGTCAGCAGTAGCATGGGGCCAAATCCAAACAATAGCCTGCAGAGCTGCAGCATGCATTCACTGGGCTCAGTCGGAGATTGCAACCCTGGACCAGTCACAGCACAGCACATTATCCCTGTACAACCATCTGATACACCAGCTGGTGATGCTGCTGCATGACTTGCTGCTGGGTCACATGGCAGACCCCAAGCTGGACCTGCAACGCACCTTTGCAGCTGGCCTGGTTCCATTGATGCATCAGTGGAAGGCCTGGGCGCCGTCCGGCGGCCCTTCGCTTGCCAAGTTGACTGCATTGGGGAGTGCCATGCTGAAGCACTTGGCCAGTGATGCATCTCTCACCCAGCTTGATGAGTGCGACCCGCACTGGTGGACCCTCTCTGCAGTGTACTTTTATCGAGTGCACAGCATCTGGGAGCTCCTGGGTGAGCACTCTCTTGATGCGCTTGGGCAGGCTGTTGCTCAGCCTCTGCATCTCGTAATTCCCATGTAGTTCTCACAACCCTGTCACCTATGTACAACCTAGTTGACTAGCTAGAGGTTTATTTTTCCTCCTCTGTGCACTCACGTATCAGACTGTTCTGCTTGGCTGATAAACTGTGTTCCATGTCAAACCAGGTTTGCAATGCTTTGTCCTTACACCCAACAACAATGACTGCTATGCCACATGTAATCTTCATGATTGACATGGTTGCCAGGACAGATCTTACGGACAAGCAACAGTGTTTGCAAACTACTCAGGTGCATAATAGAATGTATATTGACTGCAAAAGCCTAGAAGCCTGACACCAAATCGGTTTCATGCAGAAACCATGTCTGTCTGGGACGATAGACACACTGACTCACCAGACAAGGGGCAGATCCCAGTCATCACAAGTGCAGCAATCAAGGCCCTCCATAGCATTCCTCAGCTGGGCATGGATGGCTGGCATCTGGTCATGCATGCCGCCATCCTGACAGGCTTTAGTGCTGTGATGACCAGCCATCCCAGCTTGGCAACACGCCTCACTGCATGTGCTGTCATGGCAAATACCTGCTACACAGCCACGGTATTGTCCAGGGATCTGTCGCAAATGGGCTACTTACAGGATGCAACGCAGAGTTCATTTTTGTGCGCTACTCTGGTCAATCACCAGGACATGGTACTCAGAATATACAGACTCATCCAAGAGGGCCTGCAGGTCTGCCTCTTTCATGCCGACTTCCTAGCCCCTTCTGATGTACACTGCCCTTTTGTGTGCTGCTGTGCACCTCGTGCACTGCCTGATGTGCAAAGCACTACAGTCAATTCCACTGCATTGCTGCTGTGGCAAGGTCACCGCCTATCTGCAATCTATGCGTTTCCAGGATGTGATGCCATGTCAGTGTTGCCTGTAGGTGCAACAACCATGGTCTCAGGATCACTGTCGGGCTTTGACAGAAGCACTTGACAGAGCTGCGCTTTTCTGTGGAAAAGTAGCAGTAGCCTTACCCCAGGTTGTCACCTTACCACTCTTTTTTTGGCTCTTGAGATGCAAACAATGCTGCATTTGTCCATAGCATGGTTGCTTGCGTGAGTGCTTGCGGCATATGTAACCATGAGTTGTAGCGCCGTGGTTTGCAAGCAGGGATGAAGGCATTTCAATGCTCAAACCCACATGGGGTTTCATTGTGTTATTCTTTTGTTTGCTGCAGCCCCCGCAGGCAATCGTGGACCTGCTATGTGATGTGTTGAAGCGGCTGCCAGATGTCAGTGGCCTCGCACGCACAGACATGTCACGCTTTAGCCTGCTCAAGGCAGCTCTGTCCATGCTGTCAGCAATGAGAGACTTCACAGACCTTACTGTTCCTCAGGTACATCTTCCTTCTTGGTTCTGCTGACTCTTAGACCTTGTGTCAATTTGTCTGATGTAGTAGAGTGGCTTGCGTATCAAATCCAGTCTCGTGAAACAAGAAACTCAGCATGTTGCGTAGTCTGCTTTGCTCAAACCCTCAAGAGCTTCTTGTTGATGCTCACACCATGTCTTTGTGGCTGTGCAGAACATTTTTCCATTGGGCTTGTACCAATGGATGGTGGTCCAGCACCACCAAGACTTGTCATCTGCTGAGTGTCTGCAAGAAGAGGGGCTAGTGCTGTTGAGTGGACTGTGCATCCTCCAAGGACTTCTGGATGCTCAGAGCGCGAGCGAGGGCGGTCTTGCTGTTGCTGATTGGGAGGGCAGCCTTGGCTATTGGGCTGGCGTGTTAGCCAACCTTGGGCGTGCAGACCTTGACAACTCCTTATACAAGGCTGGGGCAGCTCAGATGACCGACGGTGCAATCAAGGCTTACATCCGCATACTACGTACGTGCCATCTTTGTCCCCTCTGCATAAGTGTAGTCAACGCACTTTGAGCAATGAGAATCGCTAAAATATGTTGTCTCTCACAGATGGCAGGCATGTATTTTTGTGAAACCTGTGTTCATACAAGCCATGTTGCAGCAGTGCATTGGTTGGCATCATGACCTGCAAACCATGCAAAGTGTGCATCAACTCAGCAAGTAGCAGCTTGCCTAGGATTGACAGCCACTCCCCAGGGCTTACCTCACGATGCTTGCCAGCTAATTCTGTTTGTAACACGTGGAAATGACAGTGGCACAATACGCCTGTCACATTACGCAATACGCATACCTATCCGCTTAGTCAACATGTACATGGATTGATCATCACACTATGTGGCTGCAGCTCATTACCTGGCGCTGGACTTTGGTGAGCAGATATATGAAGCAGAGAAGATGCGGAGGTCTGTTGCGCTGGCAGGCTTACGTTACCTTGCAGCCCTGATAGTACATGCAGCTCATATGGATTCTCGTGCGTCGGTAGCTCCAGAAAGCTTGACCCCCACAGAAGCTGGCAACACTTCTGTCACAGGTAGAAGGCAGGGCAGGATTGCAATGTATTGACCAGGCTCTCAGCAGCTTTGCACCCGCTGACGCTGACACAAGTTTGTCAACAGCTCCTCCTTGCACCTTCACGCATATTGCCCTGCTGTCATAATGGTGTCAAGCTTCAGCTACTATTGCCACTAAGCCAGGTGCGTTTTAGGCATATGGTGAATCACTTAGACCCACCTTGAAGCAAGGGTGCCTTCATCTTGTTCTTTAAGGCATGCCTGTGAAATACAGTCGGCGATACGCAAACCCTCTGTCTGTGAAGTTGTCAATCAGCTCTTTGTGATGCTTGCAGATGCATGCAAGGATGATGTTCTCAAGCTACTGAGGAAGGTGCAGGCGCATGAGAGCAAAGTGAAGACAAGGTTGAAGGAGCGCGCCGCTACAGTAGCCATGTACATAGGTGAAAAGCGCTGTTGTGCCATAACCAATGTGTCACTTGGGCTGGCATATGCAGTTCACTCTAACATGTCTACCTTGCACTGCTAGCTGGTTCAGACTTTTGTGTAGCAACCTCATCCTTTTTCGTTTGCAGACAATCACCTAACCTTCTGAGAGGCCTCAGCTGATCATGTGCGTTTTGCAGGGCAAATAGTGCAACAAATGCACGCTCTGTGCAAGGCCAACACATTGTGGGCTTCTGCATTTTCAGACGCTGCCCAAGATAACTCATGGTTTTTTGGTGTAAGCCTGCCAACAAACAATGAGATATACACAATACTGGGACAACATTTCTACAAGCTTTTTGTTGAGCCTGGGGTGCTGGCTGGTTGGGTGCAACAGTCCAGCGCTGTCCTTATCCAAGCAGCTCAGTTCTTCCCAAAGCTGGGTGTAAGATACTGCTGATTGTTCATGTCATGTGTGAATGCATATAACAAACTTACTGATGCTGATGGGCTCAGTTATATGGAGCCAGACTTTACCACCAGGGGATTAGACTGTGCGTGCAATGCAATGTTCAAGTCTGCTCAGCGACATGTGCATGTGATCTTGGTATTGCAAACAACACCTAGGCAGTGATAAAGTATATAACACTTTCTCTGCTGGAAGGCCCTGCATGCAAGCATTGGACTGCAAGGGTTGCTTCTGCGATGCGACATGCAGCCTGTTGCTGTAGGATTCAGAATTCTATCATCAAGCGGTTGTCAAGAAGGCAGTCTCAGACTTGAAGGGTAAGCCGGAAGTGAATACAGAGGCAGCAAACCAAGCAGCTGAGGTAGCTGGTCAGCAGCTGTTGGCTGAAGAGGAGCAACGGCAGGCCCGTGCAGCAGCCAAGAAGGCCAAGAAGCAGAGGCAGAAAGCCAAGAAGGCTCAGCCTGTCAGCTCTGTGGCTGAAGCTGTGGGCAGTCTAGACTTGGAGGCTGAGCAGGCTGTGGACTCATTAGAGCAGCCTTCACCTTCTGCTGCAAGTGCTTCCGCCACATCAGCCTTGCAAACAGATGCCAACATGTTGCAGCTCTTCCGCTGCCCAATCACAAAGGTGGCTTGTGTGCTTGTGATTGACCTTGTTGTCAGTCTGTGGTAACATGTCATGTCTTGCCCAATGTGATATTCTTTACCTGTTTTCCAACATAAGGAGGTGTTGCTTTGATGTTTGATTATATGGCCATGTTCATCAGTAGCAGGTAGCATCAAAGACAAAGGTGACTGTTGCAAGCAGAAATCACACTGCAGGTCTTATGAATAGTGCTATTTTGCGTGTGCTGAATGCACAGCACTGCAGCCGGTACATCAGTTATGGAAGTGAGGCTCCGGGCTGCCGCCTTAGGAGGCTCCCGTTATGATCGCTGAAAAGCGTAAACTTTTGTTTTATTTTCTCTTCTTATGGAAGTGAGCATGTGCAAATGCAGGCGGTGATGGTGGAGCCTGTGATAGCTGCAGACGGGCACACATACGAGAGGGCCGCCATGCAGCACTGGCTGCAGCACCACCCCACCTCCCCGGTCACCCAGGCCCTGCTGCCCCACACCCGTCTGGTCCCCAACCTCCTCATCAAGGGTGCCATTGCAAGCCAGCGGCAACAGCTGAGTCAAGCAGCTCGTGAGTTGCGACACTGACTGGTGTTTGTTGCAAGCCACCAGAGGTCAGTGTCCTGCCCATCTGGTTTCAAAGATTTATGCATGCCATCCAGAGGTAGCCAATCTTCTGCATGCTGCATTGCTTCTCTGACCAACACCACCTTGCCATGTGTGTACTGAAAAGCACAACAGGTTGGCATGCTTCAGTGTCGCACTCAATGCATGTCTTTCTTGGTTGTTGGTCCCACAATTATGCACCCTGGGAGGTGTGTATAGACAAATGGCTTACTGCAGTCCTTGTAGTAGTTCTTTGTATTAACTTGTGGGTTTTAATGACAATGCTGCTTTCAAGAGTCTCAATCTGGGTCTGCAGTACAGGTGCAGCCATAGCCATGCAGAGGTGGGTCTGGGACAGTCAGACTGGTGTTGACCCACAAGCGTCCACTGCAAGGTGATGATGAATGCATCGATGGCTAGTGGTTCACATCCACATCCGCGCTCCACATCCCCTTGTCTTGCTGGGATGTGTGTCATTTGCGCAAGCAATTTGCGCCATTTCACATCAGCCTGCACTGAAGGGCAAGCATGAAGAATGATGTGCCTGAGCCTGCTGCCTCTGTGACAGTCATTGACAGGCAGTGATGGTGGACCTTGTGACAGCTGCAGACGGGCACACGTATAGAAGGTGCGCCATGCAGCACTGGCTGCAGCACCACACCACCTCCCCGGTCACCCAGGCCCTGCTGCCCCACACCCACCTGGTCCCCAGCCTCCTCATCAAGACTGCCATTGCAAGTCAGTGCCAAGGTACATAGATGTAGCATGACAATGATGGGGACAGAGCATGACAGTCAGGCAGCAATGGCTGACTTAGCTGCTATTGATTGCAAGACAGGTGTGCCAAGCTCCTACTCTCAACGCCACGAACAATATGTATGCGCCTGCTTTACTGTCATATCAAGACATGTCTTGCCCCCATATGCGCCTGCTTCACTGTCATATCAAGACATGTCTTGCCCCCATATGCTGGCCTTCTTGATACGCAGCTTGTCTGTACAGCTACATGTGCAACAAACTGTCTGGCTGTGCAAATCATTGTCCTGTTTGTCATGTCAGTACTGACTATTCTGCGGCTGCAGGTTGATAAGAGAGGCATGCACATGAATATGAGAAAGAGCAGCAACTGCCTGTTTAGCTGCTGCTACAACCCAACGTGAGCGGTCTGCTGCATACTTGCAGCAATGTCAGCATGCTTCTACAGTGGGAGGAGTGGCAGATGGGTGGCTTGACAATCTTGGTGCAAACAAGCTGCTGATATCTTCTTCAAACTTGCTTTGAACATCTGATGACATGTAATGTTGTAGGCTGAGTTGTTTTTGCTTGTTGAGAAAAGACACAGTTGTGACAATTCCCGTGTGGCTGCTATGTTCTGAAATGGACAGCTTGGGGCTGCCGCCTTAGAGGCTCCTTTTATGATTGCTGAAAAGCATAATTTTCCCCCCCTGAAGTGATCAGGTCTGCTTACAGTAAAGCTGAAGTGCCATAGGCTTTATACGTCCGTCAGCATCCATTGCAGTGAGCTAGACTTTCAAGCGACACTCAGAATTCTCTCATGCTTGCACATAGTGTGTTCAGCCCCCTGTGTAGAAGCTCTTCGAGACTAGACAGGCATTACATGTACCAGGGTACAATGAGCTTTAGGGCATCTAATGCGCAATGTGGGATTTTGCCCTACAACATTACACAGCTTCATAGCGGACATCCAGACACAGTGCTGTTCCTTACATTCTTGCACCTTCAAGTTGATGATGTCGAATAAGATCAATAATTTTATGCACTAATCACTGTCAGTAGCATTGGCAAAATTGTAGCCAAATCGTACTATCTACAATGTGTTGGGGCCTATTTGACCTTGAGTGACACACGACTTTGAGGGTTAATGCCAAAAGCACTGATTCAGAATATCTCATTTGAAATCTATGCTGGAATGTGTAGCAGCAATGCGCATCATAGCTGACATGTCTGCAACTTCGTACGCAAATAATGATGCAAGGTTTCTGAGCAGTGCTTATACACCTCTAAATGTAGATCCAATGCATATGCTTGAAAAGACCACATCACAACAATTCTTGTGTGAACTGCATATATGCAACCAAAATTTATAGGAATAGTTGTCAAGATCTTCAAGCTGTCAGATCTTTGCTGCTGACCTTTGGACTTTGAGTCTGGCATAGTCCAGTCAGCCATTGTGACGGTCCTTGCAAAGATATGTGAGCTTGGGTGGGCAGCAAGGCTAGCGCTCAGCAGTCCCCTATGTTTTAGGGCGTCAAGACTAGGCCAGGAAGTCATAGCGCCTCCAGACAGGCGTCCTGTCTTGCTTCAACTTGTTTGATGTTGGCACCTTGGTCTTTCCTGCACATTGTGAACGCTTGTCAGCTGCAAGTTTGCTGGGCAGCTTGCACCAATGCAGTGCAGCTCAGCCACTTGTATCAATATTGGCAGCATATGCACATCACTGACTGGCATTTCCTTGCCTCTTGGGTAGCAGAACTTGATAAGTACAAGGATAGAGGGAGGTAGTGTTTGTTTGTATTCACCTGTGCAATGAATGTGGTCAGTCTGCCAGTCACGAACCCACTCATGCAGCTCTCTGCCGTCATCAGGATGCTGCGTGATATGGTGGACCCAGGTGTGCTTCTTCAGCAAGCGCCTGGTGAGCAGGCAGGCCAGGTCACCCCGGGTGGCTGGCCCTCTGGACCCCTCCTGCTGGTCAAACGCCCACTCATCTGTGACCCCATCGCTCCACTGCACAACCTGCAGCCACCAAACTGTTTGTCAGTGCCTGCACCGGCCCTGGTGTGGCAACAATGCTCCCTGTTGAGCGCAGTTGCAGCACTGGAAAGAAACAGCACAAAACAGCAGCGCACACATCAAAGAGTAGCTGGCAATATGACGTGTTGCAACAGCAGACAAAAGATCCCAGAAGTGGTGGCATTGTCACTTGCACATGCCAAGTGTGCACTTAATGCTGCATCCTCATTGCGAGGCAGGGAGCCGGAGGCTGCAGTGGCAGTGGCACTGTTACTGTCTGTGCTACAGGCGGAGCAGAAGCAGAGGAATGACACCAGAGGCAGCATTGTCCCATCCAGCACCAGCAAGACAGCTGCTGGAGGAGAAACTGCTGCCTCTGGTGTCATTTCTCTGCTTCTCCTCAGTCTGTAGCAGAGACAGTGATACTTGTTTCACAACAATGCATGGAGGTCATCATAGGGAAGCAGCAATATGTGTGTTACACATGATCAGTCATGCCATGCTCTTTACTGTGTCAGGGTCTGCCCAAGACACTGCTGATAAGACAAAGGTAGCCAAAAATGTCTGGAAGGTTCACAACGTGGGATTTGGGGCCCAACAGTCACTGGGTACCCACCTGTTCTGGAGAAGCCTGGCGTAGGGGGGCAGGCATGGGGCCCAGCCGAGAGAAGACAGGAGCACGTGCACTGGGCACATCAAGGGGGGTCTCAGGGGGGGTGTTGGGGCTGGAGGGCCCACTGCTCCTGTTTGACTGAGCTGGTGGGACTGCTGAGGCGGGACAGCTGCTAGAAGGGGAACCACTGCCACTGCTCTCACTCCTCTTCTTCTCCTCAGCCTGTAGCAATGTCAGCGACAGCTACATTACAACACTGCATGGAGGTCATCGTACACAAGCAGCACTGTGTTTGATGCCTCATGCTCTGTCATATCATGCTCTTTGTCCTCTACTGGACATTTTGGGTACTCTGCTCACATGGTCAAGGTAGACAAACATGTCTGGAACATTCACATCGTGGGATTGGGGCCCAAGAGTCACTGGGGACCCACCTGTGCTGGAGAAGCCTGGCTTGTGGGAGCAGGCATGGGGCCCAGCCGGGAAAAGACGCTGCGGCAAGATTTGGGCATATCAAGTGGGGTATCAGGGGGGTTGTTTGGGCTGCAGGGCCTTCGGCCTGTGTCTGACTGAGTGGGCAGGGCTGCTGAGCCGGGACAGCTGCTAGACGAGAAACCGCTGCCACTGCTTTCACTCCTCTGCTTCTCCTCAGCCTGTAGCAGTGACAGTGACAACTTTACAACACGGCATGAAGGTCAACATATGGAAGCAGCAATATGCCTGATTCACAAGTGGTCTGTCGTGTGCTCTTTGACTGTCCAGCATTGTCCACAACTCTGCTCACATGGCAAAGGTCGACGAACATGTCTGCAAGGTTTACATTGTGGGATTGGGGCCCAACAGTCACTGGGTACCCACCTGTTCTGTGAAAGCCTGGCTTGTGGGGGCAGGCATGGGGCCCAGCCGAGAGAAGACAGGAGCACGTGCACTGGGCACATCAAGGGGGGTGTCAAGGAGGGTGTTAGGGCTGGAGGTCCTCCTGCCTGCGTCTGACTGAGCAGGTGGGACTGCTGAGCCGCGACAGCTGCTAGAGAAGCTGCCACTGCTTTCACTCCTCTGCTGCTCCTCAGCCTGTTGCAGTGACAGTGACACTATCGTACAATGCTGCATGGAGGTCACCATATGCAAGCAGTAATGTGTCTGTTTTACACATGGCACAGTTAGACATCACCTTCTGTAGGGCTCACATTGTGGGATTGGGGCCAAACAAATGCTGAGCACTCACCTGATCTGTAGCAGTGTGGCTTGTGGGAGCATGCATGGGGCCCAGCCGGGAAAAGACACTGCGGCGAGCTTTGGGCAGATCAAACGGGGTGTCAGGGGGGGTGTTAGGGCTGCAGGGCACACTGCTGCTGTCTGACTGAGCTGATGGGACTGCTGAGCCGGGACGGCTGCTAAAGAAGCTGCCACTGCTGTTATTCCTCTGCTTCTCCTCAGCCTGCTGCAGTGACAGTGACACTATCATACAATGCTGCATGGAGGTCACCATATGAAAGCAGCAATATGTCTGCTTTACACATGGCACAAGTACACATCACCTTTTGTAGGGCTCACATTGTGGGATTGGGGCCAAACATTTGCTGAGCGCTCACCTGATCTGGAGAAGCGTGGCTTGTGGGAGCAGGCATGGGGCCCAGCCGTGAAAAGACACTGCGGCGAGCTTTGGGCATATCAGGTGGGGTATCAGGGGGGTTGTTAGGGCTGCAGGGCCTTCGGCCTGTGTCTGACTGAGTGGGCGAGACTGCTGAACCGGCATGGCTGCTAGAGGTGGAACCGCTGCCACTGCTTTCGTTTCTCTTCTTCTCCTCAGCCTGTTGCAGTCACCATGACAACCCATTGACAATGCTGCATGCAGGTCACTCGAGGAAGCATGGATTGCACATCTGTGTCTAGACACAGATCTGTTTCACCTCAGAAAGGTATGCGACTGCATACTGCAGCAGCACAATTATCAGGTATGTTCACATCCAAATCACATGTCTTGGGCATACCACTGAAGGCACATTCCACACATGGCACCATGCGCACACAGCCAAACAAACACAATTCTCTGGCAGGTCTCACCTGAGGCTGAGGGGCAGACAGCTCCAGTTGCCAGCCTTCTGGTTTGGCCGGGACAGTTGGCATGTCCTGTGAAGCGGGCTGTGATGTTGCTGGGCCACAGCGTGCTTCTATGCACTCCTCAGCTTTCCTGCAAGCATTGCAACCAAGATCACTGAAGATGTTGGAGCTGTGTATTTGATTGATCAGTCACCATTTGCGTCAAGGTCTCAAGAGGGGCAACAGTAGCAACTGCAACTGCACATTGTGGTGCCAAAGGGATACATAGGAAAGCTGGTGCACTTGCGTCCTGCCTGAAGGATGACGGCAACAGACAGAAGACAGCAGACATGAGAGAAAGTGCCAGCGAACCTGCTGTTACAGTCGTGACAACAATCAACAGGACGCACAACAATGCCCATTTAGTCGCTTGCAGATATCAGCTAGCAAACACAGGGCTGCTGTGTTATGGGTATGCAAGGTGATGCTGACCTGGAGTCACTGGCTTCAAGGCCAGTAGCCTGCCTGCCCTCCCAGTCACCCTTTGCCTTCATGGTCTGCTTATCAAGCCCAGAGCTCTGCTGCTGTTGAGCCTGCAAAGAACACATGCTTGAACACATCATGAGCACAATTGAGACTTAACTTGTAAATAGTGTGCGGACAAAATATAGCAGTATGAAACATCTAGTCGTGCTGACCTAGATGAGCAGACATAGTAGCCCATGCAATATTTTGTAGATCAAGCACAGAAGCAGTTGTTGATGACAGCAGTACATGATTCTGACTTTGCACCTGGGGCTGTGCTTGCACGTGTGGAGCTTGCAAGCCAGCTTGAGGGCGCTGCAGGTTAGGTTGGCTATCTTCTGCAGGCCTCCTCTCATCTGCAGAGGCAACTGGAGGGATTGCTGAATCGGCATGGCTGCTGGAGGAGACACCGCTGCCACTGGTGTCATTGCCTTGCTTCTCCTCAGCCTGTAGCAGTATCAATGACACTTCTGTCATAGCATCGACACGAAATAAACCATGTGGGAGCATTTATTGCACAGATACATGTCTGAAACACATACACTCTGTCTGAAAAATACAAAACTGCACCATTCTACAACAATGCACCTGTCTCAAGCATCAGTGACATGCGTTCACACTGCAATCCAATGCATTAAACAATTTAGACACGATGAAGTTGCAGACACCCTAAATGATACTGACAAACATCAGGAGGCAGTAGGCATGTACCACCTGGCAAAGGTTGCACAACCGGAGTTGTGAGAGCAAACACACAAACCAGGTGTCCTGTGTACCTGGGGCTGAGCTTGCGTGTGTGGGGCTTTCAAGCCAGGTTGGGGCTGCTGCAGGGTGGAGTGGCTCTCTTCTGCAGGCCTCCTCTCAGAGCTGCCAGCAACCTTGGGCCCAGCTGACCTGTTTGCCTCCTGCTCCACCATGAGCCTGCAGACACATTGCAACATCAGCAGATCTATAGATGCCAGACAGAGGCCTTTTTGGAACCCTAGCAGACGCACAGTCAGAAGACCTATGGCAAAGGTAAGACAGTCAAAGGCATTGCTGTTTGCAGTCTCTGTCATGCCAGGGTTTTAGAGATGGTGGGGCAGAAGCATGCATGGCGCCCCATTGCATACACGTGATATGCTGTGTTTAATATACAGCAATGGGTACTAAGCACACAAGGGTTGACCAATGTTGGTTCTTACGTTTCACAACAGGTTTTACGTTGATGCACAAAGTACACCTTGCGCCGCGAAATGGTTGCGCATGAGGTGGCAAGCCAATGACTTTGCAGCGAATGAACAGCAAGATCAATGCATAGCCAAATATAGTATTTGGTATTACCAAATCTGCTGCTGCATTGCAGAATGTTGCAAAGCAGGGCATAACACAGTGAATATATTGTCACAAGCTAGCACACACAGGCCTGCTGTGTTGTGGTATGAAAGGTGATGCTGACCTGGAGTCATTGGCTTCAGGGCCAAGAGCCTGCCTGTCCTCCTGGGCAGCCCCTGCCTCCACACTCTGCTCAGAGCTCTGCTGGTGCTGCTGAGCCTGCAAAGTACACATCACACGCTGGAACACACAGTCAACCAATGTGAAGGAGAGGTCTTGCTTATGCGTGGTGCATAGACAAACCAATAACGATGTAACAACTTCTTATGCTGGCAAAATCAGGAGGCAGAGTATCTTATGTGCTACCTGGGAAATAAAGCACAGAAGGAGTTGTTGGTGACAGTAGAACACAGACGTGACTGTGTACCTGGGGCTGTGCTTGCACTTGACAATGTGGGGCTTGCAAGCCAGGTTGGGGACGCTGCAGGTGTGCCTGGTCTTCTTCTGCAGTCCTCCTCTCATCTACAGAGGCAACTGCAGGGATTGCTGACCTGGAACGGCTGCTGGAGGGAACAACCCTGCCACTAGTGTCATCCCTCTGCTTCTCCTCAGCCTGTAGCAGTATCAATGACACTTACGTCATAGCATTGAACTTATCATGTGGAAGCATTCATTGTACAGATATATGTCTGAAACACACATGATCTGTCTGGAGTATGAGAGCTGATACCATGGGATAGGCCTGAGCCATGGCAGGAATGCGTATTTATGCCAGCACCCATCAGGGTATGTCTTGTACACCAAGCCAATCGCAACAAAGCTTAACAGATAGTGCATCTGTCTGAGTGTCAGGTGACATGCGTTTACACTGCAACCCACCAATGCAGTGGACCATGCAGCCTTGATGAAGTCACAGACACCCTCAACTGTACTGACAAAGATCAGGATCATAATATCCCATGAGACATCTCCAAAATTGAACAGAAGGAGGTTATGGTGCAAAAACCAGACAAACTTGATTGTGTAACTGGATCTATGCTTGCATGTGTGGGGCTTGCAAGCTAGCTTGCAGCTGCTGCAGGAATGGGTGCCTTACTTCTGCAGGCCTCATCTCACAGCTGCCAGCAAGTGGGTGGCCAGCTGACCTGTTTGCCTCCAGCTCCACCATGAGCCTGCAGACACAGCGCAACATCAGCACACTTGAAGATGCCACACAGAGGCCGGTCGGGAACAGACCTGGTAGAAACAAGTCAATTTGGAAGAGGGGTGGCAATGGCATGTCAGAGGTTACGTGGTTTAGGTAAGACAGTTTGACAAAGTAGCGAAGGAACAGCAAGATCAAAGCATAGGCAAATATTCCAAACCTGCTGCTGCAATGCAGAAACAGGGCACGACGCAACCATGCAATCACAAGCTAGAACATAGGCCTGGTTTGTTGTGGTAAGGAAGGTGACGCTGACCTGAGGTCATTGGCTTCAGGGCCAGTAGCCTGCCTGCCCTCCCATTCAGCCCCTGCCTCCATGCTCTGCTTCCCAAACCCAGAGATCTGCTGATGAGCCTGCAAAATACACATCACCTGTTGGAACACACAATCAACCAGTGTGAAGAAATCTTATGCGGTGTGCATAGACAATACAACAACAGTGAAACAACTACTTGTGCTGGCAAAGTTCAGGAGGCACATGTGCTACCTTGTAGACGGAGCACAAGAGCATTAAGTGATGACAGCAGTACACAACTTTGACTTTGTACCTGAGGCTGTGCTTGCACGTTGGCTTTCAAGCCAGGTTGGGGCTGCTGCAGGGTGGAGTGCCTCTCTTCTGCAGGCCTCCTCTCAGAGCTGCCAGCAACTGGGTGCCCAGCTGAAGTGTCTGCCTCCCACTCCACCCGCCTGCAGTTACAAGCCCAGATCAGCAGATCTACACATGCCAGACAGAGGCCATTTGGGAAAACCCCTAGCAGAGGCACAGTCAGAAGACCTATGGCAGAGGGATGACAGTCCAATGCATTACTGTGCGCAATACCTGTCAGGCCAGGAACTGCCAGAGATGGTGGGGCAGAGGTATGACAGCGCCTGATGCAGTATGCTGTATAGCATTGAATACTAAGCACAACAAGGATTGATTGATGCTGATTTCCACATTCATCACTGTTGCAAGGTTTGATGCACAAAGCATACCTTGCACCACAAAGTCTGTGCGCATGAGGTGACAAGCCAACAATTTTGAAGCAGATGAACAGCAAGATCACTGCTTAGCCAAGTAATTCATATCTGCATCACAGTACGTTGGCATGACACAATGATTGTCAGCTAGCACACAGGCCTGGTTTGTTGTGGTAAGCAAGGTGACGCTGACCTGGAGTCATTGGCTTGAGGGTCAGCAGCCTGTATGCCCTCCTGGTCACCCTTTGCTTTCATGCTCTGCTTCTCAAATCCAGAACTCTGCTGCTGCTGAGCCTGCAAAGCACACCACCCTTCAGAACTCACAATCAGGCAATGCACAGAGATTCCCTACCAACGCAGTGGACAATGCAAACAGGGTAAAAGTTCATACAACCCTGATTTCACCAGCAAAGATCAAAAGGCACAGTAAACCATTTGCCATCTTACACACCCACGCACAAAAGCAGATGTTGGTACCAGCCATACATAGATCAGACTTGGTACCTGGGGCTGTGCTTGCACATGTGGAGCTTGCAAGCCAGCTTTTGAGCGCAGAAGGTCTGGCTGGCTCTCAGTTGCAGGACTTCTGTCTTTCACAGGGCTGCTCTTGGTTGCAGGGCTGCCAGCAACCTTGGGGCCATCTGGCCTGTTTGCCTCCAGCTCCACTGTGAGCCTGCACACACAAGGCGAGATCAGAAGACCAACAACAGAGGCCAAAGAGGAGGAGCCTGGGCAAAAGCAGAAATCCCAATTTGTAGCCAAAACCAAACTTCAACATATGATTGATGACTTGATTGCGTGACACACTCATCACAATTGCACCGTTGGTTTTCAAAGTAGAATTTGCACTGCAAAGTGTTTATGCATGGACAACAGAGGGGTTTTACAGTCAGGTGCTTGAACAGCAAGCAGCCATGCATGCAAACTAATGTTGGTCAAGTTTGATGCATGCAGTGTGCGGTGCAAGCAAGACCAAGACATGAATGCTGGATGTACATCACCTCTCAACATGGGCTTGGGCTTCTTGCTTGTGCTCTTGAGCGCTCTTCAGGCTGCACTGCAGACCTGCCATCTGCCCATCCAGAACCTCCCTTTCGCTGCTGGCCTTCATCAGCTG
>JAABUK010001161.1_pt1 | contig 51240 bp, 42 predicted proteins | sample 5559141 | NCBI WGS metagenome assembly JAABUK01 (sample SAMN10711869, study PRJNA513367) | rock metagenome | isolation source: Antarctica rocks | place: Antarctica: Victoria Land, Pudding Butte nord | collected 2016-01-03 | reverse complement strand
GCCGGGTGGTTTCTCCACAGCTAGGACACGTAGGCAAATCAGGCAGAAGAGGCGTAGTAGACATGACACAGTATAGCCCAAAATTAAGATAGCCCACAATTAAGGCCGATGTAAAATCGACACTCCCCGGGCGGCACTCTCGTTGACAACCTTCTGCCGTGTGGGGTACACTCTTTGGCAATCAGCAGACCCGAACCGAACTCGATAAAGCCGCGTCTTTCCCCATTTAGACCCACACGTTTTCTCGAATATAACTCTCATGCACTCAGAAATCATGCACACAGGAGCAGCGCTATCATGCAGGTGACCAAAGAGGCCCTTGACCCGTGTCAAGTCGCCCTCACGATTGAAGTAGAGCCGGACAAAGTCGGTCAGGCATTTGACCGTGCCTACCGCGAGTACGGCAAATATGTCAGCGTCCCCGGCTTCCGCAAAGGCAAGGCCCCCCTATCCTTTGTCAAGCAGCGCGTTCCCGAGGCCGATGTCCGGCAGCGCACCGCCGAAATGCTGGTGGAACCCGCCTATGCCGAGGCGCTGGAACAGGAAGGGGTGGAACCGTTCGCCCTGCCCAAACTGGAACTCGTGCAGCTTGCCCCTGATGACAAGCCGTTTATCTTCAAAGCCGTCGTTCCCCTGCGCCCCGAAGTGGAGCTGGGCACGTACACCGGGCTGACCGTGGAAAAGAAGAAGTACACGCTGACCGACGAGAACGTGGACACGCAGCTTGACCTGATGCGGCAGCGGGCCGCCGAGTATCCCATCGCCGAGCGCCCCGCCGAGACCGGCGATTTAGTGGTCGCCGAGCTGTCCGCCCTCGTGGACAACCGCCCTGAAGCCGCCGAAGCCCGGCCAACGATGATTGAAATCGGCTCGGACAATATCCCCGGCTTTGATGAGCAGCTTGTCGGTATGAACAAGGGCGACGAAAAGACGTTCGCGCTGACCTACCCCGAGAACTACCCGGATGCGGAGCTTGCAGGCCAAGACGTCGAGTTTACCATCGTTGTCAACGAACTCCACGAAAAGAAAGTGCCGGAGCTTGACGACGCGCTGGCGTCGAAGCTCTCCAATGGCCGCTACGAGACGCTGACCGCGCTGAGAGCCGACCTGCGGGCAGACCTTGAAAAATCGCTGGCACAGAGCAGCGAAAGCGAAGCAGATAGCAGCCTCCTGGACCAGATCATCGAAGGCTCTACGGTCAAGTTCCCGCCCGTGCTGGTGGAAACCGAAGTCGATGACGACGTCAAGCAGCTTCTGGAGCGGCTGGAGCGGCAGAACGTCACTATCGACGAATATCTGGAGCGGATCGGCAAAACCCGCGAGCAGATCGTGACTGAGTTTACGCAGGCTGCCGAAAAGCGCATCCAGATTGGCCTTGTGCTGGGCAAAGTCTCCGAAACCGAGACCCTGACCCTGTCCGACGCTGATCTCGATGCCGCGCTGACTGAGCGGGCCGCGCAGGAGCGGACGACGCCCGCCGCCGTGCGTGCCATGCTGGAAAACAGCAATGGTATGGATGAGCTGCGGAACCGGGCACAGGCCAAAAAAGTGCTGGACTTTTTACGGGGATCGGCCATAATCGAAGAGAAAGAGGTCTCCGCAGACAGCGCGATAGAAGAAGACGAAGAGCCGACCGAGGCAGCAGAGCCGGCTGAAGCAACAGAGGGAGCAGCGGAATGACCTTTATCCCGACAGTAATTGAACAAAGCCCACGCGGTGAGCGTGCCTACGATCTGTGGTCACGCCTGATGAAAGACCGGATCGTCTTTATTGGCGATCAGGTTCACTCGACGATGGCGAACGTCATTGTCGCGCAGTTCCTCTTTCTGGAAAAAGAGGACCCTGACAAAGACATTGAAGTCTATATCAACTCGCCCGGCGGCGACGTGATGGCGGGGCTTGCGATTTACGACACGATGCGTCACATCAAGCCCGATGTCGCCACCACCTGTGTCGGCATGGCCGCGTCGATGGGCGCGATCCTGCTGTCTGGCGGCACAAAGGGCAAGCGGTCGGCGCTTCCGAACTCCCGCGTGATGATCCATCAGGGCAGCGCGGGCACGCAGGGCACGCCCAAAGATATGGAAATCTATATGCGGCTGGTGATGTCGTTCCAGGACCGCCTGACATCCATCCTGTCCGAAAACTGCGACCGCGAGTATTCGCAGGTGCAGAAGGACCTGGACCGCGACTACTGGATGACCGCGCAGGAAGCTGTGGACTACGGCATTATCGACCAGATGCTGACGCGATAGCCGTACTCTGCAAACGTACATTGGCCCGGCACGAATTGTGCCGGGTTCCATTTTGAAGGACACACATGGCGAGACTTGGGAACGAGCGCAACGACAGCCGCTGCCTGCTATGCGGCAAGGGCCGTGAGCAGGTGAAGAAACTCATTCTGGGCATCCACGGCGGCGTGTGCCTGGAATGCGTCGAGCTATGCAATGAGATCGTGCGAAGCGATTCGGCCCCGCCGGAAGACGCTCTGGCCCCCGTCGGCGCGATCCCAGTGCCAAAAGATATTTACCGGATTTTGTCGCAGTACGTGGTCGGGCAGGATGAAGCCAAGCGCTCGCTCGCCGTCGCTGTCTACAACCACTTCAAGCGCATCAATTCGCCCGGCGGCGAGGTGGAGTTGCAAAAAAGCAACATTCTCCTGCTTGGCCCCACCGGCAGCGGCAAAACCCTTCTCGCGCAGACCCTCGCCAAAATCCTCAATGTCCCATTCGCCATCGCTGATGCCACTTCTCTGACCGAGGCAGGCTATGTCGGCGAAGACGTTGAAAACATTTTATTGAAGCTGCTGCAAGCCGCCGACGACGGTGGGCCGATTGGCAATGTCATCAAAAACGCCCAGCGCGGCATTATCTATATTGACGAGATCGACAAAATCACACGCAAATCCGAAAGCCAGAGCATCACCCGCGACGTCTCCGGCGAGGGTGTTCAGCAGGCGCTGCTCAAGATTTTAGAAGGAACTGTCGCCAATGTGGCCCCGCAGGGCGGGCGCAAGCACCCGCAGCAAGAATATGTGCAGGTGGATACCACCAACATTCTGTTCATCTGCGGCGGCGCGTTTGACGGCATTGAAGAGACAATTGAGCGGCGCGTCCACCAGAAGTCTCTCGGCTTCAGGGCCAGTATTGAAAGCAAGCGCGACCGGCGAGCCGGGGACTTACTCGGCCATGTTCTGCCTGAAGACCTGATGCGCTATGGCCTCATCCCGGAGTTTATTGGTCGCCTGCCCGTTGTTACCACGCTTCGCGCTCTGGACCACGCGGCTTTGGTATCCATTATGACTGAGCCGAAAAACGCGCTGGTCAAGCAGTACGGCAAGTATTTTGAGTACGACGGCGTGGATTTGAAGTTCACCGAGGAAGCCCTGCACGCTATCGCCGACGAGGCCATCAAACGCTCCACCGGGGCGCGTGCCCTGCGGACGATTATTGAACAGGTCATGGGCGACATCATGTACGAAATCCCGTCGCAGCGCGAAATCCAGAAAGTCGTCATCACCGCCGAGATGGTCCGCGAGCGCGTTCTGCCCCGCCTCGTGACGACCGCCACTCCGGCCCCGCTCCAGGCGGCGTCTTAGGTCCCCTCTAAAGGTAACTATTCTATTTATGGCTCGCACCACGACCTCCACGCCTCGCGCAAAGAAAACCACGGGGCGGCGCTCCGCCGCCCCCGCACTGCCGCCTGCCGACTTTCCCGATGTCCTGCCGCTGCTTCCTATTCGGGAAATCGTTCACTTTCCCGGCATCATTTTTCCGCTCTTTGTGGGCCGGGAAAAGTCTGTGCGTGCTCTGGATGAAGCGATGGCGGGCAGCGAGCATATCCTGCTGATCACGCAGAGGCAGATGTCCACCGAAGACCCCGAACCTGAGGATTTGAATGACATCGGCATTGTCGCCGAGATTATCCAAATCCTCAAAGTGCCCGACGGCACGGTGCGCGTCATGCTGGAAGGCAAAGAGCGTGTCCGCGTCACTGAATGGCTCGAAACCGACCCCTGCTTTCAGGTACGTCTGGAGCGCCTGCCCCTGCCCCCCACCCTGCCGCTGGAAGCTGAAGCCCTGATGCGCTCGGTCATGGCCGAGTTTGAGCAGATCGCAAACACCGCCAAGAATATCCCGCCCGAAGTTGTCGTCACCCTGCTGAACATCGAAGAGCCGGGAGCATTGGCCGACCATGTCGCCTGGCATCTGCCGTCTCTGCGTGTCGAAACCAAGCAGGAGCTGCTGGAAACTCTGGACGCCGGGGAACGACTGCAAAAGCTGTCCGTGCTGCTGTCTAAAGAATTCGAAATACTTCAAATCCAGAAGAACATCCGGTCCCGCGTTGAAAAAGAGATGGGCGACACGCAGCGCGAGTTCCTCCTGCGCGAGCAGATGAAGGCCATTCAGCAGGAGCTGGGTGAGCGCGACGAACGCCAAAGCGAGGTGGATGACTACCGCACCAAAGCCGTCGAAGCAAGGCTGCCGGAAACGGTGCAGGAGCGGGTCGCCAAAGAAATTGATCGGCTGGAAAAGATGCCGTTCGGCGTCCCCGAAGGCGTCGTCATTCGGAACTACCTGGATACCCTGCTGGCCCTGCCGTGGTCCAAAGTGTCCGACGAGACACTGGATGTGGACGCTGCCGAGGCCATTTTAGACGAAGACCATTACGGCCTGCCTAAAGTCAAGGAGCGGATTTTAGAGTTCCTGGCGGTGCGGCAGCTTGCGGGAACGCTGAAAGGCCCGATTATCTGCTTTGTCGGCCCGCCCGGTGTCGGTAAAACAAGCCTCGGCAAGTCTATTGCCCGCGCCCTGGGCCGTGAGTTTGTGCGTGTGTCTCTGGGAGGTGTCCGCGACGAGGCCGAAATCCGGGGGCACCGACGAACCTACATCGGCGCTTTGCCGGGGCGCATTCTGACGGGCCTCAAGCAGGCCGGAACGCGCAACCCCGTGTTCGTCTTAGATGAAATTGACAAAATGGGTGCGGACTTCCGGGGCGACCCGTCTTCGGCCCTTCTGGAAGCCCTGGACCCGGCCCAAAATTCGGAGTTCACCGACCACTATTTAGAGGCCCCGTTTGACCTGTCCGACGTCATGTTTATCACGACGGCAAACCTCATGGACCCCATTCCCCCCGCCCTGCGGGACCGGATGGAAGTCATCACGTTTTCGGGCTACACCGAAGACGAAAAAGTGCAGATCGGGCAGAAGTTTTTGATTCCCAAACAGATCAAAGATCACGGCCTGACCGACGCGCATATTGTCATCCCCGAAGACACGGTGCGGCGCATCATCCGCGAGCATACCCGCGAGGCGGGTGTGCGCGGCTTTGAGCGCGAAATTGGGGCGCTGTGCCGCAAGATCGCCCGCCGCGTGGCCTCTGGCAAGACCGAGCTGACCACTGTCGGCGACGCCGAGCTGCGCGAAATGCTGGGGCCGCGCAAGAACAGCTACGGAGTCATGGAAGAGCTGGACGAAGTCGGCGCGGCCACGGGGCTGGTCTACACCGAGTCTGGCGGCGATGTGATCGCCATTGAAGTCTCGCCCATGAAGGGCAAAGACGGGCGGCTGATCTTGACCGGGCAGCTTGGCGACGTGATGAAAGAGTCCGCGCAGGCAGCGATGTCGTATGTCCGCTCCCGCGCCGCGATGCTGGGTCTGGCCCCGGATTTCAACGAGCATTTAGAGATACACGTTCATGTCCCCGCCGGAGCCGTCCCGAAAGACGGCCCTTCGGCGGGCATCACGCTGGCAACGGCTTTAGCGTCCGCTTTGACGGGCCGCCCGGTCCGCAAGGACCTGGCGATGACCGGCGAGATCACACTGCGCGGGCGCGTCCTGCCGATTGGCGGCCTGAAAGAAAAGGTGCTGGCCGCGCACCGAGCGGGCATTCGCACGATCATTCTTCCACTGGAAAATGAGAACGACCTGGAAGACCTGCCCGCCAACATCCGGGCCGAGATGACGTTCCATCCCGTCGCCCACGCCGACGAAGTTCTGCCGCTGGCGCTTTTGGAGAAGCCGGTAAAACAAGACAAAGAATGACACGGGGCTGAACCCCCGTGTCATTCTTCTCCTCTCCCCCATTCATCCCTCGCGTCGCCCTGTGCGACGTGGGGGCTGTTTGTGTTTTCGCCTTTTGGGTACTACATCAAAGAGACTGATTACTAGGAGAATTCACAATGCAATTAGAAAACAAAGTGGCGATTGTCACCGGCGCGGCCACCGGCATTGGCCAGGCTATCGCTATCCGCTTTGCTCAGGAGGGTGCGGCGGTCATCGTGGACTACGTCGGTAAGCCCGGCTCTGCGGATGATACCATCCAGAAAATCCACAGCGCGGGCGGCAAGGCGGCGGCGGTGGAAGCGGACGTCTCGCAGCCCGATCAGGTGGCGAACTTGATCAGCGAAGCCGTTAAGCAGTTTGGCAGTGTGGATATTCTGGTCAACAACGCCGGGATTGAGTACAAGCACCCCCTCACCGAGTTCCCATTGGATCAGTGGAACAAGATCATCGCCGTCAACCTCACGGGGCCGTTTTTGTGCGCTCAGGCAGCCGCCAATCAGATGATCAAACAGGGCGGGCCGGGCCGGATTATCAACATTTCGTCGGTGCATGAAGACCTGCCGATGCCCACCAATGCCCCCTACTGCGCCTCTAAAGGCGGCCTGCGAATGCTGATGCGGACGATGGCCGTCGAGCTGGCCCCGCATAAAATCACCGTCAGCAATATTGGGCCGGGCGCAGTGTATACTCCGATTGATGCTGATATACAGTCGCACCCCGAGCAGGAAGCGGCGCTGATGGCCGAAATTCCCCTCGGACGCTGGGGCAAGCCGGAAGAAATCGCCAGCCTCGCCACATTCCTGGCCTCCGATGAGGCCGCGTATATCACCGGAAGTACGCACTTTATCGATGGCGGGATGCTGCGTCAGGCCGGGAGCCTCTAAATGCAAGTCACACGCGAGGTCGGCCCCAGCCACCGGGGCGGCATTTACGAAGTGCCGGACACCGAGCTTGCTATCGGCAGCACCCTGGGCGGGCCAAAAGCTGTTTGTATTATCAAAGCCACCGGGGCGCTTCAGACGGTCTACTCCATCGACATCGGGCAGGCCGTCTTTGGAACCGTATTGCTGCGCCACTATGACGGCGACACAGGAATGCATCTGGCGCAGGAACAGCCCGGCAAGTTTGTCATTCATCCCGAATATCAGGAGCATTTCTTCTGGATGCCGCGCAAGATCAGCACCCATGAAACCGTGTTTGTGCTGAACGGCAAGCCGAACGCCGATGGCAGTGTAGACCCGCCCGGAGTCTATCTGTGTTTGGAGCTGATCAACGAGGGCACGGAAACGGCGAACATTGTCACCGAACTTTATGCAGACCTGCGCGGCGGCACGGGGCACGATGTCATGGCCGAGTATGACGCCGACCTGCACGCGCTCGTCGTCTGGAACAAGGCCAACCCGGACTGGGTGCGGCTCGTTGGCTGTTCGGATGCCCCGGACAGCTACGAGACGACCCTCGATTACGGCAAGGCCGTCGCAAACATCGACCCCGGCGAGATGTCCGGGACCGTGAATGCGCCGACTGACCCACTCGGCTCCTTTCGGCACACGCGCACCCTGGCTCCCGGCGAGACGGTGCAGTCGTACTACCTGCTGTCGTTTGGAACCGGACGCGACGAAGCCCTGCGTAATTTCCGGGCCTGCCCCCCTGCCGCCGAGGCGCTGACGCAGACGCAGGCACACTACACTGAGGCGCTCGGGCAGTCCATGCTGCTGACGCCGAACCCGGAGGTCAATCGGGGGGTGCTGTGGGCCAAAGCCAACATGATGCGGACGCTGGCAAAAGCCCAGACCGGCTGGGCCTTTGTCAATGACCCCACCCGCTCGAACAACAGCGTCGGGCGCGACACCGCCTGGTTTGCCTACGGCGGGGACTATTTAAACCCGGCGTTCGTGCGCGAATCGCTGCTGGCCTACGTGCATAATCAGGAGAAAGACGGGCTGATTGTCGAGTATTACGATATTCGCACCGGCAAAACCGCTGACTATGACTTAAATGTCAACGACAACACGCCGCTGCTGGTGCTGGCCCTGTGGCATCACTACAACACTACGGGGGACAAAGATTTTCTGACCGAAATCTATCCTGCCGCCGTCAAAGCCGTGCGCTACCTGCTCTCGCAGCGCAACGACAAAGGGCTGGTCTGGTGTACGGCCACAGGGACCTCGGACTGGGGCATTATCGGCTGGCGCAACGTGATTACCAACTACCGGCTGTCGGGGGCAAGCACGGAAGTCAACTCGGAATGCTGCGCGGCCCTGAAAACGGCCTCGCACATGGCGCGAATTCTGGGCAAGCACGACGAAAGCGCGGAGTTTCTGGACGCCTCGGATGCGCTCAAAACGGCGATCAACACCCACCTCAAGAACCCCGGCAACGGCCTGTATTATCTCAACATCGACGTGGACGGTTTCCCGCGCAGCAGCGTCACCTCGGATTTAGTGTTCCCCGTCATGTTTGACGTGGCCGACGAGGAAACCGCCGCCCGGATCATCGGACGCCTCAGCGACGCGGACTTCTGGACGACGTCAGGCATTCGCACAACGCCCCGCGATGCGCCGGATTACGACCCGGACGGCGCCAACAACGGCCCGTATGGCCTGATGGGCGGGGTCTGGCTCGGCTGCTCGTTCTGGTTTGCCTTTGCCGCCGCCAAGTACAACCCGGAGTTCATGGACCGCGCCCTGTCGGACTCGTTTCAGAACTTCTCGCGGGACCCGCGCCGCAACAACACCGTGCCGGGTCAGTTCTCCGAATGGCTGCACGGCGAGACGCTGACTAACGAAGGCATGATGCTGTCTCCCTGGGACTCGCCGCGCTACCTTTGGGCTGCCGTAGAAGGCGTCGGCGGGCTGGACCCGTCGGGCGACGGCGTGACACTGACCCCGCGCCCGGCCAGCGACTGGAAATGGCTGGGCCTGCAAAACCTGCCTTATCGGGGCCGGGCGCTGACTTATTTTGCCGTCCGCACCCCGGAGCTTCAGCTTTACGCGAACTTCCACCCGCAGCAGTCGAGGGAAGCTCCCCCGGAGCCGTGCCAATCTTTCGACGAAGACATCAGCGATCAGGTCCATGCCGGTCTGGATTCGGTCTGTGCGCTGGGGCTGCGCTCGGGAAACCGCCTGGTGCTGTTTGCGGGCAACACCGGCGAGCAGGCCGTGAACACCTCCCTGCGTATCTCAGTCCCCCTGTCCGGGTCGTACCGAATGCGCGTCTATGAAAGCCTGCTCGGGCGCTGGACCGACGGCGGACTGGTCTCTGCCGAACATCTCACCCAGGGCAGCGTCCTGAAAATTGAACGCAAAGGGTTCAGTCTTCTGGAGCTGACCCAGGAAGTGTAAAATCATGGCTGTCCCCGCCTATCAATTCGGTATCAGCGAGTTTACGACCAATCCGTGGCCGTTTGAAGAAGATGTGACGCAGTACGCCGCCCTCGGCGTGGACACCATCGAAGTCTGCGAAGCCAAGCTGGACCAGACCAACATTGACGCACAGATGCGCCTGATTGGCGAACAGGGTCTCGGCATCAGCTCCGTGCAGCCGGTGACGCGCACGCTTTACCCGAGCCAGTCTCAGCCGGAGCCGAAGCCGCTCCCAGAGCGGCTGGCCCGGTTCCGGCAGACAATCGAAAACCTCGGCCCGTGGGCAGAAAACGCGCCGTTTGTGACCAATCTGGGCATCCCGCCGGACGGCAACATTCAGGAGGCGCTGGACACGGCGGCGCAAGACTACAAGGCACTGGCGCAGTTTGCCGAAGACCACGGCGTCCGCATCGCCATTGAGCCGCTGAACGCCGCGATTATGAACATCGAAACGGCCATCTGGACCGTGGAGCAGGGCTTGGAACTCATTCGGGCCGTAGACCATCCCGCGTTCGGGCTGTGCCTGGACTTCTGGAACGTCTGGCAGAACGCCGCTTTGGAAGCCGCCATTCATGCCTGCGGCGACAAGATATTTCTGGTGCAGGCGAGCGACTGGCGCACCCCGCGCTCGTTTATGGACCGTCTGGTTCCGGGGCAGGGCAAAATTCCCCTGCCCGCCCTGCTCCGCGCCGCCCATGACAGCGGCTATACCGGGCCGTATGTCGTCGAGATTTTTTCGGACGGCGTCCCAAACGCCCTCTGGCAAACCGACTTGACCCAGCTTATCAAAGACTGCCGCACGGGGCTTGCCGCCGCATGGGAGCAGGCATTCGACGAAAGGACCCACAAATGAACACCAAATTGACCGCCGCTGCTCTCGGGCTGGCGCTTTTGACCGGCGGCGGCGCGGCTCACGCGGCCCCGAACAGCAACGCCGTGTTTATCGGCGGCACGCCGATTATGCGCGTGCGTGTGCCCGTCGCGGGCTACACAACGACGCAGCGGGCGTCGGCCATTCAAGAGCGGCTGAGCCATGTTCTGGCGTCGGGGCCGATCCATCCCGAGGACATCACCGTCAGCCCGGTGGGCAATGAAGCCGTCGTCAAAGTCAAAGGCCAGCTTTTGTTCACCGCCGACCATGCCACCGCTCGCTTCAATCAGGCAACCCCAATGCAGCTTGCGACTCAGTGGGCCGACCACATGAAGGCCGTGCTGCCGGGCCTGACGAAAGCAAAGTAAAAACGAGAGACAGAGTACGAGAGACAGAGAGCCGAGGGCTATTATTTCGCCAGCGTTTGCCGTGATTGTGCTGCTGTCCGGGGCGGCCCTTGTTTTGCTTGCCAGTGTGCATTTGACGCACGGGCTGGACCGTCTAGGCGAACTGCTTGGACTTTCGGAAGGACTGCTTGGGCTGCTGACGGCGCTGGGAGCCAATGCGCCGGAAATCGCGGCGGCAGTCACCGCCCTACTGTCGGGGGAGCATGATGTCGGCTTCGGCCTGGTGCTTGGCTCCAATTTGTTCAACTTGGCGGGCCTGCTCGGTCTCAGCGCCCTGCTGATTGGTCAGATTGAACAAGACCGGCCCGGCCTGCTCCTGCATGGCACGGCGGCGGTGGCAACGACGCTGGCCGTCGCCGCGCTGGTGCTGGGCTGGCTTGCGCCGGTGTGGACACTGACGCTGGTGGTGCTTATCTTCGCGGCCTATGTCGCTCTCCTGACCCTGCCGCCCCGCCGTCTGCGTCGGCTTCCGCTGCCCGGCGCGGCGGCGCTGGCGGCAAGCCTGTATGCGGAGGACGCGGGTTGTCAGAAAGAGCCGGGGGATAAGCCCGGCGACTGGACGCCGGTCTGGATGACCCTGCCCGCGCTGGCGGCGATTGTCGGCGGCAGCGTCGAGATGGTTCACGCGGCGCTGTTGCTCGGGCGGACGTGGCACGTCCCAACGGCCATCACCGGAGCGCTGGTGCTGGCAGCGCTGACTGGCCTGCCGAATGTTTATGCCGCTCTGCGGCTTGCCCGGCAGGGGCGCGGCGGCGCGGTGGTCAGCGAGACTTTGAACAGCAACACGCTGAACCTGCTGGTCGGGATTGCCGTGCCCGCCGGGGTGTTCGGCCTCGGCAGAAACGGGGCCAATTCGGTGTTTGCGGCCGCATTCCTGCTGGGGCTGACGCTGACGGCGCTGGGGCTGCTCTTCTGGCTGCGCCGCCTGCCTCGCTGGGGCGGCGCGGTGGTGATTGCTTTATATCTTGTGTTCGTATTTGTGCGGCTTAAGGCTTGAGGAGAAAAATCAGCGATGCAGACAAAGTTACGAGTTCTGACCGGGAGCGGCGCGGCGGTGGCCGTTTGCCTGCTGACTGCTGGGTGCGGGCGGATGACGCCAGGTAATGCTGGCTCCGCCTCTGTCAATCAGGCCCTTGCGCCGCCGTCCAAAGGCGCTTCGGGCAGTGGAAACGCAAACTTTGTGCGAGGGATTGCGACCAAAGTGCAGCCGTCGGTGGTGACGGTACATACGCTGGCGGCCATTCGGCAGCAGTCCATGAGCTTGCAGGACATGATGCAGGGCGGCGGCGGGCGCACGGAAGTACGCAAGGGCGCCGGGTCCGGGGTGCTTATCAGCCAAGACGGCTACATTCTCACCAACAACCATGTCGTTGCCGGAGCGCAGCAGGTGACAGTCATGGTCGGCGGCACGGGCTATCAAGCCCGTGTGGTCGGCGCGGACGCGCTGACCGACATTGCAGTTGTCAAGATCACTCCGCCCACCGGCACAACCCTGCCGGTCGCGCAGCTTGGCGACTCAGACACCGTACAGGTCGGCGACTGGGCCGTGGCCGTCGGCGACCCGCTGGACATCGGCTCCACGGTGACGTTCGGCATCATCTCGGCGATAGGCGAGCGCGGGCCACGTTTGGTGGGCGATTCAGCTTCCACGGTGCTTCAGACCGATGCCGCCATCAACCCCGGCAACTCCGGGGGGGCGCTCGCTAACAGCGACGGGCAGGTCATCGGCATCAATGAAGCGATTGCCTCGCCCACGGGGTCGTCTATCGGCATCGGCTTTGCCATTCCCATCAACGCCGCCCGCGATGTGGCGAAGCAGATGATCGCCAATGGCCGCGTCATCCGGCCTTATCTAGGTATCAGCTACCTACCCGTCAAATCTGTGCCGCCGCCCGTCCGCGCTCAGGTGGGGATTGACCCGGGTCTGACGAGCGGCCTGGTTGTCGCGCAGGTCTCGCCCGGCACTCCCGCCGCCGGCCTTCTGCGCCAGGGCGACGTGCTGCTGAGTGTGGACGGCAAGATGCTCGACGGCACGGATGCGCTCAACAAAACCATCGCCGGGCACAAAGTCGGCGACACGGTCAAGCTGGAAGTGCAGCGCGGTACGCAGAAAAACACGGTTTCGATTACCCTGCGCGAGCGGCCTGCGACTTATGGCGTCCCGCCAGGCGGGCAGCAGCCATAATCGCGCTCAGAAAGAACACACTCTGTCACCTGATGAGTTGGGCCGCGCCCTGCGCGAGGGCAAAGAGCCGTTTCTGAAAAACCGGCGCTGGATTGTCGGGCTGGCGCTCTACAAAATCAACGGCTCGGCGCAGGCGTATGAGATTTTGCAGACGCCGGACGCCGTGCTGACGAGTAGCTCCTACGCCGCCACGGCGGTGCTGGCCGCGATGGGGCCGCCGGACCGAGTGCAGACCCTGCCCTGAGCGGCGCTCGGCATGGGTGTCAAAGCTTTGGGCGATGCGGCGTTTGCCGTGAAACTCTTGATTGACCAGCCGACGAAATACAAAGCCTACTGCTCGTGGTGCGTCACCGGCGCACTGGCGACCTTGCCGCTGGCCTGAAGCACGCGCCGCAGTGACCAAGCTGGGGCAGAAAGACTGAAAGATCATGACGCTCAAAGACGAAGTGGCGATTGTCATCGGCGCGGCGACCGGCATTGGCCCCACAGGGTATCACGGTCAGCAGCATCGGCCCCGGCGCGATTGACACGCCGCTGGACAAGCCGACCCAAGATGACCCCGAAAAGCCCAAAACCCGGCAGCACCTATTTTGCCTTTATCTGAATCCTATACCCAGAGCGTTCCTTGCCCCACTAAAACCGCCCTGCCGCTGACGGCTACGCCTGTCACCTCGCCCACCGCCCGGCTTATCTGCACGTCCACGTTTCCCGGCCTGCCCATGACATACCCCTGCTCCGTTCGGAACCGCACACCACCCTCGGCATCTGCCGTGAGCCGCCCCTGCCGAGCCAGATAGGCCCCGACTGCGCCGCTGGCCGTGCCTGTCACCGGGTCTTCGTGCAGGCCCGCCGCCGGACAGAAACAGCGGGCGTGGAGCAGGGCATCGTCACTTTCAGTCTCAAATGACCACACATAAAAGCCGTCGGCGTAGTCGGTCAGGCTGTCGCCAAAGGCGGTCAGCATGGCCGCGTTCGGGGCCAGCGCACTCAGCGCCGCCCGGTGCATCACCGGCACGATCACAAACGGCGTGCCCGTAGATACCACCTGCACCGGCAGGGTCGTGTCTTCAATTTCGGACAGCGGCAGACCCAGCGCTTTGGCGGTCTCAGACGCCGGAATTATCTGTCCGTAACGCGGCAGCGCCTGCGCCATTGTCACGACACCTTCCCCATCCATCGTCACCGCCAGCACACCCACGTCCGTAAACAGCCGCACCGTGCCGGATGGCGGCAGACGGCCCTGCTGCGCCAGCACCGTCGCCAGCGCAATGGTATCATGCCCGCACAGAGGGATGCGCTTGGCCCCCGTGTAGTAGGCGACATCAAAATCAGCGTCAGCCATGTCTGAGGGCACAGCGAAGGCCGACTCCAGATGCAGCTCACCCGCAATAGCCCGCATCTGTGCGTCAGACAGCGGAGTGTCCGGCAGCAGCACCCCGGCAGGGTTGCCCGCGTAGCGCGTGCGGGTAAACGAGTCGGCGACGAAGAACGAGACGGATAGCGGGGAAGTAGGCATGGCGAGTTATCTCCAGGACATTTTTGCTGACAGTGTGGCCTAAAAAAATAATTTTGGCAAGTGGGGAACAGCCGCAGCAAAAGCGGTGTTAGCGAGGTAGACTATGACCAGAATACTAAATCAGTCAATTTTCTAATTGCGAGCAGGAAACTATGGCACGGCACGAAGACGTCCGCGAACGAATTATTGAGGCCGCTGAGCAGCGGCTCTGGCACTACGGCTTCAAGAAGACAACCATTGAAGAAATCGCCTCCGACGCCGGGGTCGGCAAGGGAACCGTCTACCTGCATTTTGACAGCAAGGAAGACGTGGCTCTGGCAATCATGGCGAAATACAAAGAGCAAAGCCTGAAAAAAATGGCAGTGGTGGCCGGCGACAGCAATAAACCGCCGGAGGTGAAGCTCAAAGAAATGCTGCGGCAGCCGCTGGTCGATGCTTACACGAAATGTTTAGCGTCACCGGCCTCGCTCGAACTCATTGTTGCTATCAAGCCGCATATTCGCGCAATCATGCTTCCTTACTCAGAACAGGAGTATGCGCTGCTGGCTTCGGTGCTGGATGAAGGCAACCAGAGCGGCGTGTTTGATGTGCCCGACACTCTGCGGGCGGCGCAGACGCTGAAAACCATGTGCCTGGGCTTTCTGCCTCCCTACCCGTGCGTGACTTCCATCGGGGAAATCGCGCCGGAAATTGATAAAATTGTAGATTTGACGACACGAGGACTTCGCAAATGATTGACCGAACACGCGCCCGACGACGTGCTGCTATCACGGCGGCTCTGCTTTCTTTGACAACGATTCCTGCCTCTGCTGCCAGCCCATCCGCTTCTAGCCCTTTGACACCTGGCTTTGTGTGGATCGGACAAGCGGCGGGCGGCGGTGCAGGAGCCGCAGGGGGTGATGCCGCAGGTGGTGCGGCAGGCAACGCAGGCGGAGCCGCTGGCGCGGCAGGAACCGGAGCCACTGGAACCGGCACGAACGGCACGGCGGGAACCGGCGCAAATGGCACAGGCGGCGTGGGTATTGGCGGGGCAGGCATTGGCGGCACGGGTGTCGGCGCTGGCGCGACCGGCAATGTCGGCGGAACCACCGGGGTTGGCGGCGGTGTCGCTGCCCCCGGCACTGCCACCGGTGTCGGCAATGCCAACGGCACGGGAGCCAACACCGGCACAGCAAATGGACAGACCGGTCTCGGCGGCACGAATAGCGGTGTCAGCGGCACGGGCGCGGCAAACGGTGTCGGAAGCAGCACCGGAACCACCGGCGCGGCGGGGATCGGCGGGGCGCAGGGCAGCTTGCCGAGGCCGGGCGCGGCGGGCGGCTTGCAGAACTACGACCTGCCGCGCACCATCGAATCCGCCCTCCAAAGCAGCGCCGATGTGCAGACAGCAACACGTAATGTCGAAATCGACCGCAAACGCGCCGACGAAGCAGGCGCAGCGGGACGGCCCAATGTGAATGCCTCGGGCACGGCCATTCGCTACGATCAGGCCACCAAAATTGCCCTCGGCAACGGCCCGCCCATTCAGGTAACGCCCACTCATCAGGAGATTTTATCGCTCAACGTCTCCAATCGCTTTGATTTGACGGGCCAGATTCACGCCGCTGTCAGCCAGTACCGCCTCCAAAGCCTTGCGGACCAGTTTGTTCTAGGGCAAATCCGTAATGCCCGCATTCTGCGGGCACAATCGATTTATTTCAATACGCTTCGCGCCAAGCATCAGGTGGACGTTGCCAAAGCCTCTCTGACCAACTTTCAGCGGCAGCTCACGGACGCCACCAACCTGAACTTAGCAGAAGTCGGCCAGAAGATCGACGTTCTCCGGGCACAGACGCAGGTGGCGACCGCCGAGCAGAATTTAACGACCGCACAAAACAATCTGGGCATCGCCATTATCAGCTTCAATGATCTGGTAGGCCGCCCTTTGGATGCCCCGGTGCAGCTTGCTGATCCGCCTGGCGTCGTGTTTCAGCAGCCGATTACGGACTTTACCAGTGTCGGCGCTCCGACGGCCAACGACACGTCCCCACTGCCCGCCGCGCCCGCCGAAGTCAGCGCGATTGATGTCAATCAGGCCCTCCTCACGGCAAACGGTCAGCGGCCCGAGATTTTGCAGGCGCAGGTCAATGTCCGGGTCGCAGAAACGGGGATCAAGCTGGCACGGGCTGGACTGGAGCCGACGTTTAGCCTCAGCGCAGCAGGGAATTACTACCCCACGCCCTCGTTCCAGTTTCCGCGCCAGCGCACGGCGCAGCTTACGGCCACATTGGTTATTCCGCTGTATGACGGCGGCGCGACGCGAGACCGGGTGCAGGAGGAGCGGCTGCGAACGCAGAACGCGCAGACGAGCCTTGCTTCCACACGCTCCGATGTGGCGCTGGATGTCCGGCAGGCGTACCTCAATCTGGTCACCGCCTCCCAGCAAATCGGGGCCGCGAATGCCGCCTTGCAGTCCGCGATTGGCGCACGTCAGCTTGCCGAGCTGCGCTACAAAGGCCAGGTCGGGCTATACCTGGAAGTCACCGACGCCCAGGCGGCTCTGGTGCAGGCTGAAAACAATCAGGTAGATGCCGTTTATAATTATCTGGTGGCCCGCGCCCAGTTCCAGAATGCCGTGGGAACCCCACAAGTCCGTTAAGAACTTAGGAGAAGATCATGCCAGAAGAGCAGCAATCACGGTCGCAGGTCTACCAGGCCGACCCGCCCACAGCACCCACTCAAAACGGCCACAACGGGCACGACGGCAGCAAGTATGCTGAAAAGAAGGACGACGACAAAAAAGGCGATGACAAGAGCGGTGAAGACAAAGGCGATGACAAAGGCAGCAAAAAGCCGTCCAGCCCGCTCAAGACGTTCTTGATCGGGGCGGCTGTTCTGGCCTTGCTGATTGTCGCCTTCATTTACGGTTCAGCATACTTCACGTATGCGTCGAACCATGTCAGCACCGACGATGCCTATGTCACCGGAAACCTCGTCAATGTCAGCCCGCTCATCAGCGGCACTCTCAGCACGCTGACCGTGGAAGAAGGCGACACCGTCAAAAAAGGCCAGCTTGTCGGGCGGCTTGAAGACAGCGGCCAGAAGTCCTCCTATGCCCAGGCGCAGGCTAACTACCGCGCCGCCCTGTCCCAGCTTCCGCAGGCCGAGCAGAACTTGCTTTATCAGCAGCAGGCCACCGGTGCCGCGATCCGCAAGGCGCAGGCTGACCTCGCCTCCCAGCAGGCGGCAACGGCGGGCGCGAAGCAGCAGGTCGCCCTCAGCCGGGGCCAGGTCTTGAACCAGGTCGTGCAGGCACAAAGCCAGGTGGAACAGGCCCGGCGTCAGGCCCAGCAGTATCAGGCACAGGCTAAAAGCGCCCTTGCCGCCGTCAATTCTCAGCAGCAGACGGTGAAAACGGCCCAGCGAGCCGCCGATGCCGCCGATGCCCAGATTTCCGGGGCGAATGCCAACGCTGTCCGCACGGCCAACGACCAGAAGCGGTACGCGGTTCTGGTCAAACAGGAAGCGGTCACGCCGCAGCAGTACGACTCCGCCGCCGCCAGCGCGGTCAGCGCCCGGTCAAATCTAGATGCCGTGCGCTATCAGGCATCCCAGGCGCATTCTCAGGTCAACGCCGCCCGCGCCAACGTTTCCCAGGCGCAGGCCCAGTATCAGGCCGCGCTGCGGGCCGCCGAGGCCGTCCAGCAGAACGTTGCTGTTGCCCAGGCCACGCTCGGCATCGCCCGCGCCAACTTAGGACAGATCGGTGTCCAGCAGGCGAACGTCGTCAACAAGCTCGGCCAAGATGCCAGCGCCCAGGCGGATTTGTCTACCGCAAAGGCCGGGGCGACGCAGGTGGGCGTGCGCCGCGACCAGATCAGAACGTATCAGGCCCAGGCGAACTCGTCCAAAGCCGCCCTTCAAAACGCGCAGGTAGTGCTGAACGACACGAACTTGTATGCCCCGAACGCGGGCACAGTCGTCAAAAAGACCGTCAACATGGGCGCGTCCCTGTCGCCCGGCCAGACCATTCTAACCATCACGCAGGGCCAATATGTGTATGTATCGGCGAACTTCAAAGAGACTCAGCTTCGCAATGTCAAGCCCGGCCAGCCGGTAGAAGTAGAAGTGGACTCGTTCCCCGGCCTGACCTTCAAGGGCTACGTCCGCAGCATCAACGAGGCCACCGGTGCCCAGCAGGCCCTGCTGCCGCCCGATAACGCGACTGGCAACTTCACCAAAGTCGTTCAGCGCGTTTCGGTCCGTATCGAGCTTCAGGCGGCGAAAGACAGCGACGACAAGAAGTACGCCCACGCGCAGGACATCCAAAACCTGCGTCAGGGTATGTCGGTGGTTGCCACCATTGATGTCAGCACCGGACGGCACTAACTCTTAGAAAGTCACCATGTCCACACAGGTAATAGATCACCGGGGCCGCCGTCCCGGCAAGCCGCCGCCTTCGGGCGGCGGCAAAGACGGCGGAAGCGGCGGAGAGAGCGGTGGTCCGCCCAAAGCCGGAGCTGTGCAGGGGGCGAGCGACTCGACCAAGTGGATCATTCTGGTCGGCCTGATCACAGCGGCGATTATGGAGGTGCTGGACACCACCATTATCAATGTCGCCCTGCCGCAGATGGCTGGTAACCTCAACGCCACGATTGACGAGATCGCGTGGGTCTCCACGGGCTACATTCTGTCCAACGTCATCGTGCTTCCCATGACTGCATGGCTGGGTGCCCGGTTCGGGCGCAAGCGGTATCTCTGCTTCTCTATCGGGATATTTATCTTCGCTTCGTTCTTCTGCGGCACGTCCAAATCGCTCGGCGAAGTCGTCTTCTGGCGCATCTTGCAGGGCGCGGGCGGGGCGGCATTGCTGTCCACCGCGCAGGCGACGCTGCGGCAGATTTTCCCGCGTGAGCAGCAGGGTCTGGTGCAGTCCATTTTCATTCTGGGCATCATCATGGCCCCCACCCTGGGACCGGCGCTGGGCGGCTATATTACGGACAACTACAACTGGCCCTGGGTGTTCTTCGTCAACATTCCTATCGGTCTGGTCTCGCTGTTTCTGGTTGCCACGTTCCTGCACGACTCCCCGACGGCGGCAAAGGCCGGGGCAATCGACCTGCCCGGCATTGCTCTTCTGACCGTCGGCCTCGGCTCACTGCAATACGTGCTGGAAGAAGGCAAGCGGTACGACTGGTTTGAGGATGCGTGGATCACGCGGCTGTCCATCATTGCTGCGGTTTCGCTGATTGCTATGCTTGCCTGGGAGCTGTCGCCGCGCAATAAGTCTCCGGTGGTAGACTTTCATGTCCTGAAAAACCGGGACCTGACTGCCGGGCTGGTGCTGTTTCTGGCGCTCGGCTTCGGCCTATACGGGGCGATTTTTATCTTCCCGCAGTTCACGCAGAACATCCTCGGCTTTTCGCCGACGTCCACCGGACTGGTGCTGCTGCCGGGCGGCCTTGCCACCGGCGTCTCGGCAATGATTTGTGGCCGGGCCACAGCAGGAGCTAAACCGGCAATAGACCCGCGCTTCTTAATTATGTTCGGCATGGCCCTGTTTATCTGGTCCATGTGGGACTTGGGCCATTTGTCTATCGCGTCCGGCGAGCCGGACACACGGGCAGCGCTGATCATTCGCGGCTTCGGACTGGGCTTTTTGTTCACGCCGATTAACTTTGTCGTGTTCGCCGCGCTGAAGCCAAATGAGGTACAGCAGGCGGCGGGCCTCATCAATCTGGCTCGGCAGCTTGGCGGCTCGTTCGGCATTGCCGTTTTGAACACCTATATTACTAACATGGAGGCATACCACCGGGCCAACCTGGTGCAAAACCTGTATGCCGGGAACCAAGCCTACACGCAGCGGCTGGCGGCTATCACCGCCCGCATGGTGCAGGGGGCGGGCATGAGCATGGCCGATGCCCAGAAAGCGGCACTGCACGCCCTAGATGGAACCATCACCGCTCAGTCAGCGGTGATGTCCTACAACGATGCGTTCCTTCTGCTTGGGGTGACGTTCCTGTTTGCCATTCCTGCCGTGTTCCTGCTGAGGCCCGTCAAAAAGGCCCCGCCCGGGGGCGCGGGAGGCGGGCATTAGGCATATTTCGCGGTAACACTTTGCCCTTTGAGGGCGTATCCAATGATACGCCCTCTTTTGCTTTCTGAAAGGCTGCCTTATGCACAAACATTCGTCGTCCGCCCTGCTCCTTTCCCTTGCCTGCCTGACCGCCCCCCTCGCGGCGCAGGCGGCCCCTGCCCTGCCGGTGTTCGACACCGCCCCGGTGGCACTCGCCAAAGGTGCACCCGCCGCCACGGCCTTCCCTGATGCTTCGGCCATTACCCTGCGCGATGAAAGCATCGTCCCCCTGAACGCCGACGGGACCAGCACGGATGTGACCCACCAGACGTTCAAAATCTTCAATCAGCGCGGTCACGACAAAGGCGAAGTGTCTATCCCGTTCAATGCGTCTAACGAGAAGATCACTAACCTGCACGCCCGAACAGTCCGGGCCGACGGCTCGGTGCTGACCGCGCAGGCGGGCGATATTCACCAGAGTGCCCCGTTTTCGGACTTTGCGATGTATGACGACGCCAAAGTCATCAGCGTCTCCATGCCCGGCATCGAAGACGGTGTGATTGTGGATTATGTCTACACGCGCCGCATCACCAAAGCCTTCCTGCCCGGCCAGTTCAGCTCCTTGTGGAGCTTCCGCGACGGTGTGGACCCCGTGGTGTTCAGCAAGATGACGCTGTACGCCCCGGCGTCAGTGAAAATCAACACCCTGCCGCACAACGCCGCCAGCATGACCGCCACCCACAAAGCCTCGGCTGACGGCAAAAAAATGACCTATACGTGGAAAATGGCAGGCCTGCCGCCCCTGGTTCCCGAGCCGATGATGCCCCCGGCTAACTCGCTGCTTCCCTGGGTGGAAATCTCGACGGTTCCCTCGTGGCAGGCAATCTCAAAGTGGTATCAGAGCCTCGCCGCCGGGCAGATGACGGTTTCGCCAGAGATCAAAGAGACTGTCAAAACGCTGACGGCGGGCAAGACGACAGATACGGACAAAGCGCGGGCAATTTACTACTGGGTGGAAGGCCGGACGCGCTATGTGGCGCTGGAGCTGGGGCTGTCCGCGTTTCAGCCGCACCCTGCCGCCGCCGTCTGCCGCAACCGCTACGGCGACTGCAAGGACATGGCGACTCTGCTGGTGACCATGCTGCATGAGGCGGGCATCAAGACCGCCTGGCCGGTCCTGCTCGGCGCGGGCAGCCAGCAGCCGGTGAGCAGCTACCTGGCCGCGCCGTCGTTTTTTAACCACGCCATTGTCCGCGCCGAAATCGACGGCAAGCCGTACTGGCTGGACTCGACGGCGGAAATGTGTCCCTTCGGCGACATCCCCGGTGGGGACCGGGGCGTAGATGCGCTGGTCGTCCGCAAGGGCGTGGGGACGTTCGAAAAAATCCCCCTGGGCGATCCTGCCGATAACTCGCAGGCGACGCGGACGACTGTAGACCTCCACGCCGACGGCAGCGCGGACTGCGTGACCAAAATCACGCTGAACGGCGATGCGGGACTCGGGGCGCGTGTCTCATTCCGTGGCCTGCAAACCGCGCAGGTGCGCCCCGGCTTCCAGAACATGGTCAGCGGTTTCAGCCCGAACGCCACGCTGACCGACTACACGCTCTCGGACCTCGGCGACCGGGACAAGCCCGTGGTGTTTACGCTCAAATATCATGCGCCGCTGTGGGCGACACACACCAGCCACCTGCTAATTTTGACCGGCAAAGACATGACGGCGGCCCCGTATGACCGCTCGGACCGGACGTTCCCCATCTACGAAAGCAAGACCGGTGGCGCGACTGACGACACGGTGATTACCCTCCCGCCCGGCTATGCACTAGAAGACAAGCCCGAGGACATCCGCGAGACAACGCCCATTGGCGACGTCCTGGCAACAACGACTGTCACCGGTGACACGCTGACCCAGCATCTCGCGGTCACCTCGCACCCCGGCCAGATCGCACCGGATGCCTACACTGCCGCGAAAACCCAGCATGAAAAGATCGTAGCCCTGCGCCGCCAGCCGATTGTGCTGCTGCGCTCAGACAAGACGGCAAGCCGGTATTAGAGACGCAAAAAAGCGGGCGGGGAGCAATCCCCGCCCGCTTTTTTGCGTTTGCTGTCAATAAGCGTGCGGCGGCTCGGCGCGGTCGGAGAGGCGGATGGTGACGGCGGCGAGAGCGTCGGAAAGCTCAGTAGCCGTCACCAACTGACGCCCATCTTTTTTGAGAAGCGGGCTGCTTGTCGGCAGGAAGCCCTGCGAGACCAGATGAGTCAGCGCCGCGCCTTCGGCTTGAGAAGCACGGGCAGGAACGGTAACAGGCACAGGCTTTTCCACAGGATGCAGGGGCTTTCGAGCGGCTTCCACGTAGCGCACGAAGCGGTCAAGCGTCACGGCTAGTTCATAGCGAGTCACCGGCTTGTCGCCCCGAAAACGCCCGTCTGCCTCGCGGCCCATGATCTTCTGTCCGGTGACACGGCGGACAGCTCCGGCGGCGAAATGCCCGGCAGGCACGTCTTTTGGGAGCGGCACGGGCTGCGGGGCGGCAAGCACCACGGGCGCGGCGGCAAGAAGCAGAATAGCGGTCAGGGGCAGATATTTCATGGAAGAGCCTCTTAGGAGATCGCAAACATATCTTCGGTGATGCCGCGCCGCTGCTCCAAAGCCCGGCCCGTGCCGAGGGCAACGCAGGAAAGCGGATCATCGGCGACATAGGCGGGAACCTGCGCGATTTCGGCGATAAGCTGGTCCAGGCCGCGCAGGAGGGCGGTTCCGCCGGTCAGCACAATGCCGCGCTCGATGATATCCGAGGCCAGCTCCGGCGGCGTCTTCTCCAGCACGTTTTTGACGCGCAGTACAATCTGAGCAATCGGCTCGGCCATGCACTCGCGTATCTCTTCCGAGGTCACGGTGATCGTCTGCGGCAGGCCGCTTAAAAGGTCTCGCCCGCGCACTTCCCGCGCCGCTTCCTCGCGCTGCGGGACCGCGCTGCCGATGGCGAGCTTGATTTCCTCGGCCATCTGATCGCCAATCAGCAGGTTGTAGTTGGTGCGGATATGCCGGATAATCACGTCGTCGAGCTTCATGCCGCCGATGCGAAGCGACCGGGACAGCACAATGCCGTCGAGCGACAGCACGGCAATATCGGTCGTGCCGCCGCCGATGTCTACCACCATGTTGCCGCCCGGCGCAGAAATCGGCAGGCCCGCACCAATCGCCGCCGCCATCGGCTCTTCAATCGTCAGCGCCTCGCCCGCGCCCGCTGCGAGAGCCGCCTGCTTGACTGCCCGCTGCTCCACGCTTGTGATGCCCGAGGGAACGGCCAGCAGGACGCGGGGCTTAAAGAGGCGCTTGACCCCACAGACCTTCTGCAGAATATGCTCCAGCATCTGCTGCGTCGTCGTATAGTCGGCAATCACGCCGTCGGTCATGGGCCGCACGGCGACGATGTTCATGGGGGTACGCCCCAGCATCTCCCGCGCTTTTTCGCCGACGGCCATGACCTTGCCGGAGTTGACGTTCTTGGCGACCACCGACGGTTCGCGCATGATGATGCCTTTGCCGTGAACATACACCAGCACATTGGCGGTCCCGAGGTCAATCCCGATGTCCTGAGAAAAACGAATCAAGTGGCGGCACCCACCACGGCGGCCAGCGCCTCGGCAGTGATCAAGCTGCCGTCTTCCACCCGCTCCACCTCGGCCCCCACCCCGCGCAGCTTCGACTCGAACCCGGCATAGCCCCGGTCCAGATACTGCACGCCGGTAATCTCGGTGACGCCCTCGGCGGCAAGCCCCGCCAGCACCAGCGCCGCCGTCGCTCGCAGGTCTGATCCGGCCACGGGAGCGCCGGTCAGGCGTGGCACGCCTTTGATAACCGCCGACGCCGCCTCGGCTTTAATGTCTGCGCCCATCCGGGACAACTCATCAATATAGCGGAACCGCCGCTCGTAGACCGTCTCGGTGATGACCGACGTGCCCGCCGCCAGCGTCATCAGCGCCGCAAACGGCGGCTGCATATCGGTCGGGAAGCCCGGATGCGGGCTGGCGCTGACATTGACGGCCTTCAAATTGCGCCCGCGTGGGACCCACACCCGTGCACCGTCGTCGTCAAAGCGCACGTCCGCGCCTGCCTCAACCAGCTTGCGCGTGACCGGCTGAACGTGTTCCTTGATGGCGTCCCGAATATACAAATCGCCGCCCGTGATGGCGGCGGCGACAGCAAATGTCCCCGCTTCAATCCGGTCGGCATCAATCTTCTTTTCCGAGCCGTGCAGGGCGCGGACGCCTTCAATTAAAATCTCTTTGGAGCCTGCCCCCCGGATTTTCGCGCCCATCCGGTTCAGGCTATCGGCGGCGGCAACGACATCCGGCTCCTCGGCGGCATTGGAAATCGTCGTCGTGCCGTCGGCCAGCGCGGCGGCGGACATCAGGTGCGTGGTCGCGCCAACACTGGGGAAATCCAGATAAATGCTGGCCCCGCGCAGGCCACGCGGAGCGTCCGCCTGCACAAAGCCGTGTTCGACGCTGATCTGTGCGCCCAGCCGTTCCAGCCCTTTCAGGTGGTAGTCTACGGGCCGTGCGCCGATGTCGCAGCCGCCGGGCAGGGCCACCCGCGCCGTGCCAAAGCGAGCGAGCATGGGGCCAAGCACCGAGAACGAGGCCCGCATGAGCCGAATCAGCTCATAGGGCGCTTCATGGGATACCAGATTGGAGGCGTCGAGCGTGACAATGCCGTCAGGGGTAAACTCGGCGTGAACGCCCAGATGCCGTAGCAGTTCCAGCAGGGTCAGAACATCGGAAATCCGGGGGACATTGGTGAGAACGGTCTGGCCCGACGCGGGGAGGATCGCGGCGGGTAAAATAGCAAGGGTGGCATTTTTGCTGCCGCTGAGGCGCACTTCTCCCTCAAGGCGTCGTCCGCCGACGGTGCGAATTTTCTGCAAAGGCGTGGCCTCCAAATATGAGCGGAACGCCGACGGGCCTGTGTGTCATCGCGCATGATGAGCCGCCCGCCGGTCGCTGTCTTGTGTCGTTGTTTCTTATAAGCGAGTATACAAGAGATAGGGCCGCTTGTCAAGAGAGACACTACCGATTGATCTGTCTGACAATGGTGGGGTCTTTGACCGCTCTGTCATCTGCCAGTAGGAACGCCTTGCTGAGAACAATCGCCAGCAGCCGGTCACCCTCAAAGGGCAGAAACAAATCGCCGCTGTTAGTGTCGTCCCTGCGCCCCGGCACGATGCACAGGTATTGGTCGTTCGGCTCCATCAAAATGTTGCCGCTGCCCAGATGGATTTTGTATGTCCGCAAGTCTCCTCGGACTATCAAAAATTTGCCTTCCAAACGGCAGCGCTCCGCGATTTTCAGGCGCGGCAGAAGCTTGGTCAGCACCTCCGCCCTCGTTTTAGCTGTCTCGCCCAGGTCCCCGAACGCATAGTCCTGCCAGTAGTTGCGGAACCGCCCTTCCGGTCCGCCGTCCGCCCACGTTGGGTCGTTGCCGACACTTGACACGCCCACAAATAAATCCACGTCGCGCATGACTTCGGACAGTACCAGCGGCGGGATTTGGTCCAGCGGCAGCGGCTCGGCGGGAGCTTGTCGATACCCCGGCGCGTAGCCCCCGCCGCCCGCGTGGGCATGGTTGACGGCGGCCTCTGTCTTATAAAAGCGAACCTGATCGGTTGCCAGCCGCAGGTACGTTCCTGTTTCGTTGGTATCCGTCCCGTAATTGTCGCCGATGCCTTCCACCCAGAACTCCGCCCGCAGGCCGTGCCGGGGCAGAGGCAGCGTCGCAGGCGGGTATTCGTCGTCCACCATGAGCCGCAGGGAGTTTTTCCAGCCGCGCAGGACGCACAGGCTGTTGAATTGGTGCTGCTTGAGAATATGCGCGGCAAACCGGTTGGAATACGTCCGCGTGTTCCGCTCGGCGTCAGTCAGCAGATACACTTCCCGGTGCGCCTGCTTGAACGGCTGCACTATCCCCTGCCCTTCCAGCGCGTCCCGCCACTGCATCACCTCTTCTGGCTTGGCATTAATCGGATGCCACAACTTCACTTCGGCGTCCTCGGCTCCGTCAGTGATCGCGCCCGGCAAACCAATCACGCCGCCGACTGACCAGAGCAGCCGCCGGGCCAGATTGCCCAGAATGGGATGGCTGCCGTACCGCTCGCGCCACACCGAAAGCGGCCACGTCCGCTCCGAAGCCAGAAAGCCATCCATCCGCGCCGCCTGCGCGGACACCGCCTGCGACACCTCCGCCTCGGCGGCTTTCAATGCCTTGACCTCGCCGGCAAAATCGCGCTTGACCCCAGCAGGGACGGCCTTGCGGGCCTTGCCGTCCGCCCCGAACCATTTCAGCCGCGTCCGGCCCGTTTTGCCGTCTAGCGTCAGAAGCGCCGCCCCTTCCGCGCCGAACTCCTCCCGCCGCATGCCGTCCGCGCCGAGACCGCCGGTGGGGACGGCCAAATCTTCCAGTTCCTCCACCGTCATGCCCGCGCTTTTGGCCGCCGCCTCAATCGCCGCCCCGATGAGCTTCAGCGCCCCCCGGTCCCGCAGCCGCGTTCGCAGCCGCGCCAGCGGCCCCACGCCCACCCCGCCTGGCATCTGCCCCAGCGCCCAGATGCCCGCGTTGCCCGCCTTCGTCGCCCATGTCCCATAACCGACGACACTCGTAAACGCCGCCTGCGTCATATGCCCCACCGCCCGCGCCATCTCCGGCGTCGGACACAGCGAGGCATACCACGTCAGCCCTTTCATCAGCACAATGTTCTTATCGCTGATGCTGTCGTGATATTCCCGCGAGGCCGCGTGATACTCTACCGAAAGCCTTTCATACTCTGCGTAAATTGCAGCATTATTTAAGATATGCGCCCCCTCATACTTCGGGGCGATTAACTTAAATGCGGAGGGCGGCGTAGCCAAGTTCAGCCAGGCTATGAGATGCTGAGTGAGTTCTGTCTCGCCAATCGCCACCCAATGACGGGCGGCTTCGGCCAGCCATTTGGCGCTCGGCTTCGCGCTTTCTGCTGTGACAGCATGGACAAGCAGAGCGTTCCAAGTTATACGGGTTTCAGGTGTCATAGCCGCTAAATCTGCTAGCGCCTTGTCGGCCCATGCTTCCCCGGCGTCGGGCTTCATCTGAACATCATTTCCTAACAACTTGTCAATCAATACGCCGAGTTTGCGACAGTCCGAAGCAATATATTGGTTCATCGCTCCATGAGACGCCAACTCTGCGGTTTTGTGCAGTTCCTTCAACCCTACTTGTAACGACGATGGCAGACCCCCTTCAGCTTCTGCAAATTGAGTCATCTTTTTTACGGTAGAGGTCCAATCACCCTCCCAACGACCAGAGGAAATTGCTCGATTTAACATGGCCTCGGCATCTTTGAGCGAGAGGGGAAGTTTCCGGCTCAACAATTGGGCTTTGAGAGGCGTCAGCGGGGAGCCGTACTTGGAACTGTTCTTATCTCTCATCAGTTCAATAAGCATCGCCGCCTGCACATCCAGCACGCTCTCTAATATAGCGCGGCCTCCGGGGAAGTCGCTGGGCTTGCTGTTGTACTTAAACGGCATTTCACGCCCGTTGTTTTCCGTTTCGGCCCGGTACTGCGTCAGCAAACGCCTTGCTTCGGCGATCTCTGCACTCGGCGGGTCGATAGCGTCTGAAACGCGCTGAACAATTTCTTTCAATCCCATCGGGTTACCCTCCCACCAGCGGAACCAGCTTGACGAACGAGACGTCGGTGTCTACCTTCAGCTCCACTACGGCATCCAGGTCTGTCACCTGCCGGTCGCCGACGAGAACGAAAAAGCCATTGCGCTCAAACGCCTGCACGGCCTTTTCGAATTGCGCTTCCCAGTCCACGCGCCGCTTGACGGCCTCGCGGGGTGGCTTTGGGCCGTTCAGGGCCGCTTCGGTTGGGGTCGGCGTGACCAGCCCGCGAAAGGGGACGGCGGGCGGGGCAGCGTGGTACTGCTGCACTTCTTCGTAGACGCGGCGGCGGATCAGCTCGCGCACGGTGACGGTGGACGTCAGCAGGTCCAGACGCAGGCAGGCGGTGCGCTCGCCCCCCAGCGTTTCGTCGTAACATAGTACGGATGCCATGTCAGTTCTCCTTAAACCCGGTCGGAAAGTCAAGAGCTGATGTTGTGCAGACCTTGCCCCCGGATTAAAATCCGGGTCTGCGAAGGGCGATTGTCCGCCTGCGCGGACATAAGACGGCTGACGTGACGCTTATCCTAACCCAAGTTGCTACCTTGCTGCTCACCGATGAGTTTTGGTGAAAAACGGTGAATTTCCGCCTTGAACCGTCGCTAAAATGCCTTATAAAGCGGTTTAGAGCTTTGAAAGCGGCTGTCGATAGTGAAAAACCCATAAGGTAGCAACTTGGGTTTATCCTATGTCCACGAAGGTGGGCAACCACAACAGCCAGCCCCAGAATTCATTCTGGGGGCAAAGCCTGTGTCACATCAGCCAATAGGATAGCCACAGTATACCAAGCAGCCCCCCATTCTATCCCAGTGGCAGCATTTCTGCACCCACGCATTTGCAAAATTATCACCAAATGAGACGAAACACAGGATTTCAGGCGCTTAACGTATAAACTATCAGCATCTCATCAGCGTAATCGCTAAAGGAACCTGTTTATGGCCTTCAGCCCGCTTGCCGGACAGCCTGCCCCGCAGAGCTTACTCATCAACGTGCCGCAGCTTGTGTCGGCCTACTACACACAGCAGCCTGACCCCGGCAACCCCGCGCAGGCGGTCACGTTCGGCACATCCGGCCATCGCGGCTCGGCGGTGGCGGGGACGTTCAACGAAAACCATATATTAGCAATTTGTCAGGCCATCGCCGAGCAGCGCAAAGCGGACGGCGTCACCGGATCGCTGTTTCTGGGGATGGACACGCACGCCCTGTCCGAGCCGGCGCACCGGACGGCTCTGGAAGTCTTCGCGGCGAACGGCGTCACCGTCAGGCCGCAGGAAGGCGGCGGGTACACGCCGACCCCCGCCGTGTCGCTTGCAATCCTGACCCACAACGCGGCGCAGACAGGAAATCAGGCCGACGGCGTGCTGCTGACCCCCTCGCACAACCCGCCCGGCGATGGCGGCCTCAAGTATAACCCCCCCTCCGGCGGCCCGGCGGGGACTGAGACGACCAAGCGCATTCAGGACCGTGCCAATGCTCTGCTCCGGGGCGGCCTCTCGGAAGTCAGGCGCGTCTCCTACGCGCAGGCGCTCGCCGCCGACACCACGCAGCCTTACGATTTTGTGACGCCTTACGTCGCCGCGCTCGGCAGCATTCTGGACATGGACGCGATTAGCCATTCGGGCCTCAAAATCGGCGCGGACCCGATGGGCGGCGCAAGCCTCGGGTATTGGAGCCGGATTGCCGAGCATTATAAGCTCAATTTAGAAGTGGTCAACCCCAACGCCGACCCGACGTTTGGCTTTATGACGGTGGACAAAGATGGCAAAATCCGTATGGATTGCTCCTCGCCGTCTGCGATGGCCTCACTAATAACGCTGAAAGACCACTACGGCATCGCCTTCGGCAGCGACCCCGACGCCGACCGGCATGGCATTGTCACCCCCTCGGTGGGCCTGATGAACCCGAACCATTATCTGGCCGTCGCCATTTCGTATCTGTTCGGGAACCGCCCCGGCTGGCGGGCCGACGCCGCCGTGGGCAAAACGCTGGTGTCCAGCAACATGATTGACCGCGTGGCAGCGGGGCTTGGCCGGACGCTGGCCGAGGTCCCCGTGGGCTTCAAGTGGTTCGTGGACGGCCTGCTGTCCGGCGGCTATGGCTTCGGCGGCGAGGAAAGCGCAGGGGCATCGTTTCTGCGTAAAGATGGCAGCGTGTGGACCACCGACAAAGACGGCCTCCTGCTCTGTTTGTTGGCCGCCGAAATCACCGCCATCACAGGCCGCGACCCCGGCCTGCACTATCAGGATTTGGAAGCCAAGTACGGCAGCCCCGTTTATGAGCGTATGGACGCCCCCGCGACCCTGGCACAAGCCAAAATGCTGGCCGGGCTGTCCCCGAAGCAGGTCACGGCCACCGCGCTTGCCGGGGAGCCGATCATCGCCAAGCGCACCCGCGCCCCCGGCAACAATGCGCCCATCGGCGGTCTGAAAGTGACCACCGAAAACGGCTGGTTCGCCGCCCGCCCGTCCGGCACGGAGCCGGTGTATAAAATCTACGCCGAGAGCTTCAAGGGGCAGGCGCATCTGCATCAAATACAGGCCGAAGCGCAGGAAATCGTCGGCGCGGCCTTCGAGGCGGCGGGGGTATGAGGCCCCCCCGCCCCAATTCTGGGGAGCCAGATTCCAGAGCGGATAGGAAGGGCAGGGGCAAGCCCTGCCCTTGCGGTCTGGGTCCTATTCCTATCGGGTTCCCCCATTATTGGGGGCTAGGGGATCCTGCTCCGGCTTCCCGTATAGAAAACTAACAATGAACGACTTCTTTTCACCCTTCACCCACGGCTTCCTCCGGGCCGCCGTCTGCGTGCCGCATCTGCGCGTCGCCGACCCCGCTTACAATGCCGAGCGGACTCTGGCGCTGGCGCGGCAGGCATCCGACGCTGGGGCGGCGCTGGCCCTGTTCCCGGAGTTGGGCCTGTCGGCGTACACCAATGAAGACCTGTTCCATCAGGACGCGCTTCTCGACGCCGTGCGGGAGGTGCTGCTAACCGTCGTGACGGAGAGCCAAACCCTATCGCCGGTGCTTTTAGTCGGTGCGCCCCTGCGCTTTGACGGGCAGTTGTTCAACTGCGCCGTGGCAATCTACCGGGGCCGGGTGCTGGGCCTGACGCCGAAAAGCTACCTGCCGAACTACCGGGAGTTCTACGAAAAGCGCCAGTTTGCCTCCGCCCGCGAGGCCATCTCCCGCGACGTGACCCTGTTCGGCGATACGGTTCCGCTGGGCAATAATTTGATTTACACGGCAGAAAACGTGCCGAACTTTGCTCTGCACGCCGAAATCTGCGAGGATGTCTGGACGCCCCTGCCGCCCTCCACCCTCGCCGCGCTCGGTGGGGCCACGGTGCTGACCAACCTTTCGGCCAGCAACATCACCGTTGGCAAGGCCGATTATAGAAGAACACTTTGCGCGGGGCAGTCCGCCCGGTGCGTGGCCGCCTACCTCTATTCCGCTGCCGGGCCGGGCGAGTCGACCACCGATTTAGCCTGGGACGGCCACGCCCTGATTTATGAGAACGGCGAGCAATTGGCAGAGTCCGAGCGGTTCCCCGCTGACGAACAGATGATTGTCGCGGACATTGATCTGGACCGACTGGCCCAAGAACGAATGCGGCTGACGTCGTTCCATGACACTGTTGGCGACTACAAAGCCGCCGTCCAAACCCTGCGGCGCGTGCCGTTTACGTTTGAAGCGCCAACCGTCACCGGGCCATTGCGGCGGACTTTGGAGCGGTTCCCCTACGTCCCAAACAGCGCCCGCGAGCGCGATGAGCGCTGCTACGAAGCCTACAATATCCAGGTGCATGGCCTGATGAAGCGGCTGCAAAGCACGGGGATAAAGAAGATCGTCATCGGCGTCTCCGGCGGCCTTGATTCCACCCACGCCCTGATTGTCGCCGCCCGCACAATGGACCGGCTGGGCCTGCCGCGCACGAATGTTCTCGGCTACACCATGCCCGGCTTTGCGACAAGCAGCGGCACGAAGTCCAATGCCCTGGCCCTGATGGAGGCGCTCGGTGTCACCTCCCGCGAAATCGACATCCGCCCATCGTGCCAACAAATGCTCAAGGACATCGGCCACCCCTTCGCTGCCGACGGCAGCCCGCTCTACGACATCACCTTTGAAAACGTGCAGGCCGGGGAGCGCACCTCGCACCTGTTCCGAATTGCCAACTTCCAGAACGGCCTCGTGCTGGGCACGGGCGATTTGAGCGAGCTGGCATTAGGCTGGGCTACTTACGGCGTCGGCGACCAGATGTCGCACTACAATGTCAACGCCTCCGTGCCCAAAACGCTCATCCAGTATCTCCTGCGCTGGGTCATCGCTACCGACCAGTTCGGTTCTGATGCCGGTCAAATCATACAGGCCATCGTAGACACCGAAATATCCCCGGAGCTTGTCCCCCACTCCGGCGATGCTGCCGAGTCGCCGCTGCAAAGCACACAGGAGAAAATCGGCCCTTACGAGCTGCAAGATTTCCACCTGTATTACATCACCCGCTACGGCTTCCGCCCTTCCAAAGTCGCCTATCTGGCCCACGAAGCCTGGGGCGACAAATTGCGGGGGGCCTGGCCGGACCCGTTTCCCCAAGACAAAAAGAATGAATACGCCCTGCCAACCATCAAAAAATGGCTGGCCCTGTTCCTGTTCCGCTTCTTCCAAACCAGCCAGTTCAAGCGCACCGCCGTCCCCAACGGCCCCAAAGTCGGCTCCGGCGGCTCCCTCTCCCCACGCGGCGACTGGCGAGCGCCAAGCGATTCGGTGGCGACGGTGTGGATGGAAGAGTTAGAGAAAAACGTGCCAGATTAAAGCATGAACAATCAGGTATAAACAGGTGACATGACTCTTTTAGGACAGTAGCCACTATGATAAGCGAAATTTCGATTGAAAACTTCAAATCTGTTCAGGAACTAAAGTTAGAGCTTGGACGGATAACCGTTCTTATCGGCGCGAACGGCAGCGGCAAGAGCAACATTTTAGAAGCGATTGCCGCATGTTCTGCCGCCGCTGGCAACAAATTGGATCATGAGTTCTTGGTATCACGCGGCATTCGTGTTCCTGATGACCCCCACTTTATGCGTTCAGCCTTTAAAGCACAACATAGTGAAGAAGACATCACTATTGTAGTTGCAAGTTCTCCTGACGAAGCGGCATCTTCAGACGACAAAGAACCACGAGTTTTTCATTGTGTCTTACAAAACCAAGCTGACAAACCTTACTCAAGTTGGACAAATGTGTCCCCTACTTTGCCTGGTATCACTGCCGATAAAATATCTCGTTTCGACAGCATGATTGACATAATGCAAGAGATGCAAGTCAAAATTGAAAAAATCCCTCAACTATACGAACAAATGGGCAACCAAATGCAACCAATTATTGATGATTTGGATAAACTCAAGTCCAGTCATAATGAACTAACGCAAATGGTATCAGTTCCATCTGGGTTTGAAGATTTCCTGATCTACTCACCAGAGAACACCTCGTTGAGAACATTTGAGACAGAGGAGCAAATTCAGCCGCTTGGGATTAAAGGGGAGGGCTTGTTTAAGTTGCTAACGGTGCTGTCCCGCGAACAGGACCAAGAGCGACTAAAGGAAATTAAAAATCGACTGACGCTGCTGGATTGGTTTGAGGATTTCGAGGTTAAATCTGCGGCGTCAACCGGCGAAAGAACCCTCAGTATCAAAGACAAGTATTTAGATGAAAGCCTGTCCTATTTCACTCAAAAGAGTGCCAATGAAGGCTTTCTCTTTTTGCTGTTTTACTTCACGCTTTTTATCAGTCGGGAAACGCCGTCTTTCTTTGCCATAGACAACATTGATGCTTCCCTGAACCCGAAACTGTGCAGGCAGTTGTTGAAAGAGTTGAGTGAACTCGCAAAGACGCACAATAAGCAGGCCATTGTGACCACGCATAACCCCGCTGTGCTAGATGGGCTTGACTTGGATGATGACGGACAGCGGCTGTATGTCGTCTCCCGCAACAAAGCTGGACACACGAAGGTAAAGCGAGTGATGAAGCAAGCCGCTTTGCCGGATCAAAAGCCTGTTCGCCTTTCCGAAGCTTTCCTACGGGGGTATTTGGGCGGTCTGCCGGGAAACTTCTAATGCCTACAGCCAGCTTTGCTCTTGTCACGGAAGGTCTCACCGACCAAATAATTATTGAAAATATACTGGTGGGCTTCTTTGATGACCCCGATATTAACGTCAATCCCCTTCAGCCTCTGCGGGATGAGACTGATAGGCACCGGGCTTTAAATCCCGGCAACTGGCACAAGGTACTGGAATACTGCTCAAGCGAAGAGTTCCGAGGCGCGTTCCAGTTCAATGACTATGTGGTGATACAGATAGACACCGATGTGGCGGCTGATTACGGCGTTAGTGATAGAGACGAAAACGGCACTGAAATTTCGGTTGAGGCAGTGGTTGAGCGCGTCAAGAATGCCTTGATAGCACGTATTGGTCAAGACTTCTATGACAGCTATACAAGCCGCATTCTGTTTGCTATCTCCGTGCAGTCTATCGAGTGCTGGCTGCTGCCACTGTATTTTAGTGACAAGAAGAAAAGCAAAACCATTAACTGCCTGGGCACATTAAATCAAGCCCTTAAATCGAAGCGATCATTTACTATTGATCCCAGCAGTAAAAATCCCAAACACTACGAGTCCCTTTCTATTGAATACGCCAAGCATAAAAGGCTCATGGCTTTGTATCCCTCGAACCCTAGCCTAGAAATGTTCGTCTCTGCGCTTGAGCGAACGAAGACGCCGCCCGTTCCAATAGAGATTGAGTAGATTATCCCCGCATCGCGTCCGGGTCCAGGCCGTTTTCGCGGCAGAACTGCCGGTAGGCCGCCGGGGCGATTTCGGAGGGCTTGATTTCGCTGCGACCGCCCCAGAAGACGTTGGTGTAGCCGACGGGGATGCCAAGGCTTTCTAAATGGGCGTCCATCGCGGCTTTGTGGGCAAGCAAAACGGCTTTGTCGAGGCCGTGGGCGACGCCCATGATGTTGACGTTCTTGAACTCCGGGCCGCCCTCGCGCCAGTAGGCGTGGGTCATAATGTGAAAGCGGCCCACCTCGCGGCCCGCTTCCAGCTCGCGGCCTTCGGGGACAGCCCAGTGGAACAGCGCATTGTAGCGGGTGACACGCTGATCGCCCGCGCCGGGCTTGACGTGTTCCAGGAACGTCGAAAAGCGGCCAATCACGCCCCGGTCATGGAGCGACTTGCCGACAGACAGAAACGTTTCGAGCGAAACGCCCGCCTCGTCGGCGCGGACCTGCCACAAATTGTTTGTCAGTTCATCGGGTTCGAATTCGCGCTTCAGCGCTGTCAGCACCTGCCAGTCTAAATCAGACAGCTCGACGATGTGCGTGTCCAAGACTTCGGCGGGCACGGGAGCAAGGCTGCCAATGCTGATCCCCTTGCGGCGGATGTGGCCGACGCCCAACGCGAAGAGATGTTTCGCAGGCATCAGGCGGTACTCTTCGGCCCCGATTTTGGCGGCCAGAAAGTCGGCGTATTTGGCGATGGAATAGCCCTGCGGCACTTTGAGCGTCGTCCACAGCTTGTACTGCGAACCGGCGATGGCACTGTCTGTGGAGCGGATGACGACGTGGCCGGAAAACGGGTCTTCCTCAAACAGGTAGGTGAACGCGGCGTCTAGCTTGTCAGCGGGAACCTGCCAGGCGACGAGGGAGCCGTGGGCAAGGTTCGTTGCCAGCAGGGTTTGACGCACCCGGCGAATGGTTCCGGCGCGGAGCATGGCCTGAATGCGCTCAATTACGGTCTCCACGCGAACACCAGACTGCGCGGCGATTTCGGAAAGTGGATCGGGCGAAAAGCCCTGGATGGTGTCTTCCGAAACGGCAAGAATGGCGGCGTTGACGGCATCGTCAATTCCAGCGGGCACGGTGTCTGCCGTGGGGCGCGGAGCGTCTAAAGTGGTTCCCATAGGGGAATTGTACCCGCAAAAAGCTGTCTCATGGTACAATACGCCCATGAGCCAAGAGACACTTGCCCCAACGCAGTTCCGGGAGCATCAGGAAGCCCTGGAAGCGCAGACACTCTCTCCCTATGCCGTTCAGTCCGCGCAGACACGCGGGCGGGCCATGCCCGAAGACCCCGACCCCATCCGCACGGAATTTCAGCGGGACCGGGACCGCATTCTGCATTCCAAAGCCTTCCGGCGCTTGAAGCACAAAACGCAGGTGTTTATTGACCCCGAAGAAGATCATTACCGGACGCGCCTGACGCATACGCTGGAAGTCGCGGGCATCGCCCGAACGCTGGCCCGTGCCCTGCGGCTGAACGAAGACCTGGCCGAGGCCATTACGCTGGCCCATGACCTCGGCCACACGCCGTTCGGGCACGGCGGCGAAGAGGCGCTGGACGAAGTCCTGCGCGAGTATGTGCCGGGTAGCGATTTCAAGCACTATGACCAGAGCCTGCGGATTGTGGATGTTCTGGAGCGCGGCGGGCGCGGGCTGAACCTGACCTGGGAAGTGCGCGACGGTATTTTGGGCCATTCCAAAGGCAGCAAGGACCTGGGTATCGTGGAAGGAACCAACCTGCCAACTTCGCTGGAAGGGATGTGCGTTCGAATCGCGGACCGGATTGCCTACATCAACCATGATATTGACGACAGCGTTCGGGCCGGGGTGCTGAACATCGACGATTTGCCGCAGGACGCTTTAGACGTTCTGGGCCGCTCGCACTCGGTCCGCATCGGCACGATGGTGATGAATGTGCTGGCGTCTAGTGTTGGGCAGGACGAGGTCCGCATGACCGGCGAAGTCTTGGAAGCCACCAATCGGCTGAAAGACTATATGTATGCCAACGTCTACACGATGGACACACGCGGCAACATTGAGCTGCACAAAGCGCAGTTCATGCTCAAAGAGCTGTTCCGGCTGTATATGGGGTCTCAGCAGATGAGCCTGCCAATGGACGGCTTCGTGCCCGCCGAGTTGGAAGGGCAGTCTGTGGAAGATCGCGCCCGGCGTGTCACAGACTTCATCGCGGGCATGACCGACCGCTATGCTGCCATGAAGTTCCGGCAGCATTTTTTCCCGGAAGCGTGGAGCGTTTCCTGAGACGCTTTCCATGCCGAAACAGTCTTTGCTGCTGTTGGCAGTTGTTGTTTGGAATTACTGTCCACGGGGTATGATAAGAATAGTGAAGAGTGTCGGCCCGTTCTCGCTTTTGAGAGCGGTGCGCCGATCTGTATTAGAAAAGAGTTCTTGTTATGACGACTCTGCAAAACAGCCTGATGCGAAAGGTAATCCCCGCCGCCGCGACGCTGGCGCTGACCGCGCTGGCCTTTGCCGCCCCGTCTCCGGCCCGTGCCGCCGACATCGTGGGAACCGCCGCCGCCGCGCCGCAGTTCTCCACACTTGTGGCAGCCATCAAGGCCGCTGGCCTGGTGGATACGCTGAAAGGTCCAGGGCCGTTCACGGTCTTCGCGCCGACCAATGCGGCGTTTGCCAAGTTGCCGGCAGGGACGGTCAAAGCCCTGCTGAACAGCCCGGAGCGGCTCAAAGCGATCCTGACTTACCATGTCATTCCCGGCAAGATCACGGCCAAGCAGGCTATGTCCATGAAGTCCCCGACTTCGCCGCCGACCGTGGAAGGCAAGACCCTTCGCGTGACCACTCGCGGCGGGACCGTGATGGTCAACGGCGCGAAAGTGATCAAGGCCAACATCACGGCGGACAACGGCGTGATCCACGCCATTGACACCGTGCTGGTTCCGGGCGGCGTTCTGAACTACGGCAAGACCGGCTCGATGGCCGTCAGCAAAGCGATGATGAACGCAGACAAGATGAATGTCGTCGCCGGGCACAAGATGCACGGCAAGACGATGAAGGGCGGCATGATGCACTCGGGTGGCATGATGCACATGAACCGCTAGCTAACAGCTTCTCAAACAGAGCGCCCCGGCATTTGATACTGCCGGGGCGCTTTTTTGCCGTCAGTAGTCTAATTTTTGCCAGCGTCAACAAAGCTCGTGGACGTGCTATTGCTTCTTCGCCTCGGCGTCCTGGCCGTAAGCGCAGTGGTCGCGCACCGGGCAGCGAGAGCAGCGAGGCGTGGTCGGCAGGCAGAGGGCGCGGCCATGCTGCAAAAACAGGCGGTTGGAACCGGCCCAGAGGTCGCGGGGCATCACTTGTTCCAGCGCCTTCTCGGTCGCGTCAGGCGTCTTGGTGGTCACCCAACCCAGGCGGTTGGTAATCCGGTGACAGTGAATGTCCACGCACAAGGCGGCTTTCTCAAACGCATAAATGAGAACGCAGTTGGCGGTCTTGCGTCCTACGCCTGGCAGAGCGAGCAGGGCGTCTAAATCGTCCGGGACCTGGCCGCCATGCTGCTCCACTAAAATCTTCGCCAGCGCGATCAGCCGGGGGGATTTTTCGGCGCGGTATTCGCTGCCGCTCAAGAGATCATAAAGCTGCGCCTCATCGGCCAAGGCCAGTGCGGCGGCGTCGGGGTACGCCGCAAAGACACGGAGGGAGACTGCCGTGGTCTGCTCTTCGCGGGTGCGCTGCGAGATAACGGTAGCAATCAGGACCTTGTACGGGTCGCCTAGTTCCACTGAGCCGCGCCCGTGGTAGGTGGCGGCCAGCGTGTCCATAACAGTGCGAATTTTAGGCGCGGAAGCGGGCATAAAAAATGTCATTTCTGTGTGTTTATCGGCTATAATAAAGCCGATATGAAACTGTCTTCCCAACCGCCCTTTGCCGCCTTTCTCGCCAACAGTTCCGAAGGGCTTTCGGTGCTGGCCGATATGATGCCGCAGCTTGTGTGGAGTGCCCGGCCCGACGGCTTTCCCGACTATTTCAACCGCCGCTGGTACGACTATACCGGCCAGACCCCGGAGCAAAGCGCGGGGGCGGAGTGGGCCACGGTGCTGCACCCGGATGATGTGTCCCGAAGCATTACGCGATGGGAAGAAGCGTTTCAGAGCGGAGAGGTGTATGAGATCGAGTACCGCATCCGACGCGCTTTCGACGGCGCATATCGCTGGTTTCTAGCCCGCGCCGAACCCATCCGCGACAGCGAGGGACGCATCACACGCTGGTTCGGGACCTGCACCGACATTGACGATCAGAAGCGGGCCGAGCTGGAGCTTGCCGAAGTCTCCCGCCGGGAGCGCACCATTGCCGAAGCCTTGCAGGGAACCGTGCAGCCCACCCTGCCCGAAGGTGTGCCGGGCCTTGATTTGGCGTCCTATTACCGGGCCGCCCTGCATGAAGCCAATGTCGGTGGGGACTTTTCCGATGTCTTCCCTCTTGAAAAAGGCTGTTACTGCCTCGTCGTCGGGGACCTCTCCGGCAAGGGCCTCGCCGCCGCCGCGCAGGTGGCTGTGGTCCGCAATATGCTTCGTTACGCCATCTATACCGAGCGAACCATTGCCGAGGGCATCACGCGGCTGAACCATATTCTAATCGCCAACAGTCTGCTGTCCGGCTTTGCGACGCTCGTGGTCTGCACCTTTGACCTCGGCGCGAAGACGCTCACCTATGTCTCCTGCGGCCAAGAGCCTGCTCTGCTGCGGCGCACGGCGGGCGGTCAGGTGGAAGAGCTGCCGCCGACCGGCCCCATTCTCGGCATGACTGAAACCGCCCGCTACACCGAAGAAACACTGTCACTCGTCCCCGGCGACGCCTTCGCACTCTATACTGACGGCCTGACTGAAGCCGGACCCAGCCGGATCAACCTGCTCGGCGTCCAGGGCCTCGCCGCCCTGATGGCTGACGATGCCCGCACCGCCCGCGAGATCGCCAACCATATCGTTCACGGAGCCGAAGATTTTTCGAATGGCGTCTTCCGCGACGACGTCTGCCTCCTCGTCGGCATCGTGCAGGCCAACGGCACAGCCCTCTAATCAGCTCAGCCGTAAGGCTGCTCCGTCGTTAGCCTCGGTTCAGCAGATATTCCAGCCCGCGCTGACAATCCGCATGAGGAGACCAGCTTGTTCCGACAGCCCATTATCAATTCCATTGCCATAAAATTATCAATTCCATTGCCATAAAAGGGGGAAGGCTCTGCCGCTCCGTCAGTCCGTTGTACCATACGACAGCCGGGGCAAACCCGCGCAGATTCCAGTACGCCGCCACATCCGCCCCGGTTTTCAGTTCCAGCGGTAGTTCTAATACGGCGCTTATTCTTTTGCCTTTGTGAATATGGTATACGTGAAAGATTAGTTCAAAATCGCCTTCGCCGCTGCTGAGGGCATCCGCTCGACGATGTGAACCTCGCGGCCTACGCGCTCCTTAAACTCGGCGAGCGTCATGTCGTCCAAGAAGATGTCCCGGTCGGGATCGCGCAGCATAACCGAGGGCAGGACGACGCGTTCACCGAGTTGGTCGCCCATTTGATTCAAAGCCTCAGCAATGTCGCGGCCTGTCAGCAGCCCTGCGACGCTGATATTTCCCTCAAAAAACGTGTTATGCACGGCGCAGACGTTCACGGTGAGATTTTCGACGCGGTTCAGCGTGCTGGCGAGGTCGGACAGGAAAGGGGCAGCAAGTTCTCCGGTGACCAAGGTAGCCGTGCGCGGGGAGGGCAAGCGGATGGGCAGGCGGCGGGCGACTTTCTGGGCATCGTCCAGAAACAGCCGCACCAGGCCGACCCCGTCCTCGAGCTGGGGAAAACCTTCATACTGCTTCATCCCCGGCACGGGCAGGCCCGCGCTGAGATAAAACTCGTCGCTCAGGAACGCAAAGTTTGTTCCCAGCTCACGCCGGTAGCGGGTGCGCCAGCCTTCGGCCTCTTCGAGCAGAGAGCGGCAAAACTCAGGAGAGCAGGTCTTGAGAGCGGCCAGACGGTCCCGAAACTGGGTCAACCCGACCGGGACAATGGCAACAGACAGCACGCCGCCGTAGGTCTGGCGGGCGTCCGGGTGCAGGGCGGCCAGCTCGCGCACTGTCTGGGCAAGCTGCGGGCCGTCGTTGTAGCCGGGGCACAGCACCACCTGCCCATGCACCTGAATTTTGGCATCGGCCAGCATTTGCAGGCGCGGCAGAATTGGCTCCGGCCCCTTGCGCCCCAGCATTCGCCCGCGCACTTCCGGGTCTGTGGCGTGAACCGACACAAACAGCGGCGAGAGCTTCTGGTCAATGACCCGCTGAAACTCGTCTTCCCCCATGTTGGTCAGGGTCAGATAGTTGCCGTGCAGGAATGACAGCCGGTAGTCGTCGTCTTTGATATAAAGCGAGGGCCGCAGGCCCTTCGGCTGCTGGTACAAAAAGCAAAACACGCATTTGTTCTTGCAGATATGCACGCGGTCAAACAGGTCATCGCCGAACTCAATCCCCAAATCTTCATCGTAGCCTTTGCTGATCTTAAAATGCAGTGGGCCAACGCCTTCTCGCTCCACATCGAGCGTGACGTTTTCTCCCGCCGACAGAAACGCGAAGTCCACGATGTCTAAGACGGGCTGCCCATTGACGTGCGTGAGAGTGTCCCGAAGCTGTACCCCAGCGAGGGCAGCGGGGAAATCCGGCTCCAGCGTCAGCACCCGCGCCCGGTCCGCCTTGACTTGTTTGGTGACGACTTTTTCATCCGCCATCGGCAGGGCGCGGTAATCGCGGCGGACTGTGCTTTCAGAATTCATTGCCATAAGCTCTAGTATACCCGAACATAATAGGCACGGTTTAGGTTCCGGTGGGCTGTCCGAAAACAAAAAGAGTATGCCGGTTTCGGCATACTCTTTTGTCTGCAAGTCTTGGATCAGCGGCTGTAGTCCAGTGATGACGGCCACTTGTAGTCGCTATGAAAGGGCTGCCCCTTCTGCACCGTGCCATCAGGGTTGTAGACCACGCGGTTGAACGTTCCGACGTAATGCCGCTCGCCAACCCGCCGGTGCGAGGAAACGAGTTTGACGCGCTGCCCCGGTGTGCCTTTGCCAAACAGCGACACAATCGCGTGGCTGCGGTTGGTGCGGTACGAGATATACAGCGGCGCTCCGGTGTTATTTTGCAGCTTGAAGTCTTTCTGGCCGTGGTAGATGGTGGCATCGCGGCCCGGATCGACATACGGCACGGTGCGAACGTGCTGATGACGCTCCACAATCTTCAAGTCAGCCAGCATGGCGGCATTAAAGATGGTCGTGGCGACCTGGCACATTCCGCCGCCGCTTTGCAGCTCCATATGGCCGTCAATAAAGACATGGCCCTTGCCGTTGAAGCCGTGGGCAGGATCACGGGGGCCGACCACTTTGTCCACTGAGAAGACACCGCCAGGCGGAACCACTGTGCCGTCAATGATCTTGATGGCGCGGCGCACCGTGTCCGTTCGGCCCGCGTCGCCGGGGTTGAAGCGGGTGACAAAGTAGCCAATCCGCGAGTCGATGCCCTGCAAGCTGGCCGTCGTGACAGTGGCAGGCTTAGTTTTCAGCGGCAGGACCAGATGGACGGTGGCGGGGTTTGCTTCCAGCGACTTCTGCACCAAATCCACGGCGGCATCGACGTTCAGCACCGCGCCAGCATAGCCGGGAATGATCTTTGCGGCGACTTCTTTATCGCCGTCATCACCCGAAGTGGGGGCAGCGACTACTACGCGGGCATCTTTGGGGGCGCGGCGAACATAGGGGGCGATACCGTCAAAATAGGCACGGGTCTTGGCCCGATTGACCGTAAATTTAAGCTGACTAAATGGCGTGGCATCGCTGCCACCGGCGGCGTAGGTGAGGCCAAGCTGGGCACGGGTCGGGTGCCAAGTCTGCTTGCCATCGCCAAGGCGCAGGCGCTGGGACAGCCGGCCCGTGGGCGCGGGCTTGACGGCTTTTTTAGTTGATTTGGTGTGCTTCTTGGCCGCCGGTTTTGCCGTCTGGGCAAATGTGGGGGTGACAGAAGCTGAAACAAGGGAAACGGTGAGCGCCCCCGCGAGAAGCGAAGGCAGCAGGCACCGGGTAGTGCGAGACATGAAACGAAATCCTTTCGTGACCGGTTAGGGTACACTCGATGAAACTAGCTAATCTACTGTGTTAGACAGTGTTTAGCACAAAATGTTTCCCATTATCGCCAGTGGACAAAAATAGAAATCAGCATGAAAAAGATAGAAGCGATTATTCGGCCCCTGCGGCTGGAGCCAGTCAAAACGGCGCTTGCCGAGGCAGGGCTGTCGGGAATGACGGCAAGCGATGTGCGCGGCTCAGGCCGCCCAGACGGCGGGGCGCTCGGCGGCTTTCGCAGCGAGCAGTATGTGATGCACCTGCCGCCAAAAGTCAAGCTGGAACTTGTTGTCCGCGATGACGCCGTAGCCGAAGTCATTGAGATTATTTTAGAGCAGGCACGGACGGGCGAGGAAGGGGACGGCAAGATATTTGTCCTGCCCGCCGGAGACGCCCGCCGCATCCGCACCGGCGAAAACGGGAACAGCGTTCTCTAGCCGTCGCCTACGGCACGTCGGGGATAGGCAGGCGAACCACTTCAATGGCCTGCTTAACGCGCTGATACAGCTCTTTGCCTTTGTCATCGGCGGCGGCACGCAGGTTCGGAGAGCGAATGCCGCGATAGAGGACAAATACCTGCGGCCCGGTCACGCGCCCGGTGTAGCTCGGGGTCGAAGTACGGTTGTTAAAGCCCCCGTGTCTCCCGCGTCGTCCCTGCTGACGATTGTTTTGAGGCGCTATTGACCCGCCGTCTGCACTCAGCCGGTCCAGCGGCGCGGCATCTTTAAGGTCCTCAAACAAACGGTCGCGTGTCGGGCCGATCATCTGGTCTCGACGGTTGATCGTCACTCTGCCACTGCGGGTCCGCACGACGCCGTGAACCGCGCCGGCGGGGGTGACGGTGACGCGGTAGCCCGGCGAAAGCCGGTCGCCGGAGTTTACAATTGTTAAAATGTCGCCGGACGCCTTCGTTGGCGATTTCTTCTGGGCATATGCGCCCGGCAGCAGCACAGCGCACAGCGCAAAAGCGGCAAGCGTGAGCGTAGAAGTTTTAAGGGTGTTCATTATCCGTAGGGTATCCTTGCTGTCAAGTTTACCCCAAAAAAGCCGGGGCTTAACAGGCAGGCGCAAATGCGTCTGTGTTCCACGCAATTTTATGGGGGATTTGTCCAAAGCCGTGGAATAATCCCGGCGTGACACTCCAAACACCACCTATGGCCGCTGGGAATTCAAACAGCGGCGGCGGGCTGATGGGCTTTTTTGCCAAAGCCGCTAAACAGTCCGACATCGGCATGGCAATGGCGCTAATCGGCATGATCGCCATGCTGATTTTGCCGCTCCCCGAAGCACTGCTGGATTTAGGGCTAGTCTTAAATCTTGCCGGGGCTGTGCTGATCCTTCTGACTTCCCTCTACACCACCGAGCCGCTGCAATTCTCCGTCTTTCCCGCCCTGCTTCTTGTGACGACGCTGTTCCGGCTGGCGCTGGAAGTGTCGGCCATGAAGCTGATTATCGGCACGGGCAGCGCGGGCCATGTCATTGCGACGTTCGGGCAGGTGGTCATCGGCGGCAATTACGTGGTCGGCATCATCGTCTTTCTGCTGCTCGTCGTCGTGCAGTTCGTGGTGATTACGAGCGGTGCAGGGCGCGTCGCCGAAGTCGCCGCCCGGTTCACGCTCGATGCCATGCCCGGCAAGCAGATGGCGATTGACGCGGATTTGAACGCCGGGGTCATCACGCAGGATCAGGCCCGTGCGCGGCGCAAAGCGGTCGGGCAGGAAGCCGACTTTTACGGCGCGATGGACGGCGCGAACAAGTTTGTGCGCGGCGATGCGATTGCCGCCATCGTGATTATCGTGCTGAATATTATCGGCGGCTTTGCGATGGGCCTCAGCAAAGGCGAGGATGTTCTCAAAGTCGTGCAAAACTACACGCTTTTGACCGTCGGCGAAGGGCTGGTCGCGCAAATCCCCGCGCTTCTGATTTCCACGGCGGCGGGCCTGATGGTCACGCGGGCGGCGTCGGACACGGCCATGGGTGGCGACATTGCCCGTCAGCTTTTTACGTCCCCTCGCCCACTGTTCATCGCCGCCGGACTGGTCTGTCTGTTCGTTCCCTTCGGCTTTCCCCTGCCGCAGACGGTGCTGGTGGCGGGCGTTCTGGGCGGCATCGGGCTGATCCTCACGCGCTCCCAGAAAGAGGCATTCGCCACCGAGCAGGCCGCCGCACACGCTGTCGCTGCCCGCCCCGCGCCGCTGGCAACTCCCGAAAGCGTTCTGCCGCTGCTGCACGTTGACGTGCTGGAGCTGAACTTCGGCTACGGCCTGCTCGCGCTCGTCGATCAGGCGGCGGGTGGGGATTTGCTGGACCGCATCACGGTCATTCGGCAGAAAACGGCACTGGAACTTGGGCTGGTCATCCCTACCGTGCGTATCCGCGACGACCTGCATCTCAAAGCCAATGACTACGCGATCAAGCTGAAAGGCGCGACGCTTGCGACCGGCACGGTTCACCCGCAGTCGGTCATGCTGATTGACCCCGGCAGCGTCATTGACCCTATTACCGATGGCATCCCCGCCCGCGAGCCAGCCTTTGGCGTTCCCGCGCAGTGGGTCAGCCGCACGCACCGGGAGCGGGCCGAGATTGCGGGCTACACCGTCGTGGACCCCTCTTCGGTGATCACCACCCATCTGGCCGAAGTCATCAAAGGCCATGCGTCAGAAATCATCACGCGGCAGGATACCTCGGCTCTGATTGACCATATCAAGCAGGCCAACAGCGCGGTCGTCGAAGAGCTAATCCCGGCCCTGATGACTGTGGGCGAAGTCCAAAAAGTCTTGCAGCACCTGCTCCGCGAGCGCATCTCGGTCCGCGACCTCGTGACCATTCTGGAAACGCTGGCCGACCATGCCGGGCGCACCAAAGACGTGGATATGCTGGGTGAATGGGTCCGCGCCGCACTAGCCCGCTCCATCTGCCGACAGTACGTGGATGATGCCAGCGGTGCTCTGCAGACGCTGACGCTGGACCCCGCTTTAGAGCAGCAGCTTTTGGAAGCCATCACTCCCGGCTTGCCCAATCTGACTCTGGAGCCGTCGTCGGCCCGTGCCTTCATTCAGGATTTGAGTGGGCAGATGGAGCGCATGGTGGCGCTGGGCTATCAGCAGCCCGTCCTGCTGTCAATGTCCGCCCTGCGCCTGCCCCTGCGGCGGCTGACCGAGCGCACTCTACCCAATTTAGTGATCTTGTCGTATAACGAAATTGTCCCCAGCACCGAAGTCCGCGCCGTCGGCGCGGTGACCGGCTAGAAAGAGCTTCTTAATGAGCAACGTAACTTTGATGGGCAATCGAACCATAATGCCGAGCGTGCCCGATGAGCGCTACGAGAGAACCGGCAGGTTCAACCTGCGGACAAAGACCTACACGGGCCGCACCGTCACCGACTGCCTGCTGCAAGCCAAAGAGGAACTCGGCGCGGACGCGATTATCGTCAGCCGCAAAACTTACAAAAAAGGGGCGCTCTTCGGCAAATGGGGCGGCAAAGAAGTGGTTGAGATGACCTTCGGGACGTACCTGCCACCGACCCACCCGGCGGCGAACCCGAACCTGCGCTATGCGGGTGGGGCAGACACGCAAAGCGCCGCCGAGACGGCCCGAATTGTCGAGCTGGAAGCAAAATTGGCCCGCCTGACGGCCAGCGTCAAAGGGATGGAAGACACGCCCACGCCGCCCGAATATAAATCCGAAAAGAAAGCCGCTCCCCGCCGGCAAGAGCCGTTTGTGCCCGCCGCCCTGCAAGCCGACCCTGGCCTCTCCGGTCAGGAATCCGTTGCCCGTCTTGTCGCCGAGACACCGCCCGCACCCCGTTCCCGCCGCCGCAAAGATGTTACCATCGCCATGACGGTGCCGCCGCCCGCCGCCGAGGGCTACCCAGCACTGATGCAGCAGCTTTTGGATGCCGACATCGCCGCCCCGCTCGCCCGTCAGCTTCTCGCGGAAGTCCCGAATGGCCTGGCTCCCGCCGATGCCGCCGCCTTCCTGAGAACGGTCCTCTCGCAGCGCCTTCGCATTGCGAATGGTATCGACGCCTTTCCGGCACAGGGCAAAATGCGCTTGCTGGCCTTTGTCGGAACTACCGGCGTCGGCAAAACCACCACGATTGCCAAGCTGACCGCCCGCTTTGCTCTGATGGAGCGCCGCAAAGTTGGAGTCATCACGCTGGACACGCACCGCATCGGGGCCGCCGAGCAGCTTCAGAAATACGGCGAGATTTTGCGGGTTCCCGTCAAAGTCGCACACGATAAATTAGAGCTGATACGTCAGCTAGAAGACTACGCGAAAGAGGGCATGGAGATTGTGCTGCTGGACACGGCGGGCCGCTCCCCCAACGAAATGATTCCTCTGGGCGAGACCGCACATCTGTTTGACGGCGTCGGAGCCGTGCAAAAGTACCTGACAGTTCCGGCGACACTCGGGCAGCGCGACATGGATAACATTGTGACCAAGTTCCAGAGTACGTTCACGCCCGACGCCGTGATTTTAACCAAGCTTGACGAGGCTTCCGACCATACCTGCTTTGGCCGCCTCCTGACCTTGCAGGCCAAGTTCGGCCTGCCGCTCGCGTATGTCACAACGGGGCAGCGCGTCCCCGACGACATCGTCCTGCCGGACTCTCATGCTATCGCCTCGCGCATCCTCGCCACGCCTTTGCTCTGAGACACAAAAACGGGCGCGGCTCACGCCACGCCCGTTTTTGATCGCTACTTTTTATGACGCCGCCGGATGCCAAACAGCAGCATCTGCCAGTACATCCGCGCCCGCGACGCTGCCCCCCGAACCCAGCCCAGCTTTTCTTCTTTCATCGGATGGGTCACGCCGCGCAGGGTCACATCCTTGCGGACAAAGCCCTGCGAGTGAACGTAGTCGTTGATCGCCAGTTCAATGCCGTAGCCGACCGAGGCCAGATCGGGGACACGGAGGAAAACATCCCGGCGAATGGCCCGCTGCCCGGTGATGGCCGGGGCAAAAAACTGCGCCATATCCGTCCACAGCCGCCCGCCCTTGAAAATCCCCATTGCCATCACGACCTCTCCCGCGCACACGGGGGCCAGCAAATCGGTGATATGCTCAGATTTCAGGCCGACCAAATCCGCGTCAAAGAACAGCAGGACATCGGCCTCGGTGCGGGTCGCGCCTTCCTGCATCGCCCCGCCCTTGCCCCGGTTGCGCGGCAGGGACACGACCTGCACACCGGGAACCGCCCGCGCCGCCTCCGCCGTGCCGTCGGAAGAGCCGTCGTCGACCACGATTACCTCCCCGATGAGCGGGGAAGCAATCAGCATCTGAAGGACCGCCGCAATGCGGCTTTCTTCGTTGTAGGCTGGGATAATCGCAGCGACGCTCATTGGCAGGCCCCGGACAGAAGAGGTCGGCGGCGCGGCGGCGCGTTTAGCTTTCGGTTCAGTCGTGGCAAACGGCATTCTCTTATTGGGTGGTACTGGTGGTCTTCTTCGTATCGGCTGTTTTTTTGGTGTCATGCATGATAGCGGCGGGTGAAGGCATCTTAGTCGCCAGCACCAGCGCATTGTAATCAATGCCGTTCTTTTCCGCCGCGATCCGGTCTTCGCCGGGATGGTACTCTTCGGTCATATACGTGCCGTGGTTCGCCCGCAGCTCCCGAAGCTGCTCTTCCACGCGCAGGATGCGATTTTCGTTGATCGGGTGGTCCTGGGAATAGGCCGCCGGTGCATAGCCCTTTTTTTCTTCGTCCTCGAATATCTCAAACGTGCGAACCATGCCGGTCGGGTCGTAGCCCGCATTGTAGGCGAACCGCTCGCCCCAGCGGTCAGCTTCGAACTCGGCGATACGGCTGTAGTGAAGCTGATCCAGCTCAAACAGCGCCCCGCCAACCTGCCCGACCCGGTAGTCGCGGCTCAAAAGCGAGGCGACATCCACCAGAAGCCCCTTGTTCTGCTGATCAGAAATGGACTTGGCGACGTGGCGGCGGACAACGTGCGAGGCTTCATGGCCGATAATGCAGGCCAGGGCATCATCGTCCGTGCCGATTTTATCCAGCAAGCCCCGGTAGATATAAATGTAGCCGCCAGGGATTGAAAACGCATTCAGGTCCGGGCTGTCAATGACGCGCACCCGAAACGATAAATCGGGCCGGTCTTTCTGCGCCTGCGCCAGAATGGGAGCCGACACATCCAGAACGCGCCGGTTAATTTTGCCGTCCATGACAAACTTGACCTGCGAGTCGATCTGGCTGGCATAGTCGCGCCCCAGAGCGTTCTCCTGCTCGGGACTCATCATGTTGTTTTTGATCTGTCCGCTCTGGCAGCCCGACAGCAGCCCAATCCCAAGCGCGGCGCAAAGCGCCAGAGCTGGACGGCGCATTAAGTGATAAGAATATGAGTTGAGAGAGCGTAAGTTGAGAGAGCGTAAGTTGAGAGAGTGTGACATGGAAACTACTTTCTTTCCTGCATCGATTTGGCCCGATGCCAAAGCGCGTGCGCCTGCCTCTGTAAATCCTGTAAAGTATGCAGACCCCGGCGCGTCTGCGGGGACTGCACCGCCGCCCGTACCCCGCTTTGCAAGTCCTGAACACCCTGACTTAAACCGCGCTCGGCCCCTGACCAGTCCGAGCGGCTGAGAGCATCGCGGGCTGTTTGCGCCTGGGCGTCTGCCCGCGCAATCCAGTCGGCCTGCTCCCGCACCTGCTTTGCCTGCACGATCTGCCGGGCTTCCAGATCGTCCACCTGCGCTTGCAGCATCCGTGTCTGCACCCAGTTATAGCCGCAAAACCCGATCAAGATCACAATAAGTATGCGGGTGAAAAAGCGGCGTACCATCGTTTATTTCACCCTCGCTTGCGGCCTATCTCGGGTTTGCGGTGCATCCACTCTTTGCCGCGCCGCTCAATCGTGTCTTCCCACACTGAAACGCGCCGAACCAGCGCCGTGACCGGAGAGGCGGTGTGCGTCACTACCCGGCGCACATTGGCGCGGGACGCCCCGGTCCATTTGGCCTTGTACGGCTCATCGCCCCGCAGAAAATCAAATACGTCCCGGCCCTCGTCAATCGCCGTCTGCATGGCGCGGGCGGTCAGCACAGTTCCCAGACTGAGCCGCGCCAGAGTCGGCTCGAAGCCCCCTTGATAATAACACATCCGGTCGCCAAATGCAAAGCAGTAGAGCGATGCCTGCGTCACGCCGTCGAGCTTCAAGGAAAATAACCGCAGCCAGCCGCGCTCCAAAAGCCGCCGGGCGGCGTCCCGGTGAAACGCCTGCACACGCTTTCCCCCAAAAACACCCGGCAGCCAGCGCTGGTTCCACCGCCGCTGATGCAGCTCAAACAGGCGGCTCATCTCTTCGTCTAAGGCTTCGGGGTCGCGCACCGGGTCGGCGTCCACGGCATACACCTTTTGCAGGCCCCGGTCATAGTAGCCGATATTGGCCCGCGTTTTCTTGCCCAGACCTTGAATCAGCATCTCCCAGCTTTCCGGCAGGGCCAAATAGGGGCACGCCTCGCCCGGCACGTCCAAAGCCGTCAGCACGCTGTCCGGCGGCGGAAGGTATTGCCGCAGCAGACTGCCTTCCCGGAGCTGCTGAAAATCCGCAATCTGCCAGCCGCCCGCTGTTTCCAGATAGCTATACAGGCTGAGTGCGGCTTCCTGTTCCCGGCCCGGCAGGGCCAGAATATCTAAATAATCTGAGGTCCCCGTGCCCAGGAAGGATAGCCGCCGCAGGGGTGTCGCATACCAGAACGAGGTCATCAGCGGGGCCAGCCCCACCAGAGTTCCTGCGGCGTCCCGGACTGTCACCACTCGAAGCACGCGCCCCGGCACGCGCCCGAAGTGCTTCCACCATGCGGCGTTCCACTCAAAGGTCTGAAACACTGTCGCAGCCGGGCACGCGGCGGCCAGCGCCCGCCATTCGGCTTCCAGCGCGGCCAGCCCCGATGCCCGCCGAATGTCCTCTGCCGTCAGCCCGCTGCTTGTTTTGTCTGCACTCATTTCGGCCACTGCCACATGCCTATTGTAGCACATTCGCGGGGGCAAATGAACTACGTCGCAGCAAGCTGCGAGGTATCGCACGTTTCACGCAGGCTTGTCCTGCGGCAACGGGGTCAAAATAGCTCCATCTGTTGGGAGTGCAAGCGCACGTACTCTTTCTCTGTGCCCT
>JAABUK010001160.1_pt1 | contig 51251 bp, 54 predicted proteins | sample 5559141 | NCBI WGS metagenome assembly JAABUK01 (sample SAMN10711869, study PRJNA513367) | rock metagenome | isolation source: Antarctica rocks | place: Antarctica: Victoria Land, Pudding Butte nord | collected 2016-01-03 | reverse complement strand
TGTTTTGTACATCTTCGGACCGCATCAGCCGCTACCTCAAGATATCGAGGAAACCTGCTCCAATTATAGCGAAAAAAGCCCGCCAGATCGACACCAGCGGCATTGCTTTTTCCGCAACCTGCTAACGGCCGCCATCCCGCCGGCGGAAGCGCGCCCGACTCTCTTGCCCCTCGATGAGTTTCCGCTCTTGCTCGCGCCGGTGATACGAGTCCGTCACGGGAACCTGCGCCGTCACCGTGTTCTTCGCAACACGCGACGGCCTAACGCAAGAATATGGTGCCGCGTCGCTTCGTCAGGAAAGACGGCATGATCGGTCGACCTGTCACATCACGCGGTAGCAGATCGCCGCCTTACATCAGACCAGCCCTAGGACAAGTTTGAGACAAAGCGACTGATGGCGAAGGCGAGTTGCTCCGGCTCATCAATCGGAATCAAGTGCCCGCTTCCGGCGATCACTTCCAGCTGTGCACTTGCGATCCTCGGAAGGACTTCGCGGCGATGCTGTTCGACGGAATCCAGATTGTCGAGCTGGCCCGCGAGAACGAGAGTGGGAACGGCAATCTTGGAAACCTCAGACGAGATGTCTTCTACGATGCCCAACGTCGGCCACGCGATGATGGCAGCGGGTGATCCCGAAAGGCTGTCCTCGACGATCTGCTCCAGCATTTCGGGTGAGGGAGTCTTTGCACTCAGGAATCGCACTGTCTGGACGACAGTCTCCCGATTGTCGTAGGCGTGCAACTGCTGTTGAAGCGCTTCCTCGGGGAAATGCGTGGGTGTCGGGGTCGCTGGTGCCACCAGGATGAGACCTACAAGGCCGAGCGGATTTCGTGACGCGAGGAGTTGCGCGACCTTGCCGCCCATCGAATGTCCGACAAGCACGTACTTGGTAGGGCCCAAGGTCCGGATCAAAGATGAAGCCTCATCCGCCAAGTCGGCCATCGAGTATCCGCTTGCAGGCGCTTCTGACTTGCCCCAGCCGCGCGAATCGTATGCGACGCAACGAAAGGTGTCCGCGAGGCGAGAAATGACTCCATTCCAGGTGCGATGCGAGCCGCCCCAATAGTGCAGAAATACCAGCGCGGGCTCTCCTACGCCTCTCTCTTCGACGTTTAGTGACAGGTTGCCGATGGTGCAGTTCATGATAGCTCCTGTTTCACAGTTCTACGAGACGTTGTAAACATCGCGCTTGACCCCGATTGCCGAGCAACGTCGCGCGAGATGGAGTTCGATCGTGTCGTCATGCGTTCGATGGTAGGGCCGTCGTCACGACGGCGTACGAAACATGCTGAACGTCCGGGCGCGATCTCGGGAACGGGATTAGCTCGCCGTGCGCGGCGTTCGATACGATGGAGTCCGCCTTGCCCGTCAGGTGCCGGAGAGGTTCGGCAACCTGGTCGAGATCCTGCCTCTCCTCTTTGCGCCTCGACGTGACGCTCAGTTCACGCCCTCGCCATCGATGTCGGGCTGTTTGCTCAGATTCTCGAAGAGCAGGCCGCCGGGCTCTCCGCCGCGGACGTGAAGCGGAACGCCGCCCTCGTCGAGTCGTCCGAGCTGGACCGGAGCGAAGCCGAGCTCCGTCACCACGGCCGCAACCGTAGCGCTGGCGTCCGCGTCGTTGCTCGACGCGAAGACGACCTGTTGGGCCGGTGCTGCATTCGAACCGAGCTGAGCTGCAGGAAGGTGATTGAACGCCTTGACCAGGCGCGCGCCGACAAACGCTTCGGCGACGACATCGGACGACAGACGACCGCCAAGTTCGTCCGGAGCGGCATGGAACGCGTTGGTGACGTCGACGATGAGCTTGCCCTTCCAATCGTCGAGCTGACCGGCGACGGTCGTGTGAGAGGAAAAGGGAACGGCGAGAAGCACTATCTCCGCCTCGCAGGCGTCCGCGAGCGAGCGCGGGACGACATTTGGGCCGAGCTGTTGAGCGAACGACGCGATCGTTGGGGGCCGCGACTATTCGCGATCACGACGTCGACATGCTTTCGAGCAAAGGCACGAGCGAGAGCGGTTCCAATCTCACCGGAACCGATGACGGAGTACTTCATGAGGGCTTTCTACTTCAGCGAGTGCTGAACGGATTCGAGGGAGAGGCCGAAGGGCTCACGCACGCGACTCGAAGCGCGAATCGTACGGCGCCGTCGACGCATCGACGAACGTCGCCCATCGGCGGACCTCACGCGTACGAGGCGATATCATCGACATCGAAGCGCGGCAGTCTCGGTGGCGCGTGCGTATAATCGCCGAAACCGATGTTGATGAGGTACTGCGACGCAAAACGTCCGTCCGAGAAGAACGCGTCGTCGACAACGCCGCGCTCGAAGCCGGCCATCGGACCGGCGTCGAGACCGATCGATCGGAGCGCGATAATGAAATACGCCATCTGAAGAAGCGCATTATCCCACGCGGTGGCGCGTCGCGCGGGCTCGGACATGGCTCGGAACATGCCATCGAACGTCTCCGCACGCTCCGGAAACAACCGGGGGAAGTGCTCGTAGAATTGCAGGTCGGTGGCGATGATAGCAGTGATCGGCGCCGCCATCGTCTTGTCGCGGTTGCGATCGCTCAGCGCAGGTTCGAGCTTGGCCTTCGCCTCGGGCGACTCCACGAATATCAGGCGCAGCGGCAGACAGTTCGCACTCGTCGGACCGAGCAGCGCGAGCTCGAGCGCGCGACCGAGCAGCGCGTGCGGCACGGGATGGTCGACGAACGCGTTCGCGGTTCGCGCCTCGACGAAGAGCGTCGCGAGGCTACGCTCATCGAGCGCGGCCGCAAGTTTTCGGTCGACGATCTCATCGGTCGCCGACGAGGTCCAAATGGGGTCGTTCATTGTGCTCCTCTTGCGGTTGTCATATCGTCGCGTAGCCTAGCACGATCTGGACCGTACGGTCAACAAGGTACTGGCGACGATTTGGACCGATCGGCAAGATCTGTTAAAATACGCTCACCATGGGACGTCCGGCAAGCTTCGATCAGGCTCGAACACTGGAACAGATCCAAACTGAGTTCTGGGACCGTGGGTACTCGGCGACATCGCTCGACGACATCATGACGGCAACCGGCCTCGGTAAGGGAAGCCTCTACGGCGCATTCGGCTCCAAGTCCGACATGTACCTGATGGCGTTCACCGACTATTGCGATTGGGCAATCGAAGACTACGAGCAGCGCTTGCGAGGCTCCGACGACGGCGCGATGGCCCGCCTGCGAGATCTCGTCCGGACGGCAATCCGATCCCGCTCCGGATCGCGTCGGGGCTGCATGCTCGCGAAGGGAACCGCCGAGGTCGCCGGGCGCTTTCCCAATGTCGACCGGGTCATCGAGCGAACCTTTAAGGCCCTCGAAGGCGAGCTGCTCGCGTGCGTACGGCAGGCTCAGCGCACGGGCGACATCGACCCGAGCCGCGACGCCCGGACCATCGCAGTGACGCTCCTCGCGATCCTCCGCGGAATCGAAACGCTCAAGCGAGCCGACGTCCCGTCGGCTTCGCTCGAGCTCGTAGCGAAAGGCGCTATCGATGTACTGAAGTCGCCCAGTCGATGACGCTCGAGAGACGTCTCGCTTGTATCGGCATCTCATTACGAGTGGTCGGCATCGCCTGAACATGGCCCGCGCGCCGGGTCATAGCTCTCGAATCGAATGACGCCGGTCTGATTGGTCGTGTAACTATGACTTACGATTCAGGACGCCTTGCAGGCGAAGCGAGAAGTAACCTCATTGCGCTGTCAGCGGATTAACTCGATCCGAGAGTTCGACGGAGCTTGTGTCGCACACCGGCGAAAGCCGCTGCCGCTTCAGCGGAGGGAGCTCGAACGTTTGTCGATGAGTTCGAGTGACGAGCGGCTCGCGCCGTTCTCGATGAGAATGGCTCAGATTTAAGACGTTAACAACGTCAACCAGGAAACGCATGTCGACTATACTTATCACCGGCGGCCACACGGGGATCGGCCTCCAAGCCGCAACGACGGTCGCTTCTTTTTATCATTGCGGTCTCGTCCTGGCTGGCCGGGATCTCCAGAAGGTCGACGCTGCAGCTGCGACGCTTCGTGCGACGCACGGCGCCAGTGTGCGCACGCTTGCCCTTGATCTCGCATCCCTCCAGTCCGTCCGCGCTGCGGCAGCCGCGTGCGAAGCAATGACCGCGGACCGCCAGGTCGACTATTTTGCAGCCATCCTTTGCAACGCCGGCGCGCAGTTCCACGGACCATTGTCGTACAGCGCTGACGGCTATGAAGAGACGATTGCCGTCAATTGTCTCGGGCTCGTGCAATTCACCTCGTCCGAGAAGCCCGACAGTCTCGAATGAAGGACGCGGCCGCACCGAACACGGCTCAGAAACTCGTCGTGGCGGCTGCGGCGCTTCTGGACGCAGGCGGCACGTCGGCGGTGACGTTGCGCGCCGTCGGGCACGCCGTCGGCGTCTCGCACAACGCCCCTTACAAGCACTTTCCGGACCGCGCTGCGCTGCTCGCGGCCGTCGCGACCGCCGACTTTACGACACTACAAGCTACGTTCGCGGAGAACCGCTCGTCCGCTACTCGGTCGCTCACGAACTTGCGGCGCGCGCTGGACGCCTTCATCGCGTACGGGAACGAGTATCCAGCACGCTACCAGCTGCTCTTCAGCAATCCGGACATCGCAGCCCATGGCGGTGACCCGGCGACGGCCGCGTTCGAGACGTTTCTCGAATTTGCCGCGATCGTGGCAGAATGCCAAGCCGCGGGCGACCTTCCGGCGACGCCAAATCTCGAATTGACCGGACTCATCTTTGCGACCGCACACGGGTTAATAGATCTCGAAGTAGGCGGCAGAATGAAGCGCGAAAAAAGGCTTGCGAGCCCCTCGGAAAGCATAAAGCTGCTGTTGAGTCTTCTGCAACGTAGCGCAGCATCTCGTTCCTGAGCGACCTCGCACGACTTCGTCGTTCGTCTCGCACGAAGTGCAGGTGCGGAACGCGATCGTGCCCCGGCGAGTGGTGTATGAACGGAGCCGCCTCTTAGGGTAGGGGGCGGCCATCGTGGCTCTTGGCGAAGGTTGTTTTTGCACAATCAACTTTCCGCGAAAGGACATCACGATGGCCAAGGTCAGTATGGCACTCGCCGAGCTTGTTGAGAAGGGGGCTCAAGACGATATCGTCCGAGAACTGCTCGGCCACGTGGCCGAGCGACTGATGGATTTTGAGGTCGAGCAGCGCACCGGCGCCGAATACGGCGAGCGCAGCGTCGATCGCGGCAACAGCCGTAACGGTTACCGCGATCGGCTATGGGAAACGCGCGCCGGCTCGATCGATCTACGAATACCGAAGCTACGTCGCGGCTCGTATCTGCCGGCTTTCCTCGAACCGCGGCGCACCGCTGAAAAAGCGCTCGTTGCGGTCGTCCAGGAAGCGTATATTCAGGGTGTCTCGACGCGATCAGTCGACGAGCTCGTGAAGGCGATGGGGATGACGGGCATTTCCAAGAGCCAGGTCTCGCGGCTTTGCGTCGACATCGATGAACGGGTCAACGCCTTTCTTTCGCGACCGCTCGAAGGAGATTGGCCGTATCTCTGGATCGACGCCACGTACGTAAAAGTGCGCCAAGCCGGCCGCATCGTGTCCGTTGCCGTCATAATCGCCGTGGCCGTAAACACGGACGGCGTCAGGGAAATCGTCGGTGTGGCGGTCGGTCCGAGCGAAGCTGAACCGTTCTGGTCGACGTTCTTGCGCGACCTTACCAGGCGCGGCCTGCGCGGCGTGAAGCTCGTGATTTCCGACGCGCATCTCGGCCTGAAGGCAGCAATCGCGAAGGTCTTCACCGCGACGTGGCAACGCTGCCGCGTGCATTTCATGCGCAACGCTCTGGCGTTCGCGAATAAAGGTCAACGTCAGATGGTTCTCGCGCTCATCAACACCGCCTTTGCGCAAGAGACGAAGGAGGCGGCACATGAACAATGGCGCGTCGTTGCGGATCACTTTCGAGAGAAGCTTCCGAAGCTCGCTGCGATGCTCGATGACTCGGAGCACGAGGTGCTCGCTTTCATGAGCTTTCCACGCGCTCACCGCAAGCAGATCGCATCGACCAATCCGCTCGAGCGACTCAACGCCGAGATCAAGCGCCGCACCGATGTCGTCGGCATCTTCCCAAACGACGCCGCGATCGTTCGGCTCGTCGGCGCGCTCTTGCTCGAGCAGAATGACGAGTGGCAACTGCAACGGCGGTATCTCTCGCTCGAAGGACTTGGTGCCGTCAGCGAAAATCAGATCCAACGGCTCTCAGCGGTCATCACCGGCTGAAGCCAAACCGCGTCGAGAGTCACTCGTACACCACTCCGCGGGACACGATCCACTGCGCTTCTTCGACCGAGAAAATACGCTCATTGGGCAGAATATAATCGAACTACCAGTCGCTTCGGCTCCAGTCGATGCCGACGACGCTGCAGTAGATTCCCAGCTCTATTACGGAACCGCATTGTCCGAGCCCGGCTCCGCAGTCATGCGGATCGAATGCCGACCATATAGCGCGAGTTTTTCTGGAAACCATCGCTGGAATCATGGGTCGACATGGCCGGAGAAGCTTTTTCGTCTCCCATCGAACTCTGTGTCAAGCGCTCAGGCTAACGACGAAGCGACGCTCGATTCAAAAACGAGCGTTCCGTCGGCGCACGCGCAAACGCCACAGGTGACCATCGCCGTGACGAACACTTGGAACGACGTCGTGAATAACGTCGTATATGTGCACGATTCACTCGCGATCACGGGCGGCTCTACCGATTCAATACTTCGGTCATCTGATCTTGCGCTTACAATGAATCTCGCTAACGGGGCAGTAAAGAGATTTAACGGTTTGCATCAAGAGGCGCCAACGTATCAGAAATTTAGTCCGGCAACGCAGCAAATGGCCGTCGCGTATGAAGTTGAACCAACAAACGATCTGGGACGGCTGGGGGAGATTGTAGTCCCGGCTCATGGAACGGTCACCACGACGGTTACGTTCGCTGTGTCCGATCCGGTTTCGCAAGTTGGAGATAATCGAAAAGTGACGGTAAGATAAGAATCGCACAAACGTCAGTGACCTCACTCCTTTTGAATGAGGCCGCTCAACAATCGCGAATTAGAACGTGCGGATCGCGATCTCCGCGGGGGCGTTGAGGAGGTTGAGGAGCTCGTCGTCGAGCTTGACGAGCGTGAGCGAGCAGCCCGCCATATCGAGCGACGTGCAATACTCGCCGACGTAATTTTTCACGACCGTCATCCCGCGCTTCTCGAGCACCTCGTGCGCGTGCCCGTACAACAGGTAGAGCTCGCTGATCGGTGTTCCGCCGAGACCGTTGATCATGAGCGCGACGCGGTCGCCCTTCCGAAACGGCAGATCCGAGACGACGGCTTCAAGGAGCTCGTCGACGATCGCATCGGCGGACATCATCTTCTCGCGCCGGCGGCCGGGCTCGCCGTGAATGCCGATGCCCATCTCGATCTCGTCGTCGCCGAGCTCGAAGAGCGGCGAACCCTTCGCGGGCGGCGTGCACGACGTCAACGCCATGCCCATCGTGCGCGTCACACCGTTGACGCGGTTCGCGAGCTTCACGAGCTCGTCGAGGCTCGCGCCGTGCTCCGCTGCGGCGCCGACCGCTTTGATCACGAAGAAGTTGCCGGCGACGCCGCGCCGGCCGATGGTGTAGAGCGAGTCCTTAACCGAAACATCGTCGTCAACGAATACGGTTTCGACGCGGATGCCGTCGGCTTCCGACATCTCCTTCGCCATCTCGAACGCGAGCCGGTCGCCCGTGTAATTGTTGACGATGTGCAGCACGCCCATCTTCGAGTTGACGAGCTTCGTCGTCTCGGTGACGAAGTCGGTCGGCGGCGCCGCGAACACGTTGCCGGGGCACGCCGCATCGAGCATCCCCTTGCCGACGATCATCACGTGCGCCGGCTCGTGACCCGAGCCCGAGCCCTGCACGATCGAGACCTTCGTGTCCGACGGCGCGTCCTTGCGCATGATGAGGTTGTATTCCGGAACGTACGTGAGCGTGTCGGGGTTCGCGAGCGCGATCCCCTTGAGCATCTCAGGCACGAACTGCCGCGGATCGTTGACGAACATCTTCATGAGCGGTTTCCTTCGCGAGCGTATGCATCGCTGACGGCGCGGAACATGTGGCCGACGGCGACGGCGCCCGCGTCGACCGAGCCGATACTCCGCTCGCCGGAATACGATGCGCGACCACGCTTCGCGAGCATGGTCTTGGTCTGCTCGGCACTCGATTCGGCGACATCGGCGGCACGCGCGAGCGCCTGCGGCGCGGCCTCACCCGCGTCGAGGGCCGCGCCGAGCGCGTCCGTCGCCGGGAGCAGCGCGTCCAAAAGCGTCTTATCGCCGACCCCGGATTTGCCGCGCTCGCCGATGCCGACTGCACCGGCGCGCAACATCGCGACGGCGTCGTGCGCGGTGAGCTCGGTCTTGTCGCCCGCGACGCCCGCGGCGCGCAGGAACGCGGTACCCCAGAGCGGCCCGGAGGTGCCGCCGACCTTCGAGATGACGGTCGAGGCGATCTTTTTGAGATGCGCGGCGGGCGTCGAGGCGTCGTACGAATCGAGATCCTTGAGGACCACTTCAAATCCGCGCGCGAGCGAATAGCCGAAATCGCCGTCGCCGACGACGGCGTCGAGGTCGCCGAAATATTTTTCGTTCTCGACGGCGACCGTCGCCATCGCGCGGACGATCTTGTCGATCTCCGCAACCGAACCGCGCTTCGCGTCCAAGCCTTCTCCTTACGCGCGGACCGCGAACGCCGGGGCGGCGAGCACGGCCTGCAGGTTCTCGTAGCTGACGTAATCGCCGACCGACCGATCCGTCCGATTTTGCTTCACCACCGCACGTTCGCCGCCCGGGTCGCCGAGCGCGCTCACCACGAGCGTCGCCTCAGTCATGTCCTCGTCGATGGTAAAGGTGCTGAGCGTTACGACGCACCGCATCTTCGCGCCCGTCGCGGCGACGAGGCCGTTGCGCGAATCCTCGACGACGACGGCGTCGCCCGGATCGACGCCCAGTCGTTCCGCGGCGAGTAGATAGATGTCGGACGCGGGCTTTTTCCTCGGCACGACGTCGCCCGCGAACACCGCAAAGGCACCCGCGAGCTCGTCGCCCATCGCGAGCCGCAGCACCGACCGCACCGACGCTTCGGCAGAGGTCGAGGCGACCGCGAGCGGCCAGCCTCGCTCGCGAACGTCACGCGCGAGCCGAGCGACGCCGGAACGCGGCGTGAGCTCGCCCGCCGCGACGAGCGCCTTGAAGCGCTCCGTCTTGCGCTCGTGCACGCGAGCGACAAGCGCCGCCTTCGTCGCGTCGTCATCCGCGATCCCGACCCGTCCCAGGAACTGCGGCGACAGCTCGCTCGCGAAGCGCTCCTTGCCCCCGCCGATCGCGAGCTTCTCACCGTAGCGATCGTTCGACCACCGCAGCGGCAGCCCGAGCTCCTCGAAGGTCGCGTTGAACGCGACGAGATGGCCGTCGCGCTCCGTGTCGGCGAGCACGCCGTCGCAGTCGAAGATCAGCGCGTTCACGCGGCTTTGCCCGCGCCGCCGAAGAGCGCAATGTGTTCGGCGGCCGTCTTCTTGCACGCGGCGAGGACGTGCTTGAAGAGCGACGGCGGATCCCAGTTGTTCGGATTGGCCTCGAGGAACTCGCGATTCGCCTGGATGTAGGCGATCTTCATCGCGGTCGAGATGTTCACTTTCGAGCAGCCGCGCCCGATGAGATCGTGGAACTGCTCGGGCGCAAGGCCGGTGCCGCCGTGAAGCGCCATCGGGATCGGCTCCGCGGCGACGAGGTCGGTCACGCGATTCGCATCGAGCTTCGGCTCGCGCTTGTAGGTGCCGTGCTTGTTGCCGAAGGCGGGCGCGAAGCAGTCGATCTTCGTCGCGCGGATGAAGTCGAGCGCGACGCCGAGCGGCTGCAGCGTCGGCGTGTCGTCGGAGCCCAGGCCGTCCTCGACGCCCTCGATGCCCTCGATCTCGCCCTCCACCGCGGCGCCCGCCGCGTGCGCCTCGGCGACCACCTCGATCGTCTGCCGCCGGTTCTCCTCAACGGAAAGCTCGTGCGCATCGAAGAGCACGGAATTCCAGCCGGCCTTCAGACACGTCGAGATCACCGCCCGGTCGGGACAGTGGTCGAGGTGGAGCGTGACCGGGACGTCGATCCGGTCGGTCATCGCCCGGAACATCGCGATGATGACGCCCGGGCCGTACTGCTTGACGGTCTTGACCGACGTTTGCACGATGAGCGGCGCCCGCAACTCCTGCGCGGCGGTCAGGACCGCCTCGAGGGTGAGATCGTTGAAGATGTTGATCGCGGCCACACCATAGCGCTCGTCGAAGGCGCGGTCGATGATCTGCTTCATCGGAGCGATGGGCACGGGCGATCTCCTCTGACGGCGAGCCGTCGCATTCGCGGCGGTCGGCGCAACGCCGAGCCACGCCTCTGGAGTACCGCTTTCCCCGGACCAGCGGCAAGCCTCGCCTCCGAGAAAACTCGGGCAATCGAGCCTCGCCCCCGAAGATTTGGGCGGCGACGAGCACAGCCGACGTCGCTTGCCCTCAGCGAGCGTGCGTTTCAAACGCTAATCCAACCGATACGACCCGCTCGCATCCACCGAGAGCCGCGAGCGGCCGAGGACAATCGTGCGCGCACGATGCTCCCACGCGGCGATCACGCGGATCGCGACCGGCTTGACCTTCGCGAGCAGCGCGCGCGCTCGCGCCGAGAGCGAGACCGTGTCGCGCATCCACGCCGGATGATCGCCCGGCAGCCGGTGCCCGCTACCCCACCGATCGTCGGGATCGTCCGGGATCGGTGCGACCGCGAGCGACGGATCGACCGCAGCGCCGTTGCGCTCGACCGGCGGCGCGACGTCGCTCGCGAGCGCGCGCGGCCTCATTCCGCGAAGGTTCGGCGCATCCGGCCAAGCGCGCTGAGATGGAGCTGCGACACGCGCTGCGGCGAGACGGCCATGCGTTTGCTGATCGCGAGCAGCGTGAGCCCGGAGGCATAGTGCATGCCGACGATGCGCCGCTCGCGCTCGGGGAGAAGTGCGACCGCCTCGCGCAAGTGCTGCGCGCGCTCGGCTTCGACCGAACGGGCCGCGGGATCGGCCGTGCGATCGGCGAGCGGATCGGGAACGGCTCCCAGCGGCGCGTCGAGCGAGAGCGCGGCCTGTCGGTGCGCCGCGGTCCGCGCGCGGCGCACCGCGAGATCCTCGCGCTCGAGCTCGGTGAACGTCGGCAGCGTGCCGCGTTGCTGGGCGAGCTCGAAGCGGCGCACCTCGGCGCGCCGCAGCGTCCGGCGCACGCGCTCGGAGACGGGGTCGCTCCGCCGGATCCCGTTGAGCATTGCGCCGAGGACGAGTCGACGCGCGTAGAGCTCGAGCTGCGTGCCGCGCGCCGGATCGAAGGTATCGACGGCGCGAACGAGGCCGATCGAGCCGTCGCCGACCAGGTCGTCGAAATCGGCCGCGCCGACGACGGCGCGCACCCGGCGTGCGATCTGGCGGACGATCGGCAGCAGCTCGCGGATCTGCCGCTCGCGCTCGGGCCGACTCATTGCTTTCCGCCGAGGGCGAGCTCGCGCTCGAGCGATGCGGCGAGGCCGCCGTGCTCGTGTTCAGCGACGCTGCGCGCGACCGAACCGACGACCGCGTCGCCGTAGAATCCGAGCGCTTTCGCGAGCGGCGCGAAGGCCGCTTGCATCAGCATCGCATCGAACTGCGCGACGACCTCCCGGGCATCCGAACGTTCGATCACGTTAGGACCGTTGCAGGTTGTTAGCGATGCGCTGCATCTCATCGGCGGCTTGCACTCCTTTCGAATTCGCTTCGTACGCGCGCTGCGCGGCGAGGATGGCCATCATCGACTCGATGATGGAGACGTTGCTCTTCTCGAGCATGCCGAACGCGATTTTTGGCTGCCGGTCGCCGCCGGCCACCAGCGCGCGCGCGACGCCCGAGCTCGGCGTCGAGGCGAAGAGCGCGGATCCGATCGGCCGCAATCGCTCGGGCGCGTCGAACGTCGCGAGTCGGATCGTGCCGAACGCGACGCCGTGCTTGCCGTCGGCGTCGCCCGTAACGCGGCCGTCAGCCGCGACGGAAACCGTCGTCGCGTGCGCGGGGATCTTCACGCCGGCGAGTCGCCAGCCATCGGGATTGCGGAGTGTGCCGTCGCTCGCACGAGCGAACGACCCCGCGCGTGTGTAGGCGTGCTGCGCGCCCCGCTCGAGCCGGAAGAACCCCGCGCCGTCGATCGCGACGTCGAAGGCGCCGCCTGTCCTCTCGAGCTTGCCGGCGGAGAAGATCTGACGCGTGCCGGTCGCGACCGTGCCGAGCTGCGCGTCGCCACCGAGCGCCGCGAACGTCGCCTGCGCCGCCTTGAAGCCCGGGACGTCGGCATTGGCGAGATTGTCGGCGACGACATCGAGCTGCTTCTGCTGCGCGGCCATGCCCGTGGCGGCCGCGAACATCGCGCGGTTCACGAGACGATCCGGGCGACGTCGGAAGCGTTCTTCTGACGCGTCTCGTCGATCGCGGTCAGCGCCTTCTGCGCCGTTTCGAACGCCCGCTGCGCGCCGAGCACGTCGACCATCTCGCCGATCGGGTCGACGTTGGAGCCCTCGAGAAAACCGCTCTCGAGCGTCGCGTTGGCGGGCGACTTCACGCGCCCCGCCGCGCGATCGTGATCGACGACGTTCCCTTGCGCGTCGATCGTCGCGTCGGCCGAGACGACGAGAGGGCCGTGCGCTCCCAGCAGCGCGCCGCCGCGACCGTCGACGAGCCGGCCGCGCGCGTCGCGCTCGAACGACGCGGAGCGCACGGCGCGCTCGGTACCCGAGGCGTCGCGGACCGTCAGCGACCCCGGGCCCGCGATCGCGAGATCGAACGCGCGGCCCGTGTGCTTGAGCGAGCCCGCGGTCGCGTCGTCCGAGGTGCGGAGCGTCATACCGCGCGCGTCGAGCCTCGCGTGCGTCAGCCGCTTCTGAAAGCCGCCGGTGGAGACGTTCGCGAGATTCGTCGCGGCGACGTCGAGCCGCGTCTTCGCGGCGCGCATCGCGCTGGCCATGAGATCGATTCCGTCCATGGCCAGATGATGACGGGTCGAGATGTCGCAGATTCGCCCGCCCGGTTACGGTTTCGTGAACGCCGCCGAGACGCGAGAACTTAGTTTCTTCTCGAAATGGGCACGACGGCTATGAGTTCTCCGTCCGGTTCCGGACGGACCCAAGTCAAAGGACGGTACACATGGCGGATCTCAAGACTCTGGCGGGTGTCTCGCGCCGCGCGGCGCTCATTGGCGGCGCGGGCCTCGCGGCGACGCTCGCGGCGTGCCGCGGCGGCCGCGACGGCGATGCCGCGACCGGCGGCTCATCCGGCGCGGGCGGCGGCGGCGGCGAACACGCGGGGTATCGGTTCACGTTCGTCAACCACGTCACGACGAATCCGTTCTTCACGGCGACGCAGTATGGGGCCGCCGACGCGTGCGCGCTCGTGGGCTGCTCGTATCAGTGGACGGGATCGCAGAACAGCAACGTCAGTGAGATGACGCGTGCGGTCCAGACGGCCATCAACAACAAGGCCGACGGCATCGCGGTCGCGATCGTCGACGCACACGCCTTCGATGCGCCGATCGCGCAGGCGATCGCGGCCGGCATCCCCGTCGTCTCCTACAACGCGGATGCCCCGAAGAGCAGCAACGACAAGCGGCTCGCCTACATCGGCCAGGATCTCTTCGTCTCGGGTCAGCTGATGGGCAAGCGCATCGTCGACGCGCTACCCGGCGGCGGCCATGTCGGTCTCTTCATCGCGACGCCCGGCTCGCTCAACATCCAGCCGCGCATCGACGGCGCGATCGACGCGATCAAGAAGTCCGGTAAGAAGATCACGTACGAGCAGATCGCCTCCGGCGCACTGGTCGCCCAGGAACACTCGACGGTCGAGTCCTACTATCTCGGCCACCGCGACGTGAAGGGCATGTTCGCCGTCGACGGCGGCACGACCGAAGGCATCGGGATCATCTCAAAAAAGTACGACTTCGCAAAGAAGAAAATCGCAACGGGCGGCTTCGACTTGCTGCCCGGGACGCTGACCGCGATCGAGAGCGGCGACCTCGGCTTCGCGATCGATCAGCAGCCCTATCTGCAAGGCTACTTCCCGGTGCTCGAGCTCTATCTCTACAAGAAGTCCGGTACGCTGATGTCGCCCGCCGATGTCGATACGGGTCTGAAGTTCGTGACGAAGGACAACGTCGCACCGTACCTCGCCGGTGCCAGCCGCTTCGAAGGCAAATGAGCGGAGCCGCAGCGGCCGCCGAGCCGCGCTCGAGCGGCGGCGGCGTCGGCGGCATCATCCGCGTCGCGTCGCGCTATCCCGAGACCGGGATCTTCGCCGTCGCGATCATCGTTGCGATCGTCTTCCAGATCCTCAACGGCGCATTCCTCACGAGCGAGGTGCCGGTGCTGCTCGCGAGCACCGCGCAGTATGGCCTGCTCGCGGTCGGCGAGGCGATGCTGATGATTACGGGCGAGATCGATCTCTCCGCTGCGAAGATCTATTCTACCGTGCCGTTTCTCGCCTATTGGGCGTGGGACGCGGGGCTCATCTGGCCCGTCGCCATCCTCGTCGCGCTGCTCGGCGGCGCGGTCATCGGCGCGATCAACGGCTTCATCACCGTGCGGCTCGGCGTACCGTCGCTCATCGCGACGCTCGGCATGCTCTTCCTCCTCAACGGCATCACGCTCACCGCGAGTCACAGCCAGCCCGTGGGCACGCCGAAGGGCTGGGTCGACACGGTGCTCGGCTCGGGGCAGCTGCACGTCGGCACGCTCAGCGGCTATGCGCCGTTCGGCTGGTTGCTCTTCGCGGTCTTCGTGCTCACCGTCGTGCTGCGCCGGACGCGCTTCGGGCTCCACACGATCGCGGTCGGCAGCAATATGCTTGCCTCGCGCGAGATCGGGATCAAGACCAGCAAGACGAAGATCCTCAATTTCGTGATCATGGGCTTGCTCGCGGGGTTTGCCGGGATCGTCGAATCGTGTGCGAGCGGTTCGATCGATCCGTCGGCGGGCGACAACACGCTCACGCTCTACGCGATCGCGGCGGCCGTCATCGGCGGCACGTCGCTCTTCGGCGGCAGCGGCACGATCGTCGGCGCGCTGCTCGGCGCCTTCGTCGTCTCGTCGCTCAACAACGGGCTACCGCTCGTCGGCGCGCAGGCGGGCTTCTCCGACATTCCGCTCGGCCTCGCGATTATCGCCGCGATGGTCCTCAACATCCGCCTCCGGGCGCTCTCGCAGACATCGAGTCGCTCATGACCGAGATCACCGTCGACGTTCCGCCGCTCGGTGCCGACGCTCCCGAGCTCGTACGCGCCGAACGCGTCAAGAAAAGCTACGGTCCGACGGCCGTTCTCCGCGGGCTCGACATCACGCTCAAGAAGGGCGAGGTGCTCGGGCTCGTCGGCGACAACGGCGCCGGCAAGTCGACGTTCATCAAGATCCTCGCGGGCTTTCACCGTCCAACGACGGGCCAGCTGTACTGGGACGGCAAGCCCGTGGACTTCACCTCGCCGACACAGGCGCGCACCTACGGCGTCGAGACGGTCTATCAGGATCTCGCGCTCATCGACGACCTCTCCGTTGCGCAGAATATGTTCCTCGGCCGAGAGCCGATCCGGCGCGTCCTCGGCTTCCCGCTCACCGACGAGAAGACGATGCGCGCGAAGGCGCGCGCGTATCTCGAGGAGCTCGGCATCCACATCGGTTCGGTGACGAAGCTCGCGCGTGACCTTTCCGGCGGCCAGCGGCAATCGATCGCCGTCGCGCGCGCGATGCAATCCGATCCCAAGCTCCTCATCATGGACGAGCCGCTCGCGGCGCTCGGCGTCCGCGAGGGCTCGCTCGTGCTCGATCTCGTGCAGGAGGTGCGGCGCCGGCGTGACGTCGCGATCATCCTGATCGTGCACAACTACGCGCAAATCTTTCAGGTCTGCGACCGGATCAACTTCCTCTTCGCGGGCGAGATCGTCCTGGATGTCGCCACGTCGGAGACGAGCGAAGACGAGCTCGTGCGCACCGTCAAGTCGGGGCTCGGAGCGGCGAAGCCGACCGAGATCCCCGCATCATCGAAGGAGTAGTCATGCGTCGTCTCCTCACCGCGGCCGCAGCCGCCGCCCTTGCCGCCGTACCGCTCGCCTCGCAGGCCGCGACGATCCAGAAGAGCTCGTTCGGCATCACGGCCGGCGGCGTCGCCGTCGACATGTACACGTTGCGCTCGGCGCACGGCATGACCGTGAAGATTTTGTCGTACGGCGGGATCATTCACGAGATCGACGTGCCCGATCGCAAGGGCGCGATGGCCGACGTCGTGCTCGGCTACAAGGATATCGCGGGCTACGAGAACGAGGCGGGGACGTACTTCGGGGCGCTGATCGGCCGATTCGGCAATCGCATCGCGAACGGCCGGTTCACGCTGGACGGTCGCGCCTATCAGCTCGCGGTCAACAATCCGCCCAACGCCCTGCACGGCGGTATCCGCGGCTTCGATAAGCTCGTCTGGAACGCGACGAGCAGCGATGCGGGCGGCATGGCGAAGCTCGCGCTCACGCTCGTGAGTCCGAGCGGCGATCAGGGATATCCCGGCCGCCTCGCGGTGGCCGTGACGTATTCACTCGGCGACGATAACGCGTTACACATCGCGTATCGCGCGACGACCGACGCAGACACGATCCTCAACCTCACGAACCACACCTACTTCAATCTCGCCGGCGAATCGTCGGGCGACGTGATGCGACAGGTGCTGACGATTCCCGCCACGGGCTACACGCCGGTGGACGCGACGTCGATTCCCAACGCCGGCGTGCAGCCGGTGGCGGGAACGCCGTTCGACTTCCGCACGCCGACGGCGATCGGCGCTCGCATCCGCGACGAGAACGAGCAGCTGCTGATCACGCACGGCTACGATCACAACTGGGTCCTCGACCGGAAGATGGGCTCGCCGCCGAGCCTCGCCGTCCACGGCTACGATCCCACCAGCGGCCGCACCGTCGACGTCATCACGGACCAGCCGGGCGTGCAGGTGTACTCCGGAAACTATCTCGTCGGCGCCGAGGTCGGCAAGGGCGGCAAGATCTACCGCCAGACGGACGGCTGGACCGCCGAGACGCAGCACTTCCCCGACTCGCCGAACCAGCCGGCATTTCCGACGACCGAGCTCAAGCCGGGCCAGACGTTCGAGTCGCAGACGATCTTCAAGTTCGGCGTGGGCTCAAACTGACGATGATCCGGGAAGGATCGCCATATGAACAATGAGATGGAGTACGTCACCATCGGCAACACCGGGATCCGCGCCTCGCGCATCGGCCTCGGAACGTGGTCGATCGGCGGCTGGATGTGGGGCGGGACCGATGAGTCCGAGGCGATCGCAACGATTCACGCGGCGCAGGACATGGGGATCACGCTCTTCGATACGGCCGCGGTGTACGGCTACGGCAATTCCGAGGAGATCGTTGGCCGGGCGCTCGCCGGTGGCCGGCGCGCGAAGGCAGTCGTCGCGACGAAGTGCGCGCTGAACTGGGACGAGGATGGCAAGGTCACGCGCGACGGCCGGAAGGCGCGCGTCGAAAAAGAGATCGAAGATTCGCTGCGCCGCTTGCAGACCGACTACATCGACATCTATCAGATCCATTGGCCCGATCCGCTCGTGCCGATCGAAGAGACGGCGGGCGCCATGAAGGCCTTGCTCGACGCGGGAAAGATTCGCGCGATCGGCGTCAGCAATTATTCCGTCGAGCAGATGGCGCGCTTCGCAACGGTCGCGCCGCTGCACACCTCGCAGCCGCCGTTCAATCTCTTCGAGCGCGAAGCGGAGCGCGACATCCTGCCATACGGCGCGAAGCACGGCATCGTCGGGCTGACCTACGGCGCACTGTGCCGCGGCCTGCTCTCGGGGACGACGAAGCGTGATCGCGTGTATCAGGGCGACGATCTACGTCAGAACGATCCGAAATTCCAAGAGCCACGCTTCTCGCACTACCTCGACGCGGTCGAGAAGCTCGATGCGCTCGCGAAGGAACGCTACGGCAAGCGCGTCATCGATCTCGCCGTGCGCTGGATTCTCGAACAGCCGGGCGTCGGCGTCGCGCTCTGGGGTGCGCGCAAGCCCTCGCAGCTCGAGGCAATTCCCGGCTCGATGGGTTTCACGATCGACGCCGCGACGTTGGGCGAGATCGATCGCATCATCGACGCATGCGTGAAGCAACCCGTCGGGCCGGAGTTCATGGCTCCGCCGCAGCGCACCGCGGCATAGCGACGGCCGGGGTGGAGCGGGCGACCGTTCCTCTCCGCACCGGCGGGCCGTTGCCGACGGTTACCGGGCAGCGTCGAACACGTCGACCGTTTCGGCGCAGGGGCCGCAGATCGTCGGGTGCGCGGGCACAGCGCCGAGCTCGCGATATTTCCAGCAGCGTGCGCACTTCGCGCCGTCGGCCGGTGCGATCACGAGCTGCGGCGCCCCGTCGACCGCGTCGCCGTCGACCGCCAGATCGAGCTGCGACACGACGAGCGCCTCGCGTAACGTGTCGCCGAGCGCGCCGAGCGCGAGCCCGTCCATGAGGCTCGCGCCGATCGTCGCCTGCGTCGCGAAGTCGCGCGGGCCGTCGCTCGCCGCGACCTTCGCGCGGAGGCCCCGCACGAGATCCCAGGTTCGCAGCGCCGTCAGCTCGGCCGCGCCGCGGGCGCTGCCGCGCGGCAGCTCGAGATCGAAGACGCTCTTGCGGCCGGCGCGTAGCTCGGGCGAGAGCGACTGCCAGACTTCTTCGGTCGTGAACGAAAGGATCGGCGCGAGCAGCGCGCAGAGCGACTCGAGGATCCCGAAGACCGCGGTCTGCGCGCTGCGGCGACGCACGCCGCCCGCGTTGCCGGAATAGAGCGGATCTTTGAGCCCGTCGAGATAGAAACTCGAGAGGTCGCTCGCATCGAACTCGACGAGCGCGAGATACGCGTCGTGCAACCGGTACGTGTCGTACGCCTCGCGCACGCGGTACGCCAGATCGTCGAGCTTTGCGAGCGCGAGCGCGTCGAGCGGCGCGAGTTCCGCGCGCGGCACGAGATCCTCCGGCCGCAGATCGGCGACGAGCCCGAGCATCATCCGGAAGCGATTGCGCAGATTGCGATAGACCTGTGAGACCGCGCCGAGCAGCACCTCGCCGAGCCGCATGTCCGCCGTAAACTCGACCGACGCGACCCACAGCCGCAAAACGTCCGCGCCATACTTTTGCATGCCCTCGGTCGCCGCAATGTAGTTGCCCGCCGACTTGTGCATCGCGTGGCCCTCCGCGTCGACGACCCAGCCCGTCGAGACGACCGCCTTATAGGGCGGCGCGCCCTTCGTCGCGACCGCGGTGACGATGTTGCTTCGGAACCAGCCGCGGTATTGATCGCCGCCCTCGAGATAGAGGTCCGCGGGCCAGTGCATGCCGCGCGGCTCGAGCACGGCCCGATGCGTCACGCCCGACTCGAACCAGATATCGACGATGTTGAACTCCTTGACGAACGACGTGCCCCCGCAGCGCGGACACGCCGTTCCCGCCGGTACGAACGTCGCGACGGGCTCCGTCCACCAGAGATCCGACGCGTTCCGGCCAGGCTCACCGCGCTCGCGGAACACCTGCGCCGTCGTGCGCGCGACGGCGGGATCGAGGAACGACTCGCCGCAGTCGGCGCACTGCAGCGCCGGGATCGGCGTGCCCCATGTGCGCTGCCGCGAGACGCACCACTCCGGATGGTTCTCGATCATCTGCGCCATGCGATGCTCGCCCCAGGCGGGGAACCACGCGACGTCCGGGATCTTCTTCTCGATCCGTTCGCGAAGATCGTTGTCGTTCATCGAGATGAACCACTGCGACGTCGCGCGGAAGATCACGGGCTGCTTGCAGCGCCAGCAATGCGGATACGAGTGAGCGTACTCATCGAGGGCGACGAGCGCCCCGCTCGCGCGTAGATCCGCGACGATCTTCGAATTGGCGTCGAAGACGAATTCGCCGGCATACGCGCCGCCGCCGTCGCGCGTGAAGCGGCCCGCGCCATCGACGGGCGAAAGGACGGGCAGACCGAATGTGCGTCCGGTATCGAAGTCATCCGCACCGTGCCCGGGCGCCGTGTGAACGGCGCCCGTGCCGGTGTCGAGCTCAACGTAATCGGCCCCGACGACGACCGAATCGCGATCGAGAAACGGATGGCGCACGCGCGCGCCGACGAGCCCCGAGCCATCCGCGAGCGCGAGCCGCTCGACTGCCGCAATCTCCGCCCCGCCCGCGCGGAGCTTCGCGACGACATGGTCGACGAGCGCCTCCGCGACGATGAGATCCTCGCGCCTGCCGTCGCCGTTCGTCGCGCGCACGAGCGCATACGGCGCCTCGGGCTTCACCGCGATTGCGACGTTGGCGGGCAGCGTCCACGGCGTCGTCGTCCAGATGACGATCGCGAGCGGCACCTCGTCATCGCCCTCGCCCGCCGCGCCGAAGCGCGCGCGCAGATCGGCGCGCTGCGCGCCGTCGGCGGCGAAGCGGACGTAGATCGAGGGCGACACGCGGTCCTTGTATTCGATCTCGGCTTCGGCGAGCGCCGTCTCGTCGCGCATGCACCAGAGCGTCGCGCGCAGGCCCTTGTACAGCTGCTTTTCCGCCGCGAGATCGCCGAGCGTCGCGACGATCGTCGCCTCGAAATCCTTATCGATCGTGCGATACGGATGCGCATAATCGCCGAGCACGCCCATCCGCAGAATCGTCGCGCGTTGCTCGTCGAGCCAAAACTCCGCGCGCTCGCGACACTTCGCGCGCAATTCGATCGGATCGACGCGGTGAAAGTCGAGCCCGAGATGCTTGAGGGTCTCGAACTCGATCGGCAGCCCGTGCATGTCCCAGCCGGGCACGAACTTCGCCCACGCTCCGCCGAGTAAGTGCGCCTTCACGAAGACGTCCTTGAGGACGCGATTGACGAAATGCCCCATGTGCAGGTCGCCGTTGGCGTAGGGCGGCCCGTCATGGAGAATCCACTGCGGGTTCTTCGCATTGGCCGCGAGGCGACGCTCGTAGACGCGGTGCTCCGCCCACCAGGCAACGCGCGCGGGCTCTTTCGCCGATAGATCGGCCCTCATTGGAAAATCGGTCTTCGGCAGGTTCAGGGTCGCGCGGTAGTCGCGCGCCCCAGCATCTTTCGTGGCCATCGAACGCCGTGAGTTCGGGACGGGCCGACGTGCGTCATGCTCGGCGAAAGGGTAAGCGACGCGATGCGCGCTGGGAGCGGGCTCCCCCGGTGACGATCGAGCCGACGATCAGGGCGACGGCTCCAAGCGTGATCGCGACATCACCGACGTAAAAAATATTTGGCCAGAGCGTCGCGACATCGATGAAATCGACAGCCGACGAATGCTGCAGCCGATCGACGGTGTTCCCCGTCGCGCCACCCACGACGAGTCCCAGCGTGATTCGAGCACGACGCGACGTCTCGAACTCGCGTCGGAATGCGAACCAAAAAACGAGGAGGATGACGGCCGCAAGCGCGACGAGCAGACGCGGCGAGCTCCCGAAGAGCCCGAAGGCATGGTGCGGATTTCTTTCGAGCGTCCACCAGAGGACGCCCGAGATCACCACATGCCGGACGTTCTCGTGTAGCGATCCGACGGCGATCTGCTTCGAGATGACATCGGCGAGGAACGTACCGCCGCCCACGAACGAAGCCAAGAGCCTTGCTTCGTCACGGCACGGGCGATCGGTCGGTTCGCGGCACTCCGCAACGGTACCAACGTTTCGCACACGGCGCCAGCGCGCTCGCTTACGATATCACGAGTTGGAGCCGTCTCCCGAGCGGTTGGTCGACGAGAAGTAGCTGCCGTTGCTTTCCGTCCCGATCATCGCGAAGACCGTATCGGAGGTTTCGATTGGATCCGACGTGATGATCATGCCGCGACTCGGGACGCGCGCAACGTACGAGATGCGCGCCTTCGCACGGTGGAAGTCGAGCCGGAACTCGAGCACGGGCTGGGAGTAGGGAATCCGCGGACCCTCGGCTTCCCACGTGATCGTGAAATCGACTTCGGCAGCATACGTGGGACCGGGCTTCGGGAATGACGCTTGATCGGTGAGACGGTACTTCTTGACCGTCACCGAGGCTGTGCGTCCGTCATCGGAGAGTCGGAGCGCGGAGTCCGGAATCGGAGCCGTCCAATAGAGGCCGTTCGCTGCGATCGGCTGATGGAAGCTCGCGACCTTTTGGAAATCGCTAGGCGAGCTCAACGAGCTCGGCACGAGATCGATTCAAAGGTGCGTGAACGTCCCCCGGTGCGTCGCGCCATCCGCAGTTCGGTATTCGCCGGACATAAACCGGACGTCCGTTCCGGCGCCGCCGAGCGAAAGCTTCCGACCCGTTTGGTCGCGCGCCGTGCCGACGAGCACGGCCGTTGCGACGGTACCGCGAAAATTCAGAATTTCCGATGGCTCCGTGTAAGGCCCCGGTGGGACGTTATGGTGGTGGTTCTTATCGAGCTCGTGGATCGGAAGCGGCAACGGCACGTCGCCGAATTCCGCTGCCGAGATGCGGGCATCCAGAGCGGTCGGCGCGGCGGCACGTGCCGCGCGCGGCATCGCGAGCGCCGCGAGACCGGCCGCACCGGCACCGAGCAGTGAACGGCGAGAGCAGCGTCTGCACGCCGCGGCAAGCGCAACGCGTGGATCGATGGGCATGACGACTCCTCGAACATGCATCGCAGGCGTGCGATGCGGGCATCCGCACGAGACACGCGCGGCGGCACCCGGCGGATCACCACATGTGCGGCGCATCGGAACGAGGAAGAAAACGGCGATGCGCTTTGGCGGCCTCGATTCCAACACGAACGAGCTCGACGACGACACGCTCGTGCGGCGCGTCGCCGCACGTCACGAAGCGGCTTTCGACGAGCTCTATTATCGACACGCGCCGGCCGTAGCCGCGGTGGCGCGGCGGATCGCGCTAGATCGAGCGAGCGCGGACGAGGTCGTGCAGGCGACATTCCTCGCGCTCTGGGAACGCGCGCCGCAGCTCGCCGACGGCCGGCCGATCCGCGGGTGGCTCGTCGCGGTCGCCCGCAACGGCGCGATCGATCTCGTCCGGCGCGCGCGCACCACCGCCTCGCTCGCGCTGATCATCGATCGCGCGAGCGTCGAGTCGGTCGAGGCCGACGCGCTTGCCAACGAGGAAGGTCGCACGATCCAACGCGCGCTCGCGCGACTCGACGCCGACCAGCGCGCCGTCGTCGAGCTCGCGTACTTCGGGGGCCTGACGCAACACGAGATCGCCGCAATCACGGGCGCGCCACTCGGCACCGTCAAGGGGCGGATTCGGCTGGCGATGCGACACCTCCGGCGCAGTCTGGCCCCGGCGGCAGACGAGGCGCGCGAGCATGCATGACGATCTCGAACCCTTCTTGCTCGGCGCGCTCTCCGACGCCGAAGCGCGAGCGTTCGAAGCGCATCTCGCGACGTGCAAGCGCTGCCGCGACGAAGCCGGATCGTACGCGCACGTCATGCGTGCGCTCCGCGGCGCCGAGACGATCACCCCGCCGATGCCGCCGCGCATCCGACGCGGCGCGTCGTGGCGGCAAGCCGCCGCAGCCGTCGTGCTCGTCGGCGTCGGGGTCGGCGCCGGGACGCAGGTGGGGCGGGTGAATCCCGATCTCGTGGCGATCGCCGAAATGGTCGCGGCGCAGAACGGTTCTGTGCCGCTGCGAGGTGCGACGGGCTCCGGTCGCGTCGTCGTCGGCGCAGCGCAACGCCGTACGGGCGTTCTCGTGAGCGGGTTACCGGCGCTCGCGCCGGGCGTTTTCTACCGCGTGATGCGCGTCGACGCGACGGGAACGAGTATGCTTGGCGAGCTCCGCCCGGCGGCTGGAGGACTCGACGTCCTCGTCGTCCCCGGCGACGCACTTGCCGACGCGCGTTCGATCCGCGTAGCCGCGCCCTCGGGCGCAGTCGCCCTCGTCGCAACCGTCATCCCGGGCGTCGGACCGTAACGCAATGTCATACTCGAGATTGAAAGACGACGCGAAATCCGGCTCTCGGCGTCGCATACGTGTTCCGGACTCCCGATCAAGCCGATTCGAATGGGAGGTTCTTTCGCACCGGGCCGAACCAATTTTCCGAAACATCTACGAAGTGCGCGCATCGCTAATTCGTGAACTCCGCGAGTGTTTCGAGTTCGAACAGACAGACGGCGCAGTTACTACGCCGACTCGAATATGCTCGCTTCGATCGAGATTCGTGTAGATCCAGGTGATCGTATAGACTCGCGTTCGTTCAACGTGTGAGCGAGGCCGCTATCTCGAAGCTCCGGCCAGCACGGTCGCGCTGGTCGGCTGCAGCAGCGCGGACGTCGGCGGCGAGCTCGGCGCGGCGCGCCCACGCATCGTCGACGAGCGACTCGACCAGCGCGCGCGGTGAGCGCGTGCCGGGCGTCCAGAGCGGCGGCAGCTGATAGTTGCAGTCAGCGAGCAGCCCCGTGATCTTCGGATCGTACGGCACCGCGAGCACGGGAACGCCGAAGCGGATCGCGAGGATCAGCGCGTGCAGCCGGACGCCGATGACCATCGTCGCACGCGAGATCGCGCGGGCAATTGCGTCGAGCCCATCGAGCGGGACGAGCATCGGCTTCGAGCGGCACTTGCGGATGATGAGCGTCGCCGATTCCGCGTCGGCGACGCCGCCGAACGAGACGAACGCGACGCGCGCACCGTGCTTCTCGGCGAGTCGATCGCACGCCGCCGCGAGCGCCGCGGTACCGTCGGCGGTGTGCGCCGTCTTACGTACGCACGCGATCACGAGCGGCTCCGAGAGCCCGGCGAGCGGATCGTCGGCCACGGGCGCCTCGGCCGGCAGCTCGTACAGGAAGACCGGATCCGCGCTGCGCTCGACGGCCACGGGCACGAGCGGCGCGAGCACGCTGCGCGACTTCTCATCGCGAACGGTCGCCGCGGCGAGCCCCTTGCAGCACTCCTTAACGGTCTGCTTGCCCCAGAAATCGAGCGGCCCGATCGACTGCGCGAAGATCATCGCGGGCGTCTCCGCACGGGTCGCGGTGCGCACGATGCCGGCGTAATACAGCAGGCTCTTGAGCGACGTGCCGTTCTGAAAGAGGCCGCCGCCGCCGGACAGCACGACATCGGCGCGGCCGATCGCCGCACGGACCGCCGCCTGGTCCCAACGCGGCGTTGCCTCGATGCCGTACTCGCGCGCCGTCGTCTCCGGCGTCGCCGAGAGCGCATCCACGACAGCGCCGGGTTCGCGGCGCACGAGCTCGCTTGCGATCGTCCGCAGCAGCGCCTCGTCGCCGAGATTCCCAAAGCCGTAATAGCCGCTGATGAGATAGCGCATGCGCTGCTGCCGCTACGCCGTTTGCGAGCGGCGCGTCGTGATGGCGACGGCGCGCATCGCAACCGCGCGGTAGATCGCAATCGCGATCGCGCCGAGCACGATGCCGATGATCGCGCCGTTGACGATGCGCACGAGCGAGACGGCGAGCGACGTGTGCAGGTGCGAGAACGTGTCGACGACGTCCGCCGTGCCGATCGCGATGCCGATCGCGAAGAGCCAGCCGACGGCGCGCTTGTGCTCCAAGCGCAGCGCCGGAAGCAGCATCATCAGCGGGAAGCCGATGAAGAACTCCTTGAAGCGTGGTCGCACGCCGAGCACCGACGTGAGATCCGAGCGGAGCGCGAGCTCGAAGGGCGTCGGCGTCACGTCGCCCGAGTTGCCGCTGCGCGCGACGTAGACGACCGCGGCAATGCCGAGGATCGCGACGGCGACGAGCTGATAGACGCGGATCGGCTCGAGCGCCGCCTCGCGCGGCCGCAGCGGACTCAGCCCGAAGCGACGCGTGAAAAGGTACAACGCGAGCGCGAGCACCGGCGGCGCGACGATGACCGCCTTGACGCCCGTGAAGCGCGCGACCTCGTTCATCAGCAGCGGCGTGCTCAGGAGTCCGACGACGACGAGCGCGCCGCCGAGCGAGACCGCGAGCGCGATCCCGAGCGTCCGCAGCCCCGCGAGCAGGCACGCGCCGTACGAGCGCATCGCGGGCAGCGTGAAGGCGCGCGGGATCGCGACGACCGCCATCGTCGCAAAGCCGATCGCGCCGAGCAGCGCGAGCAGCTTGCGCACCGCGAGATCGTGGTGCACGAGGTAGCCGACGAGCACGATCGCGAGATCGATGCCGACGAACCAGTAGGCGAGGCGCGCGCGCCGAACGCCAAAGGCTTCGAAGAGGAGCAACCACACCGCGGGAACCGCGAGCGACACGAGCGCGACGACGACGGGGTTGGTGCGGAACGCCGGGATCGGCGTCGCGCGGCCGAGCGTGAAGCCGCGCGCGCGCAGCCCCGTCGCGATCCGCCGGACGAGCTCGACGTTCGTTTTCTCGAGCGACATGCCGGGCTGCGCGTGGAGGAACGGCCGGAGATAGACGACGCGCACGTTGCGCTCGCGCACGCCGAGCAGATAGCGCGCGACGACGGTCTCGAACGAGAGCTTGTCGAGCTCGGGCTTCGCGATCGCCTGCACGCGCACGGTCTGCCCGATGACGCCCGTGGTGAGCGACTCGTCGCCCTTCTGGATCTGCACCTTGTCGTAGGTTTCGATCGTCCCGTAATTCAGATGGCTCGCCTTGAAGGCGGCGATCGTGTCGGCGAGATGATCGGGAAAGCCGAGCACCTCGCTGCGCTGGCCGAAGAAGATCACGGTCGACGCGCGCTCATGACGCTTGAAGCTGGCGAAGATCGCGTCGATCTGCGGCGCGCCGAAGCGCTCGTCGTTTTGCACGCGCGGATCGAGCAGCAGGTGCAGGTCGCGCGCGTACGCGAGCGGCCGCTGCGGCAAGCCGAGCCCGAGGCTGCCGAAATAGTCGAGCTGCGTACGCGCCATGAGCACGGTCGTCGCGCCGACATGCAGCGTGCGGACCGCGCGATAGCCGAGGTTGTCGACGAGCGCCGTCCGATAGCGTTCGATCTCACTGGGATCGAAGACGACGACGTACACGTCGTCGGCCGAGAGCGGATGGACCTTCGCGAGCGCGGCGAGCGTCGGCTCGAGCACGCGGCCAAGCTGGGTCTGCGCGAGCAGCGCCTGACCCGAGAACGCCGCGGCCGTCGCGCTCGTGCCGAGGTTGCCGCCGAGCTCCTCGGAAACCGCGAGCGACGTGAGCCCCGCGCGCCGCAACGCAACGAGGAACGACTGCTGGTCGTAACCGTACGACTGGGCGACCGAGTTGAAATCGGAGTAGTCCATCGCGATCTCGACGCGCCGCGACTGCGCCTCCTTCCGCTCCCGCACGACGAGCACGTAGAACGCGGCGAGCAGCCCGACGACGAGCAGCCCGATGAGCACCACCCGGTAGCGGCGCGGCGCGCTCAGCGCGACCATCGCGCCCCCCACGCCGCGAGCGCCGCGGTAACGTTCGGTTCCGAGCGGTCGAGCTGAAGATAGTGGCCGCCGTCGAGCCGCAGGTATGTGTAGCGATCGCCCAGCCGGTCCGCGAGCTCTTTCACGAGCACCGGAAACCGCGGTTCCTTCCGAGCGACGGAGCCCTCGATGAGCAGGACCGGTTGATCGATCTCGCGCGCGAACGCGCGGTTTGGAAAGTTCGTCGTCCCCTTGAACGCCTCGGTCATCATCTTCGGATACTCGAGCGGCACCTGGGTCCGCTGCTTCGGCCACGCGCGCTCCATGCGGGCGCCGTCTTCGAAGGACCGCTTGAACATCGCGCGCGCGATCGTGCGCGAGACGCGGCCGTCGCGCTGGATCGAGTGCACGATCGGCCCGATCAGCGCGAGCGCGAGCCGCCCGAGCGGTCCCGAGAGATGCGCGCCGTCGTCGGGCGCGTACACGGGCTCGAGGAGCGCGAGCGCCGCGACGTCGGTCGGCCGCTCGGCGGCGAGCGCCATCGCGAGCAGGCCGCCCATCGAATGCCCGACGACGACCGGCGGCACGCGGTCCTCCGCGAGGACGGCGTCGAGGGCCTCGTTCGCGTCGACGAAGTAGTCGCCGAGTCCGGCGTCGGCGACCTCGGCCGCATCGCCGTGCCCGCGGCCCTCCCAGACGTAGACGCGACGCTCGGGCGCCAGCGATTCGACCTGCGGGTCCCAGGACCACGCGCCGCCGGCCACGCCGTGAAGGAAAAGGTAGGGCGACGCCCCGGCCGGCCCGCTGACGTGCAAAGCGCCACCCGAGGGGAGGCGCATGATTCGTGCTTGACGCAAGAGCGGGCGTTTCGTTATAGTCGGTCCACTTAACTGCCAGTCATTGGCCAATAGGTGGACTCGCTTGTCGCTCACTCACAAAGCGCACGCGGATCGTACCGATGTCGGCTCCGACGTTCGAATCGCCCTTCTGGGGTGCGGTACGGTCGGCGGCGGCGTCGCACGACTCCTCGTCAACTCGACGTCATCCGTGCCCGCGCGCAGCGGCGTCGACTACTGGCTCGCCGGCATCGCGGTCCGCTCGCTCGCAAAGCCGCGACCGCCCGAGATCCCGCACGATCTCTTCACCGAGGACGCCCGCGCGCTCGTCGACGATCCGACGATCGACGTCGTGATCGAGTGCATCGGTGGCATCGGCCGCGCGGCCGAGCTCGTCGTCGCGGCGCTCGAGTCCGGTAAGCACGTCGTCACGGCGAACAAGGACCTGCTCGCCACACGCGGCCCCGAGTTGCGCGCGCTCGCCGCGAGCCGCGGCGTCACGATCGCCTACGAGGCCGCCGTCGGCGGCGCGATCCCGATCGTGCGCACGATCGCCGAGTCCCTCGCGGGCGAGGAGATCCTCGAGGTCGGGGGCGTGCTCAACGGCACGACGAACTTCATGCTCTCCGAGATGGCCGCGGGCTCGACGTATCGCGCCGCGCTCGAGCGCGTGCAGGCGCTCGGCTTCGCCGAGAGCGATCCGACGAGCGATGTCGAGGGCATCGACGCCGCACATAAGCTCGCGATCCTCTCGCAGCTCGCCTTCCGGCGCGGCCTCGTCACGAGCGAGATCCCGCGCAGCGGCATCACGAGCCTCGTCCCGGCCGACCACTCGCTCGCCAAGCGCGCGCAGTGGCGCCTCAAGCTCGTCGGCTGCGCGCGCGCCGCGGCCTCGATCGTCACGCCCGCGTACGTCCCGATCGAGCACCCGTTCGCGCAGCCGCAGGGCCCGCAAAACTGCATCCGCGTCACCGGCCGCAGCTCGGGTTCGCTGACGTTCGCGGGTACGGGCGCGGGCAGCGGCCCGACCGCGTCGTCGGTCGTCGGCGACGTCGTCGCCGTGCTCCGCCGCATCTCCGCGGGCCGCAACGTCGGCATCCCGGTCGCCGACGCGAAGCTCGAGCCCGTCCGCGAGGATCGCCTCGAGCCCTCGATCCCGATGCGTCGCGTCCTGCGGCTCACGTCGCTTGGCGACGTGCGGCCCGCCCGCGAGCATCTCGTGCGCGGCGGCGTGCCTGCGGAGCCGATCGTCGGCCTGCCCGCCGTCCTCACCGAGCGCATCGATCGGGAGGAGGCGTTCCGAATCGAAGCGTCGCTCGTCGCGGCGGGCGTTGGCGTCCAAAGCGTCATCCCGCTCTGGGAAGATCTCGCTGTCGACGCGGTGCCGCCCGCAGTCGCGGCCGCCCCCGTTCTCTCGGCCGTTTCGTAAAGGGAAGCCCACGTGTCCGATACCGATTCCGAGTACCAGTTCGAAACGACCGCGATCCACGGCGGCCACGCGGGCGATCCGCACACGAAGGCGCGCGCCGTCCCAATCTACCAGACGACGTCGTACACCTTCGACGACGCCGACCACGCCGCGAGGCTCTTCGCCCTCGAAGAATTCGGCAACATCTACACGCGCATCATGAACCCGACGAGCGACGTGCTCGAGCAGCGCATCGCGACGCTCGAGGGCGGCGTCGGCGCGCTTGCGATCGCGAGCGGTCAGGCCGCGAACGTCCTCGCGCTCATGAATCTCGCGCGCGCGGGCGATCACATCGTCGCCTCGGCGTCGCTCTACGGCGGGACCTATTCCGCATTCGTGCACACGTTGCCGAAGTTCGGGCTCGACGTCACGCTCGTCGACCAGGCCAAGCCCGAGAACTTCAAACGCGCGATCAAAGCGAACACGAAGGCGATCTTCGCGGAGACGATTCCGAACCCGAAGGTCGACGTGCTCGACATCGAGCCCGTCGCGAACGTCGCGCGTGAGCACAAGATTCCGCTCGTCATCGATAGTACGCTCGCCACGCCCTATCTCACGCGGCCCTTCGAGTGGGGTGCGAATATCGTGGTCCATTCGGCCACGAAGTTCATCGGTGGCCACGGTACCTCGATCGGCGGGCTCGTCGTCGACGGCGGCACCTTCGATTGGGAAGCGTCGGGCAAGTTCCCGGAGCTCGTCGAGCCCGATCCGTCGTATCACGGCGTGCGCTACGTCGCGTCGTTCGGCAACATGGCGTACATCGTGAAGGCGCGCGTGCAGATGTTGCGCGACCTCGGCGCATCGATGTCGCCGTTCAACGCCTGGCTTTTCCTCCAGGGACTCGAGACGCTCGGGCTGCGCATGGAACGCCACTCGAGCAACGCGCTCGCGGTGGCCGAGCACCTGCGCGATCATCCCGACGTCACCTGGGTCTCGTATCCCGGCCTGCCCGAGCACCACGCGCACGCGCGCGCGAAGAAGTATCTGCCGCGCGGCTGCGGTGCGATCGTCACGTTCGGCATCAAGGGCGGATCGGCCGCGGCGAAGGCGACGATCGACCGGCTCAAGCTCTTCTCGTTGCTCGCCAACGTCGGCGATGCAAAGTCGCTCGTCATCCATCCCTCGACGACGACGCATCAGCAGCTCAGCGTCGTACAGCAGATCGAAGCCGGCGTCACCGAGGACATGGTGCGGCTCTCCGTCGGCATCGAGGACGTGCGCGACATCATCGCCGATCTCGATCAGGCGCTCGCCGGAACGCATGCCAAGATGTTCCCGGCGGAAGTCATGGCGGTCTAGCGACGGAGCCGACGTTCGAGCGCGACGTCGCGATCGGCGCGCTCACGCTCGCGACGGGCGAGACGCTACCTTCGGTCGTGCAGCGCGTCAGCATATACGGCCGGCCCGCGGCCGACGGCTCGAATGTCGTGCTCGTCTGCCACGCGCTCACGAGCTCGTCGCGGGCGCCCGACTGGTGGGGCGGGTTCATCGGCCCGGGCGCCGCGCTCGACACCGACCGGCTCGCCGTAGTGTGCGTCAACGCCCTGGGGAGCTGCTACGGCTCGACCGGCCCGCCGCGCGGCCCCGCGGGTGCATTGCCCCGCGCCTTCCCGCTCGTCACGATCGGCGACATCGTGCGGGCGCAACGTCGCGCGCTCGCAATGCTCGGGCTCGAACGCTTCGCGGTGGTCGCCGGTGCATCGCTCGGCGGGATGCTCGCCCTCGAATGGGCGACGGCACACGCGCAGACCGTTCGGCGTGCGATCATCATCGCCGCATACGACCACATTCCGGCGATGGGCATCGCCTTCAACGCGCTCGCCCGCGACGCAATCCGCATTGCGCGGACGCCTGCCGAAGGCATCGGGCTCGCGCGCAAGATCGCGATGCTCACGTACAAATCCGAGGGGCTCCTCGCCGAGCGCTTCGGCCGCAAACCCGATCGGGGCGGCGGCGATCCCTATCGCTTCGAGACGGACCGCTTCGACGTCGAGGGCTACCTCGATCTGCAGGCAGCTCGCTTTATCGCGCGCATGGAGCCCGGCGCGTACCTCACGTTAACGCGCGCGATGGATCTCTTCGACATTCGCGAGCGACCCGTGTCGCCCGCGATGCCGCGCACGATCTTCGTCGGGATCTCGAGCGACTGGCTGTTCCTTCCTCGCGACGTCCAAGCGACGTCGGAGCGACTGCGCGCGGCGGGCGCCGAGAGTGCCTATCACGAGCTGCTCTCCGATCACGGCCACGACGCGTTCCTGGCTGAGCCGGACGCCCTCGGCGCGCTCGTTTCACCACTGCTGGACGATCTGTACGCCGAGGCGGCCATCACCATCTCTTGACTATCGCGATATGTCGTTATAGTATCGCGACATGTTAGAACAACTTCTTCATCGGCGACCCCATCACCATCATCACGATCGCGTGCGCGGCCCCTTCGGCCCCGAGGCATTTTGGGGCGGCGGCCCGGGCGGCCGCGGCGGTCCGCGCGGTCGGCGCCGGCGCGGCGACGTAAAATTCGTCCTCCTCGCGCTGCTCGCGGACGGCCCGAAGCACGGCTACGAGCTCATCCGTAGCATCGAGGAGCGCCACGGCGTCCGGCCGAGCGCGGGCTCGATCTACCCGACGCTGCAGCTCCTCGAGGACGGCGGATTCGTCATCTCGGAGACGCTCGACGGCAAGCGCGTCTACACCATTACGGATGACGGCCGCACGCTCGTCGCCGAGCGGAAGGGCGAGCCCGAACTCGACGACGACGAGGCCGAACCCGATGCGCGGCACCGCCTTAAGGAGGCCGCGATGAAGCTCGGCTCGGCCGTCATGGGGGCCCGCAACGCCGACGACGCGACGCTCGAGGCCCTGCGCACGATCCTCACCGACGCACGCAAGCGCGTCTACGCCGTCCTCGCCGAGGACGAGTCGTAAGCGACCGACCTGGCTAACCGACGTCTAGGAGACGGCCTCGAGCGGCAGCCCGGTTCCGAGCGGGAGCACGACGCGCACGAGGGTGCCGCCAGCCTCGCTTGGGCCGAACGAGACCTCGCGCGCGAGCGCCCGCACGAGGAACAACCCGCGGCCGTCCTCCGAGAGACCGTCGCCCACGGCCGGCGGAACGGCCGGCGGAACGGCCTGGAACCCCGGACCCGAATCCTCGACGACGAGCACGACGTCGCGGCCGGTGCGCCGCAGGTCGATCGAGACGAGCCCGGGGGCATGCTCGACCGTATTCGCGAGCAGCTCGCCGACGATGAGTTCGGCGTCGGCGAGCGCTTCGGGCCGGGCGCTCGCGAGCTCGCCGATCCGCCGCGCGATTTCGCGCCGCGAACGCTGCGCCGTCGCCGCGTCGCTCGAGTGGAAGCGCCACCCGAACGCTGCCGTCTCGGCGACGAAGCCGCCGGGCTCGATCGCGAGCACGAGGACGGCGATGTCGTCGGTCGCCGTTGCGTCGCCGAGAACTTCGTCGCGTAGCCACTGCGCCGAGGCGTCGCGCGAGGTCTTCACGAGCGAATCGACGGCACGCAGCAAGCGGCGTTCGCCGTCGACGGGCGAGCGCGAGAACTCGGTGAGGCCGTCGGTATAGAGGACGATGCGCGTTCCCGGCGGGACGCGCCGCCGGTGCGTCGTCGCGCCGACCGCGTCGCTCGCGCCGAGCGGCACACCGCCGAAAGCGCCACACTCCGCGGGCTGCCTCGTCGCGGCGAAGATCGGCACCGGGTGGCCGGCCGTCGCGTATTCGATCGTCTCGGCCTTCGGATCGACGACCGCGACGCAGCAGGTCGCGAGCGCTTCGCCGCGGGCGAGCGCGACGCGATTGGCGCGCTCGAGCACGCGGGCCGGATCGGCGTCCTCGATTGCGAAGGCGGCGATCGTCGCGCGCAGCCGGGCGGCCGTCGCGGCGGCTTCAACGCCGTGACCGGCCACGTCGCCGATCGAGATCGCGAGCCGGCCGTCCGGCAGCACGAACACGTCGTGCCAGTCGCCGCCGACGAGCGAAGCCGCCTCCGCCGGCAGATAGATGCCGTCGACGGTCATGCCCGCCACCTCGGGTAGCACGTCGCTCGCCGCGAGCTGTTGCAGGACGCGCGTCACGCGCTGCTGCGCGCGGAGCTGATCGTCGATGTCGGTATTGGAGCCGAACCAGCGGATCACGCTGCCGTCGCCGTCGCGCAGCGGAAACGCGCGCGTCAGGAACCACCGATATCCGTCGACGCCGCGCAGCCGGAACTCCATGTCGAACGGCTCGCCCGTGGCGACGGCTTCGGGCCAGCGCCGCATGACTTCGAGGAAGTCGTCCGGGTGATGCACGCTCTGCCAGCCCCAGCCGAAGGCCTCCTCGCGCGACTGGCCCGTGTACTCGTACCAGCGGTCGTTGTACCAGTCGATCGAACCGGTCGCGTCGGCCGTCCAGACGAGTTGCGGCACCGTCGCAAGGAACGTCTCGAAGCGCCGCCGCATCGTGCTCGCCTCGGCCGTGGCGCGGACACTGTCGTCGATGTCGAACGCGACGCCGTAGAGGCCAATGACCGATCCGGCGTCGTCCCGGCGCGTCAGCGCATGACTATAGAACGTCCGAAACGTGCCATCGGCGCGCAGGAAGCGCAGCTTCGTCGTGTAGTCGCCGGCCCCGCCGAGCGCCTGCTGCAAAGCCGTCATCGTCGGTTCGAGATCGTCGGGATGGATGAGGTGCACGAACGAGCCGTCGGAGAGATCCGCGAGCGTCCAGCCCGTGAATTGCGTGAACGACTGGTTCACGAACTCGATTTCGCCCGTTGCAGAAATGATGTAGACGAGCGCCGGCAGCAGATTCGCGCCAGAACGAAACGAAAGATCGTCCGGGATCAACGTTGCTTCCACCTCGCCTAGTTCGGAGCAACCGAGACGCGTCCCGGGATCCGTCACGCAAGAGTGACGCCGTTCCCTACGGTGCCGGACGTGGGCGATGACGGGATCGAACCGCCGACCATCACCGTGTAAAGGTGCCGCTCTCCCAGCTGAGCTAATCGCCCGTCCGCCGCGCCCGTTCGCTTTCGAAAGGCCGTGCCCCCGGTATGTCGCTCCCCACCCGCACCCGATGCGCCCTCGTCATGGCGCTCATCGCTTTCGCGCCGACCTGGGGCGCCGCCGCCGCCGCCAGCTCCGGGGCGGCCGCGCCTCCGGCGTGGGCACGGCCGGTGCCGGGAACGCTCGCCCGCGTCGACATCGCGCCGTGGCTCGATTCCGACGAGCCGGAGGCCGCGCTCACGGCATCGGCCGCGTCGCTGCGTCGCGACTTCTCGGCGGACGGCCGCCGGCCGGGCGACGTCGTCTACGAGCCGGTCGGTGTCCTCGTGCGCATCGTCCGGATGCTTCCCGGCGGCATCGTCGAGGTGCGCGCGGCCGCCGGTGCGTGGCGCGCCTACGCGCCGCAGAATCGCGCGCTGCCCGAGGTTCCGCCCGGAGCGGCGCTACGCGTTGCCGGCGGCTTCGGCGGCGCGGCGGACTTCTTCCCAGAGCTCGATACGCCGGAGTCGGCCGCGCGAACGATCGCGACCGGCACGTCGCTCGTCGCGCTGCGGACCGCCGCCGCACCGTACGATCCAAACTCGTCGGACCTCGTTCGCGTTCGGGTGCGCGTCGCCGGCGGCCCGGCCGCCGGGACGATCGGCTGGATCCCCGTCGCCTATGTCGGCACGCCGGAGACGACGATCCCGGCGCACGCCTCGATCGTCGAGCGCGCGTGCCGCTGCCGGCCGGCGGCCTTCTTCTCCGGCGCATGATCGCTCGGCGAGGGAGCGAGCCCCGTTCGTGAAGAAACCGACTCGACGATGAACTCGCTCGTCGTCTGCCGCTGCGGTCACACGATCGTGGAACACGAGAACGGCCGCTGCGGCATCGCCGGCTGCACGTGCCGCGAATCGCATCACGACGTGCTGTATCACGCGATCGAAGTCGTCCGCTCGACGCGGAAGTAAGCGTACGCCGCCGCGGTCGGGGTACGGCCGGAGCATGTTTCGGAAAGCCCTGGTCGCCGGCACTGCCGGTTCGCTCGCGATGGACGCGATCTACGCCGCGAGCGCCGCCGCGCTCGACCGCCATCACGCACCCGACGACGTCGATGAGGAGACGGAGGCGATCGTCGCGACCGTCCGGCGCCTCGCGCCGCACGTTCCGGTGACGCTCGCGAAGGAGCGCCCGCGCGCCACGGGCCGCGCCATTCACTATCTCTTCGGCTGCGCCTTCGCGCTCGGCTACGGCCGATTGCGCCGCGTGGTGCCGGCATTCTCGAAGCTCGGTGGCGCGCCGTACGGCGCGGCGGTCTTCCTGCTCAGCGATCTCGTACTCGTCCCGGCCGCGCACATCGGCCGGGCGTGGTTTCGCTACGGCGCGCGCGAACGCGCGATCGCGCTCGGCGCGCACCTAGCGTTCGCGGCCTGCCTCGAACGGGTGCATTCCGCTTAGGCGACGTACGGTCGCGCGAATGCCTTTGCGCTCGAGCCGCTGGCTCGTCATCGTCGCGCTCGTGCTCGCCACCCTCGTGTCGATCTTCATTATCGGCGGACTGTCGGTACGTGCCCAGATCGTCGGCTCGTTCCAGCAAGCCGAGCGGGTGCGCGCCATGCGCGCGCTCGCGCTCGAGACGTTGCGGCTGCAGCTCGACGAGGAGAGCGGCGTCCGGGCGTACAGCGCGACGCGCGACTCGTCGTTTCTCGCGGCGTATCGCCAGGCGCAGCCACTGATGATCGCCGATCTCGAGCATTTGCGCCGATCGCTCGAGTCGCGGTTGCCGGGCGCTTTGCCGAGCATCGCCGACGCGACCTCGACGAACGCGACGTGGCTCGAGACCATCGCCGTGCCGCTCGTGACCGGCGCCGGAGACGCGAGCTCGCAGGAGATGCAGGCGCACGGCAACGCGCTGCTCGATCGATTCCGTGCCGACATCTCGGCGACGGACGCCCTGCTCGAGCACCGCGAGCGCGAGGTCGACGCGAACGCAAGCGAAGCGATCAACCGGATCGTCCTGCTCGTCGGCGCCGCCGCCGCGATCGTGGCCGCGCTCGCGTACATCTTCACAGCGCTGCAGTTGCGCACGATGCGCCGCCTCGCCGACCAGAGCCGGCGCACCGAGGATCAACGGCGCACGGCGAACGATTTGCGCGTCGCCTACGAAGCCGAGAAACGCATTGCCGACACGCTGCAGGAAGCGGTTTTTCAACGCGCGCTGCCGGCCGTCCCGAGCATGCGCTTCAGCGGCGTGTACGTTCCGGCGACGAGCGAGGCTCGCGTCGGCGGCGACTGGTACGACGCGCTCGAGTTGCCGAACGGCCGCGTCATGTTCACGATCGGCGACGTCACGGGCCACGGCCTCGATGCCGCGGTCAACATGAGCCGCGCGCGTCAGGCGGTCATCGCCGCTGCGCTCGCGGACCCCGCGCCCGCCTCCGTGCTCGCGCGCGCGAACCTCGAGCTGCTGCGGCGCGACTCACCGCTCGTGACCGCGATCGTCGGCTTTGCCGACGCGGAACGCTACGAGTTCACGTACTCGATTGCGGGCCATCCGCCGCCGATCCTCATCGAACTCGGTCGGCCGCCGCGCACGCTGAGCTACGGCGCGCTCCCGCTCGGCGCGGTCAGCGACGCCACGTACGACGTCTACTGTGTCTCGGCGTCCCCGGGCGCGATGCTCGTCCTCTACACCGACGGCGCGATCGAGCACACGCGCGACGTGCTCGAGGGCGAACGCCGGCTGCTCGCCGCGGCGGAACTCGCGATGCGCGACGGCGCGGCCGATCCGGCGCGCATCATCCATGATGCCGTCTTTGCCGGATCCGATGCCGGCGACGACGTCGCGATCCTGACGATCGGCTTCGCGACGCGCGAGGCCGGCTTTACGATCTCCGCGAGCGACGCGAACGCCGATTTCTCGGGACGGCTCGGACGCGACGCCGCCGTCGACTGCGAATTACGCCTCGACGCCCGCCTGCCGGGCCTGCCCGCCACCGATCTTGAGCGGCTCGGCGAGCTGCTCGGGAGCGAGCCGGAGATACATGATCGGGACGATGAACAGCGTCAGCGCGAGCGACGTTAGCAGGCCGCCGATCACGACGGTACAACGTGTCGCGTCGTCGACGAGAAGGATGCTTCATGCGCGAAGCCCGCGACTGCGGCGCAGATTTCACCGGGCGAGACCTCGTCCGAATCGTTCGTAACCATATCGTCGTCGATGAGGATGACGCGTTCGACGGCAAGCCGGGCGTCGCGCGTGAGCGCCGCGTTCTGGCCCGTTGTACGAGCAACGACCGTTGCCGCTGAACGACGGCCCAACTGGAGTGTCGGCCTCGTGTGGCGAACGCGCGGGCTCCATGTCGCTCACGCCGCGTATCCTCGCCGTCGCGCTCGCCGTCGTCACGCTCGCCGGCTGCACGAAGGTCGGCACCGGAGGCTCGAGCCGCAACGCGTTCACGAAGCCCGGGCTCGTCCGGCTGGTCGATCTCGCCGAGCCCGACTCGCTCAATCCTGTCATTGGCAATCAGCAGATCGAGGCGAATCTCGCGTCGCTCTGGGGCGCAGTGCTCTTTCGCTGGACGGATCGAAATACGTTCGAGCCCGAGCTCGCCACGACGCTTCCGACGCTCGCCAACGGCGGCATCAGCGCCGACGGCCGCACGATCACCTACCATCTCCGCTCCGGCGTGACGTGGCACGACGGCGCGCCGTTCACCGCAAGCGACGTCATCTTCTCATGGCGCGCCGTGATGAACAAACGCAATAACGTCGCGAGCACGGTCGGCTTCGACTTAATTACGGCGATCGACCGGACGGACGACCAGACGATCGTCGTGCATCTCAAATCGCGCTGGGCGCCGTTCGTCGCGACATTCTTCGGGCCGTCCTCGACACCGATCGTCATTCTCCCCGAGCACCTGCTCGCGAAATATCCCGACATCAACAGCGTCGCGTACAACAGCGCGCCGATCGGCACGGGACCCTACACCGTCGATCGATGGCAGCGCGGCAGCAAAATCGTCTTCCGCGCCTATCCGCATTACTGGCGCGGCGCGCCGAAGGTCGGTCAGATATGGTATACGCCCATACCGAATCAAAACACGATCGTCACGATCTTGCGCTCGCACGGCGCCGATCTCGAATATCGCGGCGGTACCGCAACCTACGAGCAGCTCAAGAACATTCCCGGCTATGCCACGCGGCTCACGCCATTCACGACGTACGGCCAGATCGGACTCAACCTCAAATCGCCAAAGCTAGCCGACGTCGCGGTGCGCCGCGCGCTGTGGGAGGCGCTCAATACGAACGAGCTGCTGCGCAACGTCTCGCACGGCGTGAACACCGTCGCCTTCACCGACCAGCCGCCATTCCTGTGGGCGTACAACCCGAACGTCACGCACTATCCGTACGACCCCGCGAAAGCGCGCACGACGCTCGACGCTGCGGGCTGGAAGATCGGTACCGACGGGATTCGTGCGAAGAACGGCGTGCGACTCTCGTTCGATATGGGCAACGCCGCAGGCTCGGCGAACGGCAACGCGATCGCGGTGGTGGCGCAACGCAACTGGCACGATGTCGGCGTCGAGCTCACCGTGAAGAACTACACGACCTCACTTTTTTTCGCATCGTTCGGCGCGGGAGGCATCCTGCAGACGGGCAAGTTCGACGTCGCCTTCTACTCATGGGAGAACGGCGTCGATCCCGACGATTCGACGCTGTGGATGTGCGACCAGATACCTCCGGGCGGCCAGAACATTTATCACTACTGCAATCACGAGCTCGACGCGCAGGAGCATCTCGCGCTCGGCAGCTACGATCAGGCCGTCCGCAAGAAAGCCTACGACCGCATCCAGGCGATCCTCGCGACGGACGTCCCCACCGTGCTCACCTGGTACGATAGCCAGATCTCCGTCGCGAACACCGACCTCAAGAACTTCAAGCCGCCGCACGCGCAGTCGAGCTTCTGGAACGCCTACGAGTGGGAGATCTAAGTTCACGCACCGCCGAGATTGCCGAGCGCGTGCAGCACGATCCCATACCAGAGATTTCCGGTGCGCTGATAGACGTAGCCCGCGACCAGCCCCAAGGCGAGCGCGGAGACGACCTCGACGAGCGTCGCTGCGAGGGGGACCCCACCGGCGAACAGCGCGAGATGCGCGAGCCCGAAGATCGCGGCCGCGACGAGCGTGCTGGCGCGCATGCCGACGCCGACGAGTCGCTCGCCGAGCGCCGTCGCGGCGAGCGCGGTTTGGAGCGCGCCTCGAAACGCGAACTCTTCGGCGAGCGGCACGAAGACGACGCCTTCGACGAGGAACGACCAACCCATAAGCGAGCGCGGCGGTAATCGCACGTGCGCGACCACGACCGCGATGACGACGGCCACGAGCCACACCGGCCACCCCCTGCGGAGCGCCGTTCGGAGCGAGCCGATCGAAAAGACCACGAGCCGCAGTGCTCGCAGCGCGAGCGCCCAGGCAATCGTCGCGGCCACCGGCGCCGCCACGATCGTGGCGACGAAGAACGGCGGCCGATGGCGCGCGACCGCGCTCGTGACCGCCGAGAGCGCGACGTCACCGAGAATGAGCGGCAGGGCGAATGCGAGCGGCTTCATCGAGCGACCCGCGGCGGCACGTCTCAGCCGCCGGGCCTATTCGTCGTGCGGGTGTGGGTGCGCATGGTCGTGCTCGTGATCGCCGTGCCCGTGGTCGTGACTGTGACGCACGCCGTCGTCGGGATGCTCGTGCTCGTGCCTGTGCGCGTCGCCACGCGCGTGCTGCAGCAGATGGAGCGCTTCTTCTCGCTGCACCTTCTGCTCCTCGAGCCATGATCTCAAGCGCTTGAACATGGCGGCGCCTTCGCGCGCGGTCCGACGTATTCCGCGGCTCATCAGAAGTGATGCGCGATGAAATCGACCCGGTGCTCGTACGCGTCACGCGTGCGAACGGGATCGCACGGGAAGTGCCCCGCGACGGGCGCGATCTGACGATCGCCGAGCGAGTGGATAGAGGCGAGCTTCGTGCCGTCGGGCGAGAACTGCGGATCGCAGCGACCGTCGCGAGCGAGCGGGAAGACGCGGAGAACCCCGCGTCAGTCGGCCCCGCGCCTCGAGCCGCCTCGCGTGGGGACGAGCGCGCGGAGGTCGAGCCGGTCGACCCGCGCATCGAGCGCGCATAGCCCGCCCCCGTGCGAAAGATGGTGCGTCGCGGCGAACCCGTCACCGAGACGGCTCGGCTCGAACCGCGCGATCGTCGTTTCCGCGTAGCCCGTCTCGTCGAGCCGGTCGATCCGATTGAAGGCGAGTGCGCCGCCGTACGTCCGCGAACAGTCCTGGGCGGGGCGCATGAGCGCGCCGTCGATGACGAATGGCAGCCCGCCGCCGCGCGCCGAACGCACGTCGCAGACGATCGGGTTGGCCGGATGCGGCGTCCACGGGCCGGCCGGCCCCGGTGCCCAGGCGAGGAAGAGCTGCGTGTTCGGCAGGCGACGCGCGTCGCCGTAGAAGAGCCACCACCGGCCGGCACGCTCGATCATCGTCGCGTCGATGCCGGGCACGTCGAGCAGTACCTGCTCGCGCACCCACGTGCCATCCGGCCGCTCGGCAAAGAGCGCGATCTCACCACGCTCGTGGCGCTCAGGAAGCCACCACCGCGCGCCACCGAACGCGACCGGTTGCGGATACGAGAGATGCGAGGGCTCCACGAAGACGTCCGAAACCGTGCCGTCCGCGAGCGAGCAAGAGACGATTTCGCCGGTACCGCCGCGCGCGGGCCACCGCTCGCAGACGATCGACGGCACGCCGTCCCGCACGCCGAGGAACGGATCGGCGAGCGAGACGTCGGGCGGCGCGGCGAACCAGCGCACGTCCGGCCGGAACGCGGGACTCAGAAACGCCTCGGGGGACGCGCAAACCGTACCGATCTGCCAGCGCTCGCGCCCGAGCGCGCGCCGCACGAGCGCGCTCGCCGCGTGTCGCGCGTCGCCGAGCGCGGCCGCTACGCTCGCCGCACCCGCCGTGTCGGCCGGCGGCGACCACGCCGCCGCCATGGTCACACCGGCGGCGGCGTCGCGGCGCGCGAGCTCGCGCCACGTCGCGATCTCCGGCCGCAGCACCGCGAGCGTGCGCGCGTGCGTCGCTCGCCGTTCGAAGAGCCCCGAGCGCACGACGCGCTCAGTGCCGTCGGGCTGCCGCGCGACGAGCGCGACGCCGTACGGCGCCCCGGTCGCGCGCTCGCTCGCGAAATCCGGCTCCGCCCCGCCGGCGACGCCGTATGCGAGGCGCGCGTCAGTGAACGACGATGCTTCGGTCACGCACCGAGAGTATGTTCGAACGCTCGCTCGGTACCCGCCGCGTGGCGGTCCCAGCTGTAATCGCGCGTGACGTGCTCGACGAGCCGGGCCCGATCGATCGTGCCGTCGGCGATGCCGCCGATCACGATCGAGATCGCCCGGGCGATCTCGGGCGCACTCGTTCCTTCGGCGACGAAGCGCGGATCGATCGGGCGCAGCATATCCGGCATCGCGCCGCTCGGCGTTGCGACGACGGGCGTTCCGCACGCGAGCGCCTCGACGTTTACGAGTCCGAACGTTTCGTTCATGAGCGAACTATTGACGAAGACGTCCGCCGCGTTGTAGTACTCGGCGAGCGCCTCGCGCTGCACGCCGACAAAGTGCACGCGATCCGCGATGCCGCGCGCTCGGGCGAGCCGCTCGAGCCGCCCGGCTTGCGGCCCGCTGCCCGCGACGACGCAGTGCACGTCGGGTCTGAGCGTAGTCAGCGCGGCCGTCGCATCGAGTAAGACGTCGACGCCCTTGCCCTGGACGAGCCGGCACGCCGTCATTAGAATCGTCGAGGTGCGCGGCAGATGAAGTCGCTCGCGAATGGCGCCGCGATCTGCGAGCGGCTTGAAGCGATCGAAGTCGACGCCGCCGGGAAGCAATTCGATGCGCCCATCGGGCACGCGGTAGCGGTCGGCGAGCACGTCGCGTGCGGTCGCGCTGAGCGCGATGACGCGCTGGCTCCGTGCGAGGGCGACGCGTTCGATCGCGTCGCGCGCGTGGTCGCCGACGCGGCTCCGTTTTGACTTCGATTTTACCGCGGTCCCACCGTCGCCCATCGCGGTTCGCTCCGCGTGCGACTCGTCGGTCCACGCGCCGTGGAACGTCCGAACGACGGGGGTTCGGAGGCCGAGCGCGCTGAGCGGGCCGAGCGCGCTATAGGCGAAGTGCGAGTGAACGACGTCGATGCGCCCGCGCTTCGCAACGGCTGAGAGCGCTTTGCGCGACGCGCCGAGATACGCGAGCTTCGAGGTGCCAGACTCGAAGCGTTCGATCCGGACGCCGTTGCTTTCTTCGGTGCTCGAGTCTCCGTCACCGCGTGCGGCGATAAAGATGTACTCATGACCGCGCAGCGCGAGACGCTCCGCCGTCGCTTGCGCGACCGTCTGCATGCCGCCATTCGAGTGGCCGTACACGTAATCGATGAGCCCGACTACTCGCATCCTTGGCCACACTCCACGCTCGATGTGCGCGTTCCGCGACGCGCGTCACACGCAAACGTACGACAACCCGCTTGTTCGCATATCGGTCCGTTCGCAAGAACGGATGCGGGCGACGCCTCACCATATTTTAATGTTTGAAGATTAACACGTCATCAAGGATCACGGGGAACCATTCGTTTAGGGGACGCTCCTTCGCGAGGCAATCGTTCTTTGAGATCGATGAATTACGTACGAACCGTCGCTTCGCGGCTTGGTATCGTGCGGAGCGCGAATGCGACGGCGACGGCGAGCAGCAGCGCCCCGCAGAACCACGGCACGCCGACGAGCGGCGTCGCGTTGCCGGCGCTGACGGCGGCAAAGAGCAGCGTGAAGAACGGCGGCCCGACGATCATCGCGATACTGCGGATCGCGCCGATCGCGCCCTGGAGCTCGCCCTGCTCGAGCGCGGCGACGTGCCGCGACATTCCACGACGACCGCCCCGATGATCGAGGCGAGCCCAAAGAGCGTCAGGCCGAGGCCGTTTGCCTCCGGGCTCAGTGAAAGCGAAAGATCGTGTAGAGCACGAAGATGCTGAACGCCTGGACGGCGAGATTGCTGCACAGAATGCTGCCCGCGAGCCGAGCGGATTCGCGCGGCCCCAGGCGATCCGCGGCTGCCGCGACGCCGGCGGCAGCGACTCCGGCAGCACGAAGGCGCCGTAGATCGCGTTCGCGGCCATCATCCCGGCCGCGACGTAGAACGGCACGCGCAGTCCGATCCCCGCGAGCAGGCCGCCGAGGGCCGGCCCGAGCGCGAAGCCCGGCCGCGCCCGTCGTCGCGCTCGCCGCGGTGCCACCCGAGAGCACGCGGCCGACGAAGAGCCACGCGAGATCGGGCGCGACGGCGAGGATAAGGCAGTCCAGCGTCGAGCCGACGCTCGAGAGCAGGACGATCGGCCGACGGCCATAGCGGTCGGAAAGCACGCCGAGTACGGGCGACGCGACGAACTGCGCGACCGCAAAGGCCGCCGAGAACCAACCGAGGATCGCCGAGGCGTTCGAGACGTGCCCGCCCTTGAAGGCGACGAGCAGATTCGGCAGCACCGGTGAGAGCATGTTGACGAGCCAGTCCAGCAGCATCGTCACGAGAATGAACGGCACGCCCGGCTTCACCGCGCGCTCGTTCCATGCGGCGCGCGCAAGTCATCGGAGGACGGTCGATGCGTCACATGGCCGGTGACGGGACCTTTACAACGGTCTCGCCGAGGCGTACGATCGATGCACGTCTGCAGACGATGTTTCTCGAGCTCGACGGAGGGTGACCGCGTGTCTGTCGATCCACCCAAGTACCGAGCTCGAAGCGAGCGCCGATAGCGAACCGCCGGTTAGCGCAACCGTTCGGCAGTGTGTCGGGTCGCTTCGAGACGACCGATCGAATGGGAGGACGCGGGAACGTGGCCTCCCGTTCTCATTCGCGGGGTAACCCGAAGCACGGTTTCGAAAACGCCGGGCGATGCAGCTCCTCGTCGACGGAACGCTCGTGCACTCGGCGTCGGACCTCAACGCGTTCGCCGAGTGCCTGCATCTCACGGCCCTGACGCGGCTCGTCGCGGAACGCAACCCCAATGCGCCTACGCCCTCGGAGCCGACCGAGCAGGCGAAGCTGCTTGCGCGCAAGGGCGACGAGCACGAGCGGCGCCACCTCGAGCGGTTGCGCGCAACGTGGGGCGATCGGCTCGTGGCCTTCGAGAACCGGCCGCTCAACACGGTGGCGGCATGGGAGTACGCCGAGCGCGAGAGCGTCGCGGCGATGGCCGCCGGCGCCGAGGTGATCTACCAGGCGGCGTTCTTCGACGGCACGTTTCGCGGCCGAACGGATTTCCTGCGCAAGGTCTCCGCGCCGTCGCGGATCGGCGACTGGAGCTACGAGGTCATCGACACGAAGCTCGCGCTCTCGGCGAAGCCGTATTTTTTACTACAGCTCTGCAATTACAGCGAGCACCTCGCGCGCGTGCAGGGCGTCGCGCCGGTCAGAGCCGCGATCGTGCTCGGCTCCGGCGTCGAGCGGCGCTTCGCCGTCGATGACTACGCCGCGTATTACCGGGAGTTGAAGGCGTCGTATCTCGCGAGCATCGCGGAGCGCGCCGATGCGTATCCCTTCGTCGTGCCGCACTGCGACGCGTGCGTCTGGTACGACCGCTGCGCACGGCAGCGTGACGAGGACGATCACCTCAGCATCGTTGCGAACATCCGGCGCGACCAGATCGCGAAGCTCGAGGCGCGGGGCATCGCGACCGTCGCCGCGCTCGCGACGGCAACGGATGACGCACGCCCGAACACGCTGCGCGCCGAGTCGTTCTCGGTGCTGCGGTCGCAGGCCGCGGAGCAGCATCGCTATCGCAGCGCACGTCGCGCGAACGGCTGGGCGGCACATGGCTACACGTTCCGCGAACCGCCGGCGCCACCGCCGCCCCACGCGAATGGCACGAGCGATGCGATCGATGCCGGCATGGGTTCGAGAAAATACGGGTTCGCGCATTTGCCGGAACCGGCGCCGGGCGACGTGTTCTTCGACATGGAGGGCGATCCAATGTATCGCCCGGGCCAGCCGCTCGAGTATCTCTTCGGCGTGTATCTTCCGGACGAGAACGAGTACCGGCCGTTCTGGGGTCGCGACTTCACCGACGAGCGCATCGCGTTCGAGGCGTTCGTCGACTTCGTCGTCGCGCGGCGAGAGCGGTATCCCGACCTCCACGTCTATCATTACGCGCCCTACGAGGTGACGGCGCTCAAACGCCTGATGGGCAAATACAACTCGCGTGGTGAGATCATCGACGACATGCTGCGGGCGGGCACGTTCGTCGATCTCTACGCCGTCGTGCGCCAGAGCGTGTTCATCTCGCAGCCGTCGTACTCGATCAAGAAGGTCGAAGCGCTCTACGGGTTTACGCGGACTACCGTCACGAAGGGCGGGGACGACTCGATCGTCATGTTCGAGAGCTGGCTCGACGACGGCAATCAGGCGACACTCGACGACATCCAGAAGTATAACGACGACGATTGCCGTTCGACGTTCGAGCTGCGCGAGTGGCTCGTGGGGCTCCGCGCCGAACGCAACGCGCAGCTCGCGACGCCGATCCCGTGGCGCGTGGCGCACGAGGCGCGGCGCAGCGATGGCGAGATCGCGGACGCCAAGAAGCGCGACGAGAAGGACGCCGCGAAGCGCGAGCTCATCGCCCTCGAAGAGCGGCTGCTCGCCGGCGTGAAAGCGCCGAATACGCTCGCCGAACTGCGTGACATGCCCGAGGCGAGCCGCGGACGTTGGCTGCTCGGCAATCTCGTCGGCTACCATCAGCGCGAGCAGAAGCCCGAGTGGTGGGAGCATTTCCATCGGCTGGACTTCTCGCACGAGCTCGTCGACGAGGATCGCAAGGCGATCGCCGAGCTCTCGCTCGCGGGCGAGATCGACGGCTATAAGCTCAGCCCGCGCGACCAGTTGCTCGTGTACACGTTCCGCTATCCCGAACAGGAGCACGCGCTCGGCCCGGGCGACACGCCGCTCGATCTCGCGACGCTCAAAGCGGCAGGGCCGATCGTCGGGATCGATCTCGCGGCACGGACGGTCGCGATCAAGCTTAGCGGGAGCAGCAATCGTCATACGCTCACAGCGCTCATCCCGGGCAAGCCGCTCGACGAGAACAAGAAAAAGCGTGCCATCGAGGCGATTGCACGCACCTACGAGGCCGGGACGCTCGACGCCGATTATCCCGCGACGAACGCGATGTTGCTCGGCCGGCTGCCGCGCCTGCGCGGCCACGCCGGCGGCGCGCACATCCAACCCGAGCATCCGACGGCCGAGGCGCTCGCGGCGACGATCGCCGCGCTCGACCGGAGCTATCTCGTCGTCCAAGGGCCGCCAGGCTCGGGCAAGAGCACGAAGGGCGCGCACGCGATCGTCGATCTGCTCGCGGCCGGGAAGCGCGTCGCGCTCGCGGCACAGAGCCATAAGGCGCTCCATGGGCTGCTGCACAAGATCGAGGAGACGGCGGCGCGGCGTGGCGTTGCGGTGAGCGGCTGCCATAAGAGCACGAGCGGGAAGCCCGAGACCCCGTATCGTTCGCGGCTCGCCGCGAACACGATCGCCGACGCGCCTTCAAATCACGGCTACGAGGGCTGCATGCTCGTCTCAGCCACCACGTTTGCATGGGCGGACGAGACGCAGCGCGGAGCGTTCGATATCGTGATCATCGACGAGGCGGGGCAGATCTCGCTCGCCGACGCGCTCGTGACGTCGCTCGTGGCGAAGGACGTCGTGCTGCTCGGCGATCCGCAGCAATTACCGCAGGTCGCGCAGGGCACGCATCCGATCGGCAGCGACCGCTCGATCCTCGAGCACCTGCTCGACGAGCACGCGACGATACCGCCGGACCGCGGCGTCTTTCTCGATACGTCGTACCGGATGCAGCCGGAGATCGACCACTTCATCTCCGATGCGTTCTACGACGGCCGCCTCGCCGCCGATCCGCTCAACGCCAACAATCGCGTGCGTTCGAGCGGCATGCGCGGCGCGGGTTTGCGGTTCGTACCCGTTCCGCACGAAGGCAACGCGCGTCGTTCGTCTGCCGAAGCCGTGCGCATCGCAGACGAGATCGCGCTGTTGTTGCGCGACGGCTGCGTGACGCTGCGCGACCAGCCGGAACGGGCGATGACCCCGCGCGATATCCTCGTCGTCGCGCCGTACAATCAGCAGCGCCGCGAGATCGACGAGGCGCTCCGCGCGCGCGGGATCGCCGAGATCGCGGTCGGCACCGTCGACAAGTTCCAGGGTCAGGAAGCGCCCGTTGTCTTCTTCTCGCTCGCGACCTCGAGCGCGGAGCTCGCGCCGCGGGGGCTCGAGTTTCTGCTGAGCCCCCATCGCCTCAACGTCGCGATCTCGCGCGCGCAGGCGCTCAGCGTCGTCGTCGCGAGCCCGCTCTTGCTCGCGTCCCGCGCGACGACGATCGAGGCGATGGGGTCGCTCAACCTACTCTGCGCGTACGTCGAAGCGGCGGCTCGCGCTACGCGCTGACCTCGGTGAGCTTGCCCGTCGCGACGTCGAAAACGAAGCCGCGCACGGCGTCGCGATGCGGCACGAAGACGTTCGTGCGGACGCGCTGCATGCCGGAGCGTACATCGGCGTCGACGTCGGAGAACGCCTGCAGCGCGAAGAGCGGCTTCTCACCGACCTCGGCGGCGATGTGCTCGCGAAGATCGTCATCCTTGAACGTGAGCATGCCGCAGTCGGTATGGTGAACGAGCACGACCTCCGTCGTGCCGAGCAGCCGCTGCGAGATGACGAGCGACCGCAGCACGTCGTCCGTTACGACGCCGCCCGCGTTGCGGATGACGTGCGCTTCGCCTTCAGCGAGGCCGAGGAGGCGGTAGACGTCGAGCCGTGCGTCCATGCACGCGACGACCGCAACATGCTGCGACGGCGGCATCGGCAGCGCGCCGTGGCCGCCGTTGGCGACGTAGGATGAGTTGTTGCTGACGTATTGATCGGTCGCGGTCATAGGACCACTCTATCACGTGCCTCGCTCGCGTGCTCCGCTTCGGCGAGGTAGCCGTCGATGACGCGCGCGTGACCCGATCGAGCATCACGAGCCGCCCCGGCATCGCGTCGGCACGCGACCCGTGCGCGGGATTCGTGCTGATCTCCCAGACGCAGAGCGCCCCGTCGCTCCGCCGAAACGAGAAGTCGATCCGGCCGTAGTCGATGCCAGCGAGCGCGAAGACGCGCTCGACGAGCGGTGAGGGCTCCTCGGTATCGACGAACTCGACTTCTTCGGCGAGCAAGTCCGGCGCATCGAGCTGCGGATACTTCAGCATCCACGCATGCCCGAACAACAGGTGACGCGCGATCAGGCGCTTGCCGATCTTCAAGTACGAATACCTTCGGACGACGCCCGTCAGAGGATCCGCAACGTCCTCGTACTCGACGATGAGCAGATCGGTGAAGCTCCGGCGCCGGAGACCCTTGCGCAGGATCCAATAGGCGAGCCCAAGCGGCGTCCGAATTAGCGGCGACAAACTCCCGGAATGCTCGCTGTCGGTTCGCACGAACACCGGATAGCGAAGGCTACGAACGTTTGCGAGTTCGACGAGCCGATAGAGCGAAAACGGGTTTATGCCGCTGAGCTTGAGCCGGCGCAGGAGTTCGACGCGCCCGAGCACGTTTGCCGGATGGTTGAGCACGCGACGCCCGGCGAGCAGCAGGCGATCCGCGAGCGCGATCGCGGCGTGCCGCTCGCGTTCCGAGAGCCGGTCGACGTCGCTGAAGATCACGGTGCCCTCGGGAAGCGCCGCGTCCGGGACGAGGATCTCGTCGTACGGGATGACGTCGAAGCGCGCGTCGAGTCCAAAGTCGGCGATAAACGGGTCGATCGTGTACCGGTGATTGCGTGTGACGAGTTAGATTAGGCGATCGTTCCCGAATGCTGGTCGACTCACACCGCCGTATCCTACCTCAACGCGGAGTGAGGCGGACATCCCCGGTGCGATGGACCCTACGCGACGCCACTGTTCAACGGCGATCGGCTGTCGAGCGCCCGCCGTTCTTCCGAGCATGATCGTGAAGCACATCCCGCGCCGCGAGACTCGATGCCTCGCTTCGGAGAGCCCGACGGTGAGCGCTGTCGCGCAACGGACGATCGTCGTGGCCGAGGACGAGACGACGACGCGCATCCTGCTACAGCGCATCCTCGAGCGGCATGGGTTGCGCGTAATCGCCGTCGAGAACGGTTATCTCGCTTGCAAGGCCGTCCGCCGCGAGAAGCCCGATCTCGTGCTGCTCGACTGGTCGATGCCGGCTATGGACGACCGCGCCGCGCTCGAGACGCTCAAGGCGGACGCCGCGACGCGCAGCGTTCCCGCGATGATGCTGAGCCGTCACGGCGAGATCGACGGCACGGTCATCGCGCTGACGGCCGGCGTGCAAGACTTCATCACGAAGCCGCGGATCCGCGCGAGCTCGTCGCGCGCATCACGCAAGCAACTTTAGCGGCGCGAGCTCGTCGCGAGCGACGCTGATGGAACGTCGCCGTCCGACCGGCTCCTTGTATACAGCGGCGCGAAGCTCACTTCCAATCTCGAAAAACGCGGCGGTGCGGCGCGACTCGTCCATCGAAGCTAATATTTCGGAACAACGAAAAAAGCGATGGTAAGCACTAACCTCTAAGGGATTCCTGGGGCTCCGTCCAATAGGGAAAGACGTTCATTTAAAATCTCTAAAACCTCGATGGAGCCGCCCGATCCTGGCCCGCATAGGCCAAGGAGAGACCGTCATTGCCTGGCCTCGGTAAATTTGACCTGCTGAATGTTGAAGACATACAGCTCGACCTTGAAAATCCTCGAATCAGGTGGGCACTTGAAACTGTTGAACATCCGACTCCGCAAGATATCCATCTGGCCCTGATCGCAACCGGGACCAACGACGCGGAGGGGGCGAAATTCGAACAGCTTCGAGACTCGGTCAAGTCGAATGGCGGGATCATCCAGCCTATCATAGTGAATAGAAGACTCGATGGCAGTTTCGTTTGCATTGAAGGCAACACTCGCGTAATGCTTTACCGCGACTTCGAAAAGCATGGCGCGGTAGGTGATTGGAAACGCATCCCTGCCCTCGTGTACGACGACATGCCTCGACAAGACGCGCACGCCATTAGACTTCAGGCCCACCTCATCGGTCCCCGTGCGTGGAATCCTTATGCGAAAGCTAAATACCTCCACGACCTGCGAAATAAAGAGGGCTTAACTTGGAATCAAATCGTTGATCTCTGTGGTGGTCGCCAAAAGGAACTCCAGCAGTACATCGATGCGTATGAAGACATCGAGGATTACTTTCGCCCTTTGTTCGATAGCGACGAAGATTTTGATCAAACTTCCTACGTGTCAAGATGGAATGGTGCCGGTAGTCTCCAAAATATTGTGAGTCATCGGACGTGAGAGGATGAGACGCATGGAGACCGGATCTGACAACGGCATGGTGCGGCGATCGTCGAATGTCGAGG
>JAABUK010001159.1_pt1 | contig 51334 bp, 60 predicted proteins | sample 5559141 | NCBI WGS metagenome assembly JAABUK01 (sample SAMN10711869, study PRJNA513367) | rock metagenome | isolation source: Antarctica rocks | place: Antarctica: Victoria Land, Pudding Butte nord | collected 2016-01-03 | reverse complement strand
AATGCTGTGACATCCTGCAATGCTTTCCCTGCGAGAAATCTTTGACGCTTCTTCCGATGAGACGTCTTCTTCTTCGGGACCGCTCGCAATACGGACTCCCACAGTCCCGCCAATATTGACGGGACATCAAATCTCGTGGCCAATGATACAGTTAAAGGCGCGAGCAGGGTGAGGCGTGTGAGTTGCTGGAGAAGGGGGGGGGGTTTGGCCGTTCGTAGGTAAGATGTTGCACTAGATAAGATTGTGTTTGCGGGAAACGCAGAATGCAGAAACAGCTGACGAGGTATAGCCATATTTAAGTCTGTAAGACAGGATTGCAGACAGCGCCTTAGTGTGAACGTAACGTCCCAAACCGCAATGGCTTCGAGGTTCAAAACGTCGATACTCGAGTTCAAAGCGGCGTTTACAAGCGCCCGTAGCGTGCCCCTTTCAAAAGTTTGCCGATGCTTCGGTTCTTGACAGTTGACAATTGACAGTTGACAGACTATATCGCAATACTGATACCCAATCCCAGCATTCTAATCCCAGGCTTTTGTTCTGTGAAAAGTGTGTTCCTGCGCCACCACTAAGATGGCCGCCCCCATGTCTCCCCAGCAAGCAACACCACCTCCAATTGTGATGCCCAAGAGCCATGTCGGCTTCGACAGTATCACAAACCAGATTGAGCGTAAGCTCCTGAAGCGCGGTTTCCAATTCAACGTAATCTGTGTCGGTAAGAACACTGAACTTCTACCAAAGACAGCTTACTCAAGTTCCTCTGTAGGCCAAACAGGCTTGGGGAAATCGACCCTGATAAACACCCTATTCGCATCCCATCTTATAGATTCCAAAGGCCGTCTCTCACCATCTGACTCGGTCCGAGCAACAACCGAGATAACACCGACCACGCATGGTAAGCGGCCTGATGTTCTGCGATTGGTAGATTGCTAAGCCCTCTTTTGCAGTCATTGAGGAGAACGGCGTACGTCTACGTCTCAACATTGTGGATACCCCCGGCTACGGTGATCAGATCAACAATGACAGATGGTAAGGACCTGGCTTTGCAGAAAACGTAGAGGTATCTGATTCATGTAGCTGGGACAACATCGTCAAATACATCAAAGATCAGCACTCGGCATATCTACGAAAGGAACTCACCGCACAACGAGAGCGATATATCCAAGATACACGTGTACACTGTTGCCTGTTCTTCATTCAGCCCTCTGGTCATGCGTAAGTTGCCAGTCTTCCGGCCAATGATTTGGACATGCAGGAATAGTATCATTGACTGTGGCCAGACTCAAACCCATAGATATCGTCGTGCTCAAAAAACTTTCTGACGTCGTCAATGTTGTACCAGTAATTGCCAAGTCTGATTCCCTGACCCTTGAGGAGCGTATGGATTTCAAGGAACGAATCAAGGAAGAGTTTGCGTTCCACAACCTACGGATGTATCCCTACGACAACGAGGAACAGGACGAAGAAGAGCGCGCCTTGAACACTAACATCAAAGACATGATTCCATTTGCAGTTGTTGGATCAGAGAATTCAATAGTTGTTGGTGGTCGATCTGTGCGTGGCCGACAAAACCGCTGGGGCGTCATAAACGTGGAGGACGAGAATCACTGCGAATTCGTGTCGCTGAGGAACTTCCTCACTCGTACCCATCTCCAGGACCTCATCGAGACCACCTCACAGATTCATTACGAGACTTTCCGCGCGAAACAATTATTGGCGCTCAAGGAAAATAGTGCTGCAGGCCAGGGGAGCAGGCCCATAAGCCCTTCCGCCGATCGAGAGCTGAGCAGGCAATCGCAGAGGATGACCATGAACGGGTACTGAAGATCGGGCGACTGTTTTCTGATTTCTACGAGGCGAAAAGCGTGGGTGTGTGATTAGGCGGCCCTGAAGCCTATTGGAAAGTCTCAAACCCGAGATCTTGCTTCTCTATTCTGCAAGCGTCATTGTGTCTAATACCTCTAGCCTTCATGCACCATTGTCAAATTGTTTGGGTATCGTGAAAGTGGCTATTAATTGCAACTACAATTCCATTGTTCCTCCAGGAAGACGGTGAAACGTATAGTCTAATCGTTCATATCCAATTCCGTTAACACACCTCCATCTGCCTAATCAAGGTACTTGAGTTAGTCGCGCCCAGCTCATCCACTATGCCTGCCCCACCACCCACTCCTGAACCTGCCTATACGCTGTGTCCAAATCATCGTTCACTACTATCTTATCGTGCGCACCATCCTCTTCTGCAAAGGCCATCTCTTTATCTGCCTGTTCTAACCTCTTCTTCACACTATCCTCGTCATCCGTTCCCCTTCCACGCAACCTTTGTTCTAGTACCTGTAGCGATGGTGGCGATAGGAATAGAAACCGTGCGTTAAGATCGGTCCTTTTAACTTGTTTTACGCCCTGGACAAGGTTCAGCGGGTCAGCTTAGGCCGTCTCTTCAGGACAGACAAGGTCCAGTCAATATATACCTCCATTTCGATATCGAGTATGCAGGTTCGCCCCTTCTCCGCCACATCTTTCACGGCTCTCACACTTGTCCCGTAGTAATTTCCTCCAAATTTAGCATGCTCGATAAACCCCCCTTCATCCACTAGCTTAAGAAATGATTCCTGGTTCGTAAAATTGTATTCACGGCCATCTTGTTCGCCGGCCCGGGGCTTGCGAGTGGTGTCTATCTTGGAATGAGATTGAGTGGCTGTGTGAGACAACTGGACGTACGGGAAACGGAAAAGCCAAAGGTGTCTGGGTGGTCTGCGAAGAGGCGCTTGAGGATTGTCGTTTTGCCTGAGCCTGAGGGACCTGATATTACGATTGGTCGGTGCAGCTGGGTAGCTAAGACACAAATGTCAATAAGAGACACTATCAGGAAGAAGCATGTGTCCAATGAAAATTGACCTACCTAAAGGTGCCATCTTGAAGTGTAGGGACCGCGATTTGCTCGAAAACGATACAAGACGATGCGAGAGACACTGTAACTTAAGGTGAGGATCAGCAACAAGCTTTTGCAGTAACATATGATTTTAAGAAAAGATGCACAGCTCGAATCGAGGTAGAAGTATCATTCACGATTCGACTGTTGATTGTGCTCAATTGAGTTGCCAGGGTCCAAGCCACGGACAGCGGGCCGGTATTGACACAGTACGATACCATGGAGTATGGTATCATTACGAGTCAAGCACAGTAGCGAAGTAGCTCAAGATCAATTATGTACAGGTACTCGAATAATTTCATCTCGGCTTAGGCGAGCTTTACTTTAACAACTACACATATATCGCAACAAGTCTGGATGCTTTAGGAATGCAGATCATCATTATCAACTATATAGAGCAGCCTGAAAGCCCATCGTGGCTGATTAAAGACGAGCATCCATTTCAAGGAGGCTTTGAGCCACCTGAACTGCTGGCTGGCGACTTTAATGACTTGACGCCTTCCTGAGCCTCCTGTTCCAAAAAGTCGGACCAGAGCTCCGCCAATGACTCTTTCTTCGTACCACCTTCTGGGAAGAAGTCCGTAGACAATGATGGCGTACTTGGTGTTCGATGCCATGGCGAGATCGGCACCCGTTGATTTGGATTAGATGCACCAGGCCTAGCAAGACCAGATTGCTCTCGTTGCTCTGTGCTTCATTAGCTGTAGAACTCAACCTTGACCCAGCGTATTTCTTACCGTCCGTCCAGGCCAGTAGATTCGCGATTATTTGTAGCACTTGAAACTTTTTGGAATCTGCTCTTTCCAGGGCAAGGAAATGGAGAAAGTGATTTGTCACGAGTTGTCTGGAAATATTAGCAAAGGATTCATGGATCGGACTTCGGGTTTTTACTTATCTATGGTATCCTCCGGCTTGCCCTTCTTGAGATATCTCAATGCCTTGGTCAGATGATCGTTTAGGATGACAGCCTCATGTCGAAGCTTGCCGATGAGAAGATTCTTTTCCTTCACCTCCTTTTCGAACGGCAGAGCCCTCTCGAGCTCCTGTTTCATTGCCTCGAGAGAACATGTGGCTTCAGCGGCCCTACCTTCGAATTCTTTTGATCTCTTTGTTAAGTTCTCGACCTGGGTTTGTGAATTTTCGACTAGCTCCCGTAATTCACGTTTGCGAGCTGTAGGTGATAGTCAGCAAAGTCTACGGCTTCGAATGCGAAAACAAACCATCTTGGATATCCTGAAGTGCTCGTTGAAGCCCGTCTACTGTCAATGACTGGCTGTCTCGCTCCGACGCTGCCTTTTCGTGAGCTTCACGATGGCTTGCTAATTGCTCTTCTAAGTCTGCAACCCTCTCTGCTATATTTTCCCTAACTGATCGTTCCTCCATAGCTAGGATCTCCCAATCTTGCATTGCCTGTTTGGCCGCCTCAAACTCTTCCTTGGCATACGCCTCTCGCCGTATCAAGTCTTCCCTCTCCTTGGACCAATTCTGCTGTGACAACGTGGTCCTATTTCGAAGACTTGAAAGCTCTTTGGATCGTTGCTCGCCTTCCTCTGCCATTGTTGCCAACTCAGCGGCACGAGTGTCATTTTGTTGCCGAAGATTTCCACACTGTTCTTCGAGATCTTCTATTCGACTACGAGCTTGCGACAGGTCCTCCTGTTGATCTGTGAGCGATTTCGAATGTAAGCAGTAATGACGGACCTACAGCATCCGCTTTCAACCTTTCACCCAGCTGTGACCTTATTGTGCTGACTTTCCCAAGGAGACCTCTATATTGTGCTTCGGCTTGCTCTTTCTCACCTCGTGTTTCGGCAAGCTGTTCTCGGATAGTAACAAGCTCTTCTTCATGATTTCCTTGCATCTCTTCCAGAGCTCTTCTCACTTGCGCGACCTCTTCTCGTAAAAGATCCCGTTCCTTCACCAGTGCCCCCAATCTTGCATCCGTCTCCGTCGTGGGTTCAACTTCTAAGCCATTCGAAATATTAGCATGTGGCGTTGAGGCGTCATTCGAGTCCGACGGATCCTCATCGGAATCCTGATGAGCCTCCAATTCTGGCTCGCTTGATTTATTTGGTACATCCCCAGCTCTTCCCAATACACCATTCGTCAGCGGTTGATTGTATTGAACATCCGCCTTTCTAGGGGAGCTCGGTGGTTCTGTAGGTGTCCTTGGATCTTGATCTTCTCCCTCGGCATCGTCATGTTCTAGCTCATTGTCGACATTGATACCATTCGGCTTCGCAACTTCTCCATTGATCTTGCCTTTTCCCCCTTTCTTCTTCTTGTTTTTCTTGTTCTTCGAAACTGTAGCAACAAGTGCAGATTAGCTTGACATTTTGGTACATAAAGCCACTAAGGCTGTCATTGAGCCTCACTGGAAAGCGCACCTGAGGAGGGAGTATTCGGGAAATTTGAAGTAGTGATGGATGACATGATTGAGTGAGGTTTGGATTTGATTTCTCTAATCTCTACCGATTCTTCGTCGTATAAAGCTTTGATCCGATAGCAGACGGCCACTACTGACGGCCACTACTAGCTCGAGTGTTTCATGGGGCAATATAACTTACGGAGTAAATAAGGTAAGGTACACTCGGGTCGATCAGCCGCCTGCGGAACAGGGCCGCGGGAGATATCTGACTCTAAAATAGTGTCACGCATAAGCCAAGCCTAATCGTATATGTAGCTGTGACTCTGCCAGAGTCCCTCCTTTCGATCCCCTTGTTCTCGCGACTCAATTTACAAGATGGTGGACCAAGAGAAAGTATTGCCCATCAAGGGCCAAAAAAACATCCTAATAACGGTGAGTGAAGCCTATTGCTATTGCGATGATCAAACTAATGTTTGTGGAAGAGTGCGCTCCCCTACGTCAATAATGTGCCTCATCTCGGCAATATTGTCGGCTCCGTGTTGAGCGCAGACGTATTTTCTAGGTGAGACTGCATCTTTCGATGCTTAATTCCTACCCTCTCTAATCATCCCAGATATAATAAAGCAAGAGGGAGACCTACTTTGTTTGTTTGCGGAACCGACGAGTATGGGACCGCTACAGAAACCAAAGCTTTGGAGGAAGGGGTCACACCAAGAGAGCTCTGCGATAAGTACAATGAGATACATGCAAAGATATATGAATGGTTTGAGATCGGATTCGATATCTTTGGAAGAACCTCCACTCATCAACAAAAGGACATCACACAAGACATATTCCGGAAACTGTACAGAAACGATTATCTGATCGAGAGGGCCTCCCAGCAACCTTACTGTGAAAAACACAAGTCATTCCTAGCTGATAGATACATCGAAGGTACTTGCCCAAAATGCGGCTATGAAGACGCACGCGGTGACCAGTGCGACAAATGCGGCTCCGTGGACTATGGACCTCTAGACCTCAAAAACGCACGATGCAAAATTGATCCGGATGTAACACCCATTGTTCGAGAAACAAGGCATATTCATATCCGGCTCGATAAGTTGCAACCCGACATACAAGAGTGGTTTACCAAAGCCAGCGAAAACGGCGGCTGGTCTAGCAATGGCAAAGTTATCACAGAATCATGGCTAAAACAAGGCTTGCGAGACAGAGGTATTACTCGAGATCTGAAATGGGGAACGCCCATTCCGCTTGACGTGTTTGAAGACGATGAAGACAAGATTATCTACAGAGATAAGGTGTTCTACGTCTGGTTTGACGCCTGCATCGGCTACGTATCAATTACAGCGAATTACACCAAGGATTGGGAAAAGTGGTGGCGAGACCCAGAAAACGTGAAACTTTATCAATTCATGGGCAAGGACAACGTTCCCTTTCATTCAGTCATCTTTCCTGGCTCACAGATTGGTACCGAGGAGCCATGGACTATGCTTTACCACCTATCAACAACCGAGTATCTAAATTATGAGAACGGCAAATTTTCAAAGTCCCGTGGAGTCGGTGTCTTTGGAAATAACGCCAAAGACACTGGTGTTCCTCCTGATGTATGGCGTTACTATCTTTTGAAACATAGGCCAGAGACTGCAGATAGTCAATTCGAGTGGAGAGACTTCATTGCCCAAAACAATAACGAGTTGCTCGCGAAGCTTGGTAACTTTGTCAATCGAATCATTAAGCTCGTCAACTCAAAACTCTACGATTCTGTCATACCAGATTACACAGCCATGCATTCTGATCCCATATTCGATAAAGCAAAGGCTGAAATCAATGAGCATCTGACTCATTATTTGAAGGACCTGGAAGCAGTCAACCTTAAGGACGGATTGCAAAGCGCGATGGATCTTGCACAGGCGGGCAACAACTTTGTGCAAAGTCATAAGCTCGACAACAAACTTGCAGCGAACGAGCCGCAGAGAGCTGCAGCTGTCGTAGGCATCGCCATAAACATCATTTACCTCATAGCCAGTGTCTTCGAACCATACTTACCCGCAACCTCGAGGTCAATCCTCGAGCAACTCAACGCGCCATTCTTGTTCATCCCGGATCGTTGGACTGGCGATGACATCAAGTCCGGCCACAGGATTGGCAGGGCTAAGTATCTTTTCACGCTTATCGACCCAAAGAAGGAAGACGAATGGCGAGGTATGTATGGGGGCACTCAAGCAGAGCGGCTGAAGAAGGAAGAGGAAGCTGCGAAGAAGGCAGCCGCAAAGGCAGCGACCAAGGCCAGGAAGGCAGAGGGGAAGAAGAAGAGGGTGGATGTGCAGAATGGGGAGCCAACGACTTCAACAGGACAAGAGGCAGGCCAAGACAGGGACTCGGACCAAAAGAAAAACCCTGCGCAGCAGGGCGTTGAAGCAACGGCGACTGAAGGTGCAGAACCGGCCGGTGTTGGCAAAGAGCCCGTAGACTCAATTACGGATGGAGTACAGCAAGTAACGCTTCCTCCATCATGAGGCTCTCTTCTAGAGCAAGGTAGGTAGCCATCTTAAGCCTAGCCTTTGATGTTGCCCTCCTCGGGTGGGAAGGTCGGTCTGCGGTGACCGAACCCTGCAACGAGTCTCTTCAGTGTAAACCAAGCGAGGGCAGCTTGGGCGCCCCGAATTGGTTTGGATGGCTGCATGACCAATCGTGCTGGGTTCTAAGTATTTGATTTTCAATTGTGCTCGTATCGGGCTTACAATAGTATCGCATCGTAGATACTGAAAGCCTCAACATCTTAACGGGCTGCGGGGTTTAGCCCCTCCGAACGATTGGAGAGTTGGATGACAACATTTGAATGTAGCTCCAACCCTTCTAGGTAATTCCCTTGCCCGCCGATGATAATTCTGCCCATTCTTTAAATTGAAAGCTCATATACTACGATAAAGCGATCCTCCAGTGCCATGGCCGCTCAACAACAATTTCGGAGACTTACAATCAATCAAGCGGTCAATTTCCCTCGTGCTTACAGCTTCAGTCGTCCGAAGGGCAATAGCAAGTACTGTTTGTCCACGCCCTTGACCCCCAAGCTTGTACTGAAATCTCTGGCCCACAGTGCATCGCGGCCCTTCTCAGCCAGCCAAGCAAGCAGGGCAGTTCAAGATTCTTCGACCATTGACTTCGCCTGCATGCCCCAATTCGAGCTCCATACACCAAGTCAAAGTGAGATTCTGCGGGTCCCCATCCTGCCATCCAATTCCACCGCACCTGGCCGCAGCGATGAAGCGGATGGAGCCGTCATTCGGCCAGAGATCACAACTGTGAGTGCGAGTGGGACCCATATCGACAGCCCCTCTGCTATGAGCGAGGTGACCGACAACCATGCCATCGACCTCTCTCCATTCGACCTTACCGATAGTACGTGTATAGAGTCAATTTTACCCAATCCCGTGATTTTGCGCATCATAAAAGATGTACCGAAAGCCGGATCCTCCTTGTACTTCTTGCGCGGTCTTCAATTTGTCTTGCGACTCGTTTGTATATTCCCAAATGGCAATGCTGACTCCTATATCATGTACAGAGGTCATGAATGCTGCTACTGCGGCTGCTTCAAAGGTGACAGGGATGCCCGCAGAGAAGTTGAAAGAGCCTGGCGTGATCCAGGATCTATGGTCTGGGATGCTGGACGACATCCTTGGAGCGAAGAAGATCGCGAAGGCATAATCACTCTCGTCGGACGGGTGCAGAATCGATTGAGATTGCGTTGCCGTAAGATCGTGAATCCCTCGTCAATACGTTCCTTCATCGTGCAATATTTATGCGGCTGCTTCGGACCCCGGCGTGACCCGAAAGTGCACGCGATATCCAGACGATGTTCTTGATTTCAGCAGTGGGGATTGAGGCTTTGAAGACTGGAGACGCTCTAATTTTATACACGTGTTAGCTTCAAGAACTAACTGTAATTCCACCATTTGTTGATTAGCCTCAATGGACAACTCCGGCCGAGTTCTCTTTTGAAATTGTGTAGTTCGTATAAAATCTCTTGACAGAAGCTTGCAGATGAGATGGTTACTAGCAGCAGCAAAAATTTCACAAGCCCTCTCAGCCCTATGGAAGTTGATCCACCAACTGGGCAGGCCAGGCTGAGCCAGGCTTACCAGACAATGTGTACCCTCTCAGACAGCTTTCAATATGCATGACAATGCCCAAAAGTCGCTCCTACGATGCCCAAGACCTACAAACCAGCGGTGAACAATCCTCCTTTATTGCCTCTATAGATCATGAAAATGCAATAAATGCCCCCGATCACGCTCCTCCTCGGCGACAGCCTTCCATTGCTCAACCTGTCGCGCCTGGCACTCCCCGCACTCCCCGTACTTCAAATCGAGTCCGCTTCGACATCGAAGAGACCCAGCATGGGCCCAATGGTCGCGTAGGCCATGCAGGCGATGAGCCTGAAGAATGGTTCGAAGAGGAAGACTACTATGGTGGAGGCAGAAGCAGCAATACCGCACTGAGAGCCCCTCTCCTAACAGACGTTGAGGCGCCGAGCGTCACGACGGCCTTAGAGATTGACATCGATGACCTTCTAGAAGGTGCCAGACCAAAAAGTGGGCTGAGCAGCGCTTTCATGAACATGGCTAACAGTATTATTGGAGCTGGTATCATTGGTATATCGCCTTGCATGGAGGAAATAGCAAATGTTGATAGCTAATTTGTCATACCACAGGACAACCTTATGCCTTCAAACAAGCGGGTATGGTCACAGGAAGTCTTCTGCTGGTATCTCTGACAGTCCTTGTATGCTACCTGACATTGTGTCTGCCTTTGGTTCGGCTAATGCGAGTAACAGGTGGACTGGACGATCCGGTATGGTCCTTACTGCCTGCGTTTTGGCCCTCGTTGCCACGTCATTGCTCCAGTCCAGCCTCAGTGCAGAGACTGATAGATATTACAGCTTGATCGTAGTAAACTCCAAATTGAGCGGTGCGAATTCGTTCCAAGGGTATGCAAATTTGGTCATGTTATATCCTGTTTTCGCGACACTGAACACTCAAAAGATCAGTCGAATACTGCTTCGGTCGATCAGGACTTATTGCGATCTCAGTAAGCTTGATCCTTTCTTGACTGGTGTGTATATACGCTAATCCCTTTGTCCAGATCGCTCAATGGAGCTTGTATGTAGAATACACATTGTCGAGAACGAGAGCTAACCATTCTCAGTGCTTTCGGAGGAATGCTGGCTTTTTGCATTGTAAAACAATTACTCAACAACGGTGCTTCGAAAGCTGCTTACATCATCCCTCAGATTATAGGAGACACCATCCCTAATGTCATAGCGGCTGTCTTTCCTACCCTGCCCAACACGCCTTTCCTTTGGCTTCTAACAAATAGACGAGCGGTTATCGTACTGTGTGTGCTCTGTTTCAGCTATCCTCTGTCTCTGTACCGGGATATTGCAAAGGTGGGAGGTCTCATCTATTGTCATGAGCCACAGCTAACGATCAGTCAGTTAGCAAAGGCTTCGATGTTAGCTCTTTTCAGCATGGCGGTAAGGGGCCACTAAATCTATCCACTCTGCAGTCTGACAGGTCTTCAGACAATCCTTGTTACAATCATAATTCAAGGCGCTCGGGTACCTACAGCTATCAGAGGTGACCTAAAAGGCTCGCTCTTGTATCAGGATCATGTTGTTAATGCTATCGGAACAATTGCATTGTAAGTAGCCACTGAACGTTCCCTAGCACTCAGCGAAACTGAATTCTTCAACCTAGTGCTTTTGTCTGCCGTGAGAACTCCGGCACCTCCCCAGCGGGATTGTGCTGACACTTACTAGACCACAATTCATTATTAATATATGGGTCTTTGAAGAAGCCGACAATGGACAGGTTTGCTCGTGTGACCCATTTCTCGACCTTTGCCTCCATGCTAGCATGCCTGGCTATGGCCTTGGCTGGGTTTCTGGTTTTCGGAGACAAGACCCAGGGGAACATTTTGAACAATTTTCCTCGAGACAACATAATGGTCAACGTCGCCCGGCTGTGAGTTGGTTGTGGAACGGTTGAGCTGGCTTTGATATTGACAGATGCCAGCCTATTTGGATTGAATATGCTAACGACGCTTCCGCTTGGTTAGGTTTCTTATCGTTATTATGATACGGTGAGTAAAGCTGATTATCGTTAGAATGCTTCGTATGCCGGGAAACGATGTTTAATTACTATTTTCCAAACGAACCCTTCAACCCAAAACTTCACTTAATATTCACGACTTCCTTAGGTATGTCTTAGGCCCATTTCCTAGATAAGATTCGCAATCGCCTGGGCAACACTGAAGGTTTTGGAAAGCTGACCCGTGCCAAAGTTGTCTCGGCTATGACTGTACGTTCGACACTTGGCGCACCCAGTCTTTCATATTTTCGAAGGTGCGCCTTATTGACCTGATATGATCCGATTAGCTGTCACTGTTGACCTGTGACCTGGGTGCGGTCTTCGAGCTGATAGGAGCAACGTCGGCCTGTGCAGTCAGTGCTCTAACATCCAGAATGGTGCAGACATTGCTGATCCATTCTGTCTTTAAAGTTGGCTTTCATACTGCCGCCGTTGTGTTATATCAAATTGAGCACGCGAAGCTGGAAGACTATACCCGCCGTGCTGTGCATTGCATTTGGGGTAATCCAACGCTGCAGCCTTTCAATCATTTAAGAACATTTCGTCGGGCTGCGCTAACCACAGAGCAGGTAGTAGTATTGATTGCCAGCCTCTTTCAGGCGGTAGCAAAAATAATCAGAAGTAGATTTGTTCTATCCAGGCTAGTGACCATGCTGATTGCTTGCTAGATGAGGCAGGAGCTCATGTATGCCGATAGTATGGCTATTATAGCAGCCAGGCTGGGCCACGCTTTTTCTAAGCCTTTTGGGTTCCATTGTGTGTCCTCAGGTTCGAGGTGCGGTACTGTTTTCAATCACCATGGCTTGGAACGTACACTTACCCGGGTTGTGCAGTGTTGTCTGAAGTAGCAAGTAATCTGGCACTTGTTGTACGATCGGAAACCGTAATCGAGGGGCTCTTCAGCATCATGAGTGCCGTGGAGTGAACGAAGAGATAAGGAGCAAGAAGACAGCTTCGATACGCCAACGGAAAGTCCTAAGCCGCATATTTGCAGAAGTCCGAGCAGGAAAAGCAGGCTTAGTGGCCTCGGTGTCTTTCCACATCCTGTCATGAGGCACATCTTTGGTGATTATTGAGACAATGGCCTCTGGACATTCCGCATAATTTCCTAGGCCATGCTTGGAAGAAAGCTTGACATTGTGGACCTTGGACACTAATGCTCATCCTGAAACATGGCCCACCCAGGGCCATTCATATAACAGAATGGGACATTGTACGCAAAATTGAGTGAAACCTGGTCAAACGAAGTGACACCGTGAGGCAGATTGAGCGACGCTGTAAGTAAGCCGAGGGTACTTAACACTTTGAAAGTGAACTTCCTTTAATTGAAGTAGCGGATAGGTAAGACGTGCAGACATTACAGGTAAATCATTGTCACATTGAGTGAATCGAGTTGGCACAGTGAGTAGAGGGAAAAGGCTCTCTCCATCCTACGGTTTTTCCATCTAGCCCGCTCTCGCAGATGAGTATGCAGCAGTCTCGCATAGAATTCCTCTATCAGCGAGTGTTGCCTGGCCTATCCGTCGGGCAAGCATCCTACCCAAGGGGCAGCAACCTTTGACCTGTTCTTATCCTCTCATTTTAAAAAGGGGTTCACGTTCTGAGACTGGGCACACTATTCGTTCAGTATTGGACCCTCCTCCTCAGTTGCATTGAGCGTGAATGTATCGGCTACAAGGTATTGCTACTAATTCTGGAGTGGCAAAGCTCATTCGTTGACGAGTGATCTCCTTCGCGCTAGCCTGAACGCCAAGACGTTGTTGATTTCAGAGCCATCTCTCACCAACTTCCACCCACCCATTGTGCAACATTGTCAACGAATCCTTGGTATTTATCTCTGCTTCTATACAGACTTGTGTACTTGTATCCGAGAGGCTTGTATGATCATGCCAAGTATGGTGGGGTACTCGCGTGATGCAGGGCTCACATCCAACCAAACGGAGGAGAAGCATCGACGCACGTTGGAAAGCGTGCAGCTTGAGGCTCTAAGCTCACACCGTATAGAAGGAGTCAAAACTTCCGAATACAAGGACAACAGACAAGACTATGTTCCCTCAGCATACATCCAACGGCGTGTGGACAAGGACGGCACTGAAGAGAATCGTGCTGCTCAAGGTGAAGGGAGACACAAGATGGCGGCTTGGAACACCGCATGGACGGCCCTTCAGGATGACGGTACTGTGACTGAAGACCTCCGAGACGTCAATGAAGGTAGACTTCGATCCAATAATTTCTATACAAGCTCGTTCTGACAACTTAATTAGGCCTAGGTCAGACACACCGCGGCAAATTGCAAGCCGACGACAGTGTTAGGGAGTACACAGGCGAAGAATTCAATTATCGTGGTGGTCATCGTGGGGGCCGTGGGGTTCATTATGGAGGTCGAGGGTAGGCAACCTCGATCACCTTGACTGACTTTCCAGTTTTAACATCTACAGTACTTTTGGACGTGGAGGGGGGTTTGCCGGTCACCGTCAAGGTGAAGGCCGTCAAGCCGCTACGTAAGTAACCGATTGACTTCCCTCTTCGTACGAGATCATTGACCCCCATCAATAGAGAGTGCCCTGTACCAGGCAAGAGGATTCGCGTGGTAAAGGGCAGCAGCCTAAAACCCGTATCCTCCGTGCAATCTTCCATGAAGCCGGAGATGGCCTTGGAGATCCGATCAGCCACACGAGCCTCCCCAAGGCGATCAACGTCCACACTGAAGCAGAGGCCAGCAGGACCGACGACATTCCTCCCGCAGGCAACTGCAAGATCAAGCGAGGTCTCGGATCCGGGGCCATCTAAGAAGGCTGTCAATTTCCATGGTAATCTTGCCACTCCCGATGCCTTCATGGCGAGCATCCTCCCAAAGGAAAGGCCCGCAGCTGCTGTACCAAATACAAGCAAACCGCAAGTCGGGGGTACTGCTGCCTCCGAGGTCGCTACTACCGCAAGTGGCTCAGACGTCAAACGCGAAGCGATTACCATTGCAGATCACCCAAACGTCACCAAAAAACCATCTGAGGATGTTCTTCTGAGGGGTGTTGCTCATGCAAATGTCACACAGACACCCAAGCCACAACCGAGGGATGCCACATTTGAAACTGCCGTCTCACGGCTCAACAATACAATTCCAGTTGTTTTGAATCCTCCTCAGCTAGACCTCTTGGATGTCGACGTTGGGGGAGAAGGGCCTCGCCAGAGTGTGATCGAATTCACGCGACTGCCTACTCCTAAGGAATCCCCGCTTCTAAAGAACATCGAGCAGCTGCAAGCTTCGGGTGGTCTGAGTACTGAGCAGCTCGAAGTACTGCAAACTCTCAAAATACAGGTTCAAAGTCAAGCGGGTGAGCAAACGTCCCAGCCTATGAAGCTAGACGCTAAACTAACAGTAGCACTAACAGTGGCGACACCCTCTGGAAAAGCCGACCCTTGCGAGAGCATAGCTCAAAGACTGGTCGCGCAACGCGCTATCATTATCGGCGAGCACGTGCATCGTACGAGGTTTCAGCATTCTGCTCTGATCGAGAAGTTCTCGAATCTGCAGATTTCGGAGAAGACGTCGACCAGATTGGCCAAAGCGAAGGCGGATGGCCTTTCCACGACCAATCCCTTCGGTCCAGCAAAGCCAGCCGCAAGTCAGAAATCGGGGGCTGGACCATCGCTACCAGCTCACCTAGCTCACCTATCTCCTGTTACTGACCCTGGTGCTGCCGTTCGCACTCAGTACGATCCCTCAAACGCTTCTAGTAGTGACCGTGGTGCAACCAAGGTCCGTACTGGACCGTCGCTACCAGATCACCTAGCCCACCTATCTCCTGTTACTGACCCTGGTGCTGCCGTTCGCGCTCAGTACGATCCCTCAAACGCTTCTAGTAGTGACCGTGGTGCAACCAATGTCCATACTGCACCCTCGCTACCGGCGCATCTTGCTTCGGTACACCCAGTCACTGACGCCGGCGCGGCCACTCGTGCCTCATACACTTCCACAGATGTTACGAGCCGCGGCCGGGGTATCCTAAATTCGGTCTCAAACGGCCAGCTACGATCGTTCCCTTCGCCCGATTCAGCGACATCTGCTCCCTCTTCACTTCCAGCTCCTCGAGTAAGTATGCTCAACAAAACAGGGTTTATCGGTCTGGCGGAGAACCGTGCCCAGGCCAAAAAGAGCGATGATCCTCTGCTCGTGGCTCGTAAGCGTGGGATATGATATCGTGTCGCGGGACCCGGACAGCATGTCTGGTTGCCAGGCCAAAGAGACCCAAATTTCCTCATCTTCATCATGGTGCATTCATATAGTGGGCTTATTGCGTGGACAGCGTGGCCTGGACGTTTCTTTCTCTGTTTCTGCCCGATAGTAGCGAGCTAAGCTAGCTTACGTAGGCAGATGGATGCGCATGCAACAATTTACAGAAACAAATTGGAGAAACACCCAAACACCATGCCATGCGAATGAAAATGAAACCCCAATCCAAGATCATGCTCTATACGTTCAGCATACCTCCATTGCTACTGGCCGCTTGATACTCTGACCCATATCTCTGACGTTTGACATCGCCACCGTCGTCTGTAGATGCGTTGACTGACGCTAAAGTTACATCCCCCAGCGCCTGCCGCGTTCCAATAGTCTCTGCCGGTCTCTTCATCTGAGGTGGCTTGTAGGAACCCCGATTCTGCAACGGACTTGCAGCTCCAACAGGCATTCCTACACGCCTAGTCTTGTCTGTTTGGGGGTTCACAAAATTGGATCGATTCGGTACTGGGGATGGCGCTGCGCTCACCACTTCCCTTCCAATTGGCTTGGTTTTTGTGTGATCTATACCTGCTGTCTTACGGATTGACGGACTTTCCAGACGGGGATTAAATGCAGGCGCTTCAACCAACAACCCGGGGCCACTTTGGAGCGACTCAGCAGCTCTTGCTGTGAAAAAGCCTACTGGTGGCTCGTGATCAGATGCGGTTGAAGATTCGAGGCTTGGCGTTTCGCCTGCAGGAGCGATGCTGGGAGGCTGTACGCTTTGAGGTAAGTGTGGCGGAGGTAATTGATGCCCTGCTGCTAACGGACCTGGTAGCTGTGCTGGCTTCGAGTTGGTGTCGCCAAACCTTACAGGCCTCTGATTGTTCAGTCCACCAGAGATCATTGTCTGCGGAGTCTGAGCTGGCCCTGTGACTTGATTTCGCGCAAGTGGTGATCGCGGTCTTTGCGCGTTGTTCTGGTCTGCTGGACGTCCGCTAGGAAGATGTTGTTTATTTGGCAGACTATTCCTGCGTCGGACATGCTCGGAGAACAAAGCAGGGTCCACAGAGACCTCATCTGGGTGGTCTCCTTGAGGCACGCTGAAGTCTGCTTCCTCAAAATCGTCACCTAGGACTGTTAATGTCTCCTAGCCATAATCCGAAGGACGGGGGTCTTACTACCAAACTCATCCTCGCCTTCTCCAACGAAAGCTATCGAAATTAGCTGTTATTAACGAAGAATAGAAAGAACCATGCAGAGCATACATGCTGCTTGTGTGTCGTTTGTCTCTGGTGGCCATTCCCTCTTCAGCTGGGGAAGACTTGGCTGCCGTCCGAGACCGTCTGCCCCAGGGTCCTTTCTGATAGAAGCGTAACCCGGATGCCTGTAGAGGTTCTCTGGATCCCATCTTGTCTGAGGAAAGTCAGCCGCCGGCTGCCTTGATTGGACAATGTCACATACTGGCGCAATCTTTAATTTAGTCACCTTAGCCACGTAGTCCTTGTCATAGACGCAATTGCCAAGAAGATTGCCAAAATTACGCAGAGCTCGCTTCAAACCATCGGTGGTGCCTTCTTTCTTTGCCTTTTCAAAGGCTGCTGCTTTGCCTCTGCAGTTTTCGGTGTGGCCGTACCCAATATCCTACTCTATTTAGCATGGCTCACTCTCTAGCCAGCTAAGGATGTATACCTCGTGGAACGTCCCATCTCGAAGCGTTACTCTGACAATGACCGATAAGCCAAGACTTACTTTTCCAGTGCTCTGGCTTTCCTCGACCTGTCTACCGTTAGATCCATGGCTCGGTCGTCTGACGAATATTAACTCACAAAGTCGATCTGGACGTTCTGAATCCCGCTTGACCATCCGTTGAACCCGAAAACTTCGTTTGCGAGATTGATACATTTGTCGGCGGACAGATAGTGTACCTTTCCTCCTCCAGCACCAGGTCTTGATGATATGTATTCCGGCCCAAGCTGCTTTTCCAGACGACTAGATAAAGTAGCGATTTCTTGAGCGGTGTACTCGCTAACGTGCGGTTTTACCTCCTCGAACGGGTTAACAGAGGTCGCAGCAGGCTTATGTTGTTCACCATGCCTTGATACGTCAACACAGGCTTGTACAGAGGCGAAGGCTGCTTACCCTGGCATATTATTTGCCTTCTTGCTGCAGTATAGCACCAATGATGATTAAATGAACACTTTCGTCGCTTTGCTTTCAGCCAAATCAGTCGCGACTGCGCGTGCTCGTTGGAGAAGGAATAAGCGCGCGCGGTCACGTGCTGAGGTTTGAAGCGCCCCACGTCGACCCCACTAATGTATAATACCATTAAATTGCCCATGGTCCCTATCGAATACAACATCACGGGCGAACACCGTTAGCTATTTTCACCCAGCTTCGCCACCATCCACCCGAGGTTTACAGCTATATACGAGTACCTGCAATTAGTCCTCAATATGGCCGCGACGGCAGTAGATGGGATAGAGAAGCTGACTGGTAGAACAAATTATCTCCCCAATACTTCCCAGTCCTGCTCTGCTAATGGACATGTGCAGTAAACGACTCTGCTATCGCGAATGGTCAAGGGACTGGATTCGGCCGTGCGGCCTCTGTAAAAGCTGACAACGGAGATTCGGACGAGGACAAAGATGAAGATGGAGTTGTTGAAGCCGGGGGTGCCGAAGGTGCATTTGAGCCTGATTGGGAGAAAGGCATATGACGTACTGACATTAATCAGCTGCAAAGAAGAAAAGGAAGAGAAAGCCAAAGAAGAAGAAGGGTGCTTCCAATAGCAGCAACATACAAACTTCACCTCCACGAGTTCCAGTGTCGAACTTTTTTCCAGACGGTCAGTATCCTGAAGGGGAGATTGCAGAGTACAGAAATGAGAATGCCTTTCGTACTACGAATGAGGAAAAACGACATCTGGACCGAATGAACAATGATTTCCTGAATGAATACCGGCAAGGCGCGGAAGTCCATAGACAAGTCAGGCAGTGGGCGCAAAAGAACATCAAGCCAGGCCAAACTCTCACAGAAATTGCCGAAGGTATAGAGGACAGTGTCCGAGCCTTGACGAGCCATCCAGGTCTGGAGGAAGGAGACAACATCAAAGGTGGAATGGGATTCCCAACGGGTCTTAGCATCAATCACTGTGCCGCCCATTACACTCCGAATGCGGGCAACAAGACTGTCCTGCAGCAAGACGACGTAATGAAGGTTGACTTTGGATCTCATATCAATGGAAGGATTGTAGATAGCGCATTTACAATGACTTTCGACCCAGTCTATGATAATTTATTAGCAGCTGTCAAGGATGCTACCAATACCGGTGTACGAGTACGTCATCAGAAGTTGTATAGTCATGGATACAGAGGCTGACATTCTGTAGGAAGCTGGTATCGATGTACGAGTGGGTGACATCGGCGCTGCAATCCAGGAAGCGATGGAAAGCTACGAAGTAGTAATCAAAGGTCAATCGTTACCGGTCAAATGCATTCGCAACCTCAATGGCCATGATATTATCCAGCATAGTATTCATGGCGGCAAAAGCGTGCCCATCGTCAGGAGCAATGACCAGACGAAAATGGAAGAGAACGAGATCTTTGCAATCGAAACCTTTGGAAGCACGGGCAAAGGCTATGTGCGCGACGATGTGAGCAACACATTCACACTCAACGACCGATACTGACCCGGAGCAGATGGAAACATCACATTACGCCAAGAGAGCGGATGCTCCAAATGTAGCATTGCGAGTATCATCTGCCAGGAGTCTTCTGAATACAATTACTAAAAACTTTGGAACTTTACCGTTTTGTCGGAGATATCTTGACAGGCTTGGACATGATAAATACTTGCTTGGAGTAAGACATGGGCGTGAATTTTTGACAGGTTTAGCAGACTGACATACGCAAGCTGAATAACCTAGTATCGAGTGGAATTGTGGAAGCGTACCCTCCTCTTTGCGACGTCAAGGGATCATATACCGCTCAATTTGAACATGTCAGTCCTCAAAATCATCTGTACAGCTTGCCATGACAACTTGCTAACCCTCATTTAGACAATATTAATGCGACCTACGGTCAAAGAGGTTGTTAGTCGAGGGGATGACTATTAAGGGGGAAAGGCATAGCTTAGCCGTCGTTGAGGAGCAAAGGGACTTCAGGATGATCTTCGCACGAGTGTGATAAAATGCATACGATAGATACCCAAAAGAATGGATGTTGGATACTTTAATTGGAACATTGGAAGGAGTTCCTGACGGAGCCAATGAGAACGCAAGGGACCCCAGGATCTTGGCCGAATGCCAAGCCCTCGACCTGGACCCTGAGTTTATGTAACGTAGATCGTTCAGATGGTTGGATGGCCAACCAAAACCGCACACAGCAATGTCTGTCCAGCTCGCATTGTCTCAATGCTCGTCGCCCAACGGTTGGAGGCACCTGCTGAAATAACTCTGTTACATTGATCAAATTACGACTTTCCCTTGTAGCAATGCATTCGTCCGTAGCGACAACCGTGCAGGCTTACTCCCAGCTTCATCTTCCCGCAAAGGCTCCAGCCAGCTTCGATGGCGACCGATTCTTCTGGTCATACACCGAAGAACCGCATAGAACCCGGAGACAAGCAATCATAAAAGCACATCCCGAAGTATGGCCACATTCTGAGCTCTATCCTATCAACCTGCTAATGCTTTCTTTTAGGTCACCAAGCTCTGCGGGCCAGAGCCCTTGACAAAGTACCTCGTGTCTGCCGTTGTTGCATTACAACTCGGGTGCGCAGTACTCTTGCGGAACACGCCAATCTTTTCTCCAAGATATCTCTTGACGGCCTATATTGTCGGTGCAACCGCAAATCAGAACCTCTTCCTGGCAATCCACGAGATCTCTCATAACCTGGCCTTCAAATCTCCCCTTGCGAACCGGCTCTGTGCTGTTTTCGCCAATCTTCCCATAGGGATTCCCTACAGCGCCGCTTTCAGAGTCAGTAGATGGATTAGCCCGATCTAATTTCGATACTGACGATTCACCAGCCCTACCACCTAACCCACCATAAGTCCCTAGGCGTTGACGGGCTTGATACTGACCTTCCCACCGCTTTAGAAGCATTCTTCCTCGACTCTATCCTTGGCAAAGCCTTCTTCTGTACCTTCCAGATCCTCTTCTACGCCATCCGCCCGATGATGGTCTACCAGCTACCTTTGACCCAGATCCACTTCTTCAACATCGTTGCCCAGATAGCCTTCGACTGCCTACTCGTACGATATGCCGGCGTAAAAGCCGTCGCATATCTGATATTGAGCTCCTTCTTCGCAGGCTCACTGCACCCATGTGCTGGACACTTTATCGCAGAACACTACCTTTTGGATCAACAACCAAAGTCCGCGAATAATGCCAACAACCTTGTACCCGTGCCCGAGACGTTCTCGTACTACGGTCCTCTGAACATGCTCACCTACAACGTGGGCTTGCATAACGAGCACCACGATTTCCCAGCCGTGCCGTGGTCACGTCTGCCAGCGTTGCATGAAATTGCAAAGGAATTTTATGCGGATCTGCCGCATCATAAGAGTTGGACATGGGTTCTTTGGCAATTCATTTGGGACAAGGAGGTGGGCTTGTGGTGTCGGGTTAAGAGGATGGAGGGCGGGAGAAAGGTGGGTGGTTGGTGCCAAGATGAATTAGGATCGAACGAACAGAAGATGATTCCGGGTGTAAGATGAAGCACTGGTCACGTCTCCGTGCTACGCGCCAAAAGACGGTCATGACATATATATTGCCCCAAGCTCATAGATTTATAGCTGTAAAGGAGAAATCATGAACTCACGCAATGATTGACTTGCTTGATCGTTGCTACTTTGTTCTGGAGAACTAGAGTACACAAGGCTCACACGAACAGAGCAATATTTCCAACCCTTCGAAAGGTTTGGCATAACCCGTAATTGCACGTTCAAGACCACGACGGCCTTCCAAGTATCTTCCGTCGACCATCCTCGAAAGATTGCTAGGCTGACCGTGCGGAAGAACTACACCCCTTACCAAGCATTTGAATAGCACACCTCAACCAAGATGCCTTCCGAGAACTTGCTGTCGAGTATATCTGCGCCTTGACTATTCATGGACTAGCGATTAGAAAAGGAAATAAGCTAGAAGGAAGCTCAGCAAGCATAGAGCCGCCACGATCTGCACAGGCACCCCGTCAGCCGGTTGCTGCTGGACCCCCATGCCCGTTGTGCCTGTCGTAATGCGCTCTCGAGCATCGTGGTTGACGGCATCCGTTTTCCTCTGCCTCAAGCCTTGTTCTTCGGATTGCTGTGTCAACTTCGCAATTGTGGCCTTTGCCTGGTCGAGCTGAGCACGTAGGTCATCGCTGGAGGTTGGAATCGCATTCGCTACGCTGGAAGTGGCGGCGCCCAGCGACGATTGTGCTGATGCCGCTGCATTGCTAACAGTTTGTCCCATACTCTTGCTATCCGTGGTAGGGCCCAAATCCGGAGCGATAGATCGTGCATTGGGAGTGACGGCTTCTGGGGAACCGTATGAGGGAGATGGGGAACGATATGCGGGAGGTGCTTCGCTACTGAGGTGCTGGAATGGTTGTCAGTAGGCGTGAAAAAGTAGCAAGGGTATCTTATGCTAGCCTCTTACCGTTCCATTAATATTGTTATGTTGCGGAGTAGAGGTAGAGACTTCTGCAGGTAAGAAAACCACGCGAATCTTTCGCTCCTCGATGGTCCCTTTCGCAATCTTCTCTACATTCTGCCACTGTGATTTTGTCAACGCAGCCTTCGTCGGCCATAGAAAGCTGACTAACAATGGCTGTCACATTGCCAACTTCTCTATCTGGGCTTATCGCGATAGACTGCACTAAAAATTTGTCGCGGCACCTAGCGTCTGGAGGAGGGTCTTCTCGCATCGCCTGAAGTAGGACTGTACAATGAAATCAATAAAAACCTTGATGCGGCTCTAGCAATCAAATGTACCTTGGACTTCAACCTCGCCACCAACTTCAATGCGCCCTGAATTAGGCCGAACGCAATACCTATTGACTTCTCAATAGGCGGTCTTCCGGTGGTGGGAGCGGGGACATACTGCTTGGGCGCGGTTGTTTTGACCTGTGGGAGACTGCATTAGGCCTGGGCGCGAGTCTCAGTAAGACGGGTCAGCATACCTTGAAAGCTATAGGATCATTGCTTGGGTTGCGGAGCCGTAGCATTTGGGTGACTTCATGAGTGAAGGGACCTGTAATCGTCTCCATTAACCATATGGTCTGGGAAGTATAGCTCGAAGACGTACGACGGAAGCCAAGTTCCGGAGGATCCAGCGTGACCGACATGGTAACGTTGTCGGTTCTGGCAATAGTGTCACTGGAGCACACGAGGGTACCTCGAATCTGTTGGACGATGGATGAATGGGTTGACTGTAGTATCTGATTGAATAGAACACGTAAGAACAGTCACAACCCAGCGAGCAGATGAGAATGGATTATGAGATTTGTTATGCTAAGTACTGAGGTAGTTGGCTTGGTGCTGCTATTGGTCTCACCGGTACCAAGCGGCGGCGGCAAACCCGCTTCCGAACTTGCCGCTCCGCCAGCGAGAATGACGTCGACTAGATCGTTTTGCGATCGTCAAAAAACAATCATACATGATACATCAGTCCCTTATCACTCTAATGACAATTTCTGGTTGAATTAGCTTTTCACCTTTTTTGACTCACGATTCTACCACCTACCTCCCGTCACCCTCCCTTCATCGGTCATCTATCATGGCATCTACTGATCTAGCAACTCTTCTCGACATGGGCTTTGATGAACCACGTGCTAAGCTAGCTACACAGAAGACAGGTGGATGTATGTCACCGCCCATAGCTCACTTCAACAACTCTACGTGTCGAGTTGAGAACACTAATTCACGTAGTGCAAGGAGCCCTAGAATGGCTCGAAAAGAACCAGGACAGAACTACTGAGGAAATTACTGCCGCCGAAGCAGAAAACAAGGCCGAGACTGATCCAAACAACGAAGCTGCAGCCTTGAAGCCCGGTGAAGAAGCGAAGTCCCTCAAGTGCAATGAATGTGGTAGGAAATTCAGGAGTCATGCGCAGGCCGAATTTCATGCTACCAAATCGGGCCATGTTGATTTTGAAGAATCGACCGAGGAAATCGCACCTTTGACTGAAGAGGAGAAGAAAGCAAAACTTGATGAGATGCGGCGCAAGCTTGCAGAGAAGCGCGCGGGCGGATCGGAGCAAGACCAATTGGACAAAAAGAAAAACGAAGTATATCCTGCCCGCATAGCTGTCACACATAAGAAACTGACCAGCTATCGTAGGAGATACGTCGAAAGAGCACCAAAGAGACTGCAGATCTTAAGGAAGACATGAGGAAGAAGGAGCAACTCAAGGACGCGGCTGCTAAGAGGAAGGAGAAGCAGGACGAGATTGCTGCCAAAGAGCGAATCAAGCAGAAGATAGCAGCGGACAAAGAAGAGAGGCGCCTGAAGGCTGAGAAAGACAAAGCTGAGCGTGAGGGCCGAGCACCACCAGCGGCTCCAACACCGGCTGCTGTTCCCGCAACACCAGGTCCAGTAGTCTCGAAGCCCGCCGCAGCGTACACGGAGACGCGGCTGCGGTTACAGACCCCTGCGGGCAACATGCAAAAGTCATTTTCGGTCGATACGACCCTTTTTGAGGTTGCTTCGGCTATCAACCAAGAGTCCGGCCTTGATGTTGGCAGCTTCACCCAGAATTATCCCAAGAAAGTTTTCGACTCGGTGGATTTCGGTGCCTCATTGAAAGAGCTTGGCCTGGTCCCAAGTGCAGCATTGGTTGTTAAATAAGCCCTTCCTTCTGTTTTTACGAAGTCATGACTGGATGAAGGCGCAACACCATTGGCGTATTTCAGGTCAAAGCATAGCGAGGCGCGTGGCGAAATAAGCCGAAAGACAGCATGATGGGAAAGCAATTAGTCACTTGAAAGCCTGCGCCAGGAGCTTACCAACCCAGATTCCCTAGCATTAAGTAGGAATCACGGGACAGAAGCAAAAACATTGATTGGTCAGGTCTGATCTCGAAACATTCTTTCAAGATGGGTATATAGTCTCCGGAACGACGCATTTCATGCCCGCCTCGGCTCCATTGAAGTTGCTGCTTGACGCGAGCCGTCTTTAATTGCTACTGCCGGAAGCCTTTTGTGGCCCCTTCTCTCTTCGTCTCCCTTGTACCATTCGAATTTTGGAATACCAGCGTCCAAAAAGCTCACCGCCATTATCCGAAGGCCTCGAAAGGTAATCATTGGTATCAGAGGCTTAGGTGCTGCGATGGGTGATCCTTTCTTTCCTTGCATAGGGTGTCGTTTGGTACCTACGATTTTGGCAAGTGGGAAACATCAGACGCTAAAGGAGCTTTTTTTAGTAAGTAAACAGGTATCAGATGGCTAGCTAGTTAGTTTCTATCAGTAGGCCTCTTCGGTAGAAAGTCTTAGAGAATCGAGCCTTCTATGTATGATTTTCAATAACAGCCTGGCAAGCATGAATTCGAAAAAGGTACGCCCATTGCAGGTGTCTCCGCTGAGACTACATATGCGACGGCAATAGTATCCTTATCGCTCAGCCAAGATGTTCAAAGGAAGTACTATTTGTCAGTCCATACTGCACAAAACAAGAACGACATGAAAACAGTAAATACCATATTATACTTCGTTTCGCACTATCACACGCACCTGGTTCAAAGGCTTATGAAGACTTGTCATATGATAGTTAGGAATGACCGAGGTCGTAATTTGCCCAGCTTCCAATCAATAACTACCCTTTGAGTTGCGTTTGGGGGGGGAAGTTTTGCGTCACTTGGCCAACGGTCTTTTGTCAGAGTCAGACTTCTTTCGACTATATGGGTGCAACATCCGAGAGAAAGAAAGATTGACAATCGCAGACGCATGAACATCGGTCAATAGAACTCACTAAATCCTCCGGGCCCGACACCTGGATGTGGTAGCTATATACTAGGCTCCGGTGCTTAGATATATTAGTCTTAGTAACGGCGGTATGAACAGACCAATGAAGTTCCCTAGGGCAGGATGAACGATAGCCATAGCTAGAGTTTCAACGCCTGCTTGGTCAGATGATATTGGAACGAGATGGTAGTAGAAACGCTGCCCATAAAAATCGATATGACCAAGAGTCCTGCGTCCATGATCCTGCGTTGGTCGTGCAGAGGCTAATGGCCACGTATACAATGGCAGACGTGAGAAAAGAGGACCTGGATTCGGACAAAAAGATAAGTAGGGTTTCCAGTGGCTATAGTTTGGCACCAGGGTTCTCGTTGGGAACGTGCGACCGGTGACGAAGAAGATGAGAGCCACACACAGGTATGTGACGACTGGCTCCTTCACCGCCTGCCGTGAAGCGGAGAGCCCAGGGGGACAAGGGGCAGAGAGGACAAAGAAGAACCATTGGTGTGCAACGAAAGATACGCATGTGGAGAGACTGCGCCTCCATCTAGGTGTTAATGGATCGCTTTCTTGACTTATTCTATGGTCGGTCGACTAGGCGTAAAAGTAGTTGAAGAGCCATTAATCCCCTAGTCAATTGGCTGTCAAGGAGGCGCTGTGTGAATGAGAGCGGTATTTGTTTGTATCTTCTGGTACCCTTTCCATCGTAAGGTTGTTATGGTACGTAGGGAAAGGAGAGGAGGCGCTCATTCAAACGTCATTATTTTAGAATTAATTTAGAGTTTTGGTCTGCATCCTGGACTACAAAATGCCCACACCCAGAACACCTGATCAACGAGAACGATGAAGCCACACAGTAGCCGAGAACAATAAGACCTCAGCATGAGGCATGCTCTCACGCCATCACTTGCTTTCTACAGCGTTTCTGCTTCCTCCTATCTCCCGCACAGCACTGTTCCACGCTACGTCATCATGGAGAAGAGAAACCGCAAATTACTACGAGATTTTGGGCCTTGAGCCCAGTACCACTGCGGAAGCTATCAAGAAGTACCATGCATCCTCGACGCCTCTATTTGCCAATTGCTCAATTTCTTCCAGACAATTCTATCAGCTTTCCAAAACCCACCATCCCGATCGCAACCTAGACGATCCCAAAGCCTCCGATCGCTTCGTCAAAATATCAGAAGCCTATGGTGTTCTAGGAAGTGCTCAAAAGCGTGAGCGCTACGACCGAGACCTCCAACGTTCGCAGAGCGCATCTCCACGTCACCCGCATCGAGGCTCCCATTCGAATTCATCCAGTCAGTTTGGGTCTCGACCCGCGAGCGGATTAAGTAGGAGACGAAGCCAATTCAGAGGACCTCCACCAAGTTTCTATCGCAACGGTGGATGGGGCCAACAGGCCAGCAAGAGGCAGTCGCAAGCAGGTGCATCCGGATCAGCCGGGCCTGGGGAACCTAGAGGTGGAGGGTTCGGACCGGGTCAGGGGGGTGCTGGTTATGGAAACGATGTTCCTCATTTTGATCGCGAGGGACATTCACGAACGCAGGAACAGCAGGATCATCGGCGAAGGAGACGCCTGCAGCAAGAAAGCGTCGAATACAGCCAAGGGGGCAGCATCTTAGTCAAGTTCGCCCTAATAGCCGCTGTGGTCACCTGTGCTCTCTCAATACCTTCATGGTTTGATAGCACCACTAATAGACGCAAGAGGAAGGACGAGCCATCGTAGTACATACGTCTATGCAGTCAACTTTGTCCTCAATGCCCTACTCCGAGGTGTTCGACAAATGATCATTTGTTGACGAGTTTAGAGCCCTATCTACTGTGACAGGTACGCAGCTTCAATTCTTGAATACGTCAGGAGTAAGGCGCATAAGGCAGCCAAGCCAATCAGGAGAACTCCAAGAATGGAAGACTTGCCCTGTCCACGTGCGCTATCAAAAATTATCACAGGAAAATGTACATATTTTCGACTCCTTCGATCCTCCTATCCCTCAAACTCAAAGCTTGTGCCGACCTAATAGCTATTAGTTTACCATCGCTGTAGGGACGATCATTCAAAACTGGACTGACCTTGTGGGCCGCCTCGTTTAGGTTTTGTGTGTCGAGGGAAACACCAAGACCCACAGTCACGCCAGCTCGCAGCTTCACATTGTATGCCAGAGCAGCGATTCCGCGGTCGTTGACCTTCGCCTATTCACAACGTGGATGAGCTCCAGGACATGCTAAGAAGGTAAGGTAGATGTTCATACCTTGGCAAAGGACGTGGGGTCCACGCGATACTTGCCGGCAACTTCCATGCCAACGTTATTACTCCCTTTTGAGTCCCAGGTAGCTTTTGCGCCAGCTTCAACTTGAGAACTAACTTTGTGATAATACGAAGCAGCAAAGACACTTAGGTTGTTCGTGGAGGTGATGGAAGCGCTGTATTCAGGCGCCGTGTATCCGACGGCCGCAGCGTACTTGGTAATTCCAGCCTTCTGCACGTCATATCCCGCCTCTGCACCAACCAGCCAGCCTTCATGACCCAGGACCGCGTCGACGTTGGCTACAGGGCCCTTTAGTACGTCAAAAAAGGCACGGGCATTGAAATTTGGTTGTTTGAAGTAGAGATTGAGCTTGGCACCAAACTTCTGCGAGCTAGGCACAAAGTCTGTGAGAGCTTCGGCCTTAAGTCCTTTGGCGATCGTGTTGTCGAGTTCCAATTTCGTGCCAAGAACGTTGGCAGTCGACCACGACTGGGTAAGCGACAGGCCTGCGCGTTGGTAAAACATCAGCAACATTGCGTTACCGGGGGTAAGCAGGATACTATGATTGACACCATAAGGTGTGTCAAATCGGGTATTGATCATGCAGCGTAAAGAATTGAACTTTGATGTACCGAGAGATGGATCTGGATATTTGGCTTCCACCTACAACAACAGTAGAATTAGCTTCGTCAATCACATAGCCTGAATGATGAACATAGATAATCGAACGCTCACCGAACCGCTTGTTGGACCATCATGCGCTGAGGTCCCTTTGACGTTGAAGCTCACACCGTTGGGAGCTTTGGTCTTGACATCGAGCTTAGCTATGCCGGGTCTTAGCTTCGGACCCCGACAGAGACATCAGTGAGGGAGCATCACTGGCTGCAGTGTGGTAGAAGTCTTTGCTCAGAAGCTTTAAGCATGCGTTAGCGAGCAGATCCAGCTGTAATAGATTTCTGAGGTCGTTGTACGCACATCGTTGGATACTTTAGCAATGTCTGAGAACGCAGTAGGAACCACGGCAGTTGTTGGACGTGCTTGAGGGATTGATGATGAGATTTTATCCATCCTGACAGCTCGAGAATGAGTGACTCTGTGATTGGAGTGTCAATGGCACTAGATGAAGCAGTCTGAGTGAGCAGCGAAGATTGATTCGAAACTACAACGGACCCTCGGACCCTGCAGAAAAATATCTATAGAGGGGCGCTTAAGGCGCTTGCTCGCATTACCGCCAGTGCGCCACTACTAGTAAGCCAGCTCACGAGCTGCCCAGAATTATCTAGTATCCGAAATTCGTAAAGTAAGGTTTGCAAGATAATATTTCTATCAAGGTATCGTATAGAGACGAGAATTAGGGTGATCAGGGAATCTATTAAGCAAACCTCTAAGCGTCTAATCGGATCAATCGCTCAGTAAACCCCCCAAAACACCCATCTATTGTCATACCGTGTTCGGTGCACAGCAGTGGTAATGGTACAAAAGTAGAAGTGTCAACACCTCTACTCATGATACTTTGCGTTGTGCGTGGTGATTGCCCTAGGGTGTGTCAGCACGTCGAATAAGATCTGCTAATGGAAAGGTTACCGTCCGCTCGGATCTGTCTGTTTGGACCAGGTGGGAGTCCAACGCATGACGGTTGAGGCGCATTGAGGCGGGAAAAGCTCGTCAAACATGGTACGGTACCAATACGCTTCTTTGCTGTCTGGGGCATCCTCGCCCCATTCGGCCTTTGGGCTCTGCATCATTTCATCTGTCACATGGATTTCTGCATTGTCCTTCAAAGCATCGATCCAACCATAGCCTACACCGTCACTGAATTGCTCCTTCTGGCGCCAAAGGATGTTGTCTGGGAGATATGGCTTTGTATCCGGCTCGTCTGTAGTATCGAAAGCTTTGCGTAGAATATACTTTTCTATTCGGCCCTTGGTTATCATCTTTTCCGCTGGATCGACGCTCATGGCGTTTTCCATGAACTGTATTTGTTAGATCCCAGCGAAAGGCTAGCACTGCAAAACTGACCTCTTTGTCAAGGAATGGGACTCGGGCTTCTACACCCCAAGCCGCCGTCGACTTGTTGGCTCGCAAGCAATCCGAAAGATGAAGATTCTTGACACGGCGAACAGTCTCGGCATGCAATGCTTCCTTGTCTGGCGCTGCGTGGAAGTAGAGATAGCCCCCGAATATCTCGTCACTCCCCTCCCCACTTAGTACCATCTTTACTCCCATGGCTTTTATCTTACGACTCAGCAGGAACATTGGAGTTGAAGCTCTAATCGTGGTAACATCGTAGGTCTCAAGATGGAAAATGACGTCCGAGAGAGCGTTGAGGCCATCCTCGATTGTAAAGCTGAAGTCGTAATGCTTTGTCCCGAGAAATTTGGCAACCTCTAAGGCAGCCTTGGTGTCGGGTGCGTCGGGTAGCCCAATGGAAAAGGAGTGAAGTCGACCAAGCCATGGGACAGTGGATAGTTCATCGTTGTCATCCATTCCGACTAGGTCCTCGCTAGATTTCTGTTCATGGTCTTGGTACCCATTGACTTTGCCTACTGACGCTGCCCTCAACGTTTCACGTTGGGCTATCGAGGCTACTAGACTCGAGTCTAGCCCACCAGAAAGCAGAACACCGTAAGGAACCTCCGCCATTAGGCGCTTCCGCACCGATCGCTCTAGCGATGTTCTGATTAACTTGTAGTCAATAGGTGCTGAAGGAACGTTAGTTGGATCCCACCACGTAGGCTGGAAATATCGAGTCATGGTATCAGTCTTGGAGTCGTAGATGTGGCCTGCGCACATATCAAAATCAGTATTGCCTGATCAAAAAGTCAAACAGAGCCATGAAATATAGTTGCCGAGTTTTTCTTTTAGGATGGCCTAACAAAACTTTGTTCTCGAAGAGAGAAAATATAAATAGGAGTGTAAAAGTAATACGTTGTTCAACACAAGAGACTACTCCCTAGAAGCGATGTCACAGATAATAACGAATATCAAGTAAATGCTCCAAAGAGAGGGTATGCATCCCTAATATTGAGCCAGAGAGCAAAGGTCGTGGGCCGAAAAGGCTTAAAAGAAGGGCATACTCTGGAAATTGTCTCGCAAGTCTAAGGGAAACAGTTCAGAGACATGCCTTACCTGGAGGAAACCACTTTATCTTATCGCACACGGGATGCAGACACTTTAGCTCTGATGCAAAGTATACTGCGCCTGGAGTGGCGCTTGACCACCCTTGGTAGAAACTCGTGATACCTACAGGATCACGAGCGGCAATGGTACGGTCTGCCTTCTTGTCGTACAATACCCACGAGAACATGCCATCGAGGTATTTTGGAGCGTCTAGTCCGTGTTCGATATACTGGAAAAAATCAGACACCGTTCAGCGACGGTCCTGAGGAGCATACCAGTGGTATTATGACCTCGCAATCTGAATGTGTCTTGAAGTTATATGGGTGCTTCAAGTGCTTACGTAGCGATCTGTGGTTGTATATCTCGCCATTGACAGCAAGTGCAAGGGATCCACCTTCGTTAACCAACGGCTGAGCTCCAGTGTCTACTGAAAATCAGAGCAGCCCCAGAAGAAGTCATATTAGCCCCTGCTATACACACCAACACCAACAATACTCAGTCGCTCATGAGCAAGAACTAGCAGTCCGTCAGCTTTTGCACCGGGCTTTACGTTAATCGAGGCCCAACTGGTATTGTTTGCAATAAAGTTTCCACCTAATCACGGTCAATACATATCCCCCAATGGCGACCTTAATGCTGACTCCAGTCCGGACCTCGATGACGGGCGCTGCAAAGCGCTTATTAGTCTTGATCACATGAAAAGGGTCTGTTCCTAACGCCTTGGCCATCCGCAGCGCGGTGGGCTTGAACTTTTGCACATCGGGATGGCTACAAATTTTATTAATTTGGCAATAACAGCGGGTTTTGTCAAGCTGAGCTCACCAATGGCAGGCAAATATCCCACACATGACTGGCGGATCTGGAGTAGAGGGTTAGAGCTAATTTTCCATACGAGGCTAATCAATAGGAACAGCTGCTTTGCAAAGGATGCTTGAGTATGCGGGAAGCGCAGAGTGCGCAAAGTTCTTTAGTATTCGCACGGTGTGACTCAATGCAAGCTTCGGTCACGTGCCAAAAGCCGACCGCCGGGTAGGGGATGTGAAATTGAACAGCGTCAGTACGATGGGCAGCGTCGGAGTATGGGCACATGTTGCAGCCGCAAGAGTTGGCGAAGGGTACTCTAGATCGTGATGGCTAATAGGGACGAGCGCGAAAGCGCTCTGCAAACTGAGGTAATTGAGAAATTTTGATTTTGTCCGCAAATTTCCGTCTGTGGCACCTTGATTCAGCGCCCGGGAACAATGTCCATGTTCGATAGATACACGTTGAGCTTCGCAGAACGCCATATGCTCGCCCTCATGATTCATAGAAAGCCTAGAGAACACAACCGCGCCGGGCTGTCGTCCTTTCCACAACCTGATTTCAATCCCAACCATACTATGTGCTCCCTACGTCGCAAGGGAGCCCTCTTGTGAGATTATGGCGCCGCATTGTCCTTCACAATCGATTTGACTCTCTTCTCGTAGGCTTGACGATCTCGCTTGAAGAGATTGTACGCATCCGCTTGGGCTGGCGAATCAGGGTTCGGGTCGTCGAGTAGGTCTTGAATGCCGAGGAGGATCTGCTTGATCGTAATGGCCGGTTTCCAGCCCTCTTCTTCATTCAGTATCGAGAGGCAGACAGTACCAGAAGGGTAGATATTGGGGTGGAAGAGCGGGGGCACGAATTTGCCTGTTTGACGTCAAGTTACTTCAAGATTTCTGCTTCCCATGTGTGCTCATACATTTCGGAGGCTTCGTGGGATACTCTGCAATCATGTGTCAGATGCTGGCCCCAAAGTGATGCACACACCTGATCTCACCATCAGGAAACAGAACATCCAGCTTGAACAACCCACCCTCCCACAGTGTCTTGTCCTTGCCGGGCACCCCACACTCCCATTTCTTCAGGTCCAGAACTCCCTGAGGTGTGCGGACGGGTTTTGCGAAGAAACCGAATGGGTGATCGCGACGCCATTGCTTCCTTTACGCCGCGATTTGTTAGCCTTATTGTAGGGTATAGCATGGAGCTAAGCTCAGACTTACCTCTCTTCCTGTAGGCGATTCTGACAAAGCGACATAGCTATAGATGTCGGTCAAAGGCTTGTCAAAACCGTGTGAGAGGTAGTGTAGGTTGTAGGCGTAATAGAATTGGTAAAACTCGGAAGGAGAAGGTTGTGAGAAAGTATATTGAAGCCGGTGACAGTTAGATGAGCAGATAGGAGGTTGCTGTTATGCTGTTTCACGCTCCAGCGCGAAGTACGTATCTGGGTCTTCTAAGGTAAAGAGATATTAAGAGATTAGCTGCATGGAGGGTAAATAGAATAAGAACGATAGCCGGCGGGACGGTTTTCGATTGCCGCATTTCCCCTACCCCTGATTCATTAATTCTGCTTCTTTGGAAAACTAAAAACCGCACGCACGATTGTCGTATCTGAAATATCTAGTTCTACATCTATACAACAACCACGTAGTTAGATAGCCTAAAATTATTATAGTATCTTCTACCACTATATAAATATAGACTCCAGCCTCTAAGATCTAATTATCTTAAGTATTTATATAGAGGGAGTAGGACGTCGTTCTTTTATATAGCGGAATTCTAGCTGAGGTAGCTCTTCATACGGAGCTTACTAACACTAGATATTTAGGTATAACGTAAGAATAATAATTTAGGAAGTTATTAGACTCTAAGGACTTCACATTACCTATATCCTCTATATATTCTCAATATCTAGAAGGGTTGAGACTATTAGGAGTTACACGGTATTCCATTAAAATTCTAGAACGACATTATTTGGGAGGGTGCGGGCACCTTAGAAAAAGAAGCAGAATTAACGAATCAGGGGTAAAGTGCTAGGGTGGCTGTCAAGCCTAGAACTCCAGGATCATGAGAGTCAAGTCCGAAGCATCGAAATCACCCACCTTACAATGGTCTCCCAGACTTCACAGCATGTTCACACGTCTGCTGAAGTTACCATGACCTCAAGTCTTCACGATTTACACCAAAGTACTTGAGCTCTGAAAAGTTCAAGAGGCCTGGCCTGCCCCGCAGTGCCGGTCGATCAGCGGCCCCACCAGTGGAGTCAATCGCAATTTACACAGCTTAAACATGTTTCCACACCGGTCACACACTTTTCGTACGCTTTTTTCTACCAGTCTGTGGTGTCACAGATATGGTCTACAGCTGCTAAATTGAGAGTCAACTCCACCATGGAGAAAGACGAGCGCGAAGGTGACGCTCCGAAAGAGTCGAGCTATCCGGAGGCGCCCTCTGCCGTAGAAGATGCACCGGATCCTGAGGAAGATGATCTAGATGATCTAGATGGCATGAGCCCCTTGTTCATAGCTTGCAGACTTCCGTACTAATCGCATTGCTAGATATGCTCGACGAGTTCTCCTCCACGAAAATCAATGCGCCCAAAGAAGTCCCTCCTAAGCTGGAGCCTTGGCCGGCAGAAGGATTGAAGGACCCAGAAGTGTCAGATGCAGCAGCAAACGAGTTCAGCAAGCAGCTTCAAGACCAGATGGCGGCGTTGATGGGCACTGTTGATGAATCGCCGGAAATGAAGCGAGAGATTGAGGCCATGATGCGCGAACTGGGAGCCGCCACGGATCCTGGCGCAGCGGCAGATCAGTCTGACGGAGCAGTCAATAGTCAAGAGCCACCCTCAGGCTCAGACGAGCCCTTCCAGAAGACAATTAGAAAAACAATGGAGAGAATGCAAGCCTCGGGGGAGCAAGCCACAGCTGCCGCGAAATCAGAAGAATCGGACGACATGCTCGCCCAAATGCTGAAGGAAGTGCAGAATGGCGGCCTTCAAGGCACAGGGGATGACGAAGGATTCAACAAGATGCTCATGGGTATGATGGAACAGTTGACGAACAAGGACATCTTATATGAGCCCATGAAAGAATTACATGACAAATTTCCAGCTTGGATGGCAAAGAATCAAGGCAGTACAAGGGCAGACGATCTGAAGAGGTATGGAGAACAACAAAGACTGGTGGGAGAAATCGTTAGAAAATTTGAACAAAAGGGGTATTCAGATTCCAAAGCTGAAGATAGAGAGTTCATCGTAGAGCGAATGCAGCAAGTCAGTGATATCGTATTCTACCTCCACACTATTGCAGCTAACAGAGGACGGCAGATGCAAGCAGCTGGAAGTCCGCCTGCTGACCTTGTCGGCGATATGAATGCTGCATCAGATACTCTTGGCGACATAGACTCAGGTTGCACTCCACAATAACCACATTCCCAGTCTAAACTCCTATGCACGAACATGCCCCAATTGCGTGTAAAATCAATCCTGCTCGATAAGTACCTCCCCAGGGACGGTAGGCCTTCATTCAAAAGCCAATGCATGGAAATGCGTAACATCATGAGATCCGACCTTGAAATACCCTTAGTCCAAAGACATGTCCATATCGTGGTCCTGATTTGGTTCCGGATTAGCCGCTGCAGCTTCTCCTAATGGGCCAACAACCATCTCTTTTTCTAATAAAACTTCCATAAACAGTTGATCATACTCGTCTTCATCGCTTCCATAGCCAGACTTGGCAGGATCATGGAGTTCCTCTTCGTGATTGTCCTTAGCATGCTGCAATAATGATACAAGCTCTTCGATGCCTCGGTCCTCTTGGGAAAAGATCTGATCCACCATTTCGACTTCTAATCAACGATGTGTCAGCTTGCCTGCGCGAGACCGTCCTCGAATCCCTTACCTTGCAGAAGACCTGACTTTACATCCTGCTCTTCTTCCTCAATAGACGGCGGCGCCTCTGGAGCTGTCCGCGCCTGCTCTATCTCCCATTGCTTCTGTCTCACGAGGAAATCCTGTCTCAGTATCTGTCAAGGCGTCAGTGTACACGCAGTGTCATAATACGCGCATTAGGGGTGCGTCTCACCTGTTCGCTGCGCGACTCCCATTTCCTATCGTCGGCCCCCTCCTTGACTTTCTTGAGGAAGACCTGCCGTCTGTGGTCATGCGCTTCGTTGGCCTTTCGACAGAACAGGGGATTATGAGCTCGCTTGTGTGAGTACATTGAGTTTTCGGTGCCTGCTTTTCGCGCCGAGGCCATCTGGATGGAGAACCGGGGGCAAGCATTTGGATCCCGTGGTGCTAATGGAGATGACTTTGGGGTTGTGAAGTCGTTCAAGAAGTGTCTTGGGCTGAGTTGAAACATCTTATAACTGGGCAGTAGCTCGTAGACACGATGTAGGTAAATTCTTGTTTATCATTGAAGCAATGATGAACCGGAAGAGATCGACTGATCGAACGCGTGGGATGTGGCGCGTCTGCCAATTGAGGCAATTATGGACGCGACAGCGCTTACTACTTTATGTACTCGTACTGACCACAAGTGAGTCCAATTATTAAGTAGCGGCGGCAGAAGCCACCAATCCATCTATGCTGAGAGGCCAGATCCTGATAGATGGATTGGTGGCTTCTCCCGCCGCTACTTAATAATCGGACTCACTTGTGGTCAGTACGAGTATAGCACGCGGGTTACCCAAGAACCCCACCAGAACTCTTGGCTTGGATTTTCCAGCTCGAGATTACATGCCTCAGTCCCTCAGACGTGCCATTGGCCAGCAAGCTGGTCACTAAGCCCCTTCGGGTTAGCAAGGCTTACTACGTAGCATGAGGGCGGAATGCCAGCCAGTTTTTCGCTTTTTGTATAAGAAACTAGACTTTGAACGACGATCCCATCTCCTTTTGCCTAGAATAGCACTCGGAGCGAGGTATCAACGGTATAAACATGTATATTACATCTCCGCGCGATAATACGTCACAGAGATAGGTAAATAACGTCGCGACGTATAGTTTACCGTCACGTCTTGTTCTCTTAAGTGATTTTCCAGTTTGCGGGGAATTCCCCTGGAAACCCCCTTACGAACATTAGAATTCCTACGATATTCGGGGAAGTTCCCATATAATACGCCCTCGTCCTCACTAGATCTCGCGCCGAGCGTAATCTTTAGGAGTAAGGGTATCATGGATCTATTTTCGGTGTTTAGTATAGTGTTTTTAAGAAGTTTATAGGCAACGGAACAAAAGTTTACGCTCAGACGTGCAGCTGCGGAGTTAGCCTCGCTAACCCGAAGGGACTTAGGGACCAGCTTGCTGGCCAATAACACGTCTGAGGTACTGAGGCAAAGTCTTACAATCAATTAAGGTAGTTTAAATATTATAGGTTGTCGTCAGCGAGCATATGTGCTGAGCACTACCGTAGCAATCTCCGTCAACGTATGCAAATTCGACCATTGTCCCCGCCCCGATATCCTAATGACCCTTTCAATGTAGCGCTGAACTCCAAACGGTCATGACAATGTTGCCCTCTGCTAAAATTTCGAGGCCGCGATGACTGTAGGGGCTGCTTCGCGAAGACGCGTGTATGAAAGGAATTCATCAGATTAAACACATGGACTCCACCTTCACAGCCCTAGATACTCCGTTGATACAGCGCTGAACTTCAAGAACGATTGTACAAGGCTTACGTCGGCGCTAAAAATTTGAGGCGGTGTTGACAGGCTGCGTTGGGGCATGGTATTGATCCAGCGTGGATCTGAATGCTCCACTGTTGCCGCTCACACTACTTGTCTTCTCTCGTCCAGAGGATCCGGGATGAGGATGCATTGGGTCATCGTCATCGTAGTCCGAATGCTTGTTCTTGCCAAATATTCTCCATGCGACGATGGCGAGACCTCCAAGTAGGATTGCTCCGCCGATACCACCAACAACCCCACCAACGATCTTCTTGGAGGATGCCGAAAGGCCTGAGCTACCAGGACTCCCATTACTTCCACTCAATCCGGGAGCACCTGACGATGAGGCAGCCGACGCTGCAGCAACAACTTTGCTTGTAGTCTTGGCAATGCTGAGGGTGCTGCTGCCGCTAACGGAGACTACCGTCGTCACAACCTGCTGAGTGACACTGCCAGTGCGCTGGGATGAAGTTGTGGGAATGGACGATGTGTGTGTAGATGAATCCGACGCTGTCAAAGACCTCGAGTCTGCTGAACCGTGCGAGTCTGATGAAGTACCCGTAACAGAGGCTTGAGTCGACTGAGTCGAGTCTTGCGATGAGGTCGATGCAGTATTAGATGGGGAATTGGTACCCGTTGGAACGGTGGGTTGTGCGTTTGCAGATGACGTTACTGATACGGTACTGGGTATCATGGATGTAGTCGGCGAAACTGCTACAGAGGTAGCGGATGTAGTCGCTGAGGGACTCGCAGAGGCCCCAGTGCCAGCGGGAACATTCTGGCGGTAGACTAGTGGTTGGAGAGCCCGGTCAAAGTCTGTAGCTTTCGACAGTAGGGCGAATAGAAGGAGTAGGACGTATGCTGAGGCTCCAGAGCCGACCATGTTAATGTATGGCTAATTTGGTGAGAGGAAGGAAAGGAGGGTCGATGGTCTCAAGATCCGGTTTCACGACGGCTTTGGCTTTGTCCAATAGAACAAACAGTGAGATTTTGAAAGGAGTGTCAGACAAGATATCGGCTACCGTAGTGTTGATTCCGACGGAAGGGACAAAATAGCGAAGGTAGGTAGGGTATGCGTGGTGTGAGCAGAAGAAAAGAATTTGTCAAAATACGAGGTATGAAAATAGAAGAGACACCAAGGGGTTCGGGCCGAGGTTTCGGCTTGCTTGCGTGGCTCCTCCACTAGCAGAACGCGGTTCCTGCAGAAAACGTTGACTTGCATAGAGTTGCATAATCGCGCAGAAGAAACTATCCCTACTGCAATCGCCTTTTTTGATATGCGATGCTTGATCTTTCGGTACATGAGTGTTTGTCCGGTGTTTCTGGATCAATCAGTCTTGCCTCGTGGATTTTTGTGCTTGTAAGCAAGCAGCCTCGTAGCGTAAGATCTTGCTAATTCCCACTATTGTTCAGGTCCCACAATTGATAGAGAATTACAAATGTGGAAGTGCTGACGGAATTTCTCTGGCTTTCCTAGCTGTATGGTTCATTGGAGACCTCGCGAATCTCTTCGGCGCAGTATGGGCTCGCTTGTATGTACTCTTGGGGCCATTCATTCACAGCCCAAATCAGCCTACAAGTAGTAAGACATGGTTGGGTACTATCAACTATTCCCTGTCTCTTGTCCACCCTCCAAACCTACAACGCAGCTACAACATCTAACCATAAATGATGATGCTGACTCGAATCTATATCTGCAACAGGGTCCCTACAGTAATTGCCTTAGCAATATACTTTGTCATCGCCGATGCATTTCTGATCACTCAATGTCTTTATTACAACTACGTGAACTCTCCTAACAAACTTTCTGAAGATCTTACTCAGAGTCAGAGGGACAGTCCAAGTCAGCCATTGCTTGGTCGTAGGCCTAGTGACATTGGACTTCCAGGTTCCAGGCGACGGTCCTCGGTTTCCCAGAAGCGTCGCAACTCCAGTCTTACACCACTGACACTACCAACTATTTCAGAAGACGGGGGGAATGTTCCTGCTTCGGTCCGGAACGCTCTTAGTGTTTTCGCCATATGTGCCGCTGGTGCTGCCGGTTGGGCGATCGCTTGGAGAGCTGGTCTTTGGAAGCCAATTCTGGAAGGCGAAGAGTCTGATTTTATCAACAGTAACCTAGGGGCAGAATTTCTGGGATATCTCTCAGCCCTTTTGTACCTGGGGTAAGCCACTGACACTACCGTCTGATTATTCGTCGCACTAACGAGGTCCACCGTGATAGTGCTCGAATACCGCAGATAGTCAAAAACTTCCGTGAACGATCTTGTGAAGGTAGGCAACCCTGACATGTGCGAAGGCATGGGCGGATCCCTAACATTGGTCCTTAGGGCTGTCATTGTTATTCTTCATACTTAGTCTCATTGGCAACCTCACCTATGGCGGCGGTGTAAGCTCTTGTGGGATAGCTGACCAGTGAACTTCTCTAATCATGCTCAGATCTTGTTTCATTCTACTTCGAAGCCGTATCTCTTCGCCAACCTCCCATGGCTAATTGGGTCCCTGGGTAAGTATGAATATCGTGGACCCACGGAATAGAGGCTGACGTCTCATAGGAACCATGGTCGAAGATGTCTTAATCTTCGTCCAATTTCATATATATGAGAAAAAAGCTAGTACGGATGGGAGTTCAGCTATAGAATAGAATATGACGATATCCAGGATCAGATATCATTGGATTTTGTAGGCACAAGACTCGGTCAAATGTACACACAGCCAAATATTATATCCATAGACGGAGTGAAAGCCTTCATCACTGGCATCGCTAACCTAATTTCATCTCGGATCACTGATGCCAATTGAAGGCGGTCTCACACCACCGCGTGTGGCCTTGGCTGCTTGAGATCAGCAGGGGAACGTTTATATCTCATATCCTGGCAACGCCCTGAATCTAGTGGTACGAAGAGTCCGAGGCGTTTATTGTGTTTTGAATCAATCGACGCCATACACGGCAAGGTTTTTAGGGAACACAACCAGCATTTTCTGGTTCTTTTAATCTGAGTTGAGGAGCGAATGACAAGTCTTTCAGGGGGGAAACCCTTCAGCTCATGCGCTTTGCCAGCTCGCAACAGATACCCTTTGGCTTATCATCTCGTTCTCCATGCATGAAGCCGGAGGCATATTGGGACTCAACCCTCCGAAAGCGACATCCAGAGAAGGGGCAGCGAAATTGACCTTTTCCTAGTACAGGAAACATCAACACAAAAGGGCTTCATTTCGGTCTCAGCAGGGGATACGCTCAGCGTACATGGCCTTGCCTAAATTTTGCCATGCTTCTCAAAAGCCGCTAGATGCTTCAAGATCGCTGATGTACCTTCGTCTAATTGAACGCTGCACATTTCTGAGGGTCGCGTCTGACGCAATCAGCAAAGCACTAAGGTATATAGAGTCCGGGCCAGCTGACGACAAAACAACCCAAGACCCTCCGGCGTTCAGTATCATACTGCGGTGAGTGAAAGGTCTCTCCATAGGAGGTGTCGGAATATTTGTAACTTAGACGCTTGATGCTCAGAAACCATGAATAGTAGCATTTATCACGCCACCTATGCATCGTTGTAACAGTAGCTAATAACAGAAGACCCTTCGACAGCCGATGAAATTGCATGAAAACGGCCTTAGTCGAACAGACCAAAGCCCATGTCCTCGTCGGACTCCTCCTTCTCTTCTTCCTTCTCCGGCTTCTTCTCTTCGTCTGCGGGTGCGTCTGCAGTTGCCCCTCCACCTGCACCACCAGTAGGAGCGGCGGCGGCAGCACCACCACCCGAGCCGACGTTCAGCAGCATGTCCTTGACGTTCTTGCCCTCAAGTGCCTGTTCCGCTCGTTAAACGCTTTGGCCTCGTAGCCTACGGGTCGTTCCATGGCTTATCCATACCTTTGCGAATAGGGTTGTCCATATCGACTCGACGTCTTCGACGTTGGCAGCTTTGATGAGGGTCTGGAGCTTGTCGGCCTTTTCTAGGTCAGTACCTCTGTCTCAAAGCGGAGTGCTCCCACATACGGTCACGTCGAGATCGTCGTCCGCAAGGATGAGAGCAGCATAAGAGGTGGCGAGCTCAGAAGTAGACATCGTGAACCAGGATGCTATTTGTTCGGAGAGTAAGAGGGAAATTGAGGTCGAAGCAGTGATGTATGATATGGTCTGAGATCGGAAGTTTGTGTGTAAAATTCGCTTACGAGTAAGGTATGGCAAGTCTGGCGGGGCTAGTTTAGCGTAATCTTGGCATATGCGGGGAGCGGTTTAGGTGCTATATGCAGCCTGTACAGTGTACTCCGGCATTGCGTTGCGCATGCATATCTTACAGCCATTGCTGAAATCCTACTTATATTTCGTACTACAAGACTTCTCGTAGTGGCAATGCTCTCGAACAGCAACCCTGCCTCACCATGACCGACTCCCCCATCGTCCAGGCTCCTCTGGATCCACAAGAAGCCCCCATACTTGCTCGTGTGCTGCTCCTCCGGGATAAACTCTCCTTGTTGAAGCAAGACAAATCCACATACATCAGATCCAATGATGTCCTCAGCCTCTACGATGAGGTTATCGAGCAGGTACATCAGCTCAATAGACTACGAGAAGAGCATGGGAAGCCACTGGAGCAGAATCGAGGTCTGTTCAGGGTTGAGACAGTGTATCACGTTCTTCTGAGACTTATACGTTTTGCCTCTAGTGGATAACGTGCTAGAAGACTGCTTCCAGTTAATATCTCTTTTCTTCTTGACCATTGGTCGAAATAACGAAGCGCCTGCAGTGTAAGCCAAATCCATAGGGTTCCTTCTCTAAAGGCTAAGCCCCGCGCTCTTCTAGGTACTCTATGACCTCTACGATCAGAGTTTGTTCTCCAAATCCGAGATGATTTTGCCCTATATTTACTTCGACCAGCGACTCCTCGATCATCTCAAAGAAGCGGCTTTCTTTTCTGCCAAGGACCTCGACTCGGCAAGCCATACCTTGGACAAAATGCAAGACACGTTACAGCGAGGGAAGGAAACATACTCCCCCCACTTGCTGACCCTGCTCGAGCACCGTTTGAATAAGTGCCGGAATATCCTTGCAGAGCTGCAAGCCTCTCTCGCCGACCTTGCACCTGCACTTACCCCAGTCCACGAAAGACTAGTTTCCATCTTGCGCTCAATATCTGCAGCAAATACTCGATCAAAGGTTTGGCTTGTCCCTATACATAATCACAGGCTCACTAAGTGTGCCTACAGTTCCCAACAGCGGAGGTTGAGGGTTTCAGGGATCAACTTAAGGAGATTCAAGCTTCTATGGTTGATGGTCAATTCTTGGCCGAAGACGGGACGGCACCGGCGGGTCAAGCCATAGTTACATTGCTGTTGGATCGTTGCTTCCTTTGGTCTGATATCGTCCTTGCCAGGTGCGTCACTGTGCGGCCGCTACAGGTCACGCGCTTATGTTTCACGATGCATGCTAACAGCAGCTGCAGGAAAGGCAAAATTGACGAGCGGTTCAAAACAACATACGACAAGTTATACGAGATACGAAATCAACTGGAAAGACTGTCCCTAACTCAAGCGTGGTCCTTGCGCGAAACCGATCTGTACAACTACCAGCGTCAGCTGGACAGAGTTGACGAATCCCGCATTAATGGCAATTTTGAAGACCCTACTGGTTACAAAGCAGATCTTCATGCCCAACGAGTATGTCACATCCGTCAATGGATCGCACTCGTTTGTACTCATCTCTACAGACGTTGCTTTATCTCCTCCGTCGTAGCTATGCCTACATCTACAGCTTGATCATTTCCTCGGAGCCTGTCTCGGAGGCCCTTCTACCTGTTTTCAATCAGCTGCAGACCCTTCGTCGGTGCCTGATGGAAGTCAAGAAGTCCGGGGGTGTCTCTTCGCCCAGAGATCTTTACCCTTACAGTATGAAGGTATGTCTCGTACGAGACGACGCAGATATGAACATCCTGAGCAGTTCCGCCCGACTGACTTACCTAGTTAAATTCGATTGACAATATGCGCGCTGATGGCAAATTCCTCATTGGCAATGACATCCCAGAAGGGCAGGGAAGTGTGAATGCCTTACTTGCTGAGTGTTTTGAGATTTCGTACGAGCTGAGAGTCCAGGCTGAAGAGAATGATTCGGAATGACTTCACTGCCCGGCTCTCCCGGCGTGGCGTTGATAATCAATGACAAGGGAGGGCACCGTGTTGGCGTTCTGGACTAACCTGCGGTAACAGGCTATATGCCTTGGGAATAATATAGACCTTGTCGGTCCTGCACAGGTGTAATCCTCGCTTTGGACATGGTGTGAAATCACATAAGAATCCACAGTGATTACAACGTTCGTCCCGTACTGTTCTAAACCACCACATCTTCAAAGTCTCTGCACCACTTGCCCGGCAAACATTTTTCTAATCAAATGTGACGGGCTAAATGGCTTTTCGTTTGACACAGTACCGATCGCGTACCGGGCGCTTTTCATGATGGCCTAACGATAACGGTTGTGATACTCTTTCTAATAGGGAAAACAAGCGACAAAACGGCTGCAAGGTTGATTTAGTGGGTGTAGTGCGGCTGATCTTACCCATGGTGCGTACTTGAGCAGGTCTCAGTGCAGGAAGCATTGGCCCGTGTTTCATGCCAGGGAGTTTTACCTGGTTTGACCACTTAGAAATGGTGAACTGCTAACGCCAGCCTCCTTTTTAGGCACGCTCCATGCTCGAGCACAGAGACAACCTAAAGTACTAGGCACCAAAACGTTCTCCATGCAATCTTTTCATCTCAATAGCAGAGACATTCGTTGCGCGCCTTGGAACTAGTCAGTCCGGGCAGAGTAACGATTTTCAATAATTATCCACGTAGTTTTCCCACCATTACGAAGTCTCGTCGAGTGTGTTGGATATTTCTTTTCGGTTGAATGTTAGGCTTCAGTCACAGGAAACAGATCTGACAATGAGCATGCACAGTCAGCGATGCGCTGTTACATTAACGTGACTGTACTTGTTTGATTGACACGTCAGCTAGATCTCAAACACCGACAGCTTAGTGTCCGAACTCTCTGACAAGCCATGGAATGAGCCCGGCAGCACAGGTCGTCGCTTTCAAGAGGGTCTTCATGCCTCTCTTCGTGAATTTCGGCACTCCTCGGAACTGGACGAGGCTTCAACAAATAGGATAGTTCAAGAACATCGGTGGTCCTGTTACAGTCCGTTTACTTCTTAGTATAGTTGATGCTCTTGGATGTAAGTCTCTCTAGATTCCCCTTGCTGATGTATAGAATTTACTTCTTCCGTGCTCTACCTATGAAGCCTGTGGCACCAACCTCAACAAATTTTGAAACGGTCGTCCTTCCTTTTGAATGCAACTAGCTTCGCCTCAGCCTTTGGAGGCCATCTCGCAATTGCCATAGGGACATGAATGGCATCTGGGGCTGCTACGCGTGTCGCTGAGCTTCCATTCCTTGAGGGCCTCCTCACTTGTGTATTAGCCATAGCCTTTCACTTCCTCATCTCCGATTCTTCCGAAAATGCCAAGTGGCTCAAGAACGGTAAGCGTAGCTTTATCGTGGGCAGACTGGCAGCAGATCAATGCGAATCTAATATCGAAAGCGGAATCACTTGGTAAGGCATCATTGTATCTTTCGAGGACTGGAAACTTTGACTTGGCACATTGATATGTTTTAGCCCTACGGCGTCTGCCTATGTTAATTTGTCTGCTCATGCTCAAAGCTGACTGGAATAGGGCTCGCATACTTTATTCCTACGATCGTCCCACATATGGTTACTCTTCTATTCAAGCATATTCATATTGAGTTGTTCCGTGGGCGGCCGCTCTGATTTTGGAATGACAGTTGCCTACCTCTCCGACAAATCTCGATCTCGCATCTACGTCCATCACGATCGGGCTTTGTCTCGCCATCACCGGACGCCCATTCTCTGTACGGTGCACGGCAAGCGAGAGGTAGGTTATACAGGCCCGGTATTGTACACAGTGGGCGTGATTAGCGTGCTCCCGGTGTTCCAATTTTAGTTTACCAAGAATCGGAAAGGTTATAAGAACAGGTCTGTCGGTACAGCTTGGCAGGATGGCTTTGGCAAGCTTTCTGGCATTGTTTCTACATTCTCTTTCCCAAGCTTGGATGCAACTCGCAGGGGTCTCGGGCGGTGGTAACTTTAGAACCACGTGCGATGTTAGTTGAGAGCTTCAGCTTGCGGCGGACGGCTAAAGCATTGCCATGGAAGGAGATGTATTACCACCCAACGCCTATCGCGACGTATTACCTGGCTATGTAGCAGAGTCATACGATCTGATTTTAGCTACTCGACGACTGGCCATGTTGGCGAAATCACTCCACCCCTTGTTCTACAGTCGGCCGAAAAAAGGGTAGACCTCTCAGCAACTGAGTTATACTAGGTCATTTGCGAGCCTCAAAGATGAGTAATATGATCATTGCAGTCTTCACCTACAAAATGTTGATATCTAACGTCTACTTATCGAGATGTCGGACAAAAAGCGCCCCGCTGAACCAACGGCCTACTAAAGAAATACATCGTGGACAAGCGAAGTCGACCCAACAGCTGCGGCATCGTGGAGTTTCTCTGCTGTAGTCAAAGCGTATAGCATGCTTGCTACTATAGTTGCCAAGTTGCAAATGTACGAACCGCCGTGCGCAGCCAGAAAATACCGATTCGGAACCTTCGTCTCGTGCTTAAGTTTCTCATCTGTGTCGCTTCGCTTCTCTCTGGATTCTGCCCTCTCAGTTAGTCATCGGAGATCGTTGTTACTCGACGTTCGATAGAGACAAGGAAACTCGGTTTACCTAAATGTTTCCTTCGTAAAACGACTCTGGCGGTGACAGGACCGAAGAGAAGCCAGTTCAGGGCCCCTGTGATCATCATGATACAAAGGAGACCGACCTCGGTCCGCATCCGATCCGGTCCGAGGAGGCTTCTGATTGCAGCAAAGTTATACTTCAAACCAGGATATGTCAGACTTAGGAGAACGGTGACCACCGTTTGCATCCTGAAGTACATGGACCAAATGGAAGCCTGGAAGACCCTGAATTGTGTTCGAGATAACGCTTTGTATGCTGTAATGTTTGCGAATGCTGTCTGATAGACTTGACTCCCAAGTAGAAAGGCAAGACTGGCGATGGATTAGTATTGGATACTCACGCTTTTGTGAGTGTGATAAACGTTACAGGAGCATGTGATAAGTGGTACCGCTTTGGAGTAGGGAACTTGGTAACATGACATCCAGTCCGCCGACTTTAGAAGTATGAGGGAAAAATAAGGTCTGAAGGCGAAGGAATTTCTAGGGGAAGCCAGTGGTTCCGAGTTGGGAGAGATTGCAATTACCCACCTTTCTTTATCCCATCATCTGGCGAGGTCGGCTTCAACCCGCTTACCTAGTCTCACGATAACGTAAAACCCTCCCAGGATGTGGTATATTTCGGTACTCTGGAAATCCTCAGCGAATCCAAACGGAATCAACGTCCGAGACACTAAAAAGCTTTTTGACTAGCTAAGTGATCCTGCCATCCAGTAGCAAGTTTCCCCGAGGAATAACATAATCGCGTGGCTACTAATGATCATGAGCTGATCCACACTAGATCCGTGTAGGTGTGTGCGGCCCAATAAGGAATAGCAATGACGTTTGGGGTGTATCGGGTCTGGTCACTAGTATGAAGATCTTGATTGGCTGCAAACCATCCCCGTATAGAGAGGAGGAGCGGCCATACATTAAAATAAGTATAATTTCTTTGCTCCGGCATGATTCATCGAATCAGTGTTCGGGTGATCTCGGCGAGGCTTTTCTTTTCTTTATCCTAGTCTCCATAGCGACCTTATAACGCCTTTCCGGTGCCTCTCACATCGAAACCAGTTTCAGAATCTTCTTAGACCACTTCTGGGCTGTACTCATGCCCTTCAAATATCCTTCCTTCTTATCAACATCTATAAACAAGAGAACTCAGATCAGAGACTATCCACGATGCTCCAATTCAGGCTCGGCTCAGCATTTACCTTTGCCGTATTCGTAATAACTTCTATCGGTAACTCAACCTCAAGCAAATCGCGTACTGGAGAGTCTAAAATCGATGTACCCACCCTAGTCACATCTTCCTCTCAGTTCCGTAAGCCGAAAAATCAATAACAGTTCAGCGATCTTTCAGCGATTCCCCCTCGTACCAGGAGACCTAAGTACGGTCCCAAACCCTTACCACAATCTGAGCTATAGTGCTGGTTTTGGCGTCGCTGCCCGTGGACTTCCAACAGACCCAAACCCTGAACAAGTAATCTTCTATGCCAACACGACAGAAGCACGTGCGACACCCGCGGTAACAAGCCAATTCAGCGGGTCTTCGGTCATTTCTTTCTAACCCCCGGCCGTCTGTCTTTATATGCACAGTGGAAACTGGACAAGCGGATGTCGGTGTGCGGGAAAGCTGTACTGTTCAGGTCAGTGGGATTACCGTGTCGGGTGCTGCGGTTTCTGCTCTGTGCAAGTACACGGCATCTGGGGTGGGCACAGCGGTGCACTTATCAACTTGCAATCTACCCACAACATTTCAAGATGTCGTCAACGTCAATGTTGCGGCCGTCAGTCCGGCAGTCGTAGATGCGACTTTTGTGCCTTCGTTTATTGCCTTCGACTACCTTCTGAAGCATCCTTGCTGAACGAAAAGAGTAGCCACGACGATCGACATTCAGTTCATTACCAGCCAACCTAATGGAGAGGGGAAGGTTGGGGAGTCATTGATCTTATGGAATTGTACACGTCACTTATCATGAGTGAAGGGGCATAGACAAGGATGAATATGGTAAGAATATTTGTCATCATCGGCAGCGCCTTGCTTCCCACATGTTTGGGCGTCATTATACCGTTTATGGCCCTCGAGAAGAAAAACGCGTTCTCAGCTGACGATTAGCATATGACCAATCATAGAATAAGTTCTCACTGACTTGTAAATCCTGTGGCTGCTATCCGGTACACATCGGAGATCTTCGCCTACTGCTAACGGTAGCGGCTCGATGAAGCCGCATCTTTAGCCTACGAGCATTCCAGAAGTCGTACCTAAGATATGCGCTGGCGATAGCTGTGCCGTATCTACTTCTTCGCCTCATTCTCAACAGTCTTGGGTTAACGGCACTTCCAGCCTCGCGGAGAGTTTCTTGGTTCGCACCAATCGGACAGCTGAACAGCCTATTCAGCCTGGGCCGCAACGACGACCTCAAGATCTGTCAGCCGGCCTTTTGCAACAGATCTTGCCATGATTGAGTGCCCAGAAGAACCTCACAAAAATGCATGGTAGAACGGCTGGTTTATTCATCTATGGACACATTGGCTGCATCAAGCATATAGGGCTGAGACTGATTTCCCACATAACCAGCTGTAGAACAGTGACCAAGGTCCAATGCTTGAATGTGACGATGGTTCAAAGGTCAAATTGGGGTGGTGATAATGCTGGTCCTGTGCGAAGTCAGCATCTTTGTGTTCAACTCTAAGAGAGGCAGCTGAATTTATACGAGAGTGGTCACGAGGGCAGTTCTCGCATACATACGAAGTAGTACCTTACTATTACATCGCTTAGCCATCTTCACTGGGCGGGAAGGTTTAGGATTGTCGGAGCTCTGGAGCAAGACTGCCGAGTATGATGTTGAGCTTCCTAATACGGCATGTCCAGGCGAGGCTTGCACGTACCCGCCGAGCCCGGATTGCCGCTGACCAATAGGACAGACTGCTTCCAACGGAAACCATGTTATCAAACGGGATCGTCGATCTACAACGAGAATTGAAATTAGTAGTATATTATGACTGTTCGGAATTGTTGTGAACGAATCATGGAACAGTGATTGAAAGAGGAGCCTCAATTTAGACATCAAGTTTACCTATAACCATCGTAGTATAAGAACAGCAAGCACATGCGTGATTCTTAAAAACATCGACCGCGATCATTAAGATGACGCCCACGTTGGATATGAACATGCGATGGCAGGACCAGAACATCGTCAAGGTGGACGGACGCTGGACGATCGATGGGTGAGCATGCAGAAGCCGAGAGAGACGAGATGTTGACTCGAGTACCAGCCGTCCCCTCAGCAAGCGTGAAATAGTGTACCAACATCAGCCTTCCAACATTCCCGGAATGACTTATATCGGCGCGAAGAGCACCTTTCCCGTTGGCACTGCAATTCCTCCACACAAGCACGGAGGAGCAGCCGTTGTTGCCAATGTAGTCCAAGGTCGTGTCTTGAATCAAATGGTATGTGATGGTGAGACTCATGGACCAATCATACACAGCGCATGGGAGAGCTGGTATGAGCCGCCGGGGTGCCATCATGTCAGGTGTGAGAATGCTGGAGATGAAGAAGCTGTGTTCGTGGCAAATTTTGTCATTGAGACTAAGAAGATAGAGGAATTGGGAGTTGCCAACGCCTTGGTCCAGATTGATGCGGCGGAAGAGGAGGAGAGGGAGCGGAAGTGATGCTTAGGAGTGACCTGGATTTCGATTCACCAAAGACACTCTAGCGATATTCTGTAGTTACTGTGGTCAGTTCCTGCTAGTCTCCCATCCCCAACAACTTTGGGTTTTGCCAAATAGCTTTGTCTCATTGTTATGTTGTGAATGAGCATACGGCGAATGAGGCTTCTCGAACGCATGCAGAGGCATGCTTCGACATAGGGTTGATCTTTAAGTCCGCAGTCGCAACAAATAGTGGAGGCTCGAGGTTGAAATTGCGAATTGTGGCCGTGGATGTTAGAGGAAAGCGTGCTCTCCAATGGGAGACGAATTGCATTGCGAGAATACAACAAAGCTGGTATCCAGATAGCGAGCTTATTACGGAATGAACCGAGAATGAGGTGAATATGTATGGAGTCAGTGGCATTACGTGTACTCCTGAGCAACGATCATGTCCCAATCTCCAACAATTGCGCTTTCCGAACCCAGATCCTCGTCTAACCTCAATTATTCTTCGTCTTACGCTTAGTTCAATATTTTACGATCGAGACGGCCGCCCTTTTCAAGGAGACCAGGTGTGTTAGAACTGCCCAGCCTGCTCTTGACTGGTAAAAGATAATTTTTAATTCTTTGGTGGCACAAAAGTTCTCAATTCGCTACTCGACGTCATCCTATCTTAACCATCATTGTCCACCCAGATAATGGTCCTAAAGCCATATGCATTCCTGTCCTAGGAGACGCCCCGTGCTACGGCTGAACATGTAACATAGCCATTATCAGCAAGTATGAATGCCCGGTGATTGCTACTTCGCGCTGTGGCTAAGGGCAGTTCCAAATGATTCGTGATCTGTTGGCGACTTGTGCATATAGTGCCATTTGCTTATGCTTGCATCGGCGCTGTTCCAGTCTGGTGCACTCAGCGTCCTCCCAGCCTCCAAATCTCGGCGTTCAGACACCTAGGGCCTCCTATTTTGCAATCAAGGGCCACGGCCGCAACAAGAAGACATACGCCATGCTCGATGGAGTTCTCCATTATCACGAGCAGTTAGTCATCGCTCTCAATCACAGCGCTCGCGAGTGTCACAAATACGATGGTTAGGCTAGCCTCAACACTTATATCTCTTTCGCTGGGGGGGCTTACTTAGGCCTAGCCTTCGCTCGTACCTCGCTATAGGGGCTAATTAAGAGTAAGCTTTTTATAATATAGCCCCCCCCCCCTCTAAAGTATAAAGTTAAAATAATAGATTTTATATAAATAGCTATTTATTAATATATAAATCTTATAATATAAATAGGTTATATCTTAATATATATCTTTATTTATATATAATTATTTATTATAACTATTTAAGTACTTAATTATAAGCTTTTTAAACCTTTTAAATATATTAAGTAAGTCTATTAAGTCTATTTTCTATTTAATTTATTAATTAATATATAATATATTAATTGAAATT